>Ga0073899_10000586_pt1 | contig 33314 bp, 30 predicted proteins | sample KloWWTmetaKNB5Ph_FD_88975 | JGI IMG/M metagenome (GOLD analysis project Ga0073899, IMG submission 88975) | Active sludge microbial communities from Klosterneuburg, Austria, studying microevolution and ecology of nitrifiers - Klosterneuburg... | ecosystem: Engineered > WWTP > Aerobic digester >... | reverse complement strand
GCCGCTCAGCGAGCGCGCCGCCCATCGGCACGCCGAGGCGATCGGCGACCTCGACCAGGTCGGCGCGCTCGCACAGGTCGGCCGGGAGGTCCCAGCCGGCGAACATGCGCACGGCGATGCGCGGGCCGCTGGTGCCGTAGACCTCGCGGCGGCGCAGCGCGTCGAAGATCGCCTCGCGGCTGTTCTCCTCGGCCCACACCGCGACCAGGCCGCCGGGGCTGTCGCGCGGGCCGGCCGGGATGGGCGCGGTCAGGCGCGCGGCGGGGTCGGCCTCGAGGCTGCCGAAGTGTCCGCTGTAGCTGGCCTCCTCGACCTTGCCCGGGGTGCCGTTGTGGGTATCGGTGCTGGCGATCACGCCGAGGCGGTACGGGTTGACGCCGAGCTTCGCCTCCTCCTGCATGCCCCGGAGCAGGATGCCGCGCAGGTAGTCGAGCCGCGAGACGCAGCCGCGCGAGATGATCCCGTTGCTGCCGACGCCGTCGCCGCAGTCGGTGAAGGAGTCGGTGCGCAGCTTCTCGAAGTCGCACAGCTCGTCGGGCGCGCCGAGGCCGCTGACGCCGTTCATGCACTCCGAGTCGCCCTTGTGTTGATAGACCTCGAGCAATGGCTCGAGCTCGGCGCGCAGCTGGGCGACGGCGGCCGGGTCGCTGCCCTCGGGGGTCTCGGGGATGAACAGGTTGCCGTTGCTCCAATTGCTGTTGTGGGGGATCGCCAGGACGTCGCAGCCGGGCAGGCCCTCGCGGCACTCGGATTGCAGCCGCGACCACAGCTCGAAGGCCGTCGGCGCCTCGAAGTGGCTGGTCGGCGCGGCCGGGACGTCGCGGGTGCGGAAGATGACGTTGCGGTGCATGTTGGCGAGCTTGCGCACGCCCGACCACTCGTAGGCGATCAGGCTGGTGAACTCGCAGGCGGCGCTGCGGTCGTAGGCCTGCTCGCCGGCGTCCTGCACCCGCTGCCACACGGCGGCGGCGCGGGCCGGGCAGTCGATGCCGCCGGGGCCGCAGAGGTCGTCGAAGCGGGTCGGGGTGTCGCTGTTGAGGCCGAGGCCGAACTGGACCAGCGCGTCGGCGTCGGCGTTCCGGAAGTCGACGCAGCGATCGGTGTCGTAGACGGCCGAGCCGGGGGTGGTGCAGCCCTCGACCTCGGCGAGGTACTCGGCGTGGTCGGTGACGGCGGCGAAGTCGAGCGGGCGGGCGAGTCGCTCGCCCGCGACCTCCTCGCCGCGGGCGAAGCGGTAGGCGCCGGCCGGGTCGGTGCGCACGTCGTTGATCCACGCGTCGAAGGAGTAGGCGGTGTGCACGTGCAGGTCGCCGAAGTAGACGTTGCGTCGCGGGTTGTGGTCGGCGCAGGGCTCGCGCGGGTCGTCGTAGCTGCGCGCGGGCTCGGCGTTGCAGGCGGCGAGGGCGAGGAGGAGGTGCGGGAGCAGGGCGGAGCTGCGGGTCATGCGGGTCGTGCGGGTCGTGCGGGTCATGCGGGGCTCCCGAGCGCGAGCAGGCGCAGGGCGGTCCAGGTGAAGGCGAGCCCGCCGATGAGGTAGGCGACGATGAGGCGCAGCGGGGCGCGGGGGGCCAGGCGCAGCAGGAGCGCGGCGAGCAGGCCGATGACCACGAGCGCGGCGATCTGCCCGAGCTCGACGCCGATGTTGAATGCCGCGAGCGCGCCGACCACGGCGCCCGGCGGCAGGCCGATGTCGGCCAGCGCCCCGGCGAAGCCGAGCCCGTGCAGCAGACCGCAGGCGCCGGCGAAGCGCCAGGGTGTCCTTTGGGACATGTCGCCGCGGACGCTCGCGCGGGCCAGCAGGACCAGCGAGAGGGCGATGCAGGCCTCGACGGGCGGCTGCGGCAGGTGCACGAGGTCGAGGGCAGCGAGCGCGAGGGTCAGGCTGTGCGCCGCGGTGAAGGCGGTCAGGGTCGCGAGCAGGCGGCCGGCGCCGCGGACCCACAGCGCGAGGCCGACCACGAACAGCAGGTGGTCGGGGCCGCCGAGGATGTGCAGGGCGCCGAGGCGCAGGTAGCCGGCGAGGCCCGTGGCGGTCGGCGTCAGCGGCAGCGAGGGGCTGTCGTGGCGCACGACCTCGGTGCGCTCCGGTCGCCCGGGGCCGCGCAGGTGGGCGACGAGCTCGAGCGCGGGCGCGAGGTCGTGCACGGTCACCGCGCCGCGCAGGGCGTCGGCGTCGCAGGTGGCGCGCAGGGTCGGCGCGCTGCGGGTGACCGTGCAGCCGGCGGGCAGCTCGAAGCGCGGGGGCGCGGCCCCGGGCGGGAGCTCGAGGCGGAGCTCGAGGGCGCCGTCCGGGCCGATGTCGACGAGCACGAGCGCGGCGCGAAACTCGTGGGCGCGCGCGGGTCCGGCGAGCGCGAGCAGGGCCGCCGCGGTGAGGACCGGGAGGGCGCGCGAGCGGGTCCCGCGGGGGTCGCAGGGGTGCGCCACGCGGTCCACGCGGTCCACGCGGTCCACGCGGGCTGGGCGCGGGTGGAGGGTCATCAGGGGCCCTGCTCCGCGAGGGCGGCGGCGAGGGCGGGCGGGACGTCGCGCAGGGTCACGGGGTAGCGCGCGCGCAGCTCGGCGAGGGCGGCCTCGCTGCTGGCGTCGCGGCGCTCGGCCTCCCAGTCGGCGCGCAGGCGCGGGCGCAGGGCCGCGAGGCCGGGGAGGGCCGCGGGGCGCGAGCTGTCGACGCGCACGACGTGCCAGCCGAGGCTCGACGGCGCGAGCGACCATGTCCCGACGGTCATGTCCGAAAGGGCAGCCGCGAAGGCCTCGCCGAAGATGCCGGCGTAGGCGGCGGTGTTGCGCTCGCCGAAGCGCTGGCCGTGCACGCACAGGTCGCCGAGGCCCGAGGGCTCGGCGCCGGCGAGCAGGCGCTGCTGCAGCGCGCGGGCGGCCGCCTCCGGGTCGGGGTGGCGCTCGCGGGCGGCGAACACGTGGGTCAGGGCGTGGCGGGCGGGGGCGGTGTAGCGGGCGGGGTCGGCGTCGCGGACGGCCAGCAGGGCCGCGTCGTCGGGCTCGCCGGGCTCGCCGAGGTCCTCGTGGACGAAGCGCAGCTTCTGGATGAGGCGGCGCCGCACGATCGGGTCGTCGCGGTCGAGGCCGAGCGCGAGGGCCTCGCGGTACAGGCGCTCCTCGTCGAGCTCGACGCGCAGGGCCGCGGCGACCTCCGCCGGCGTCGGGTCGCGGCCGAGGCGGCGGGCCAGCTCGGCCCCGGTCGCCTGCACCCGCGCGCCGTCGACCGCGAGCGCGTCGCCGCGGCGGGGGCCCAGCGCCGCGTGCAGGGCGAAGAACAGGAGCCCGAGGGCCGCGAAGTGGACCAGGGGTTCGGAGAGCACGCGGCGCGACACGCGGCGCATCATGGCACCCGGGCGCGCCGCGCTCAAGCGCTCACCGGGGGCGGCGCCATCTCGAGTATGGTCGCACGATGCTGCGACGAAGCCTGCTGGTGGGCGCCGGCGTGACCGCCTTGACCGGGGTGACCGCGATCTCCTGGGCCTCGCGCCCGGCCGGGGCCGGGCCGCGCCTGCTCGCCTGGCTGCGGCTCAACGAGCGGCGCAGCGCCGAGGAGTGGCGCCGGGCCCTCGGAGCGCTGCGCGACGCCGGCATCGACGAGATCGTCGCCCAGGTGTTCCCGTCGACCCACGCGCTCTACGCCAGCAAGCTCCTGCCGATCAAGCGCGCCGTGCTCGAGGACCTCCTCCCGGCCGCCCGCGCCCACGGCCTGCGCGTCCACGCCTGGATGCACGCGCTGCGCTGCAACGTCCCGAGCGTCATGCGGGACCACCCCGAGTGGTATTCGGTGTCGCGCGAGGGCCGCTCCTCGCTGACGCACCCGCCCTACACCGAGCATTACCGCTGGCTGTGCCCGACCCGGCCCGAAGTGCGTGCATTCGTCGGCAGCGTCGCCGCCGAGCTCGCCAATTACAGCGAGGTCGACGGCATCCACCTCGACTTCATCCGCCACCCGGACGTGTTCCTGCCGCCGCGCCTGGCCGCGAAGCGCGGCCTCGAGGCCGTGACGACGCCGCTACCGCGCTACGACTTCTGCTACTGCGAGGTGTGCCGCGCCGGGTTCCGGGCGGCGCACGGAGAGGACCCGGCCACGCTCGCGGACGCGGCGACGAACGCGGTGTGGGAGCGCTACCGCCTCGACCGGCTCACCGAGGTGGTCGCGCACATCAGGGGCTGGACCGGCTGCCGCACGCTCTCGGCGGCGGTGTTTCCGACGCCGGCGCTGGCGCGCCGCAACGTCCGCCAGGACTGGAGCGCCTGGCCGCTCGACGCCGTCATGCCGATGATCTACCACCGCGGCTACGCGCAGCCGCTGGCGTGGATCGAGGCCGCCGCCCGCGAGGGCGTCGATGCCCTGGCGGGTCGGATCCCGCTGTATGCCGGCCTGCTGCTCTCGAGCTTCCCGACCAGGGAGCTGCCCGCGGCGATCCGTGCCGCGACCGCCGGCGGGGCCGCGGGCGTGACGCTGTTCAACCTCGCGGCCAAACATTACCCACAATTGCCCGGGGGCTGATCCGCGGCGACCCGCGGCTGCTACCATCGCCCCCACATGTGGACCGAAGTGACTCAGGCCGGCCTCGCGGGGCTGGTCGCCGCCGCCGCGATGTTCTCGGTGGTCATCGGCAGCGCCCTCGGCGTGTACCTGCGCTCGCGCGAGCGGGTCGTCGCCAACATCCTGGCCTTCGGGGCCGGGGCGCTGATCAACGCGCTCGCCGTCGACCTCGCCTACGGCACCGCGCTGCACCTGCGGCACGCGCTGCACATCTCGGGCTTCGTGGCGTGGCTGTACGTCGCCGGCGGCTTCATGGTCGGCGGGCTGTTCTACTTCTTCGCCTCGTCGTACCTCGACGCCAAGGGCGGAGCGCCGCGCCACCCCTATCGCATGAAGATGATGCTGCTGGCCGAGCGCCACGCGCTGACCCGCTCGGTGGCGGCGGGGCTGTCGCGCGTCGGCCTGCTGAAGGTGCTGAAGCCGGAGGAGTTCGACGAGCTGCTGCCGCGGCTGAACCGGGTGGTCGCCACGGCGGGCAGCCTGATCTTGCGGCAGGGCGACCCGGTCGACGCGGTGTACTTCCTGATCGAGGGCCAGGCCCGCGTGCTCCACGACACCGCGCGCACCTGGCAGCTGAAGGACGACACGATCCTCGCCGTGCTCGGGCCCGGCGACATCTTCGGCGAGCTCGAGGTCCTCGCCGGCTCGAAGAGCTCGTCCTCGGTCCAGGCGATCGTCGACTGCGTGCTCATGCAGCTCGGGCGCGACGACTTCGAGGCGCTGCTCAATCACTCGGCGCCGCTGCGCCAGGCGCTCATGGCCCTCGATGGGGCCCGGCTGGTCGCCAGCATCCGCGCGACGCCCGGCGACGAGCGCCGCTGGGCGCGCCTGGCCGACCAGGCGCTGGGCCACATCAGCCAGAGCGAGGCCGCGCCGCACCCCCCCGAGCACGCCCAGGGCTCGCCGCTCGCGCTGTGGCTCGGCAACGTGCTCGACGCCATCCCGGGCTCGATCGTGATCGGCGCGACCTTCACCAGCCTCAGCGGCATCGAGCCCGCGTTCCTGGTCGCGACCTTCCTCGCCAACCTCCCGGAGTCGATGGCCAGCGCCGACACCATGGGCCGCGCCGGCTACACCCCGACCAGGATCCTCGCCCTGTGGGGCTCGCTCGTGCTGCTCGCCCTCGTGATGGCCGCGCTCGGCAACCTGCTGCTGGCCACCGCGCCGCCGCAGGTCGTCGGCCTCGCCGAGGCCGTCGCCGGCGGGGCGATCCTCGCGCTCGTCGCCCAGGTCATGATGCCCCACGCCTTCGAGGGCGGCGGCCGCTACGTGTCACTGTCGACGATCGGCGGGTTCCTGGTCGGCTTCCTGCTCTCGACCGTCAACCTCGAGTGACCCATATATGCGCGGTGCTATCGCAGCAGGCCCGGGCCCTGCACATCGAGCATTCGCCGGAACGCCGCGCCCCACGAAGTGCTCGCGGCGCTCGTACTCCTCGCGCGCGAGCAGATGAGCGGTCGTGAACGGCGGCGAGTTATGCAGATGATCACTGCATCACGAAGGGCCGCGCAGTTCAACCGCGATCTGGGCGTTGGTCCTCGCCGGGCGGCGCGCAGCTCTTGCGGCGGCACGGCGCGGCGAGCCGCCGATTTGTGCGGGTAAAATTCGTTCGCCCGCCGCCGCCGAGACGACTATATTGCGCCCCGACGGAGGCTTGATGCGCGTGGCCACGATGCTGTCATCATCGCTTCAGAATCAGGCCAGCGCCGCGCTCGAGGCGCTGGTCTTTCGTTCGGTCGCCGGTGCGCGGCTGACCCAGGACTCGCCGATCCTCCCCGACGTATGGATCCGCTACGGTCTCATCGGCGGCGACGAGACCGTCGACCTCCTGCTGGCGCCCCACCGCCAGAGCAGCGCGATCGGGCTCGCGCGGGCCCTCCGTGCGGCGCTGCGGCGCCGCGCGGACGCCGGGCTCGTGCACACGCAAGGGATCGTCGCGGCCCGCCTCGACCTCCGCGACTTGATCGGCGCCGCGCTCCCGCTCACGCGCTGGTGGCACCGCTATCTCCTGAGCTCCCGCGAGGGCGAGCCCGCCGCGGAGCTCCTCGCCGTCCTCGCCGACCCGCAGCAGCGCGCGCAGCTCCGCGAGGCCCTGATCGCCGGCCTGAGCGAGCTCCTGCGCTCCGCGCCCGAGCCGGCTCCCTCGCTCGCGGGCGTCGGAGGCCAGGGCGTCACGGGGGATCTCCTGTGGCTGGCGTTCGTCGCCGGGACGATCGCCCTCCTGCAGCGGGATGGCGGCCTCTCGGCGATCGCCGGCGCGGCGGGCATCGAGGGGGTCGAGCGCGCGATCACCGGGCCGAGCGACGCTGAGCGCGTCGACGCGTTCCTCGAGCTCCTCGCCGGTCGGCGCTCGAGCCCGCCGGCGGAGCACCTCTGGAGCGTCAATCGCAACCGGCGCGGCGACCTGGCGATGACCCGCTCGACCGCCACCGTCAAGGCCGACGCCGCGCGGGCCGTCTTCGGGGTCACGGGTCAGGGGCTGCGCTGGGCCATCCTCGACAGCGGGATCGACGCCCGGCACCTGGCGTTTCGCGCTCGCGATCGCCGCGGCGCGCCGCTCTCGCTGCGCACGACCGACGGGGACTGGAGCCGCACCAGTCGCGTGGTCGCCACCTACGACTTCACCCGCATCCGCGAGCTTTTGGCGGCGCCCTCCCTCGACGCGGCGCCCGCGGACCTGCAGCTGCGCTTCGCCGACCCGGCCGCCCGCGCGGCCGCGGATTCGGTGTTCGCGGCCGCCCACGAGCGGGGGATCGACTGGATGCGGTGGAAGGATATCCTCACGATCCCGCATCGCGTGGGCGCCTACGTCGGGCCGCGGAGCAAGCACGGCACCCACGTCGCCGGCATCCTGGCCGCCGACTGGCGCCCGGACGACGATATGGACGACGCGCTGGAGAGCGAGCGAGAGGCCGCGCGACCCGAGCGCGCGCGCATCGGCGTCTGCCCGGAGATCGAGCTCTACGACATCCGCGTCGCCGACGCCGACGGCGCCTACGACGAATTCTCATTGATCGCCGCGCTGCAGTTCGTGCGGGCCTGCAACGCCGAGCACGAGCACGTCGAGATCGCCGGCGTCAACCTCAGCCTGTCGCTGCGTCATGACGTCGCCAACTACGCCTGCGGGCGCACGCCCGTCTGCGATGAGTGCGACCGCGTGGTCGCCAGCGGGGTCGTCGTGGTCGCCGCCGCGGGGAACCGCGGACGCACCCGCTACCTCACGACCGACGGCGAGCTCGAGGAGGGCTATCGAGACGTCAGCATCACCGACCCGGGCAACGCGGAGGCGGTGATCACGGTCGGCGCCACGCATCGCTCCGACCCGCACGCCTATGGGGTCAGCTACTTCTCCAGTCGCGGGCCCTCGGGCGACGGCCGTCAGAAGCCCGACCTCGTCGCGCCCGGGGAGAAGATCATGTCCACCGTCCCGGGCGACCGCGAGGAGCGGATGGACGGGACCAGCATGGCGGCGCCGCACGTCAGCGGCGCCGCGGCGCTGCTGCTCTCCCGCCACCCCGAGCTGATCGGCCGCCCCGGCGAGATCAAGCGCATTCTTCAGAGATCGGCGATCGACCTCGGTCGCGAGCGCTACTTCCAGGGCGCCGGTCTCCTCGACATCCTCGCCGCCCTCGAGTCCGTCTGACCCGGGGTCCGCGCTCCACCCCGCCGCCGATCGTCGAAAGGAACCAGCCATGCTCTTCACCATCGAGGCCCTCGACGCGAGCGAGGGCGACTGTCTCATTCTTCACCACGGGACCGCGGCTCACCCCGCCTTCGTGCTGATCGACGGCGGGCCGGCCCGCACCTACAACCGCTCGCTGCTGCCGCGCCTGCGGCAGCTCCGGGCCGCGCTCGGGCTGGCGCCGCGCGAGCCGCTGCCGCTCGGCCTCGTCGTCCTGACCCACGTCGACGACGATCACATCGCCGGCCTGCTCAAGCTCTTCGAGGCGATCTCCGACGCCCGCGACGAGAAGCAGCCCGCGATCACCCGGGTCGCGGAGCTGTGGCACAACAGCTTCGACGACGCGGTCGGCAACGACCAGATCGCCGCCGCCGTCGCGTTCCTCGAGAAGCTGCCCCTCGACGACCGCGACGGCGCCGTCGCCGGGACCCGCCAGGGGCGCGCGCTCCGCGACCTCGCGCGCCGGCTCGAGGTCCGCGTCAACGCCCCGTTCCGCGGGCTGGTCGCTCGCCCGGATGACGCGGCGATCGTCGTCGACCACGAGGATGTTCGCCTGACGGTCCTCGGACCCAGTCGCAGCGAGCTGGACGCGTATCAGGCCCGCTGGGACGAGGACCTGAGCTCCGGCAAGGGCGGCGAGGTCGCGGCCGCGGATCGCGACGACAGCCCCTTCAACCTCGCGAGCATCGTGTTGCTGGTCGAGCGCGCGGGCCGACGCGTCCTCCTGACCGGCGACGGCCTCGCCGACCACATCCTCGCCGGGCTCACGGCCGCCGGGCACCTCGGGGAGCGGGGCCGCTTCCACGTCGACGTGTTCAAGCTCCCGCACCACGGGAGCTGCTGCAACGTGACGCCGGAGCTCCTGCGTCGGGTGACCGCCGACACTTACATCATCTCGGCCAACGGCAAGCACGGCAACCCGGACGTGGCGAGCCTCGACATGCTCGCCGAGGCGCGCGGCGACGCGGCGTACACGGTGATGCTGACCTTCCCGGAGGCCGCCTACGAGGATGTCGACGCGGAGCGGGAGCCCGAGCGCCGGGCCGCGCTGGAGGCGATCCACGACCGGCTCGCCAGCTATCCCGGAGCGAATGCACGGATCGTGTATCGTCGGCGCGACGAGCTCGGTGTCCGGGTCGAGCTCGGCGACGAAGCGGCGCCCTGAGCCGCGCGCGCGGCTCTCAGCGGCGACGGCGACGGCGCGCGCCGGCGAGGCCGAGGACGGCGAGCAGCCAGGCGCTCCCGGCGAGCCCGCCAGCGCCGGCGGCCACGATGGAGCAGCCACCTGCGGGCTTCGGGGGCACGTCCTTGGCCCCGGACTGCGGCGCGGCCGGAGCCTTGGCCTCGCCGGCCTCGGGTGGGGTGACGGGCGCGGGCGCGGGTGCGGGTGCGGCAGGAGACGGCTTGCACCACACCTCCGTCCATACCGAGGCCCCCGCGGTTCGGCAGCGCCGCGTGAGGCCGGCGACCGCGTGCTTCTTCTCGCAGGCGTCGACGTCGCCGTGATACGCGTCTCCACAGGCGACGCACTCCTGGCCGGGGCCCTGCGCCTCGACGGTGCAGCGCTCGACGTAGTCGGGCGACGGCGGGAGGTCGGCCCGGGCGAGCGAGGGGAGGGCGAGCCCGAGGAGGAGCCCGGGCAGGAGGGCGGTGGACAGCTGCATGCCGTGACCATAGACGAGTCGACGGGCCGGCCGCCACCTCCGTGCTTCGAGGCCGGCAGAGCGCCGCGATCGACCTTTCAGCGGTGGCGCGCGCATGCCCGCGCGCGCGAGGGACACGCGGCGCTCGTCCGGCGGCTCGCGGTTTCGTGGTATGCACACCGTCGCATGATCGGCTGGTCCATGATCCACGCTGGCGTGTCGATCGACGTCACGGTCCGAGGCGACGGCTCCGAGCCCCTCCTCGATGTCCGCGCCGCCGCCGACGGCCACGGCGATGTCGCCCTCGAGCGCCTGGTCGCGGCGCTGCGCCACGCGACCTCGCACGCCGAGCTGAGCGCCCGGGGCGTCGAGGGGCCGTTTCGCGTCGAGGACCTGCTCGCGGTCGCCGTCACCGTGGCGGGCGAGGAGGTCGGGCCCGCCCAGCGCTGGCTGCGACGCCGCCTGGCGCGCGACACCGCGATCGAGGTGCGCGGCGACGCGCCGCCGGAGACCGCGAGCGCGGGGTCGAGCGCGGGGTCGAGCGCGGGGTCGACGATGGCGGCGACCTTCGCCCGCCGGGGGGCCCGGCCGACCTCGCAGCGGGAGCGCTACGAGCGGGTCGGCGGCCGCATCCGCGTCGAGGCCTTCGAGCTGCACGTGGTCGAGCACTGCAACCTGCGCTGCACCGCGTGCTGCAACATGTCGCCGTACATGGCGGAGCACACGCTGAGCGTGGCGCACATCGAGGCGATGTGCCGGACGATGGCGGAGCACCTCGACGTCGACGTGTTCAAGATCATGGGCGGCGAGCCGCTGCTGCACCCGCACATCTCCGAGGTGCTGCGGGCCATCCGCGCGACCGGCATCAGCGAGACGGTGCGCCTGTTCACCAACGGCCTGCTGCTCCACACCATGGACGACGAGTTCTGGGCCGCGCTCGACGAGCTGACCATCTCGAACTACACGAGCGCGCCGGTCAAGCCGGCCCTGCTCGACGCCGCCCGCGCGAAGGCCCGCGCCTTCGATGTCGTGCTCAACGTCAAGCCGGTCGCCGAATTCAGCGAGGTCATGCGCGGCGAGCGTGAGCCCGACCCCGCCGCGGCGCAGCGCACCTACGACGGCTGCTGGCTGCGCCACCGCTGCCTCGTCGTGCGCCGCGGCAAGTTCTATATGTGCACGCGGGCGGCCTACGCCGACGAGTTCCACCGCGACCTGCTGCACGGCGCACACCCGGAGGACCACGCCGCCGCGCTGGCCGGCGACGGCGTCGCGCTGACGACCCCTGAGCTCGGCGAGGCCCTGGTCGAGTACTTCAATCGCGCCGCGCCGCTGGTCTCGTGCCGCTTCTGCCACGGCGGCGCCGGCCCGCTCGCGGCCCACACCCAGCTGTCGAAGGCGGACGTGCGCGCGGGCCGGCTCCGTCCGCTGCGCGTGCTCGGCTCATGAACCCTCGCCTCGCGACGCAGGTGCAGTGGCGCGGCGCCGTGGGCTCCTCGCTGCGCACGCTCGTCGGGGCCGAGCGCGTGCGCCTCGACCCGGAGGGCGTGCGGGCCGCGTTCGGCGAGGTCGAGCCGAGCGGCGCGACCTGCATCCTCGGGGCGCGGCGGGCCTGGCCGGCGCTGGCGCGCGAGGCGAGCGCGCGGCCGCTGAGCGCGAAGCTCGCCGCGGCCTGCGCGAACATCCCGGCTGGGTCGACGGCGCTGGCGCTGAGCGGCGGGGTCGACTCGGCCGTGCTGGCGGCGCTGCTGCGGGGCCGCGTGGTCGCCTATACGCTGGCGCCGGAGCTGCCGGGTTACAGCGAGGCGAGCGAGGCGCAGGCGATCGCGGACGGCCTCGGCATCGCGCTGCGGCGGGTCGCGGTGCGCGAGGACGACTTCGTCGCGGCCCTGCCCGCGGCGGTCCGCGCCTGCGAGTGCCCGCTGTATAATCTCCATCCGGTGAGCCGCTATCTGCTGGCCCGGGCGGTCCAGGCCGACGGCTTCGATATGTTGGTCACCGGGGACGGCGCCGACGAGGTGTTTCGTGGGACCTCGGGCGCCGACTATCTCCCGATCGTCGGCTCCCTGACCCGCGCCGCCGGGCTGGTAGCGATCGCGCCGTTCCTCGATCCGCTCGTCGCGTCCTCGGCGGCCGGAGATCCCGACAAGCGCACGCTGCGGGCCCTGGCCGCCGAGCTCGGCGTCCCCCAGGCGATCGCGTGGGCCCCCAAGGCGCCCCGCTTCGCGCCGCCGATGGACCTCACGCGCCACCACGACCCGGACCGCGTCGCCGCGCTCGGCCGCGCCCTCGGCCGCGCGCCCGCCTCCACGACCGACCGCGAGCGGGTGGCCTGGACCACCCTCGCGCTGTTCGCCCGCGACTTCGCCGGCCTCGACCTGTCATGTGCGGCATAGCAGGGCTGGTCCGCTTCGACGGCGGGGCGCAGGCGGAGCGCACCCGGGGGCGCGCGCGGGCGATGCGGGCGGCGCTTCGTCACCGCGGCCCCGACGGCGAGGGCGAGGCGCTCCTCGCCGACGCGATCCTCGAGCATACGCGGCTCGCCCTGCTCGACCGCGTCGGCGGCGCCCAGCCGATGTCGACGCCCGACGGCCGCTATACGATCGTGTATAACGGCGAGGTCTATAATCATAGCGAGCTGCGCGGGCGACTATCCTGCGCGTTTCGCACGCGCTCCGACGCCGAGACGGTGCTCGCGGCCTTCGTCGCCTGGGGCCCCGAGTGCGTGCGGTCGTTCAACGGCATGTTCGCGTTCTTCGTGTGGGACGCCGAGCTGCGGCGCGGCTTCGCGGCCCGCGATCCGCTGGGCGTCAAGCCGCTCGCGTACGCGTGGGACGGCCTCGAGTTCGCCTTCGCCTCGGAGGCCCACGTGGTCGCGCGCGCGCGCGAGGTGCCGGTGCGCGCGCACGCGGGGGCTATCCTCGAGTACCTGGTCGCCCCGTGCTTCAGCGGCGTGGAGCGGCCGATGTTCGACGGCGTGGAGTACTTGCCGCCGGGGCACTGGCTCGAGCTCGGGCCGGGCGGGCCGACGCTGCGCCGCTATTATCGCTTCACGGTCGGCGACCAGGACCCGGGTCCGGGCGACGCGGCGCTGCGGGAGGGCCTCGATCGGGCGGTGCGCCGGGCCTGCCGCGCGGACGAGGATATCGGCGTGTTTCTCAGCGGCGGCCTCGACTCGACGGCGATCGCGGCGCTCGCCGCCCGGGCTCTGGCCGCGCCGCCGCCGGCCTTCACGATCGCGTTCGCCGGGATGGCAGGATATGACTATGCGCGCTCGACGATCGTCGTCTCGGATGACCTGCCCTACGCCGAGCTCGCGGCGCGGGCGCTCGGCTCGCCGCTGACGATCGTTCAGGCGCCGCGCGCCGAGCTCGCGGCGGACCTCGAGCGGATCGCGGCGACCAACGACGCCCTGCCCGCGTGGGAGCAGGAGCTCGCGCAGGACCGCCTCGCCCGCGCCGCGGCGGCGACCGGGCTGAAGGCGGTGCTGGTCGGCGACGCCGCCGACGAGACGCATTTTGGTTACCACTTCCTGCTCGACCCGGCGGCGACCGCGAGCCCGCGGGCGATCCTCCAGCGCTTCGGCGCGGTGCCCGTCCGCCGCGACGTGCTCGCGGACCCGCTGGCGGAGTTCAGCGACAGATACAGCGCGTGGATGCGGCCCGGGGCGGCGCTGCGCGAGCAGATCGCCGGGACCACGGCGCTGATCGTCGAGCGCTGGCTCCCGCGCCTGTTGCACAACGGGGACATCCACGGCATGCGCGTCGGCCTCGAGGCGCGGGTGCCCTTCGCCGACATCGAGCTGCTCGCGCTCGCGGCCGCGGTCTCGCCGACGGCCGGGCTCGCCGACGGCGAGAAGACGCGGCTGCGCGGGGCGCTGCGCGGGGTGGTGCCCGAGGCGATCCGGACCCGCCGCAAGTCGGCGCTGCCGAAGGACCAGGGGGCCGCCGCGGTGTACCAGCGGGAGGCCGCGCGGCTGCTCGCCGACCCGCCGGCGCTGGTGCGGGCGCTGGTCGACCTCGACGCGCTGCGCCCGCTGCTCGACCCCTCGCGCCCGCCCGACGAATGGGAGCGGGCGGCCTTGTTTCGGGTCATCGTGTTGTGTCACTTTTCACATCACCACGGGATCCCATGAGCCGCATACTGTTCGTCGTCCTCGCCGAGAAGGGGCATGTTCACCCGTTTATCGCGCCTGCCCAGGAGCTCGCGCGGCGCGGCCATCAGGTCGGGTTCTACGCGCCCTGCGACCTGAGCGAGCCGCTCGAGCGCGCCGGTATCAAGCACGTCTTCGTCGGCCCCGCGGACGACGAGCCGCCGCCGGACGCCAACCGCGGGCCGGCGTTCGCGGCGCTGGTGCGCGACGCGGAGCGCCTGCGGCGGTGGATCGGCGCGATGCTGGTCGAGAGCGTGCCGCTCGCGGTCGACTGCCTGACGGCGCTGGTCCGCGGGTATCGCCCGGCGGTGATCGTCGCCGACCCGATGGCCTACGCCGCGCCGATCGTGGCGCGGCGGGCCGGGCTGCCGTGGGCGGGCCTGTCGACCTCGCTCAACCCGGTGGTCCCGGCCGACTGGGAGAGCGAGCTGATAGCGACCACATCGGCGCTGCCGCGGGCCGAGCTGTTCGCGCAATATGGGATCTCCGACGCGAGGTTTCGGGTCAGCGATTGTGTCTCGCCGGATCTGAACGTCGCGTGGACCAGCCCCGAGCTGGTCGGTGAGGGGCCGGCGGACGTGCTGCTGGCCGGCGCGTCGCTGCCGCTGAGCGCCCGCGGCGACGAGGTCGAGCCGCTGGCGCTCGATCCTTCGCGCCCGCTGGTGTTCATGGCGCTCGGCAGCCAGATCTATCATCAGCCGCGGATGTTCGAGGTCGTGGTCGAGGCGTCCCGCGGGCAGCCGTGGCAGCTGGTGCTGGCGATGGGCGGGCTGGCGGCCGCGATGCGCCTGCCGCCCGACGTGCGAGCGATCGACTACGCGCCGCAGCTCGGGCTGCTCGCGCGGGCGCGGGCGATGATCTCGCACGGCGGCGCCAACTCGGTGATGGAGGCGCTGGCGTACGGGGTGCCCCTGCTCGTCTCGCCGATCTGCAACGACCAGCCGCACAACGCCCGCTTCGTCGCCGCGGCCGGGGCAGGCATCACCTGCGACCTGGCGACGGCGCGGCCCGACGAGGTGCGGGCCCACCTCGCGGCCCTCTGCGCCGACGGGCCCCACCGCGCCGCGGCGCGGCGCATCGCCGCGGGCTACGAGGCGGCCGGTGGGGCCCGCAGGGTCGCCAGCGCGATCGAGGCGCTGCTGCGATGAGCACGTCGGTCGTCCCGGTCACGATCGCCGCGAAGAACGAGCAGCACAGCCTCGGGCCCTGCCTCGACGCGCTGCTCGCCTCGGTCCGATTCGCGGCGGCGCGCGGGATCGTCTGCGAGCCGCTGGTCGTCCTCGACGACTGCTCCGATGACACCGAGGGGGTCGCCCGCGCCCGCGGCGTCCCCACGCTGCGCTCGAGCGGCGGCAAGGTCGAGGCCCAGCGCGCCGGCCTGCGCGACGCCCCGTTCTGCGTGTTCGTCGACGCCGATGTGCTCGTCTCCCCGCCCACCCTCGCCGCCCTGGCACAGACCATGCGCGCCCGCCCCGAGATCGTCGTCGCCTTCCCGCCGCGGCGACCACTCCCGCCGCTCGCGCGCGGGTGGCTCGCGCGCGCCCTCCACGTCTATAACCGCGAACGCGGGTTCTCGTCGCAGCGCTCGTGGTTCAACGGCAAGTGCTTCGCTATGCGCGGCTGGAGCGTGCCGACCCGCGCCGAGATGGCTCCCCGGATCGCCCGGCTCCCGGTGGACCGCTTCTATGATTATGCCGCCGGCATGCGCGTCGATGACATCTACCTGTCGCGCCGCGTGGTCGCCGAGCGCGGGCCGGCGGCGCTGGTCGAGACGCGCGAGGGCTGCGTGGTCTATCGCGCGCCGGAGACGTGGCGGGGGATGTACCGCTATTATCGGCGCATGCGCATGGAGCTCGAGCGGGTGAGCGCGCTGTTCCCGGAGCTCGACGCGGGTGGCTTCGGGGCGCGGCGGGCGGACCTGCTGGCGAGCGCGCCGCTGGCCGACCGGGCCGCGTACGGTGCGTTCACGCTGGCGCTGGCGGTGTGCCGGGTCGGGTATCGGCTGGAGCGGGCCTATTATCGACACTTCGCGCGGACGACCTGTCCGGCGTGGCCGCCCGTGGAGGAGACGAAGTGCTCGCTCGTCACCGAGATCCGCGGGTAGTGCCGCTCGAGGTGTGGGACCTCGAGGTCGACGGCGTGCCGCTGTATCGGGCGCCGCGCGGGGCGGGCTTCGGGGCGCTGCTCGGGCGGGCGGTCGAATCGCTGATCGACGGGGTCGCGGTGACCACGTCGGGCACCCGGTTCCCGAGCTTGTGTCGCGCGATAGGGCGGGTCGTGCTCGTCGGCGGGGCGGCCGGCGAGGTCGTGTGGCGCGCGCGGGTGCCCGCGCTGCACGCGGAGGACGGGGAGCATTGCGCCGAGCGGGGCGGGCGGGCCATTTTGGCGCGGCTCGGCGTGCGCGGGCTCGTCGTCGACCTCGGGCAGAGTCGGCTCAAGGTCAGCGGGGCGCGTCGGCGGGTATATGCGCGCGACCTCTCGCAGGTCCCGGTGAGCACGCGCCCGGTCGAGCTCACCGGTCGCGCGGCGCTGGTCGCGTTCGTGGCGGCGGCGCTGCGCGAGGCCGCGGACGAGGAGCGGCCGGGGGCGATCGTGCTGGCGCTGCCCTGCGAGCTCTCGCCCGAGGGCACGCTCGGCACCTGCTCGTATCCGTGGCGCGCGGGCGACTCGATCGTGGCGGAGTTCCTCGCCGCGGCGGGGCTCGCCGAGGTGCCGACCGTGCTGATCAACGACGCCGAGCTCGCCGCGCTCGGCGTCGCCGCGCGCGGGGCGATCGACGCGCCGACGCTGGTCCTGACGGTCGGCTTCGGCATCGGCGGCGCGCTGCTGCGGAGCGACCCATGACCACGCTCGTCGTCTCGCCGCACCTCGACGACGCCGTGCTGTCGGTGCCGGGGTGGATCCGCTCGCTGGCGCTGCGCGGCGAGCGGGTGGTGGTGCTCACCGTGTTCAGCGCCGGCGGCGAGGAGTACCCCGAGCGTCGCGCCGAGGACCTCGCCGCGCTGACGCTGCTGGGCGCCGAGCCGCTGCACCTCGGGCTGCTCGACGCCCCGCCCCGTCGCGGCGTCCGGCGCGGCTTCCGGGAGCTGATCCTCTGCGCGATGGACGACGAGGACGCCGCCGCCGTGGCCCGCGCGCTGGTCGAGCGGATCGCCGCGCTCGCGCCGGCGCTGACGCTGCTGCCGCTCGGCGTCGGCGAACACATCGACCATCGCATCGTCCACGCGGCCCACACGAGGCTCGCAGGGCCCCTCGGCTTCTACGAGGATCGCCCCTATGCGCGGGTCGAGCACGCGGTCACGGCCCGGCTGCTGCGGCTCGGCGCGACCGTCGACGGCGCCGCCCTCACCCCGTCCAGCGCCGCCGTCGAGGAGTTCCTGGCCGCCGCCCGGCTCGCCCCCTATGTCCGCGCTCACCTGCCCGCGGCCGAGCGCGAGGCGTGCCTGCGGGCCCACGCCGCTGTCCTGGCCGGCACATCGGCCGCGTCGGGCCTGGAGCTGCGACGCGAGCGCCTGACCTTCCCGCGCGACGTGTGCCGGGTCGCCATCGCGGCCATCGAGGCGTACGCGTCCCAGCTCGCCGACCTGTTCGGCGACGGCGCGGTCGCGGCCTGGTTCGCGGAGCCCTACGCGGAGCACATCTTGTGGCGGCGCGCCGCGGGCGTGCCGGCCTGAGGGTCAGCGCGCCGCGTGGATCCGCTGCTCCGAGAGCGAATGGAGGTAGACCTCCAGGTTGGTGTAGCCGTCGACGCCGAGCTGCTTGCGCGAGAGCTCGCGGCCGTTGTGGTCGGGCGTGTGCGGGTCGAGGCCGTTGGCCTGCTCCCAGGCGTCGGGGAGCCCGTCGCGGTCGCCGTCGACGGGGGCGGGGGCGGCGGGCCCTGGTGGCAGGGCGCTGCCGTCTCCGGCGGGGTTGCGGTCGCGCGGCGTCGCCGAGATCTTGCCGCTGGCGATCTGCGCGAAGAGGCGCCGGTCCAGCGGATCGCGGGGGAAGGCGCCGACCTGCGCGACGGCGTGGGCCGCCAGGCGGTCGGCGCTCATATAGGTGATCGGCGGGAAGTCGTGGCGACCGGGGCGGGCGAACGGCGGCGGCGGCTGGCCCGACTTCCCCTCGCTGCGGTAATCGTTGCAGCAGTACAATAGATCGTAGTCGCGGCGCTCCGGGTAGAGGTTCATCCGGTTGTCGGCGAAGTAGGTGCTGGTCCTGGGCGCGGGGCCGACGGGGCGGGCGATGTGGATCATCCCGTAGGGCATCGCGTCGGGCTGACCGGGTCCGCGCGCGACGCTCATGTTGCCCACCCAATTGAGGTGATAGTAGATCGGCTGGCCCTCGTCGGAGGCGGAGATGGTCGTATTATTGATGTCGATGAAATAGCCCTGATCCCAGAGCAGGTTGTTCGCCAGCTCGATCTCCATCACCGTGCCAGCGGCGGCGGCGCTCTCCCGCGAGAGCTCGGGGAAGCGGCCGGCGATCCGGTGCCAGACGTTGTGGTGGATCGAGAGCTGCGAGAGCGCGAAGCCGTCCGCGGGGTTGCTGTAGTTGATCAACATCCCGCCGCGGTCGGCGTGGTCGCCGACCGTCTCGGCGAGCACGCTGTGCTGGAGCGTGATGTGGTTGGCGTACGAGATCTCGATCGCCTCGTCGGTCGCCCCGGCGATCGACACGTGGTCGATGATCGCCCGGCGGGTGTAGCGGAGCCGGAGGCCGTCGTCGTGGGCGCCGTCGGGGCGGATCCGGATGTGGCGAAGGATCCAGTTGTCGGCCTGTCGGGCCCGGCGGACGCAGCCGACCGTTTGATCGCAGTACGGCTCCTCGGTGGTGTGGAGCTGGCGGATGGTGATACCGCCGGGCGAGGTCTGTCCGGCGATCGTGACGTCGCCGTGGGTCAGGTGGATCGCCCCGTCGATCAGGCCGCTGACCGTGAAGACGACCGTCCGCGGGCCCTCCTGGTCGAGCGCGTCCTGCAGCGAGCCGGGCCCGCGCGCGTTCAGGTTATCGACGTGGATCACCCGGCCGCCGCGGCCGCCGGTGGCCGCCGCTCCCCAGCCCTCCGCGCCAGGAAAGGCCGCGAGCGCGCCCGTCGGCGCCGTTGGTGCGCGGCCCTGTCGCTGCGGACGGGCCGCGTCGGCCGCCGGCATCGCGGGCTGCTGCGTCGCATCGGCCGTCGGCTGCGCGAGCTGCTGGGCCGCGTCGGCTGCGGCCGGCTGCGCCGTCGCGGGGGCGGCCTCCTGCAGCCGCGGGCCGGGCTCCTGGCCCGAACCGCCGAGGCCCGAGCACGAGGGGGCGAAGGACCCACAGACCGCCGCGATCACGCTCGCCAATTCCTTCATCGCCGTCCTCCAGGCGCCCAGGATCGCCGGTCACGCGGGGCGACCGCAAGGGCCGTACCGGCGCTCGCCGGCCGCTCCGAGCGGTGTTTGCCGGGGCGAGCGGGGTCGGCGTGCGCGGTCTTGCGCCCCGCGTGAGGGCCCGGCAGTCTCCAGGCATGCCCCGACGTGCCCCGATGTTCCTGTTTCTCGCGCTGGCGAGCGGTTGTGGCGACGACTCGCGGCGCGCCGCGGGCGGCGGCTCGGGCAGCGCGATCACGTCGGCGTCGCTGTCCGGCGTCACGCTCGGCGGCGACGCGAGCTCGGCCGGGATGTCCGAAGGGACAGGTGGCAGCAGCGCCGGCGACGGAGGGACCGAGGGGGCGAGCGGGACGGGCGGGACGGGCGGGTTCCCGGGCACGACCTTCGGCGAGGTCGGGGGCGACACGCCGGGCGACGCCTGCGATCAGGTGTTGCACGCGACGGTCCGCGACTTCAAGGAGGCGCACCCGGACTTCGAGTACAAGATCAAGAGCGAGAAGGGCATCGTCTTGCCGGAGCTCGGCGCCGACGACAAGCCGGTGTACGCCAGCGACGGCGAGACGGCGAGCACGACCGGCAAGGCGAACTTCGACCAGTGGTATCGCGACGTGGCCGGGGTGAACGCGCCGTTCCTCGTCGACATCGCGCTGCAGGACCTCGGCGGCGGCAGCTACAGCTACGACAACCCGGCGTTCTTCGTGCTCGACGGCAAGGGCTTCGGGAGCGAGGGCCACGAGCACAATTTCCACTTCACGCTCGAGCTGCACACGGAGTTCGTGTACCGCGGCGGCGAGGTGTTTCGGTTCCGCGGGGACGACGACCTGTTCGTGTTCATCAACAAGAAGCTGGCGATGGACCTGGGCGGCGTGCACGGGCCGCAGGAGGCGGAGGCGGTGCTCGACGACCTGGCCGGGGAGCTGGGGATCGCGCCGGGGGGCAAGTATGCGCTCGACTTCTTCTTCGCCGAGCGGCACACGCAGGAGTCGAACTTCCGCATCGAGACGACGATCGAGTGCCTGATGCCGCCGATCGGGTAGCAGAGGGCCCGGCACGCGGTCAGCAGCCTGCCATCATCGCCGCGATCTCCGCCTCGCAGCCCTGCAGCGGCTCGAGCTCGGCGCAGGTGAGGGTCAGCTCGCAGGCGATGAGGGCCTCGATCAGGTCGGTGCAGGCCGCACCGGACTGCGAGAACGAGGCCGCCGCGGCGAGGCTGCACTCGCTGCTGCACGGGATATCTCCTCCTGGCCCGCCCTGGCACTCGGCGGACTTGTCGCACAGGTCCCGGCAATACTTCGTGGTGCAGGCTTCGCCGATGATCGCGTCCTGTTGGTCCTGGCACGCCTTGGGATCGTCGGCGAGCTGCTCGCAGCTCAGGTCGGCCACGCAGCCGTTGCTCGCGGCGTACAGCGCGAGGCAGCCGTCGCCGATGTATTCGTAGCCTCTGCCAGCCGACGGGCACCAGCTCATGCAGTCGCTGGCCCCGGCCGCGTCGCACTCGACCAGCTTCGCGCAGTACGCCGCGCAGCCGTCGTCCGCGCCAGCGCCGGTGGTGCTCGCCTCGCTCGTGCTCGTCGGCTCGGCGCTGCTCGTGGCGCCCGTGGTCGGCGTGACATCGGTCGTCTCACCGCCCCCGGACGACGCTTCCGTGGCGGGCTGATCGGTGGAATCGCCGTCCGACGGGTCGCCTGGCGCTGGGCAGGCGCACAGGAGCATCGTCGTCGCAAGGAGGGCGATATCGGCGAGTCGTGGAGGGAGGCTCATGGGCGGAGAGTGACGCCCCGTGGCCCATCAATTGCGTCAATCTCTCTCGGCCCGGCGGTTCATCCGGCCCACGGCTCAGCTCTGGGCGTCGTGGCGGTGCTCGATGTGGACGAGCAGGGCGCAGACCGCGTGGGCCCCGTCGGCGCCGAAATCGAGCGGGTGGTTCGCTTGCTGGTGCAGCTCGAAGGCGCCGTGGCTGAAGGCGACGCGGTCGAAGCGGCTGACGAGGTCCATCAGGGTCGACTGGGTCCCGGAGTGGCGCAGCAGGGCCTCGACCTCGGGGCGGTCATCGGTGTTGACGAAGACGAAGTCGTCGAAGAGCGGGTCGCCGACCTGGATCTCGCGCTGAAACAGCTTGCGCAGCCGGTCGAGGAAGCCCTCGCGCGAGAAGTCGGCGGTGACGGTGAACCCGGTGGGCGCGCGGCCCTCGACCGCCAGGTGATAGCGCGTGTAGGTGCTACCCTTGTGGCGATAGGTGGTGGTCCATTCACGGACCTCGAGGGTGTGACCGCGAGCGGACAGCGCCTCCTGGGCGCCGCCGTGGGCGCAGCGGTCGCAGATGTCGAGCTCGTGGTCGCGGCGCAGGTGCTCACGCGCGTGCGGCACCTCGCAGAATGCGCAGGGCAGAGTGTCCATATTGCACCGCACGGTATCAGGTCACGCGGCGGGTCACCACAGGGCGCCCGCCGGGCTCGATCCGCTCGCGCGGGCGCGCGGCCTACCACGCGCTGACGGCGACGATCATCGAATCCGGGCTCGACCCGCCGCAGCAGTTGCTGGTGCCGTCGGGGTCGTTGGCGGCCCGCAGCTCGATGGTGGCGCACTTGCGCGGGGTGAACGAGGCCTTGCAGCCGTTGCCCATGGCCGAGCCGGTGCAGGTCTTGGGCAGGGTGTCGATCTGCCCGACCACGACGTTGTCGCAGAGCACGTCCCACTTGCCCTGGCACACCGTCATGCCGGCGTAGGTGGCGATGCCGACGTTGCCGACGCAGGTCGACACGCCGACGCAGGAGATCGCCTGGTTGAAGCCCTGGAAGTTCTGCCCGTCGCTCTGGCTGAAGCTGTAACCGTCGTTGTCGCAGGGGTTGCCGCTCCAGCAGCCGCTCGCGGTGTCGAGGCTGAGCTGGTTGAGGGGGGCGCGCGCGCCGCTGGGCACGCACGTGCCGTTCTTGCAGGCGTTGGTGCACATGTCGTTGTCGACCATGTTGCCGTCGTCGCACTCCTCCATGCCGGCGCGCACGAAGCCGTCGCCGCACTTGGCGGACTTGCACATGCTGACGCAGGCGTCGGTGTCGACCATGTTGGCGTCGTCGCACTCCTCGACGCCGGCCTGGACCTGGCCGTCGCCGCAGCTGGCGGCCTTGCAGGTGGCGAGGCAGGCGTCGGTCTCGACCATGTTGCCGTCGTCGCAGGCCTCGCCGGCGCTGACGTTGGGCACGCCGTCGCCGCACATCGGGGCGGTGCAGTCGACGTCGCAGGTCTTGGTCTCGACCTTGTCGTCGCAGGTCTCGACGCCGTCCTGGATGAAGCCGTCGCCGCACTGGGCGGCGATGCACATCACGGTGCAGGCGTCGGTGTTCTCCATGTTGCCGTCGTCGCACTCCTCCGGCGCCTGCACGATCCCGTCGCCGCAGCTCGGCGAGGCGCAGACGTTGGAGCAGGTGTCGTCGTCGACCATGTTGCCGTCGTCGCAGGCCTCGACGCCTTCCTCGAGGAAGCCGTCGCCGCACTTGGCCAGCGCGCACGTCGACGTGCAGGCGTCGGTGTCGACCATGTTGCCGTCGTCGCACTCCTCCATCTCGGCCCAGGCGACGCCGTCGCCGCACTTGGCCGCGACGCAGGTGGCGAGGCAGGCGTCGGTCTCGACCATGTTGCCGTCGTCGCACTCCTCGTCGTCGCCCACCGCACCGTCGCCGCAGACGTTGGGGGCCGCGGTGGTGCCGGAGTCCGTCGTGGTGCCGTCGGTCGCGCTGGCTTCGCTCGTCGGAGCGTCCGTCGTCGGCGCATCGGTGGCGGGCGAGCTGGTGCTCGTCGTCGGCGCGTCGGTGGTCGTCCCGTTGGGGTTCGTCACCGCCACGGTGATCGAGAAGCCCGCGGTGGTGGACTCCTCGCCGCCGCTACAGGCGGACGCTGCCAGGCCGAAGGATGCGAGCGCGAGGCTCAGGAACGGCGTATTTCGAGACATCCCACCAGACTGCGATCGCCCGGCGCTCGGTGGCAAGGATCTTTGTCGCGCGTCGGATGGCGCGAGATGAGCATCACCCGCTGCGCGATCGTGGCTCCGTCATCCGCATCCGCATCCGCATCCGCATCCGCATCCGCATCCGCATCCGCGGGCGAGGCGACCGCATCGCCTCGCCCACAGACGCAAGTTGCGCCTCAGGGCAGGTTCTTCTCGCAGTCGACCAACGCCGCGCACTCCACGGTCATCGAGAAGCAGTTGACGTACTGCTCGATCTGCGCGTCCGTGGCCGCGTCGCAGGCGTCGAAGCAGGCCTGGAGGTCGCCGGGCTGGTAGCAGCTGAAGAAGTCGGTGGTGCTGCAGCCCGCCTTGCAGACCGCCTTCGGGTCGCCGGTCTCGGTCGGGTCCGCGGTCGGGTCCATGGTCGCGTCCCCGGTCATGGGCGTGCCGGTGTCGTCGTCGACGGGCTTGGCGGTGCAGGTGCCCTCGTTGACGCCGGCAGCCTTGCTGCACACCTGGTTGCAGGCGCAGTTCACGTCGGAGAGGCAGCCGTTCTGGCACTGCTGGAAATCGTCGCAGTATTGCCCGGGCTGGCACTTGACCGAACCGAGGCCGCAGCCGGTGAAGCCCTGCACCTGGGCGTCACACAAGTCCCCGTCGTCGTCGCCGCCGCCATCTCCACAGGCGATGCCCGTGACCACCGCCGCGCACCACAGCGCCACACTCAGACCGATTAGCTTGACTCTGTCGAACATGATCTCTTCCTGCTCCTTGATTTGATTCGGGACCCAATGCCTCTGCCGGCGGCTGGCCATCGCTGGCCACACGGGCCGCCGTGTTCGCGGGTAGAGTAACCGGAGCGACCGGCCAAATTGCGGCGGCTGAGTTTTTTTTCGGGCCCCTCCGCGATCGATGCTCCGGGCCCGTGCGGGCGATCACCCCGGAGCGCGCGCTGTGCCAGCGGGCCCCATCCGCGCAGCGCGAGCGAGGTCTCCCGGCTCGCTGGCGGCAGGCGGGCCCGCATGGCGCCTCTGCTCCGGGCGACGGCCGGCCGCCGACGAGCCGGGACCCCGGTGACCGCGACGCGCGTCAGCGTTCGGCGGCCCCGGTCGCGGTGATCGGTCCGGGGGCCTCACTCGAGGCGCAGGTCGTCGAGCTCGAGCACGAACGAGCCCGGGGCGGTCGCGCCGAACAACAGGCCGGTCACGTCGTAGGGCTCGAGCTCGGCGAAGGCGGAGAGATCCACCGTGTACTGCTTCCAGCGGGTCCCGACCTCCAGCGCGGCGTTGACCGGGGCGCCGCCGTTTCGCGCGGCGAACAACATCACGTCCATGGCGAGCGGCGCGGTCGCGCGGGCCCACAGACGGACGCGCTGAAACCGGCCGAGGTTGGCGGGCTGCATCGGCGCGGCGCCGGGGAAGAACATCGCGCCGGCCCAGCGCGCCCGGCTCGCGCTCGCGGCCACCGTGCCGGAGATCCGCAGCGCGTGCTTGCTGCGCTGCGCGCCGGGGGCGACCACCTCGAGCTCGACCGTCGAGCCCCCGCCGATCAGCGCATCGGTGGCGGGTCGCCAGCCCGCGCCGAAGGCCGCCGTCGCCTCGCCGCCGTCGAAGTCGCTGATGCGCCCCGACTCGCTGCCGGCGGGCGGCGGCGCGGCGCGCAGGGCCGCGAGCGCCGCGTGCTCGGCCTGCATCGCCGCGCGCTCGGCCGCGAGGTCGAGCCGCACGCCCCGCTTCCACACCCCGACGATCTCCCGGGTCGCGCGGATGTCCTGCGTCGGGTCGCCGCGCACCAGCAGCAGGTCCGCGCGCTGACCCGGCGCGAGCCGCCCGCGGTCCGTGAGCCCGAAGCGCTGCGCCGGGGCCGAGGTCGCCGCCCGCAACGCCGCGGCCGGCGTCAGCCCGGCCTCGACCAGCAGCGCCAGCTCGTCGTGCATCGACGCCCCGTGCATCGTGCCCGGGTTCGGCGCATCGGTGCTGGCGAGGATCTCGACGCCCGCCGCGTGCAGCTCACGGACCGCCCGCCGCGGGGCATCGCAGGTCGGCGGCGACTTCAGCTTGTCGTGGTAGCTGCGCTGCAGCGCCCGCGCGTCGCCGGGACCGAGCAGCGCCGCGACGGCCGGATCCGCGGCGAGGGCCCGCCCGCGGCCGCCATCGCACAGGCTGTGCACCACGGCCAGCGTGTCGGCGACGAACACCCCGCGCCGCGCCGCCAGCTGCACGAAAGCCGGCGTCGGCGCGGCGTCGAAGAACACGTGCGCGAGCCCGTCGACGCCGGCCTCGATCGCCATGATCGCCTCGCGCTGGCTGCTGACGTGCGCGACCACCAGCTTTCCGCGCCAATGGGCCGCGTCGACCAATGCGCGCAGGACCTCGGCGCTGAGGGTCGGGATCGGCTTGCCGAGCGCGCCGCCGTCGTCGAGCACCACCTTGATATAGTCGGAGCCCTCCGCGATCCGCGCGTGGACGAAGAAATGCGCCTCCTCCGGCGCCGTGACCGTGGGGATCTCGAAGCCATACTCGGTGCCGTGTCCGCCCGGCGCCGTCGCCAGGATCCCCGCGCTGCGAAAGTCCGCCAGCGCCGCGCCGTGCTTGCCGCGCTCGAGCTTGCGCAGCGGCCCGAACACCGCGGGCAGCGCGAACATGTCGAGCTCCGTCGTCACCCCGAAGCGCAGCGCCTGGCGCAGCGAGGCCGGCGATTGCACGTGGGTGTGCGCGTCGATGAGGCCCGGCAGCAGCGTCATGCCGGCGCCGTCGATCACCTCCGCCGCCTCCGGGGTCGCGGCCGCCGCGACCATATCGTCGATGCTGACGATCTGCCCGGCGCGCACGCTCACCTGCGCGGCCGGCCATATCCGCTCGCCGTCGAACACTCGCACGCCGCGGATCACGAGGTCGAGCCGCGCCGGCGCGGCCGCGGCCGGTGGCGCCGGCGCAGCGGTCGTTGCCGGTGCACAGGCGAGGCCGAGCACAAGCGCGAGGATCGTGGGGGCTCGGAGCATGTCGGTTGATACGCGGGCCCGCCGTGTTTGTCGATCGCGAGCGCCCGCCCAGCTCTTCGCGGATGCATGATACCTTCGCCGATGGCGATGCCGCCCCCACCGCAGCTCTGGTTGGTTCCGCAGCTCCCGTCCGCGACCGGGGCGACCCTGTGGTTCGGCGCGCCCGGGCCGGACCGGCCGGCGCCCCAGGTCCAGGTCGCGTGGCGCAGCCCGGCCGGGACCGGCTCCATCACGCTCACGCCCGCCTGGCAGGCCTTCGAGGCCGGGGCGCAGCGGTTCTGGTACGCGCGGGCGCCCCTCGTCGGCCTCGCCGCGGACCGCCAATATCTGCTGATCGCCAGCATGATCGGCGCCGCACCCTCGGCTCCGGCGACCCTGCGGACCTTGCCCCGGACCCTGCCGCCCACCGCCGTGCTCGGCTCGCGCTTCACGCTGCTGCTCGGCTCGTGCTTCGACTATCGCCGCGGCCAGGCCGGTCAGGCCGGCGCGCTGCAATTCAAGCTGCCCGCCGGCGACACCCCGCACCTCAAGCTGCTGTGCGGCGACCAGGTCTACCTCGACCTGCCGTGGAACGAGGTGCTGCCGCGCGACGACGGCGAGCTGCGCGCGCGCCTGCTCGCCAAATACCTGCAGAATTGGGGCCACGGGCTCCAGCCCGGCGGTCAGGGCTACGGCACCTTCCTGCGCTGGGGCGCCAACCTGTTCGTCTCCGACGACCACGAGTATTGGAACAACTTCCCGCGCTGGGCGGCGTATGTCAGCAGTACGTTCTCACGGGCCGCGCAGGACCGGCTCACCGACGCCACGAGGGGGCTGTTCCGGGCGTTCCAGGCCGATTATCGGGTCGCCGGCGCCGAGCGCTGTTATCAACAGATCGCCGTCGGCGAGCGCGGCGAGCCCGGGCGCCTCGAGCTGATGGCGCTCGACGGCCGCTTCGGCCGCACCGACCGGCGGGCGTGCCAGCCGGCGGACATGGAGGCGCTGCGCAGCTGGGTGGCCGGGCTCACCGGCCCGGGCGTGCTGGTGCTCAGCCAGCCGCTGTTCGAGCCGACCAGCCACTGGCCGGGCTGGAGCGGGCTGGGCGACCAGGGCCTCGCGGACCTCGACGACTACGACGAGCTGGTGCGCGCGCTCGCGGCCGCGCGGCACGACCTGCTGGTGCTCAGCGGCGACATCCACGGCGGCCGGATCGCCGCCACGGTCCGCGGCGGTCGGAGCATCGTCGAGGTCGTGTCCTCACCGATCGCGCTGTGCAAGCCGGGGAAGTACCACACGTCCGCGGCCGCCAAGAGCTTCCCGGCGCGCGGCATCCCCGGCCTGGCGATCCACCCGGTCACCACGCGCGCGCCGCTGGCGACGCAGGACCAGGTCGCCGTGCTCGGGCTCTCCCGCTCCGACGCGGGCGTCGACGTCGTCGTCCAGTTCTGGCCGGTGGATGGCCGCAGCAGCCGCCCGCTGATGACCCACAACATCACGCTCAAGTAGCCGTCGCCACGAACAGGAGCCCTCGTGATCCCCGCCCGTCTGTCCGCGAACACCGACCGCAACGCCCCGCTGAAGGACCCCTTTCCCCGCCTCACCGCGGATGAGACCAATGACGCCTGGCTGCAGCGGGTGCTCGCCGGCCCGCTGAAGGACCGCCGCGGCCCCTTCGTGCTGCTGGTCGGCGGCGCCGCGCTCAGCCACTTCCGCGTCCGCGTCGCCCAGAGCCACGCGCGCGTCGACCTGCTGCCGAGCTATTGGAGCCACTGCGCGCTGGTCCAGCGCGACGCCGGCCCCGGGCAGCGCCACGTCGTGCGCCACGTCCCCTTCGACCTGCGCGGTGACATCGATGATATGCCGGCCCGCAACGGGGTCGAGCGCGCCGACATCACCGCCTTCGCCGACCCGACGCGCTATCCGAACCTCGCGCTGCTGGCCTTCGGCGTCGTCGAGCCGGAGGTCGAGGAGACCGCCGTGAAGTCCCTCCGCGGCGGCCGCTTGACCGAAGATCTGGTCTCGCCGCTGGTCCCGTGGCTGGCCTACATCTGGGGCGCGGGACCAAACCCGCTGCTCGCCGGTACCCCGCTGCCCGCGGCGCTCTACGTCAGCGCCCTCTTCGCCAGCGCCCACGTCGACCTCACCCCCGGGCTGTCCGAGCGCGTCGCCTGCCCCGAGGCGATCTGGCAGGCTGCCCTGTGGTGGCGCGAGTATTATCAGCGCAGCGCAGTCGATGCGGACGCCGACGGAGCGCAGAGCGCCGCGCCCACCGGCGCATATGTCATCGACCAGCCCGCGGCCGCCGCCGTCGAGTTCCCGCGCGCCGATACATCGCAACCCTGAGGTGGCGCGCCTCCGCCCGCGATCGACCCAGCCGCAGCCGCAGCCGCAGCGCGCGGCGATGCAGGCCGAGAGCGACCGGCTCACCGCCGGGCGGCCCGTGACGCCGACCTGGCTGCGGGGCCGCCGCCCGCGCGAGGGTGGCGATGTCGCGCGGACGCGGGCGACCGCCGGGCGGGCGGCGCGTGATAAGGTCGCGGTCAGATGACCTCGCTGATGATCGGGCAGCATCGCGGCCAGCGAGCGGGCGACGTGGTCGAGATCGAGGTCGTCGGCGTGCTGACCTTGAGCGACATCACCGCGCTGCGGACAGTCGCGCTGGAGACGCTCAAGGCGGAGCAGGGGCGCTGCTTCCTGATCGCTGATGTGACCGCGATGACGGGGATCGAGGCCGAGGCGCGGCGCTTGATGGCGACGTGGAGCAAGGTGGATACCGAGCGGCTGTCGGGCACCGCGCTGTACGGCTGCGGCTTCGCGGTGCGGGCGCTGATCACCCTCACGCTCAACGCGATCCAGTTCTTCGGGCGACAGCAGCTCGACGCCGTGTTCGTGCGCGACGAGGCGGATGCCCGCAGCTGGACCGACGCCCAGCGGGCGGCGCTGGATAAGCAGGTGCAGCATGGCGGATGAGCAGAATATGGCGATCGATCCGGCCCGCTTCGCGCGGCTGCTCGAGGTCGTCTCGCTGGCGTCGATCGGCGAGTATGCGCTGGCGCTGGACCGCTTCGGCGCGCTCTGCGAGGACGACCTCGGGATGCTCGAGGAGGGCATGCGGATCTTCATCAGCGAGCTCAAGAGCGGCCATGAGGCCCGGGAGCAGGCGACCGACGCGCTCGAGCGGGCGCGGGCCGAGCTCGAGCAGAAGCTGACGCTGATCGAGGCCCAGCGCCAGGAGATCCACGCGCTCTCGACCCCGATCCTCGATGTCTGGGGCGGCGTGCTCGCGGTGCCGCTCGTCGGCGCGATCGACCACGCACGCGCGCTCGAGATCACCGAGAAGCTGCTGCAGCGGGTCGTCGAGACCAGGACGCGCTGGACCCTGCTCGACCTGACGGGGGTCGACGCGGTCGACGAGACCACCGCGGACCACCTGGTGAAGCTGGCGCGCGCGGTCAAGCTGGTCGGCGCGCACTGTGTGGTCACCGGCTTGAGTCCGGCGACGGCGCACGCCTTCGCCTCGCTCGGGCAGGGGCTCGGCGACCTGCGCTGCCTGCCCACGCTGCGCGAGGGCCTCGGCTACTGCCTCGCCACCGCCCGCGGGACCCGGCGCTGAGGGACCGATGACCGCCATACCCGGAGACCGCGCGCACCCGGGCCAGCCGCCGATATGGTGCGAGGGCGACGTGCTCATCCTTCGGATCTCGGGCACGATGGGGGGCGCCGAGATGCAGCGGACGATCGCCATGGGCGAGGAGCTGTTCGTCCGGCACGGCTACATCCTCATCCTCGTCGATGCGATCCACACGACCGGGCTGAGCGCCGACGCCCGCAAGCTGAACGCGGACCGCATGAAAGAATTCATCCGCCCCAGCCACACCGCCCTTTATAACGTGAACACAATGCTCCGGCTGATCAGCACAATGGCGCAGCGGGGCACCGAGCTGATCACCGGCAAGACCTACCCGATCACGTTCCACAAGGACGAGTCCGAGGCCCGCGCCGAGCTCGCCAGCCAGCGCATGATATTGCGGCGAGCCGCCGGCTCCCCCGGTTGACACAGGCCTCTGGCCGCCCCCTGGCCGCGCCCGCTCCGGGCCGCGCCGGGTTCAGCCGTCGCGACGCTCGGCGGGCGCCTGGGTGAGGCCGCGCGGGCCTCGCGGAGCTTCGCCGCCGCCGCGGGCGACGGCCTCGGCGTAGGGGACGACGGCGCGGACGATCCGGTCCCGTTCGGCGCCGTGGTAGCCGAGGGCCTCGACCTTGCGCTCGATGGCGGCGGCGTCGGGCAGCTGGCCCTCACATATGCCGACCAGCAGCGAGGCGACGATCGCGGTGTCGGCCGGGGCCCCGAGCACGATCGTGCAATCGCCGAGCAGCAGCCGCCAGGCGGGCTCGCAGCCGTCGCTCTTCGCGCGCTCGGCGTCGGGGATCAGGAAGAAGGTCCTGAAGCGCTCGGTGAGCTCATCGGTGAGGTCCTCGATGCGAATGTCCGCGGGGACCACGTCGCCGATCCACTGTGCCACGGTCGCCGGCGTCAGGTGCATGAAGAACACCTCGTCGCCGGTCATGAAGAAGTAGCCGCGACGCTTGCGCCGCTCCAGGCAATCCATCGCGGTGTGGCGCGCCGCGACGTACATCGCCAGGTCATAGGATTCGCCGCGCCAGCTGCCGCCGCCCTCGAGGTGGAGCATGCCGAGCCACTTGTCGATCAGCGCGCTCTCGCTCTCGAACTGACCGACCTGGATCGGCGACTTGTCGCCGTACGCGCAGCCCAGCGCCATGAACATGACCTGCGCGTCGGGCAGCACCGTCAGCACGCTCTGCATGAACGACGGCATCGTCTTCATCGCCAGCTGCACCGGTATCTCGCCCATCGACCCGCTGACATCGAGCGCAAACACGATCCCCACCGAGTCCGGGTGGTTCGCGCTGTCCCGGCTCTCGCGCCAGCGAACGCCCTTCGGGTCGAGGTCCGGGTGACAGGCGTTCTGCGCGAAGACCTGCTCCGTCTTCAGCCCCGCGCGCTCCGTCGTCGCCGCCTGATGCTCCTCGTAGTCGTATCGTCCCCCGCCCATCGTCACCTCCCGATCGCCCGCCACGGTAGGAGAGACGCGCCGGGAATACCAGGACCTTCGCGGCCGCCCGCCCCGCGCGGCGGCGCCCGCTCACAACGCGAGTCGCGAGGACGATGGCGCCGTGGAGCAGGCGATGAGCGGCGCGCAGCCGCCGTGCCGCGCGCTTGACAGCGCCGCCGCGTCCCGGTCTGCTTGCACGCCATGAGACTGAGCACGCTACGCGTCGCCGAGCCTTGCCACGCGGACTGGGACGCGATGTCCGGGGACTCGCGCGCGCGGCACTGCGAGCGCTGTCGGTTGCAGGTGATCGACCTGTCCGAGCTGAGCCGCGCCGAGGCCGAGCGCGTGCTCGAGCGCGGCGGCCCGGGCGGGCGCCTGTGCGTGCGCTACACCCAGGACGCCGCCGGCGAGGTCGTCACACGCACGACGCGTCAGGCCCGGCTGGTCGGTCTGCTGCAGCGACTCGCGGCGCAGAAGGCAGGCGCGCCGTGAGCCTGACCCGCGCCGACGTGATCGCTTATCTCGAGCGCCTGAGCGCGGGCGAGCTCGACGAGTTCATCGCCGAGTTCCAGGAGCGCTTGCACCTCGATCCGCCGGCGCCTGTGCACCGAGTGGTGATGGGGGCGTCGCTGACGATGGGCATGCCGATCGAGCAGAGCGAGTTCGCCGTCGAGCTGCTCGGCTTCGCGGACAACAAGCTGGCGGTGATCAAGGTCGTGCGCGAGCTGTGGCCGCTCGGGCTGATGGAGGCGAAGAGGCTCGTCGAGTCCGCCCCGGTGGTGGTGCGCGACGACCTGACGCGGTCCGAGGCCGAGGCGATCGCCGGGCCGCTGCGGCGCGCCGGCGCCACGATCCGGATCCGCTGAGCGCGGATGAGAAGTCGCCGCGGCGACGAGGCCGCCGGGCTCAGCGCTGGGCCGCGGGTCTGCGGAAGATCGGCCAGTGGAACCATCCGGTGTAGCGATGGCCGCTGACGATTGAGCCGATGTAGCCGCGGTCGACCGCCTCCTCGGCGCTGGCGAGGCCGCAGGCCGCCGCGACGATCTCCGCGCACTGGGCGAGGCCGATGCTGTGCCCGCCGCGGGTGGCCCCGCCGCGGTACAGCTCGCCGAGGTCGCCGCCCGTGGCCTCGCGCAGGCGCTGGTTCTGTTCGCCCGAGATCGGGTTCTCGACCACCCAGCGGAGCAGTTGATCATTGATCGGCAGCGCGGTGACGCTCACCCGATCGTCGGCGGTGTAGCGTGCGGCGTTGTTGATATGGGTGCACAACACCCGGTCGATGGCGGCGGTCTCGAGATCGTGGTTGGCGACCATGCCCTCGTAGTTGACCTCGGCGCTGATCGCCACCATGCGCTCCCCTGCGCGATAGATCGAGCTGTCCCACTTGTCGACGAAGTCGAGGATCGTGTGGGTCTTGATCTCCGCGTCGATCTCGCGCAACTGGGGATCGAGGTCGCTGACCGCGTGGCGCATGATCCTGGCGTGGTCGCGGGCCCGGAGCGCGGCGTGGCGGATCTCGCCGTCGCTGATCGATTCACCGCGGGCCTCCGCCGCGGCGAAGCCGATCAGCGCCAGCAGGGCGCCGCCTCGGATGTCATGCAGCGCGCCGCGGACACCGGGCCCCGGGGTGCCGAGCGCGTAGGTGGCCGCACCGAGCTCGCGCAACAGCAGCAGGAAGCTCCGATCGCGGAGCTCGCGGAGGATGTGTCTGCGCAGGAGGTCGATGGGCAGCGGCGCGCCGGTCCGCGTCGCGTCGCGGAGGTGCAGCCACAGACCGTGGCCCCGCCTCATCACCCGATAGACGCGCGTGAGCAAGTCGAGGTCGGCCGGCGCGAAGTGACTCAGCTGCACGGAGAAACCGGAGCCGTCGTAGCGGGTCGGTCGCGTATAGACGAGGTCGCAAGGGGCGAGGGCGAGTTGCTCTTCGTAGTCCATCGTGCTCCAACGAGG
>Ga0073899_10000585_pt1 | contig 33322 bp, 30 predicted proteins | sample KloWWTmetaKNB5Ph_FD_88975 | JGI IMG/M metagenome (GOLD analysis project Ga0073899, IMG submission 88975) | Active sludge microbial communities from Klosterneuburg, Austria, studying microevolution and ecology of nitrifiers - Klosterneuburg... | ecosystem: Engineered > WWTP > Aerobic digester >... | reverse complement strand
TCGTGGTCGACGACAAGGACAGCATCTTGGGGCTGTTCGGCCGCATCCTGTCCGACAGATTCGAAGTGGCGACCGCCACCGATGGGCAGCGCGGGCTGGCGCTGGCGCTGAACGACGACTTCGATGTGATCGTGTCCGACATCCGCATGCCGGGCGCCGACGGTTTCACCGTGCTGCGCGAGGTCAAGCGGGTGAAGCCCGAGGTCGAGGTGGTGTTGATGACCGCCTTTGGCTCGGTTGAGAAGGCGGTCGAGGCGATGAAGGAGGGCGCGTACGACTACCTGACCAAGCCGTTCGATCCCGACGAAGCCTTGATTACCATCGAGCGCGCGGCCGAGCGCAAGCGGCTGCGCGAGCAGGCCCGCGACCTGAGCGCCGTCGTCGGCAACATCAGCCAGTTCGATCGACTCGTGGGCAAGAGCGCGGCGATGCAGCAGCTCTTCGAGCTGCTCGGGCGCGCCGCGAGCAGCGACGCAACGGTGCTCATCACCGGCGAGAGCGGCACTGGGAAAGAGCTCGCTGCCCGCGCCATTCACGCCGCAAGCTCAGGCCGAAGCGGGCGGTTCGTCGCAGTGAATTGCGGCGCCATCCCGGAGAACCTGATCGAGAGCGAGCTGTTCGGCCACGTGCGCGGAGCGTTCACCGGAGCGGTGGCCGATCGGCGCGGTCTGTTCGAAGAGGGCGACGCGGGGACGCTGCTCTTGGACGAAGTGGGTGAGCTTCCGCTGTCGATGCAGGTCAAGCTCACGCGTGTGCTTCAAGAGCACACGATCCGCCGTGTCGGCGAGTCGCAGGAGCGTCGGGTCAGCGCGCGCGTCGTCGCCGCCACCAACGTGGACCTGAAGGCCGCCGTTTCGGGCGGTCGCTTTCGCGAGGATCTGTTCTACCGATTGAACGTGTTCCCGGTGCGGCTGCCGGCCCTGCGTGAGCGGCGCGAAGACATTCCCGTGCTTGCCGCCCACTTCCTGGACCGGCACCGCGGGCGGTACGGCGGCCAAGTGGAAGGGTTCAGCCCAGAGTCGCTCTCGGCGTTGGTGCGGTACGACTGGCCGGGCAACGTCCGTGAGCTGGAGAACGCTGTCGAGCGCGCCTTGGCGGTGGTCGATGGACCGCGCATCCCGCTGGAAGCGCTTCCGGAAGAGGTTGCATCGCAAGCGCGACCGCGGCTGGCCTCCGACCTCGGTCGCCTGACCTACCGTGAGGTAATCGACATCGCCAGGGACCGGGTCTCGCGCGAATACCTGATCGCCTTGATGCGCGAGTTCAAGGGCAGCGTGACCCATGCGGCCGAGCGCGCGGGCATGGAGCGCGAGACCTTACATCGCCTGCTCAAGCGCTACGGGCTTCGCTCGGACGAGTTCAAGCCGGGGCGCGGATAGTGGTGTGCGCGTTCTTGCCGATGGCGCGCTCGCAGGCTGGGTCGGCTCGCGCGCGTGCGGTCGCACGTCACCTCGGCGCGCTCGTCCCGTGGGTCGCGGTGGCTTGCTCCGATCCCAGCGTGAGCTTGTCGCCGGTGAGCGCTGACAGCGGCCCGCCCATGCCCGTGGCGGTGGAGCTGCGCCCCGGCTACTTCACGTTCGAGGGTGAACCCATGAAGTTGCTCTCCGCCGGCGCCGTGCTTCCGGTGCGCCTCGCGTCCCAGGGCGGCTACGCAGCCTTCGTCGGCGCGCGAGTGATCGGCCCGCTGCCGGGGCCGGTGGGAATGGTCGCCGAGCTGATCGATCCCACCACTGGGGAGGTGCTGGTGAGCAATGCTCGGAAAGTGCGCCTCCAGGCCGCACCGGGCGGGGCCGAAGGGGTCCAGCCGGGCCCCGACGACTCTGCAGACTTCCTTCATCTGGTCGCGTGTCCGAATTATGGCACGCGCATGGTGCACGGCCTGCCGTGGAAGCTGGCGCTTCGCATGGACGACCCGCGCTTCACCGGCGAGGCGACGATCGCGGTGGTGCCCACCTGCATGCAAGGCTCGCGCTATTTGCGCTGCGTTTGCGAGTGCGAGCCAGGCTACGTCTTCGCGAAGTGCGGCGCCCCGCATTGAGGGGTACGTTCGGGCCGTGTCCCGCGCGGCGTGCATCGCAGTCTGCCTTGCGGTCTGCGCGTGCGGGCCGCAAGCGCCCGACGCCGCGAGCGGGGGAGAGCCCGTCGACGCGGGCGTCGAGGTGCGCGCCGGGTGGTACCATTCGTTCGAGGAGCCGATCCGCCTGCTGGAGGGTGGCGGGTCGCTGCCCCTGCGCATGGCCCCGCAGGGCGGGCACCGCGCCTTCGTCAGTGCCCGGGTGCGCGGTCTCGAACCCACCGAGATGAGCGTGGGCCTGCAGATCTTCGACCCCGGCACCGGAGCGCTTTTGCTCGCGGAGCGGGCCGGCGGCGCGCTGATGGTCTCACCCAGCGACCCCAGCGCCCTCGAGCCCGAGCTCGACTCTCGCGGCGCGGTGGTCCACGTGCCGGTGTGCCCGCTCGAGGCGCCGCCTCACTTGTTCGGGCGTTCGCTCCGGCTGCTGCTCGAGATCGCGGGGTCTCGATCGGGCTCGGTCGAGCTCGAGGTCACCCCGGACTGCAGTGACGGCACTCCGGGCGAGCGGGCGCTGTGCGAGTGCGAATGCCAGCCCGACTACGACCCGGGCAAGTGCTACTAGCAGGGGTTTTCTCGCGCTCTCGGCGGCCCAGTTGACGCCCGAGGTGCGCGGCTGGAATTTCGGCGCCGACCACCCGGAGGTTCTCGTGATCGCGAAGCAATTGGTTGCATCTTCTCTGCTCTTGGTTGCCGCATGGGGCTGCGGCTATTCCGAAGACGAATGGCAGGCCCAGCTCGCCAAGTACGGCCAGCTCGACAAGCAGTACCAAGGCGAGAAGGGCGCTCACCAGAAGACGCGCGACGAGCTCGAGAAGACCAAGAAGCGCGTTTCGGATCTGACTGATCAGCTCAAGCGCATGGGCGTGGACATGGACCAGCTGAACCAGGCCCTGCAGAAGACCGGCAGCGAGAAGGACCAGCTGGCCGCGAACCTGGCCGAGCTGAACAAGGCGCTAGCCGAGTACAAGGCTCGTGCCGATCAGCTCGAGCGCATCAAGCAGCGTTTCGAGCTCTTGCGCGACCGGCTGAAGAAGCTGACCAACCTGGGCCTCAAGGTCGAGGTGCGGCGCAACCGGATGGTGATTCGCCTGCCCGGCGACGTGCTGTTCGAGTCGGGTAAAGACGACCTGAAGGACGAGGGCAAGAAGGTGCTCGACGCCGTGGCGGACGTGATCCGCGGTGACGACCAGCTCAAGAAGCGGTTCTTCCAGGTGGCTGGCCACACCGACAACAAGCCGCTCAAGGGCGGGCAGTTCGGTGACAACTGGGGCCTGTCGGTGATGCGTGCACGGCGCGTGCTGCTCTATCTGGTCGGTTCCACCGACGCGAAGGGCGGCGGCGGCGGCCTGGACACCAGTCGCCTCCACGCCGCCGGCTACGGCGAGACGGACGCCGTCTCGGACAACGGCACCGATCAGGGCCGCCAGGCCAACCGCCGCGTCGAGCTGGTGATCATGCCCGACATCGAAGAGATGCTGGACCTCAAGACCCTGATTTGAGCCGAGTTTCCCCCAACGTGCCGGGGTGCGGGCCGTTCGGGTCGGGCGCCTCGAAACCCCGGGCGCACCCCCGGCGTATTCGTGCGTGTGGCCGTATACGGTCGAGATGTCCGCTTCGGGTGACGCCAGCCTCTCGGCCGCCTGGCTCGGGGTGGGGCCATTCGTGACCGACACCTCGCTCGCGGCGGCCACGCTCGAAGAGCTGATGGAGCGCTACGTCGACGGCGACCGGGCGGCCTTCGAGGCGCTCTATCAACGGTCGTCCCCGAAGCTGTTCGGCTACCTCTTGCGGCTGACACGCAACCGCGAGCGCGCCGAAGATCTGCTTCAGGTGACCTATGCCAAGGTGCACCGCGCTCGCGGCAGCTACCTGCGCGGTGCGCCCGTGCTGCCCTGGTTCATCGCCATCGCGCGCCGCTCGTTCCTCGACGAACGGCGTTCGGCCAAGGTCCGCACCGAAGATCTGAGCGCTGACGGCACCCTGCCCGAGCCCAAGGGTGAGTCCGACGACCTGTCGACGGACGTGGCCGAAGCCCTCGAGCGCGCGCTCGACTCGCTGCCCGAAGCTTACCGAGAAGCCATCTTGCTGACGAAGATCACTGGCCTCTCGCTGGCAGAAGCCTCAGAGATACTCGGGGCCACCCCCACAGCCCTGAAGTTGCGCGTGCACCGCGGCTACCTGCAGCTCCGTGAGCGCCTGGAGCAGTTCAAACGCCGATGACCTCCCACGAAGAACCCCTACCCGAGCTCGAGTGGAGCGACCCCGCGCCGCCCAGCGCGAAGGTGTCGGCAAGCATCCAGCAGGCATGCAGCCGCGACCTCGAGAAGGGCCGCGGGCTCTTGGCCTGGCAGCGCGCGCTGCTCTCGGTGGTGGTGTCGGGTGCCGTGGTGGCGGCGCTGATCGCGCTGGGGCTGATGCAGAAGCAAGAGGCCGCCACGCTGCGCGCCGCGCTCTTGGGCGCGGCCGGTTGGGGCGTCGTCCACCTGGCGGTGCTGCTCGCCGGCTTGGCCAGGCCGCCGGGCAGGCGCGGCTCGCGCGAGCTCAGGTGGGCGTTGGCGCTGGGCCTTCCGCTGGTGTTCTTCGTCTATCTGGCCCTTTCGGCCCACAGCACGCTGCCTTTGTCGCGCTTCTTGCTCGAAGACACCCATGCTCCAACCTGCGGGCTGTTCACGCTGATGTTCGGCGCGGCGGCCGCGGGCGGCACGCTGCTGGTGTGGCGCCGAACCGATCCGCTCACGCCCGGCCTGTCGGGCGCGCTGGCGGGTCTGTGCGGTGGGCTCGCCGCTGCGGCGGGCATAGGCGTCGCGTGTCCGTCGCACGAAGCGTGGCACCTTTGGCTGGCCCACGGGTCCACAGTGCTGGCGTTCGTGGTCGTGGGCTGGGCCGTGGGTCGCAAGTGGCTTGCTCCGTGAGCGCGGAGCGCGATCCGAAGCAGCACGCCGGTTCGCTGAGGCTCTTGATCGCGCTCGTCGCTCTCGGGCTGGCCTTCTACTGGTTCGGGCGGCGCTCATCGGGGCCCGAGGCCGGCGCGCCCGCCAAAGACTTCTCCCTGGTCGTGGTCGCCGGCACGAGTGGGCGTGTTTCCCTGGCGGATCTGCGTGGCCGCCCTGCGCTGATCGAGGTCGTTGCCAGCTGGTGTGGGGTGTGTCGCCGAGCTGCGCCGGTCTTGGCCGCTGCAGCCCAGGCGCCCCGCCAACGCGAGGTCCGGTTCCTGGCTGTCAGCGTGGACGACGACCCGAGCGTGGCCCGCGCGCTCGCGCGAGAATGGCACATCCCCTACGACGTGGCGCATGACGACGGCTCGTTCGCGCGAAGCTATGGCGTCAGCCTGCTGCCGACCTTCGTGCTGATCGACGCCGCGGGCACTGTCCGACAGGTGGCGACGGGCGCGCCCTCGCCAGAATCGGTGGAGCGGTGGCTCAGCGAGGTCGGCGCCGGGCGCCGGTGATCAGGGGCCTGCGCTGGGCTTGGGGGCCGCGCTCGGCGGCGGGGCCGCCGACCCCGAAGGGGCGGGCAGGGGAGCAGGCTCGGCGGTCTTCACCGGAGCCGGATCCTCCGCGCCACGGCCGCTGACCTTCCACGCGGCGCCCTCTTGCTCCAACGTGTAGACCACCGTCTGGTTGCCACCCGCGCCACCACGCGACACCACGCGAACCTTGGCACTGCCAGGGCCCCGCGACAGCAGCGCGGCCGTCGCCAGAACCTGACCGTCGACCGACTTCTTCTTCGACTCGCAGCCGGCGCTGTCCTTCTCGCAGTCGCCCTGGGCCTTCTGCAGCTCGTCGGCGATGCCACCCTTGGCAAGCTCGAGGGCGCCCTTGAAGTCGTACGAGTTCCAGCGCTGTTGAAGCTCGAGGGCTGCGCCCTTCGGATCGCGAGACAGCTCGGCGGTGGTCACTTCGCGCGGTTTGCGGGTCTGCGCGGGGTGTGCGTTGCACGCGAAGCGCGCCGACCCCCACATCAGCAGCGTGGCCCCGGCCATCACCCCCAGCATCACCAGGGTCTGGCGGCTCGGGGCTGCGATCTCGCGCTCGGGCGGGATGACCGGCTTCAGTGCCTCGGGCCGGCGGCGGCGCTTCGGCTCGGCCTCGCGCTCGCTGCTGGCAGACGCGGCCTTCTTCTTCGGAGCTGGCGGGGGTTCCTCGTCGTCGTCGTCCTCGTCGTCGTCGTCCTCGTCCGCACGAGCACGCGTCGCGGCAGTCGCCTCTTCTTGGTCGTCGTCGGCCTTGTCGGCCTCGTCTTCAGGGCTCTTGCGGTCCTGGTCGTCCGCCATGGGGGACGAAGCATCTACGGACCGGCGGCCCTGCGCAACCGGATTTCGTGGCGACTGGCCGGGCCTTTTCCGCTGAATTTCGGGATTTACCCCCGGGTCGAAAAAAAAACGGAAACTCGCGATGCCCGGGCGCCGATGGGGGGTGCAAATGCGCGCCTCGCTCGTCTGGGTCCTTGGGCTGCTGCTTGCCACCCTCATCGGCTGCAAGGGCGCCGCTCCACTGCCGCCCAAGGCCATCGAGCTGAACCGTTCTGGAGTCGAGGCCCTCGAGCAGGGCGACCTGGAGACCGCGGACGCCCGCTTCGCCCTGGCTCTCGAATACAACCCGCGCTTCGTCGAGGCGTTGGTCAACCAGGGGCTGGTCGAGTTGCAGCGTGGCAACTTCGGACGCGCCCGCCAGCTGCTCACCCGAGCGCGACGCCTCAACGCCGACGTCGCGCAGCCCCACCATGGTCTGGGCGTGCTCTCGGAGCGCGAGCGCCGCCCCGACGTGGCGGCGAAACACTATGGTGAAGCCCTCGCGGTCGACCCCGGCTTTGCGCCCGCACGAAGCAACCTTGCCCGGCTGCTGTTCGAGGCGGGGCGTTACGAGCACGCGCGCGTCCAGTTCAAGCGTCTGACCGAGGTCTCGCCACGCGACCCGGCCGGGTTCATCGGTTTGGCAGAGAGCCTCTTGCAGCTGGGTCGTCACGCAGAAGCGGACGTCTTGGTGAAGGACGCCGCCAAGCGCTTCCCCGAGTCTGCACCGATCACGATCCTCACGGCTCGCCGCTTGCTGCGCAACGGCGACGTTGCAGGTGCGGTGGCGCTGCTCACTCCGATTGCCCGGTCGCGCGACGACATGGCCGTGGCGGCCCTGGGGTGGCTCGCCACCGCCGAGCTGGCACGCGGCCGTGCACGCCACGCGGTCGGCGCCGCCGAGCGTGCGCTCGCGCTGGACCCGCACGATCCCGTCTCGGTCTACACCATGGCCGCCGCGCTGACCCAGCTCGGCGACCCGGGCGCAAAGTCCTGGGTTGCCCGCGCCGAAGCACTGGCGCCGGGCTCGTCGCGCAATCTGCCGCAGCATTGATGGGCGCCCGCTCCAGTTCGACTATGCTTCGCCCACCGTGGTCAACGCGGCTCCCCAGGCTCTCGTGGTTGCCACCCGGCGGCAGCGGTTTCTCCCGCTCGTGCGCTTCTTCGACGAGTGCCTGAAGGCCCGACTCGGTGCCCAGCTGGGAAAGGTGGCAGCCTGGGCGGTGACCCTTGGCTACCTGGTTGCGTTGCCCTTCGGTGCCCGCGCGGTCACCGGCGACGCCTCGGACAAGGTCGTGATCAGCGCCCTGAGCTGGCTCACCTGGCTGGTGGGGTCGCTGCTGGCGGTCTCGGCCGCGAGCAGCGCGGCGGACGACGGCGCGACGCGCGCGCTGGCGTTCACCCGTGGGTTCTCGAAGGGTGCGATCGATCGTGCCCAGCTCTTCGCCGTGGGCCGGCGTGCCGTGCGCGTGATGGGTATCCCCGCCACGCTGCTTGCCGTGGCCGCGCTCTCGCTCGCACGCAGCTGGCACGTTGCACTGTCGCGCCTGCTGCTGGTGGTCGGTGTTGTCGGCTACGTCGCGGTGGTCGCCGCGCTGATGGTGGTGCTGGTGCGGATCGCGCGGGGGCTCGGCCCGCGCCGCCCGCGCAGCGCGCTCGTGGCGCTGGTGGTGGTGCCCCACCTCTTGCGAGAGCTGTTTCCTCGACTTCCCAGTGTGCCGGCTCTGGTCGGCTTCGTCGCGGGCGAGCTCGCGAGCATCGGAGCACACCTCCGGTGACTGGCATCGAGCTTCAGGGGGTGGTCTGCGGCGCGCTCACCGGCGCGACCTTGTCGATCCCCGCCGGGCTCACGGTGGTGCTCGGCACGCCCGCCGACGGCACCGCGGATCTGCCGCCGCTGGTGGGTGGCGTGGTCGCCCCGCGGCGGGGCAGTGTGCAGGTCGGTGGCATCGACCCGGCCCGATCTCCCGCGACGCGTGCGCGGCTTGGGCTGGTGCTGGCAGAGGAGAGCGCACCGCAGGCCGGGAGCGTGGTCGACTTCGTGCGGCAGGTGCTGGCCCTGCGCCGGCAGGTCGAAGATCCGCTGGGGATCTTGGAGCGCCACGGCCTGGCCGCCCTGGAGGCCGTTTCGCCTGCCAAGCTCGATCGTGGACTACGCCGCCGCCTGGCCTGGGCGCTCGCGCTTTCCATTCGTGATCCGCTCGGGCTGATCGTTCACGAGCCCCTGGGGCTGGGCGGCGAGGCGATCTGCCGCGAGCTTGCCGAGCGCGCCACGGCGGGCGTGCCGGTCCTGGCGCTCACCTCCAGCCCGCGGGACGCCTCGGCGCTCGGCGGCTCGGTGGTGCTGCTCGATCGGGGTCGGTTCGTGCGTCGGCCGGGCGCGCCCCTGGCCACCGAGCTCAGCCCGGGAGGCCCGGTCACGCTGCGTGTGCGCAGCAGTGGCGCCCGCGATCTGGTGAAAGCCCTTGCCCACGATCCCGCAGTGTCTTCGCTGGACTTCGATGGCGAGCGCAGCGCCGACGCCATCTGCGTGCGCGGTCCCGATGCCGACAGGCTGTCGCTGGCGGTGCTTCGGCAGGCGCGTGCAGTCGGTGCCCGGCTGGTCTCGATCGAAGCGGCGTTGCCGGCCTTGGAAGAGGTGCGGGCCGCCACCGAAGGCTTGTGGCGCGCAGCATACGACAACGCTTACCGCGCTGCGGCGCCGCGCGGAGGCTCGGGCTCGTGACCGGCGTGGCCATCGGCATGAAGCTGGTGCGGCACCGGCTCGCATCGGTCTCGAGCGTGCTCGGGGTGGTCTTCGCCCTCGGCGCGGTGTTCGTGGTGGCCCTTCTGCTCCGCCGCACCGGCTCGAATCTGGCGGCCGACCGCGCCCTTTCGGGCATTGCGCTCGGTCTGGCGCTGCCGCTCCTCGCTCATGGCACCGTTGCCCGCGCGCTGGGCGGCGCGCATCTCGAGGCAGCCCTGGCCGAGCCGGCACGCCATGGCGGCAACCGACGCGAGATCGCGCTGGGCGTCGGCCTGGCGCTCTCGCTGGTGCTGGCACTATCCGGGGCCCTGGTGGCGGCAGTCGCCGTGCTCGTGGTGCGCGCACCGGCAGACCCCGCGCTCGTGCGCGATCTGGTCACCAGCTCGTGGATAGGGGCGCTGGCGGGTGCCAGCTACGCCGCTTGGTTCTGCCTCGCCTCCACCGTCGGGCGCTCGGGCGGTGGCCGCATGGTCGCGCTCTTCGTCGACTTCGTCGCCGGCGCCAGCGCGGGCTTGTCGGCCATGTTCTGGCCGCGGGGGCACGTGAGAAACCTGCTCGGCGGCGAGCCGGTCTGGGCCATGCCCCAGTGGTCGGCAACGTTGGCACTGCTCTTGCTGGCTGGCGGGTACCTCGCGCTCGGGGTCTGGCGCGTGCGCCGCTGAGGGCGTGCCGCTCTCCCCGGTGCCGAGAGCTGGTCCGAATGGGGAGGGCGCGCTAGGCTCCCGCGGCCGTGAGGGGCATCATTCTTCAATCCGACAGCTATCAGGCTCTGGCGCTGCAGATGGAAGCAGGCGGAGACGAGCAAGAGCTGGAGCTGCCGTGCACCGATGGCCTGAAGGACGGCGAGTGGGTGCTGGCGACGTTCACCGTGGGTGACGAGGCAACCGCCGTCGCGGCGTGCGTCGTCGATCGCGGCGACGGCCTGAGGCTGGCGTTCACCGATCGCGACTGGTCGCGGCTCTGGCAGTTCGCCAACTCGGAAGACCCGCCCACCATTCCGCCACCCAGCATGCCGCTTCCGGCCTTCGAGGTCAGGGCGCCTTCGGATGCCAGCGTGCTGATCGTGGACGACGACGCCGATCTGCAGAACGTGGTCTGCGCCATGCTGAAGGCCTCGGGCTTCCAGACCAACGCCGTGGGCAGCGCAGAAGAAGCATTCGACCTGTTGCGCCAGTCGCGGCCCGACTTGATGGTGCTCGACTGGAACCTGCCCGGCATGAGCGGGGTCGAGTTCTGCCGGCGCCTGCGCCGCGAGCCGCGCCTTGGCCGGCTGCCGGTGCTGTTTCTGACGGCCCACTCTTCGACCACCGACATCGTCGAGGCGTTCTCGGCCGGCGCCGACGACTTCGTCAGCAAGCCGTTCCGCGCACCGGAGCTGGCCGCCCGCGTGCTTGGGCTGATTCGCCGCGCGCAGATGCCGCCGCCGTCGGTCCGGGGCGGCGCGCCCAGCCTCTGAAGGTCACTGCTGTTCGCGGAAGGCCTCTGCCGGCCGGAGGCGCGCTGCGTACATCGCGGGCCAGACCGTGGCGGCCAGGCACACCAAGACTGCGAACACGCCCACCAGCGAGAACTCGACCGGCTTCACCTGCACCGGCAGCCGAGAGATGAAGTACACCTTGGCGTCCAGCGGGAAGCCGTAGATCAAGAGCCCCTTGCAGAAGAGCAGGCCGAGCCCGAGCCCGATCGAGGCACCGATCAGCCCGATGATGGCACCTTGATACAAGAACGCGCGAAGCAAGGCGCCGTCGCTCGCGCCCATGGCCTTGAGCACCGCGATCTCTTTCTTCTTGTCGAGCACCACCATGATCAGCGTGGCGATCACCGTGAAGGCTGCCACGATGATGATCAGCGCCAGCACCAGGCTCATCAAGATCTGCTGAATGCGCAGCGCGGTGAAGAGCCCGTGGTTCAGCTCTTCCCAGTCCATGGTGTGGTAGATGCCATCGGCCAGCCGCTCGTCCAGCTTGCGGGCCACCTCGCGTGCCTGCTCGATGTCCGAGACCTTCATCTCGATGCCGGTGACGCTGTCCCCCGAGTCCCCGAACGCCTGTGCTTCGTACAGATCGGTGTAGACCAGCTTCGAGTCGTACTGATCGAAACCCGCGTCGAACACCGCGATCACGCGGAACTGCTTGGCCACGGGCGCGAGCACGGCGCCGTGCGAATAGGCATAGCCGACGGTGGGTGACGTGACCTGCACGCACGAGCCCAGCTCGAGCTTCAGGTTCTCTTTGAGAGTCTTGCCGACGATGATGCCCGGCAGGCGCTTGACGCTCTCGGGGTCACGGCACGGATCGGGATCGACGTCGGCCGGGAGCACGTCCTCGTCGGGCAGCGCAGTCTGGAAGCCGCCGTCCGGCTCGATGGTGCCCGAAGGCGCTCCGCCGTCCAGCGCGTCGTCGCTCGTGGGTTCGTCGTCGACGCCGCCCTCTCGCCCGGCGGTGCTGGCGTCGGGTGCCCCAGCGTCACCGGGGCCGGCGTCGTCGGCGAGCGCGATCTCCTTCTCGATCTCCAGCAGCAGCGGGCTTCTACCTCCGTCGCCGGCGCCCTTCTTCGGGGGGGTGATCGTGGGGTCGTCGAACAGGCTCTTGCGGCGGCGCTCGGGTGGTTTCGAGTCGGCCAGGCGCAGGCCCTCGACGTTGCCCTCGACGATGTGTCGCGGCAGGTCGAGCACCGTCGGCATGCGCGCCGGGTCCACACCTTTCAACAAGACGCCGGTCGCAGACTTCTCGCCGTGCGTGACCATCATCGGGTTGATCACGAAGGGTGCGATGCCGGTGATGCCCGGCACGTCTTCCACCTTCTTCATCACCTCGCGGTACTCGCGGAAGTCACTCGAGTACTTCAAGATCAGGACGTGGGCGTTCACCCCGAGCACCTTCTCGCGGAACTCGGCGCGGAACCCACCGGTCACGCTCATCACGGTGGCCAGCGCCGCGACGCCGAGCGCCACCCCGAGAACGGCGAAGACGGTCCCCACCGACACGAACGCCCGCTTCTTCGACCGCATGTAGCGGAGCGCGAGCTCGAGCGGAAAACCCATCTTGGCGGCCATGTAGCAGACGGTGCGCTCCGGACGACAGCTCAAACTAGCCCCGCATTCCCGCGCGCTTAGCCGGCCTGGCCGCGGGGAGCCGATCCGGGGCACCCTGGTAGCTGGCCGGATGAACCCCTGACCAGTGCCGGCATCGCCCGTCGCGGGACGAAAAGTGGAGTAAGATTAGAGCCTCGCGTAGCTTTTCTCCGGATCTCCCTCGCACATGAGTGACGGCAGCGACAAACGGGCGCCAGGCTCGGTAGCCCAAGCGTCCACCAACCCGCCGGCGATCGAGCCGGCGCCGCTGAAGCTCGTCACGGTGGTCAGCTCGTCGATCGTCGACCTCGAGTTCGAGACCAGTCAGGTCACCCGGGTCCCGACCGACCGCGAAAAGACGGACCCGTACATCGGCCACACCATCGACGGTCGCTACAAGGTCGAGCGGATCTTGGGCGAAGGCGGCATGGGGGTCGTCTATCGCTGCATCCACACCATCATCGGCAAGAAGGTCGCGATGAAGGTGCTGCGCGCGGACCTGGCGCGCGACAAAGAGGTGACCGAGCGCTTCCTGAACGAAGCGCGCTCGGCGTCCGCCATCGGCAACGCGCACATCATCGACATCAGCGACTTCGGTCTGCTCCCCGACGGCTCGACTTATTTCGTGATGGAGTTCCTGGAAGGGGAGCCCCTCACCAAGATCGTCGAAGGCGGCAAGTCGGTGCCGGTGCCGCGCCTGGTGGCCGTCGCGAGGCAGCTGGCCGAGGGGCTGGCCGCAGCCCACACCGCGGGCATCGTTCACCGCGATCTGAAGCCCGACAACATTCAGCTGATCAATCGCGGCGGTGAGAAGGACTTCGTCAAGATCCTGGACTTCGGCATCGCGAAGGTGACGACCAGCGCCGAAGGGCGGCTCACCCGGGCCGGTGCCGTGTTCGGGACGCCGCACTACATGGCCCCCGAGCAGGCCGCGGGCGCGCCGGTCGATCACCGCGGCGACATCTACTCGTACGGCGTGATTCTCTACGAGCTGGCCAGCGGCAAGGTGCCGTTCGACGCCGACAACTTCATGGGGATCCTGACCCAGCACATGTACAAGGCGCCGGTCCCGATCCGCGCGCTGGTGCCGCAGCCTCAGGAAGTGCCGCCCGGGCTCGAGGCGATCGTGCTCAAGTGCCTGTCGAAGCGCCCCGAGCAACGCTACCAGTCGATGGAAGAGGTGATCGAGGACCTCGACAAGCTCAAATCGGGGGCCATTCCGGCGGCGGTGCCCGAGATGATGAACCGCTCGGGCGGCTTCAACGTGCCCGCGGACTACTTCAAGACCGGCGCCGCGGGCATGCCCGCGCCCATTCCGGCATCGCCCCTCGAGCTGGGCGTGGTCCGCTCGAAGTGGCCGCTGTACGCCGGCGCGGCCGGGGTGCTCACCGCGGTGGCGATCGTGGTGGGCATCTTCGCCTTCGGCTCGGACAGCAAGGCCAAGCCCGAGCCCACGGCCTCGGTGGCCGCGCCGCCGCCGCCCAAGCCCGAGCCCCCGCCCGAGGTCCCAAAGGTGGTGAAGAAGCAGATCGTGCTCGCCATCGAGCCGATCGACGCGCAGGTGTTCGCCGGCAGCGAGAGCCTGGGGGCCAGCCCCGTCTTGATCGAGCTCGGCGAGGGCGAGAAGAAAGAGGTCGAGATCAAGCGTGATGGGTTCAAGCCCAAGACGCTCACCGTCGACACCAAGGAGCCGAAGCTTTCGGTCAAGCTCATCCGCATCCCGGGGGCGCGCTATGTGCCGCCCGTCAAGAAGCCAGAAGAGAAGAAGCCAGGCGGCAAGCCCGGTGGCTCCACCGGCGGCGGTGACCCGGCGATCGTCAATCCGTGGAAGTGAGCGGGTCGTGAGCGCGGAGCCCACCCGAGCGCTCGAGCGCTCGCTGCCGGAGGCGGTGCGGGGTCTGTGTCGCAGGTTGCGAGACGCCGGCTACCGCTCGTGGGTGGTCGGCGGTTGTGTGCGTGATCAGGTGCTCAGCGAGCTTCGGGCCGCCGGCGAGAGCGGCGTCCGGAACGACTGGGACGTCGCCACGAACGCGCTCCCCGAAGAGGTGATGCGCCTGTTTCGCCGCGTGATCCCCACCGGCATCAAGCACGGAACCGTGACCGTGATGCTCGATGGCGAGGGCTACGAAGTCACCACTTTGCGCGGTGAGACCACGTATTCGGACGGCCGCCGCCCCGACTCGGTCTACTTCGTGGACGACATCGTGGCGGATCTGGCGCGACGCGACTTCACCATCAACGCCATGGCGTACGATCCGCTCGAGAGCTCGCTGATCGATCCCTTCGACGGCATGGACGACCTGCGGGCGGGTGTCTTGCGGGCCGTCGGAAACCCCGGCGAGCGCTTCGCCGAGGATGGCCTGCGCGTGCTTCGCGCCGCCCGCTTCGCTGCCACCCTCGAGGTCGAGATCGAGCCCGCAACCGCCCGGGCCATCGAACCGTCGCTGGCCAGCTATGCCAAAGTCAGCCCCGAGCGCATCCGCGACGAGTGGATGAAGACCATGAAGGCCAAGCGCCCGAGTCGGGCGTTCGAGGTGATAAAAGACCACGGCCTCTTGGCCATCAGCGCCCCCGAGCTGCTCGAGTCGGTCGACTGCGAGCAGAACCGGCACCATGGCTTCGACGTCTGGGGGCACACCATGGCGTGCATGAACGCATGCCCGCCGATCCCGGTCTTGCGGGTCGCAGGCCTCTTGCACGATGTCGGCAAGCCGCGCTCACGCGCCTTCAGCGACAAGACCAACGACTACACCTTCTACGAGCACGAGCGCATTGGTGCCGAAATTGCCGAGCCCATGCTCACGCGCCTGCGCTTCTCGAACGACGAGCGCGCGCGGATCGTGGCTTTGGTTCGGCATCACTTGATCTGTTACGACGCGGCGTGGTCCGACGCCGCCGTGCGTCGTTGGATCAAGCGCGTTTCGCCCGAGCTGCTCACGGACCTGTACGAGCTGAACCGTGCCGACGTGCTGGGCAAGGGGCGTGATGCCAGTGACGATCTGGATCGCCTGGCAGCGCTCAAAGAGCGGGTGGCTCGGCTGATGGCCGCCGGCGCCGCCATGACCACCAAAGACCTGGCGGTGAACGGTCACGATCTGATGTCGGAGCTGGGCCTGAAAGCCGGGCCCGACCTGGGCAAGGTGCTGGTGGCGTTGCTCGACGAGGTGATCGAGACGCCGGAGCTGAATCGTCGCGAAACCCTGCTCGAGCGCGCGCGCGAGCTGGTGACCGGGGGCGCGTGAGAGCGGCCGGCGCGCTCCTGGCGCTGACGCTGGCCGGGTGCGGCTCGGACGACGGAGCCGACGCGCAGAAGGCGCTCGCCATCCCCGAAGGCTGCAACCCCATCGCGTCCGACTGGGATTGCATGCTGCCGTTTCCGTCGGACTACTTCCGTACACCCGACAGCGCGCTGCCCAGCGGGCATCGAGTGGCGCTGACCGAGGCCGCCAGCCCAAGGACCGAGAGCGGCGCCAAGGTGGATCTGAGCCAACTTCACCCGGCCGACGGGTTTTCGCCCGGCTCCCAGATCTTGCTGCACGTGCCGGGTGGGGTCGGCGCAGCGGCGCTCACCTTCCACGACGACGACATCGGGCGAACGCTGAAGCCCGACAGCGCCACGGTGCTCATCGACACCCAGACTGGGCTGCCGGTGCCGCACTTCGCAGAGACCGATCCCAGGGCCGACTCGGACGACGACCGGGCGCTGGCGATCCGCCCCCTGGTGAGGCTGGCAGACGCGCGGCGCTACGTAGTTGCGATCCAGTCGCTCACCGACTCGAGCGCCGCGCCTCACGTTGCCCCCGAGGCGTTTCGTCGCATTCGTGACCGCAAGACCGCCGGGGACCCGCTGCTGGCACCGCTCGCGGAGCGCTACGAGCAAGAAGTCTTCCCCCCGCTCGAAGCGGCGGGCGTGGCGCGCGACGGCCTGGTCTTGGCCTGGGATTTCACCACCCGCACCGAAGCGAACGCCACCGCGGACATGCTGGCGGTGCGCGACCACGTGCGCGGGACCTTGAAACAAGCGCCGAAGCTCGACATCGTCGAGATCAAGACCGAGCCGGCCCCGCACATCTGGCGACAGATCGCGGCGACCGTCCAGGTGCCGCTCTATCTGGACGAGGACGCGCCCTACGCGACGCTGAACCGCGACCCCAGCGGCAAGGTCGTCGCCCAGGGCACGGTCACGGTGCCCTTCACGGTCATCATTCCTCCCAGCGTGGGCAATCGCCCGGTCGGTTCGCTGCCCGCGCGGCTCTTGCAGTACGGGCACGGTTTCTTCGGCTCGCGCACCGAAGCGGAAGATCACGCCGCCGAGCTCGCCGACGAAAAGGGGTTCGTGATCGTCGCCGCGGACTGGGTCGGCATGAGTGAACAGGACCGCATCCCTGTGGCGAACGCGCTGACCGGCGACACCAACCAGCTGATGCGTTTCACCGACCGCTTGCACCAGGCGATGGCGAACTTCATCGCGGTCGGGTCGGTGGCACAGGGCGCGCTGGCCAACCACGCCGCGCTGCAGACGCCGGCCGGGCCGGCCTATGACCCTGGCGCGCTCTACTTTCACGGCAACAGCATGGGGCACATCCTGGGCGGCACCTACGTGGCGCTCTCGCCCAGCATAGAGCGCGCGGCGCTTGGCGTCGGCGGCGCGAACTTCTCGTTCATCATGTTTCGCGCCCAGCCCTTTGCGCTGTTCCTGCTGCTGATGGAGGCCGAGTTCCCGAGCATGCTCGACCAGCAGCGGCTGAGCGCCATGACCCAGTTCGGTTTCGATCGCATCGACCCGCTGACCTACGCGCCCCGGCTGCTCGAGAACACGCTGCCGGGCTCGCCCGCCGCGCGCCGGGTGCTCTTGCACGTGGGCATGGGCGACCCCGCCGTGCCGCCGCTGTCGGCTCACCTGCAGGCGCGCACCCTGGGGCTGCCCGAGGTCGCGCCGGCGCCCCGCGCGATCTGGGGGATGGCCCCGAAGACCGGGGCCATCGACGGCTCGGCGCTGGCAGAGTTCGACTTCCACGTCTCGCCCGAGCCGGGCGTCTTGGCGATCCCACCGGCCGGCGACAACCCCGTGCACGAGGGGGTGCGGCGCTTGGCTGCCGCCCGCGAGCAGCTCAGCCGGTTCTTGAAACCCGGCGGCGCGATCGAGCCGACTTGCGACGGCGTGTGCGACCCGGAGTGATCCGAGCCGGCGTTCAGCCCGTTGCCGGTTTCGGCGCGCCAAAGATGCTGGCGGGGCGCTTCTTCTCTTTGTCGCGCGCCGTGCGCTTGTCGCTCCAGGTGGGGATGACGACGCGCTGGCGCGGCGGGAGCGGCTCGCCCGCGATCGAGGCGTTGATCTCTTGCGCGTCCAGGGTTTCGCGCTCGAGCAGGGCTTCGGCCAGGCGGTCGAGCTGCTCGCGGTTGGCGGACAGCACGCTCAGCGCCAGCTCGTGCTGCGCGTGGACGATACGCCGCACCTCTTGGTCGATCTCCCGTGCGGTGTCCTCGGAATAGTCCTCGCGGCGGGTGGTCATTTCGCGGCCGAGGAACACGCTCTCCTCGTTCTCGCCATAGGCCACCGGGCCCAGCTTATCGGTCATTCCCAGCTCGCAGACCATGGCCCGAGCCAAGCGCGTGGCGCGGCGGATGTCGTCCTGCGCGCCGGTGGTGACCTCGGAGAAGACGATCTCTTCCGCGGCGCGGCCGCCCAGCGCCATGGCGATCCGGGCCAGCGTCTGCTGGCGGGTCATCAGGTGCCGATCTTCCACCGGCAAGAACTGGGTGACGCCCAGGGCGGCGCCGCGCGGAATGATGCTGACCTTGTGGACCGAGTCGTTCCCCTCGACCAGCTTGCCCACCAGCGTGTGCCCGGCCTCGTGCCAGGCCGCGGTGCGCCGCTCTTGCTCGCTCATCACCATGCTGCGGCGCTCGCTGCCCATCAGGACCTTGTCCTTGGCCAGCTCGAAGTCCTGCATCGCGACCGCGTCTTTGTCCTGACAGGCCGCGAGCAGCGCGGCCTCGTTCACCAGGTTCTCGAGGTCGGCGCCCACGAAGCCCGGCGTGCCGGCGGCCAAGATGCCGAGCTCGACGTCACCGGACAGCGGCACCTTCTTGGTGTGCACCGCCAAGATGCCCTCGCGCCCCCGCACGTCGGGACGCGGCACGATGATGCGGCGGTCGAACCGGCCGGGACGCAAGATCGCCGGGTCGAGCACGTCGGGGCGGTTGGTGGCCGCGATGATGATCACGCCCTCGTTCGACTCGAAGCCGTCCATCTCGACCAGCAGCTGATTCAGCGTCTGCTCGCGCTCGTCGTGCCCGCCGCCCAGACCCGCGCCGCGGTGCCGGCCCACGGCGTCGATCTCGTCGATGAAGATGATGCAGGGCGCGTGCTTCTTGCCCTGCTCGAACAGGTCACGCACGCGGCTGGCGCCCACTCCCACGAACATCTCTACGAAGTCCGAGCCCGAAATGCTGAAGAACGGCACGCCCGCCTCGCCGGCGATGGCGCGTGCCAAGAGCGTCTTGCCGGTGCCCGGGGGGCCCATCATCAGCACGCCCTTGGGGATGCGCCCGCCGAGCTTCTGGAACTTCTTCGGGTCCTTCAAGAAGGCGATGATCTCTTCGACCTCGTCCTTCGCCTCGTCGATGCCGGCGACATCCGCGAACGTCACCTTGTTCTGCGATTCGTTCAGCAGCCGAGCCCGGCTCTTGCCGAAGCTCATCGCCTTGCCCCCACCGGCCTGCAGCTGCCTCATGAAGAGGTAGAACAGCACCAGCAAGAAGAGCATCGGCAAGAGGATGGTCAGCGTGGTCGTCAGGAAGGGATTCGATTCGTCCTTCTGATAGGTGATCCGCACGTCGTGCTTCAGCAGTTCGGCCGCGATCTCGTCGCTGGCCGGGCCCACGCTGATGCCACGCTCGGCGGGCCCCTTGGCCGCGGGGTTCTTGATCTGGAAGACGTATTCGCGGTCCTTGACCTCTACGGCCTCGACGTGACGCTGATCTTTGGGTGCCTTCACCAGCGCCATGAAGTCGCTGAACGGCATGGGCTGCTTCTGCGGCCCCTCGGACCCGAGGAACTGCCAGATGGCGAGGAACGCGACGATCAAGACGACCCAGAGCAGAAGGGTCTTGTGGGGCTGTTTCACTGAGGGACCTCGAGACCGGAAGACGGCGAGCGCTGGCGCTCGGACGCGCCGAGCCCTGAGAGCATACGATTATGACGAGGCCCCGTCGATTTGCCGGACCTCTCCGGCCTGATTAATCACTTTTTCGTCGGATGGCAGCCCCCGAAGCCGACGCTGCCACCACCCGGGGCCCGCCGGCAGCCGGATCGAAGCGCGCCAGCCGCCCTCCAGGCAGCCAGATTTCTGCTCGCGGGTCGCGGCCTTCGAGCATGCGGGTCAAGGCGCGCGCCTGGGCGCGGCCGAGTGGAATGTCGGCGCCGTCGGGGCCGCGCAGCGTGGGCGAGCCCGGCTCGGCCAGCTGATCGGCCAGAGCCACGAGGTGCTCCACGATCTTCGGGGAAAGCGCCTCGAGCAGGGGGAGCAGCTCGTGGCGCACCCGCGAGCGCAAAAAACGCGGGTCGCGGTTGGTCGGGTCGTCGCAGTAGTCGAGCCGGTGCCGCGCCAGGTGGGCCTGCACATCCGTGCGGCGCGCCCGGACCATCGGGCGGAGCCGCGCGCCCGCCAGGGCGGGCAGGACCGCCAGGCCGCGCGGACCCGCCCCGCGCAAGAGGCGGAGCAGCACGGTCTCGGCTCGGTCGTCGGCGTGGTGCGCGGTCGCGATGAATCCGGCGCCCACGGCCGCGGCGGCCCGCTCGAGCGCCTGGTAGCGGGCCTTGCGCGCCCGCGCCATCAGGTTGCCACCCGGGGCCAGCGCGACTCGCGAGCGGCGGAACGCGACCCCCTCGCGATCGGCAAGCGCCTCGGCGAGATCGAGCTCGGCGCGCGCTTCCGGCCTCAGCCCGTGGTCGACGCCGTGGGCATGAACCGTGAATTTCAGTCGGGCGGACAGCCGCGCGAGCACGTGCAAGAGCGCCTGCGAGTCGCCACCGCCCGACACGCCGATCAACAAGCGAGCGCCGGCAGGCAGATGGCACTCGGTCTTCAGGGTTCGCTCGACGAGCTTGAGCAGCGTCGGCGGGTGGGACCGCCGAGCACCCGTCATGCGAGCTCGAACTCCTTGCAGAACGTGACCTCGTCCACCTCGGACAGCCGAACCCCACGATGCGGCTCGACGGGGTAGCCGTTGCCGCAAGCCGCGCGCTCTTCGGCGTAGTGGGCGCATTCTTCGCAACGGAAGCGCAGCGCCAGACGCTCGGCCTCGTGACGGAGTCGATCGCTCACCGGGGTGATCACGGCCCACCCTAGTCCGCGCAACGAAGCAAGGCCCAGCCGCCCGCCGGTTCCCCGGCCGCCAGCTTCCCTTTGGTCACCCAGGCCACTGCGACCCGGTCGCGCGCGGCGGCCATGGCGATGCGCGCGCCGTCGAACGCCGTGAGGTTGGCTGGACCGAACGAAGACGGGAATTCCATCGACACGGCGGGCTTGTTCGCCAGGTTGCCGTCGGCGCCGTCGAGGCGATACACGGTGATGCCGCCGACCTTGCCCTGTGCCACGAACAGGTGGCTGCGCAACACGGCGAGCGCGCCGCCCTGCGCGGTGCCCGAGCCCACCTGAATGGTCGCCTTGGGGCTGACCGTGCCGCCGTTGAACTCTGCCGGTTGGACCGTCATTCCGGCACCGGCAGGGATGGCAGCGGCGACTCGGTTGTTCCAGGCGGTGAGCGCTGCCCAGCCGGCCGTCTGAGAGAGGCTGAACTCGGCGTCGAGGCTCAAGGTGTCGCTGGAGCGATCGCCGACCTTCACCACCGTCATGCTGCCCCCCTCGGTCTGGATGGGCGCCAAGAACGCCCGGACCTGGTTGCTGGTGGCGACCATGGCGTACGGCACGTCGGCGTCGCCGAAGGGCTTTGCCGTGGCCACCGCGAGCTTGAACGCTGCCCCTTGCAGCACCACGCGCTCGACCCAGGGTGACGGCGCGGTGCCGCCGTCGGGCGGCGCATGCTGCACACGGTAGACCAGCTCCCACTCGCCCTTGGTCGCCGCCGCAGCGATGGGGCTGCCCTGGGCGAGCCAGAGGGTCTTGAACGTCTTGTTGCGCGGCCCCGCGGCTTGCTCGACCTGGCCGTCCGACTTGAACGGAATGAACACCGCACCCGCCCCTTGGCCGCAGTCGGGCAAGCTGGTGGTCATCATGCCCGTGCCGTTGGCGAAGGCCATGCCGACGCCGTCGCTCGGGACCTGGGTGCTGCACCCATCGAGGTCGAAGTTCTGCGGCTCGGTCAGCTCGCCGGTGTCGGTCAAGAACGAGATGACCGCGCGCAGCTTCTCGCCGGCTTGATCGCGATAGCCGAGCATGAAGCCGTTGTCGGTGGCCACGATGGCGGGCCCGGTCATCTGCGTCCCGACGGCAGGCGGTGGCGGCAGCGCGCCTGCCTGGTCGATGACCAAGCTGCAGCCCCCCGGGTCCGGGGTCGTGGGCTTCTTGCACGCGCCTTCTTGGCACACCGTCGGCGGGAAGCAGCCACCGCCCTTCAGCAGCTGGCAGTTGCAGCGTGCCTCTTCCGCCTCGTGGTTCGACCAATCGCAGGCGGCGATCTTCACCCCCGCGATCGACTCGAGATCCGCCACGGTGCAGCCGTAGCCCAGCACCGTGCACTCCTTGTCGCGCAGGATCACGGCGAACCCGAACTTCGACTGGGGCAAGTCGCCCACGTCGGGCAGGTTCGAGTCGGCCGCGACAGTCCAGGTCTGCTTCGCCGTGCGCGTGTCTCCGGCGGCCAGCAGCTCATCTTTCGGGCACTCGTTGGGGAAGACTGCGAACTGCACGTAATCGGCGGCCTCGCGGAACGAGGTGCCACTGGCCGCGCACGCGTCGAGCAGATCGATGGTCACCGAGCGCTGTTTCGCGCACGACGACGACATCAACGAGCCAAGCAAGATCAGCAGGGCGACCGAGCCCACTTTTCGCATGATTCATTCCATCGTTACGCGGCGAGCCGTGGTCTGGCCAGACACGATCGTGACACTGAGCGATTTCTTGATCGCGCCGTACTTCAGGCCCACCCCGTGGTTGCCCGGCGGCAATGCCGCCCGAACCACCGGCGAGGGGCCCAAGCTGCGCCCGCCTGCCGAGACCGAGTCGCAGCCCGGGACGCACATCACCGTGAGATAGCCGGGCTCGCCCTTGCCGGCGGCTGCGGGCGTGGGGGTCGGCGTGGGGGTCGGCGTGGGCGTGGGCGTGGCCTTGGGCGTGGGCCCCTTCGGGGTCGGGGTCGGGGTCGGGGTCGGGGTCGGGGTCACCGCCGCGGTCTTGCCCGCGGCAGGCGTCTCGCCGCCGCCCTCTTTCGGCAGGGTGTCGGGGTTCACCGCCTCCATCGTGGCCGTGGGGGTCGGAGCGGGCGCCGCCGTGGGCGTGGGGGGCGCGGCAGCGGTCAACGTGGGCGACGGTGCCGCCGTGGGCCCTACCGGTGCGGTGGTTGCGACCGGTCTCGGCTCCTTGGGCTCTTTGGGGCTGTCCGTGATTCGCAACACCACCAGCGCCGTCAGGGTCAGGGCGATCAGCGTGGTTGCCGCGGCGATCACCGCAATCAGCACGTTCGACTTCTGCTGCGCGTCGGGCTGGCCAAAGCTGGGCGGTGCTGTGGGCAGCGGATACGACGGTTCGGGGAAGCCCACGTGCCGGGCCGGTGCGGTCATGCCCGGCATCTGGTGGGCTGCGCCCGAGTGGTGGTCGCCGAGCAACAGCATGGGCGCCACCACGATGGCGTCATCGGGGCTCGGCGCGGGCTGCCGGCTCTTCGCGGGCTCGTGAACGGTGCTGATGGTGTGGGACTCTTCTTCGACGTCCATCACCGTCGTGACCAGGTCTTCGTCCTCGGCGGCGTAGTCGTGCATCACCCCCGACGGCGGGGGTGCCGCGACCGGCGGCGGAGCGCCGGCGAAGCTGGGCAGCGGAAGTGTGTGCCCCTTCGGCGGCCCCAGGCCCAGCATGGTCGGGTTGGGGGGCGGCGCCCCGGCGGCCGGCGGCGGGGCGGCCTGTGGCGACGACCCCATGGGGCTCACCACACGCGTCTTCGCGAGCTCGTCGTCTTCTTCGGGCTCGAGCAGATCTTCGGTGCCGGTTTGATTGGTGGTCTCGAATGCTGGCAGCGGCCGCGCGGCAGGACCCGCGGGCGCGGTGGCGGCCGCCGGCGCGGGGCGGGGGGCGGGGACCGGTGCGGGGCGGGGCAACGGGGCCGTGACTGCCCGCGCGTGCGAGGCTGCCGGGGTCGGGCCGCCGGTCTGCACCGGCGCGCCCGCCGCGGGTCGCGGGCCGCGTGGCACCTCTTTCACGTCGGACTCGTAGGTGAGCATCGACGCCTCTTCGTCGCTGATGGCGCCCGACCGCTCGAGCGCGCCGAGCGACACCGTCTGGGTGACCTCCGCCGCCCACTGCAGGTGAGCCTCTCGCTTCTGGAAGCGTTCGGACAACACGTGCTTCACGTAGGCGCCGATCTCTTCTGGACCGACGAACGCGCCGGCGCGCATCACGTATTGCTGAAGGGCTCGCGACATGTCGCGCGCCGAGGCGAAGCGTCGATTCGGATCCTTCGCCAGTGCGCGCATCACGATCGACTCGAGCTCGACCGGGTAGTTGTCGATGATGCTCGACGGCGGAGGAACCACGCAGGCCTGCACGCGCTCCAGCGTCTCGAGATCGCTGTCCATGCGGAACAGGCGCCGGCCGGTGGTCAGCTCCCAGAGCACCACGCCCAGCGCGAAGATGTCCGTGCGCCGGTCGATGGAAATGCCCTGCACTTGCTCCGGGCTCATGTAAGCCAGCTTGCCCTTCAGCGTGCCGGCGCGCGTGGTCGAGAGGCGCCCGGTGACCTTGGCGATGCCGAAGTCCACCACCTTCACCGCGCCGTCGTAGGTGAGGAACAGGTTGTGTGGGGTGACGTCGCGGTGCACCAGGTTCAGCAGCTTGCCGTCTTTGTCCCGCAGCTCGTGGGCTGCGTGCAGGCCTTCCGCCGCGTCCGAGATCACCTTCGCCGCGAGCTGCGGGCCCATGGTGGGCGCACCGCCCTCTTCCACCGCGCGCATGATCTCGCGCAGCGGCTCGCCATGCAGGTACTCCATGGCGATCCAGTACGTGTCGCGCTGCTTGCCCAGGTCGAACACCTGAGCCACGTTGGGGTGCGAGATGCGCGCTGCGATGCGCGCCTCGTCCAAGAACATCCGGATGAACTGCTCGTCTTCAGCCAGGTGGCGGTAAATGCGCTTGATCGCCACCCACTTCTGGAACCCGCCCGGCCCGTCGGCGCGGGCCAGGTGCACGGCGGCCATGCCACCCACGCCGATCTCGTCCACCACCCGGTAGCGACCGAGGAAGTAGGTCCCGCCCGAGGGGACGCTGGGCTCGCTCCCCTCTGCAATGCGCTGTTCGCGATCGCTGGCCGACGCTCCGCCCAGTTTCGGGCGCTGCGGATTGCCGGGGACCACGTCGTTAGCCATCGCTCATTTCTTCCAGGCGGGAGCGCCCACGCTCACCTCGTCCGGCTTCCGTGTGACCGCGTAGGTCACGATACCCCCCACCAGCAGCGCACCCCCGATGATCCACGGCCACGGCCCCGTGAGGAAGCCGCCGTCCTTGTCCTTCTCGGGTTGCTTCGTCGGCTCAGGCGCAGCCTCGTCGTCCATGCCGCCTTCGCTGGCCCGCATGCCCTCGACCCGAATCTTCCCCTCGGTGATCGTCCAGGCGTTGTTCTGCGCATCCACCGCCGACGCCTTCACCTTGAGCCGCGCGCCCGACATGGCCACACGCTTCGGGAAATCGAAGGTGAGTGAGGGCTCGGCGCTCTTCTTGCGCTTCCACTTCTTGCCGCTGACCGGGTCCTCGATGGCGACCACGACCTCGGACACCAGCACGGCGAAGCCGGGAGGGATTTCGGTCTCGAGCGTGAAGCCCTGGCTGGCCGGTACGGTGTCCGGTGCCTTGAGCGTGATGCTGAGCTTCTCGCCCTGCTGCTTCGCTTCTTTGCGGGCTTGCTGAAAGAGCTTCTTCGCCTTGGGCCCGCTCTCGGCCGGAAGCTCGAAGTCGGGATCGATGGCGGCGGCGACGCGGAATGCGCTCAGCGCACCGTTGGTGTCGTTGAGCGCCGCCTTGACCGTCCCCACGCGCGAGTGCGCGAGCACGACGTCGGTCGGATCCAGGCCGCCGGCAGCCAGCGCCTGCTCGTACATGTCCTTGGCCTTCTCGAGCTCGCCCTGGTGCCAGGCGGCGTCGGCCTGGCCGAACGACTTGGGCGCCGCCATCGCCGGGGCCGAGACGAACACGATCGCGAGCAACAGAGCGGCCACGACGCGCACGGCCCGAAGAGAGGCTTGTGCTCGGAAAAGCATCGGAAATCTTCGATGAGCCTACTGGGGCCGGTCGGCTGGATCAACCAAGCTGCTCCGGCCCGAAGAGTCTAGCACGCACGGCTGGGCGCGTGCCGCAGGACCGATGTGCGACAGTGTGTGGACGGTCACGGAAACGGCTGAGCAGGCTGCCCGCGCTGGAAGAAGAACCGGAACCAGCCGGTCACCAGGCTGGTTCGCTCCGGGTCCACCTGGCCATTCGGCAAGACGTGGCGGGGGTCGGCGAAGGTCGCGGAGAACTCGGCCTCGGTGAGCCGGTCGTCGGCGTCGCCCTCGTTGGGGTCGCCGCTGAACAGCGAGTCGAAGGTGATCTTGCCGTCGATGGCGTGAAGGCTTCCGTTCTGCTCGTGGCAGCTGTCGTGCAGGTAAAGCGACAGGTGGACCCGTGGCGGCTCGGGGTTGAAGGTCACCGGGACGCCGGGGGGGCTGACGCCCAGGGGCAGGCCAACCGCGAGCTCTGCCCCCAGCGACTCGTTGCGGATCCCGCCGACGTCGTCGACCAGCACGATCAGCCCGTCGGACACCTCTTCCAGGTTGTCGCCGCGCTGGACGCGGATCGTCATCGTGTCGCGATACGGGTTGGCGCCGAAGAAGGTCGGAGCCAGATCGAACGGACCGTTCCAGCAGTCCTCGACGTACAGGCGATCGCTCTGGACCTCGCCTTCGCCCTCGGCCGTCGAGCAAGCCAAGCTGGCGAGCGCCAGCAGCAGCAAGCCGTGGCGCCTCACGCCGACCCCCGCCGTGAGCTGTGGGTGATGCGCCCGCCGCCGAGCACGCGGTCGCCCCGATAGAAGACGGCGAACTGCCCTGGCACTACCGCGCGAACGGGGGAGTCGAACCGGACCTGGGCGCCGCCCCCGGGGGCCGCTCGCACCTCGGCCGGGTACGCTTCCCCTCGGTACCGGACTGCCACTTCCGCGCGAAGCGGCAGGCAAACGTCCGTCGCGAGGCTGAGCTCGTCCAGCTCGGCGACGCTCGAGGCAAGCTGCTCGCGAGAGCCGAGTCGCACCGTGGCCGAAGCGGCATCGATGTCCACCACGAAGGCGCGTTCGCCCAGCGCCACCCCCAGGTTCTTGCGCTGACCGCGGGTGAAGCGGTGCACCCCTCCGTGCGAGCCGACCACGCGGCCGTCCGCGTCCACGATTGGACCGGGCCTCAGCCGGTCGGCTGCGCGTGCGCTCACCAGCTCATCGTAGCGGCCCGTGGGAACGAAGCACAGCTCTTGGCTTTCGCCCTTTCCGGCACCCGGCAGGCCCAGGCGCTCGGCTTCTGCTCGGACCTCGTGCTTTTCGCTGTCGCCCAGGGGAAAAGCCAGGCGCATCAGCTCGGGCTGCCCCAGCATGTGCAAGAAGTAGCTCTGATCTTTGGTGGCGTCGCGGGCGCGGAGTAGCTGGAGCACCTCGCCCTCGCGCCGGATCCGAGCGTAGTGCCCGGTGGCGACCCGTTCGGCCCCGAGCTGGTCGGCGAGCCGGAACAGCTCCTTCATCTTGACCCCACGGTTGCAGCGGACGCAGGGGCTCGGCGTCTCGCCCTTCAGGTAGCTCTCGACGAAGGGCGTGACGATCTCTCGCTCGAACTCCTCGCGACGGTCGAAGGCGTAGTGGGGGATGCCCAGCACGTCGGCCACCCGCCGCGCGTCGTGGATGTCCTCCGGGGCACAGCATCGACCGCGCACGCTGCCGTCGTCGGGGTAATCCCAGAGGTGGAGCGTGACACCGACCACCTCCCAGCCGTCGGCCAGGAGCCGAGCCGCCGCCACCGACGAGTCGACGCCTCCGCTCATGGCGATCAGGGCACGGGCCGGCATGCCCCATTATGACCCGAAGAAATCACGAAACTGTCGCCCGCCCGGTGCCGATGAGCGGCCATGATCGAGAAGACTCGCAGAAACGCCGGGCGCGAGGCCCGAAATACCCCCTCTGTCGCCGAACGCCCGAGCCTGCCGAGCGGGGTTGCCCGGGTCAGCGGCCAGTCGTTCTCCGAGGTCCTCGAGCGGCTCGGCTCCCAGATCGACCGCGGCGAGGCGCTGGTCAAGCGCGCGGTGCGCGGCGGGCATTCGAGCATGGACGCCGGCGATCTGATCGCCCTTCAGGCCGGCATCTACCGCTACACCGAGGCCGTCGACCTGGCGGCGAAGCTGGTCGATCGCACCGGCGCCGCCGTCAAGACGACGCTTCAGGGCTCTGGCGGCTGATCACAGGCCGCGCAGCCGCTTGGTGAGGCGGCCCATGGCGCGGGTGTGCAGCCGGCTTGCCCAGCTCTTGCTCAGGCCCAGGTCCTGCGCCACGCGGTCGAAGCGCTCGCCCGCCAGATAGTGGCGCCTGACGAGCTCGGCCTCTTCTTGCGGAAGCCCCGCGATGGTGTCGCGCACGATGCTCTGGAGCTCGGAGCGAGCGGCCGCCTCTTCGGGGCTGTCGGCCTGATCGATGGCCGCGGCCTCGCCTTCTTCACCGAAGCCGGTGGTGGCGACCAGCCCGATCGCCATGGCCGTGGCCATTCCCGCCAAGTGATCGGCCAGCGCGTCGTCGGCGTCGGCCCGGGTTGAACCCGGAGCCTGCGGCGCCGACAGGTCGTCGGCCGCCCCCTCGCTGAACCGGGCGGCGGCAGCAAGGCCCTCGAGCCGCGCGTGGATGCGCCGGGGCAGGCGGGCGTGATCGCGCACGCCGTCCAAGATGGCGCCCTTGACCCGGAAGTTGGCGTACGCCCGGAACGGGACGCCCCGCTCCGCGTCGTAGCGGCGCGCCGCGTCGAGCAGGCCTTCTTGGCCGAAGCTCAAGAGCTCCCCCAGCTCGGCGTGCGGGCCGAGGGTCCGGAGAACCTGGCGTGCCAGGATCTCGACCAGCTCGAGCTCGCTCTGGAACCGCGCGAGGACTTCCGGCGGATCGTCGGTCTTGTTCACCCGCCGGCGAGGTTAGCAACAAACCGCCGGGCCCCGGTAGACCGGTGCCACCCCCGCGAAGCTGTGCCATAGTCCCCCGGTGTTGCGTTGGGGCCGTTTTGCGCTTGCCTACGCCTTCCTCGGGGTGCTCTCCGCGGTGGTGGCGGTCGTGCTGCGCTCGGGCTCGCCCTTCGCGCACCCCACGCCGCTGCTCACCCTGGCCGACCCGGCGCGACACACCTACAGCGTGATGATGGGCCTCACGGTCGGCGCGCTGATCGTGCTGTCGACCCGGGTGACCGTCGCGCGCTTCGAGTGGGCGCGCAGGTTGCACAGCGAGCTTCGGCCCATCGCGCGGGTGATGACCACGCAGGGCATCGTGGTCTTGGCGCTGCTCAGCGCGTTGGGTGAAGAGCTCTTGTTCCGGGGGCTCTTGCAGCCCTGGGTCGGGTTCATTCTGCAGGCACTGGCGTTCGGCTTCTTGCATCAAGTCCGCGGCCCCAGCCGGTACGTCTGGATGACCTGGGCGACCGCCGTGGGCCTGGTGCTCGGAGCGATCTTCCAGGTGACCGGCTCGTTGCTCGGGCCGATCGCGGCCCACGCGCTGGTCAACGGTCTGAACCTGGCCTACCTGAAGAACCACGACCCCACGCCTGCGCGCCGCGCTCTTGGCGGGCTGCTCGGCTGAGCCTACGGACACCATGCGCGCGCTGTGCCCCCACGCGGAGCGCTGCACCGGGTGTCCGCTGATCGCGCTCGACTACGAGGACCAGCTTGCCCGCAAGTCGCGGGCTGTCGTCGAGGCCTGCGCGCTCTACCCGGATCTCAGCCGCTGCGAGATCGCGCCGGTGGTGGCCGCCGAGACCATCACCGACTACCGGGTGCGCGCCAAGCTGGTGGTGGGTGCGGGCGGCGCGGTCGGCTTGTTCGCGCCCGAGCGCCACGAAGTGCTGGATTTGCCCGAGTGCCGCGTGCTCACCCGCGAGGTGGCGAGCACGGTGGCGGCCCTTCGCCAGCTGATTCGGCAGCCGCCGGCCGCCAGCGGTGCGACCTTGATCCCACGCGCGGACGGCGGCGCCCTCACGGCGATCGACGTCCGCGAGGCGCGCGCCGACCGCGTGCGGCTGCTGGTGTCGCTGGTGGTCGACGGGCGCCGCGCCGGGACAGAGTCCGAGGTTCGCGCCGCCGCCGAAGCCATCGTGAAGGCAGAGCCTCGGGTGAGCTCGGTGGCGCTGAGCCTCCACGCTTCGGGCCCGCGCGTGCTCGGGGCGGCACCCCGCGTGGTGCTGGGCGACGGCGAAGTGGTCGACGAAATTGCGGGCGTACCTCACTTCGCCACTCCGGGGGCGTTCGTGCAGACCCACCGTGGGCAGGCCGCCCGGCTTCACCAGGCCATCGAGCGGGCGCTCGTCACCGCGCTGGGCCCCCTCGAGGGGCAGACCGTGTTCGACGTGTACGGTGGGTCCGGCGCCATCGGGCTCGCTCTGGCCAAGGCCGGGGCCCGGGTCACGCTGGTCGAGTCATACTCTCCAGCGGCGCGCCTGGCCGAGCGCGCGGGGCTCTCCGTGGTCGCGGACGACGCGACCCTCTTGCCCGGGCGAGCCGACGCCGTCGTGGTCGATCCTCCGCGCCGCGGCCTGTCGGCCCGCGCTCGCGCTGCGGTGGCGCGCGCGGCGCCGCGGGCCATCGCCTATGTCTCGTGCAATCCCGACACGCTGGCGCGCGATCTGGATGCTTTCGTCCAGCTCGGGTTCGCGACGACGCGCATCGAGCCGTTCGACATGATCCCGCTCTCGGAACAGGTCGAGGCAATGGCCCTGCTGCAGCCGGCGCCGCTGCCGGCACCCCACGTGCTTTTCGAGAACGAAGACCTGGTGATCGTGGACAAGCCCGCACACCTGCCGACCACCCCGCAGGGCGAACACGCCGGCAGCCTGCTCGAGCGCGTGCGGGCGCTGCCCGGCTGCTCCGGCGCCGCGCCGCTGCACCGGCTCGATCTAGAGACCAGCGGCGTCAACGTGTTCGCGAAGTCGGGCGAAGCCGTTGCTCGGTGGCAGCCGGCTCTTCCGCGCACCACCAAGCGCTACCTTGCCCTGGTACGCGGCATCACGCGTGGCAAGGGGGCCGTGAACCGCCCCCTTGCCGAGGCGGGGCGCGAGCGGCCCGCGCACACGCGCTACTGGCGCCTCGAGGTCGCCGGCGGTCACAGCCTGCTCGAGGTCGAGCCCCGTGAGGGCAAGAAGCATCAGATCCGGCGCCACCTTGCCGGCCTCGGGCACCCGGTGGTTGGCGACACCCGCCACGGCCACGCGGCCACCAACCGCCATTTCGAGGAGAAACACGGCCTCGACCGTCAGCTCTTGCACCTCTGCCGGCTCGAGCTCGCGACGCCCGACGGCCACGAGCCGATCGTGGTTTCGAGCCCACTTCCGCCGGCCTGCATTGCAGTATTGCAACGCGTGGGTTTCCGAGCGGCTGCAGCGCACGACGAGAAACCGTAGCGCCCGTATTCTGTTACCCTATGAGCCCGCTCACCGCGATGGCTCAGCTCGATCTCGGACCGCTCGAAGAACGACCCCGCGTGCTCGTGGTCGACGACGAGAAATTCATCCGCGACATCCTCGCCGACTTCCTGGGGATGGAGGGGTACGTCGTTCGCACCGCCGAGGACGGCTCTGCGGCGGTGACCGAGTTGTCGCGCGCCAGCTACGACATCGTGATCAGCGACCTGAAGATGCCGCGCATGGGCGGGCTTGAGCTGCTCAAAGAGCTGTCTCATGCCCACCCCGACACGATCGCGGTGATCATGACGGGGTTCGGCACGGTCGAGACGGCGATCGACGCGATGAAGCGTGGCGCCTACGACTACATCCTGAAGCCGTTCAAGGTCGAAGAGATCATCCACATCGTGCAGCGCGGGCTCGAGAAGCGGCGCCTTGCCGCCGAGAACCTGCGCCTGCGCGAGGCGCTGTCGCTGTACAAGGTCAGCGAGGCGATCGCCGCCAGCCTGTCGCTGGACGAGGTGATCGCCACCGTCACCGACAGCAGCCTGCACGAAGTGCGGGCAGACGTCGTCTCGACCTGGCTCGACGACGGAGAGGGTAGCTTCTTCGAGCGCAGCAACACCCGCGCGTCGCCCTTTCCGTGCGACGAGTCCATCGGGCACTTCATGCCCGACGCGGTGGTCAAGCGGCTGAAGCTGGGTGGCCCCATCGTGGAGCACGACGCCCGCGCCGCCGAGCTGTTCGCCGAGCTGCCCAGCCGGCCGGTGTCCAGCATCGCGGTGGTGCCCATGAAGATGCGCGAGCGTCTGATCGGCTGGATCGGCGCGGTGTCCCTCACCTCGAGCAAGCGCTTCGACGAGGGGCAGCGCAAGTTGCTCAGCATCTTGGCGTCGCGCGCCGCTGCTGCCATCGAGAACGCGCGGCTCTACGAGGACCTTCAGGCTACCTTCAAGCAGACCATCAAGAGCCTGGCCCGCACCATCGACAAGATGGATCGCTACACGGCCGGGCACTCGGAGCGCGTGGCCATTTACGCCGTGGCGCTGGCGCGTTGGCTGGGGCTGCAAGAAGACCTGATCGAGGTCGTTCGCCACTCGGCCCTGATGCACGACATCGGCAAGGTCGGCTGCGTGATGAACCTGAACAAGCCCGGCAAGCTGACCCAGGACGAGTACGAGATCTTCAAGAAGCACCCGGTCTACGGTCGCGAGATCCTCGACCCCATCAAGTTCCTCGAGCCGGTGATCCCCGGCGTCTACTTGCATCACGAGCGGTGGGACGGTCGCGGCTATCCGCTGGGGCTGGCGGGCACCGACATCCCGCTGATCGCCCGGATCATCGCCATCGCCGACACCTATGACGCCATGACCAGCGACCGGGCCTATCGACGGGCGTTGCCCCACGAGGTCACGGTCAACGAGATCACGCGTTGCTCGGGCTCGCAGTTCGACCCCGATGCCACCGGCACGTTCACCGAAAAGATCGAGGCCCTGCGCGAAGAGATGCAGGACGCCGGCGAGACCATCCCGGAATGAGCGTGCGCCGCCCGCTTCACGGGCGCTGGCTGGGCCGCCGGCGCTACGAAGAGGTGCACGAGCTTCAGAAGCGCCTGCACGCGGCACGGCAGGCCGACGAGATCCCCGACACCGTGCTGCTGCTCGAGCACGAGCCGGTGATCACGCTGGGTCGCGGCGCGAAGAGCGAGAACGTGCTCGCGCCTCGCGAGTTGCTCGCCGCCGCGGGCGTGGACCTGGTCGAGACCGGTCGCGGCGGCGACGTCACGCTGCACGCGCCCGGGCAGCTGGTCTGCTACCCGATCGTGAGCCTGGCGCCCGATCGGCAAGACGTGCGCCGCTATGTGGCCGACCTGGCCGAGACCATGCGGAGGCTGGCTGCGCGGCACGGCATCGCGGCCGGCCCGGTGGAAGGGCTGATCGGCGTCTGGGTCGACAAGAAGTCGCCGCGCGAGTTCCGTGGCCCGAGCCACGCCCTGCACCTGGCCAAGCTCGGGGCCATCGGCGTGCGGATCTCGCGCTGGGTCACGATGCACGGCTTCGCCTTCAACTGCACCACCGACCTCGAGCTGTTCGGCACGATCGTACCCTGCGGCATCACGCAGCACGGTGTGACCAGCGTGCACGACCTCACCGGTGAGACCCCCCAGGTCGAAGCCGAAGCGAAGCATGCGATCGAGCTCCTGGCCGACGTGCTGGGCGGCGACGTGGCCAGCTACGAAGACCGGTCGAGCGCGCCGCTCGGCTGACTATTTCTTGTCGCACTTCCCGAGCCAGCACCTGCTCCCGATGGCG
>Ga0073899_10000584_pt1 | contig 33328 bp, 31 predicted proteins | sample KloWWTmetaKNB5Ph_FD_88975 | JGI IMG/M metagenome (GOLD analysis project Ga0073899, IMG submission 88975) | Active sludge microbial communities from Klosterneuburg, Austria, studying microevolution and ecology of nitrifiers - Klosterneuburg... | ecosystem: Engineered > WWTP > Aerobic digester >... | reverse complement strand
TGCGGGGGAGATCCTCCCCGCAAGGCGCCAAAGTCACAGGTTTACTTGTGACTTTTCACCCCACTCCGAGGGCCAATCAGTCGCTGAGGGAGTGCCCAAACATCGCACTGTAGGCACCACCAGAGTTGATCAACTCTTGATGGGTGCCTCGCTCAACGAGCCTCCCCGCAACCAGCACGAAGATCACATCAGCGGGGCGGATGGTGGCTAGTCGGTGGCTGACGCTGATGACGGTACGCCGCCTCATCCTGTTGAAGATGTGCTCGAAGACGGCTCGCTCGGCGATGGCATCGACTGCCGAGGTGGGTTCATCGAGGAGCAGGAACTCTGGGTCGCGGTAGAAGATCCGAGCGAGGGCTAGGCGCTGCCATTGGCCGCCCGAGAGTTCGACGCCCACGTCCCCGTCGAGGTCGTCAGTCAGCAGCGGGTCGACGATGGTGTCGAGCCCTTGGGGCAGTGCCCGCACGAAGTCGGCCGCTTGGGCGGCGTCGAGGGCCTCCCAGATTCGGGGTTCATCCCCTTGGGCACTCACGCGCCCGAACCGGACGTTGTCGCGCACGGTCGCGAACGGGAACTTGGTGAACTCCTGTCTCAGGTAGCCGACATGCTCGTGCCAGGTGCTGCCATCGACCTCGCGCAGGTCGGTGCCGTCAAGGGTGATCGCGCCCGCGTTGGGTGCGTATTGGCCGAGCAGGAGTTTGACCAGCGTGCTCTTGCCAGCGCCGTTCTCGCCCACAATGGCCACGTGTTGGCCGGCTTGGATTGATAGCGAGACCCCATCCAGCACCAGTCGGCTGCTTCCTGGATAGGAGAAGCCGAGGTTCTCCACGCTCACGACGGCGGGGGCCGCACCCAGTGCCAGCCCACCGGCGCCAGGCTTAGGCAGAGCCATGAACCTGGTGTAGTCAAACAAGTTGGCGACGTCTTGATCGATCTCGGCCGCAGCGCTCACCAGGGAGTTGGCTCCCTCAATGGCGCGGGTCACGACCTGTTGCACGAAGAGGAACTGACCCAGCGCCTGATTGCGGGCCACGATTTGCATGGTGATCCACACCAGTGAGCCCACCACAACCAGTGCCTCGATGAGGTCGGCGAGCAGTCGGAAGCGCAGATAGTTGCGCTCCATGTCGATGCGCACGCGTTCGTCTTGATCACGCAGACGTGCTCGCAACTCCATCAGGTGTCGCACTAAGCCCAGCGAGCGCACCTCCACGATGGCTCGGGGGTTGAGCAGGCCTCGCTCGATGCCCTGCTTGGCGCGCCGTACTCCGACGTTGTCGTTCCAGTGCGCGATCTCTCGACGCGAGAGCCTCAGTTGCACCCACACTCCAGGCGTCACGCCAAGGAGTACGGCGAGTGCAAGCCAAGGGTTCACCGTCGCCAACGCCACGATGCCGGCAACCGTCGCGGTCAAGGCGCTCGCCACAGAAGCGAACTTGTCGAAGGCAGTGCTGAAGAAACTTGCGAACCTGCTGGCCTTTTCATAGAGGTCGGCGCTGTGCACATCGTCGTAGCGCCAAAACTCCAGCGCCGCGAACTGTTCGAGAAGTTGGTCATTGATCTTGGCGTCGATTAGGAAGCGAAGTTTGGCGCTGACGTACCCATGAAAGGCACCCCAGATCAGTTGCACCACTCCCAGACCCGCAGTGATGCCAATGAGGAGGTAGACCCTCGCGGCCGCCCCAGATTCTCCGGCAACCGCCTCGGCCAGGACCGTGGTGGTCTTGGCGGCGAAGAAGGTCGTCAGGATCGGCAAGACCGAGTCGATCACGATGCCAACAGCGCTCAGCGCCACCGCCCAGGGTGCGACCGTGAAGGCCAACCGCACGACGGACCCGAGGGCTGCCCACCGCTGGCGAGCCGTTAAGTCGGGCTGGTCGACGTCTTCTTCCTCGCTCACAGGGCGACCCTAGTGGCGACTCTTAGGGCTTGCAGTTCAAGATCTCGCCGACCACCCGAGATTGCACGCTGCCTGATGCGTTGCGGGCGATGACCGTGATGGTCACAGACCCGGCTCCAGCACCGGCTCGAGAGAAGTCGACCGATCCCGACCATGTGGATGGCCCACCGCTGAGCCGGCCTGAGCCTGACTTGCCGCCACCTCTCCACGTGAAGCTCACCGACGTCGCACCCGTGACCCGGGCCGTAATGCCCATGCGCGTGGGTCCGCACCCTTCCACATCGTTGACTTGGCGCGGGGACAAACTGACCGCCGCGATCACGGGCTTGGGTTTAGGAGTCGGCTTCGGCGTTGGGGTGGGAGTTGGTGTCGGAGTCGGCGATGGCGACGGCGTCGGCTTGGGTGAGGGCGAAGGCGACGGGGTTGGCGTTGGCGCCTTCGCTGGCTTGGCCACGATCACCGTGATTGCCGTGGAGGTCAGATCGCCGGCCCGAGCCTGCAAGGTGTGCGGACCGACTGTGGCAGGCCATTGAATCGTGGCCTCGACGAAGCGCCCCAAGATCGGCGAACCCGCAGGTTGTTCGCCGACCACTTCGCCATCCACCAGCAGGGTGAAGGTCTTGGGTGCCTTATCGGCAGTGGCATGCACGATGACCGGGATTGTGCCTGGGGCCAGCACGCTGGCGTCGTACGGCGAGTCCAGCCACACCGTCGCCGATCCGCCTGATGCGGCTGGGGCCGGGGAGTTCGCCGTGGCATACAAAACCCCGCCTCCAGCGATAGCCACAACTGGAACGCCGTAGCTCAAGGCAGCCACGAGCGGTGCTGGAAGTGCCATCTCGATCCCCTGGAAGTGCTGAAGTTCGACAACCATAAAGCATGGTGTGACCCAGGTCACCTGTGCTTGACTCCCTCCCGTGCGCTTGCGGGTCATTGCCGTTGCGATCTTGAGTTTGATCGCAGCAGCCTCGTTGACGATGGGCATTCGCGCCCACTTTTCCGACTCTGCCAACGCTGATGGCCCTCGACCGCTGAGCAACCCTGTCGCCGCGACCTTGTCGGTGAGCAACGCGTTTTCAGTGAAGTCCGGCGAGACCGTCACTGTTTCTGTCGACGCAGCTAGCCCCGTGGCACTGGCCCACGTTGATTTGTACGACGGGCCGAACCTGGTTGATCAGTCTGCCGTCCTGCCAGGTCGCAAAGGCGCGTCGTTGAGTTTTGTGGCCCTGCATCCGGGCAACCACAGCTTGATTGCGCTGGTCAAAGGGGTCAACGGAGACACTGGGCAGACGCCGGCTCACACGATCGTGGTGACACCGGACCCGAAAGCTCAACCTGCTTCGGCGAGTGTGAGTGTGCGGCAAGGTGAGACGGCGGGGAGTTTGCTCACCCGGCTTCAAGGCACCGACGCGATGGTGCCCGACCCCAAGGCAGGACCTGGGAAACTACCAACCGCACCCGGTAAGGGGCCGATCTCGATCGACCCCATGAAGCCGCCAGGCCAGCTTTCACCAGGGGCCACCTCGGGCGCCCCTCCCTCCAAGCCGGCCGCGTGGAACAAGTGGCTGACCCAGCACGGTTGGGTGTCGGTTTCTTCGCTCTCGCCCACGGCGGTGCTCACTGGCGGTCAAGCGTTCTTGGCGCCCTCGACGGTTCAGCAAGAGCCTGATTCGCCGCAAGACCCTTACATCGTTCCTCCGCTCACCCAGACCTACCCGATCGCTTCGGCATTGGCCGGGTGGTCCAGCGCCCCCAGCAACGGACAAACCGAGCCGCCCGCTGCAGCAGAGGCCAGCGTCGCCAACGGCCTGCAGATCACCGACGTTGACGTGCAGAACTGCCAGATCTTTATGAAGGTCAAAGGCACTGAGAACAAAGACACCCAGATCGCACTCACCTCAACGAGTCGCCCGTTGCCCGCGGTGTTGACGACCGTTGACCACGACACATTGCTCCATTTGGATCTAGTGCCCGGAGCCAAGACGGTCTTGGCTCGGCAAGGAAATCGGGTTTCAGCACCGGTGCCCGTTGACGCATCAAAGTGTCAGGCGACCTCAACCGGAAACATGAGCCTGGTCGACGGCATCCTCACTTTGCCCGAAGACGGCGGCAGCATCTTCCTTTACATCGTCCCTGAGGGATACAAAGCCATCCGGGTGCCGGTGACTCCTCAGGCGACGCTGAAGGTAGGAAAGGTCTCGAACATTTCGGCCTACCTGCCCAACCTGCCCTCCACTGACAAGGGCCATATCGAAGCCTGGCGCCAGGTCGGCACCGAGGCGGTCAAGATTGCTGAAGCCGACCTCACGTCGTACTTCAATGAATCAATCGGGCAAGGCAACGCCAGCAAACTGGAGATGGACCTCGGCAACGGCACCTGGGGCACCATCGACACCGATGACACCACTGCTCAGCCGAAGAAGTTCCGTTGGGAAACCTCCGACACCGCCATCAAGCACGTGTTGTGGCAGGTGCTGCGATTCCCCCTTTCCCCATCCAACACAGAGCTGACCCCAGCAGGCACGCTCGCGCTCGGTGTGGCCGAACGCAACGCAGCCACCTCAACCTTCACCATCCAAGCCGCTGACCTCGACCCCACCCCTGCGGCGGGCTCGCCCGAGGCCAACAAACCGGCCGCCAACTACGGCTGGGCAAAGGGGCCCACCTACCAAGCGGCGGCGAAGTTGGTGGCGGACGCGGCTGACGCCGACGGCAAGAGTTTGAGCGACTCACCCTTGCCCGATGTGATGAACCCAGATGACGTCACCGATGCCGAGCTTGAACAGTTCTTGCAGTCGGTCAGCGCCGGGCAAAACGGCCGGGTCTACATCCGCGTGATAGGCCTGGGTGCCGACGGCTCCAATTCGGGCTACGGCCCCATCGGTGGCGCCAGCAACCTAGTTGCCTACGATCCGCCCACAGAGCAAGTAGCTGACTCACCCCAGTTCCGCTTGCAAGAAGCCTCAGTCAGTTTGGGCTGGCGGCCCAACACCGACCTGCAAAGTTGCATCCGAGTTGCCTCGGTGCCGTGGACCGGACGCATCCTGTCGGGCGGCGGCAAACTGACCGTTGCGCAACCCATCGGGCAGGAACTCTCCGCTGCCTCGTTGAGCGAGTTTTATCCGGTGCCAGGGATGTACTGTCCCGGCGACTTTGGCAGCGTCGATCCGTGTGACTTGGCCTGCCAGGCCGACATGTTCCTCGACGCCGCCGCGTCCGTGTGGGACAAGATCGCAGCGGCCTACAACGGCCTCATCGATGGCGCATCCACGTTGATGGCTGAGTACAACCCGATCTGCTTGGGCATGACGCAATTCGAAGCTGGTGAGGCCGCCGAGGCCTGTGAGCGCATCGTGAAAGTTGCTGCCGCGGTCGGAATCGCCGTCGTACTAGAGGCCTATGGACTGCCGCCACGACTGCCCACCTCAGGTGAGTTGGTGAAGATCGGCGAGGGCAAGGTCGAGGACATCGCACTGGCTGGGCTGACCTCGCTCGGGGTGCCATGCGAAGACATGACCGTCTCGGGGCCAGCCGAGGACGAAGCCCGCAAACTCGCAGCCAAGAACAACATCACCATGCCTGAAGAAGGCAAACCTGTGGGCGTGTGCGAGGTGCTCATCCACGCCACCATCACCAAGGTCCGTGCCGAGGCGCAGGCCGAGATGAACAAGTCGATCGTGCAAAACACCGGGTTGCCCAACAACCCCAACATCGCCGGTCTGACGATCATCCCCGAACCTCGTGCCTGGATGCCGCCAGCAGTGGTGACGGTCATGGTGACTGTCGATGAATCGACCATTCCCGAAGGCACCGACCCTCAATCGATCCAGATCCATTTGCCGGTCGTGGGGTCGGGTAATCACTACGGCTCTTCGGCCGTCGTACTCGACTGGCGCCCGGCCAGCAGCGACAACCCGGCTCAATCCCTCATTGAGAAGTTGGAGGAGTCGATGTTCGGGTCGGCTGTCGAGTACCCAGAACGCTGGTCCGGCGTCGTCGCCATCCCCGCGCTGCGCCAAGACCAGATCATTTATGGCACTTCAGAGACGTTCACGATGCCGGGCAGCGCTTGGAACATTGATGGGTTGCCCAAGGTCGTTGGCGGCAGTTGGCCGTTCTGAGGCTAGCCGCTCAACTTGGCCAGGAGCAGGTTCTCGAATGCCTCAACCGAGCCTTCTGCGCGCGCTAGTTCGCTGCGCTCGACCAACTCCTCGACGTGACCATCTGCATAGAGGGCATAGACCGCTGGCAGTCGCTCGACGTCAACTGCTTGGGCAAATTCGGCTGGCACTTCGTTGCGATGCACCACCGCAACCGGGATCGCGAACCCCTGAACGAACTGATCCCAGGCGCGCTTGCGACGCACCGGCGAATGCGTGATGTCACACAACTGGCACTCCACTCGCCCAAGCAGGTGGCCCACGACGTACGCCAACTCACCGCGCACTCCACCATCAGCGTTGTAGACGACTAGAAGTTGCATGGGTTGGCCGTCATGAGGGTTTGCCATGGCGCCACTGTAGGCGCCGCTCACCAAGGCCTAAGGTTCCACTAACCAAACTCAGAGGAGCCACAAATGGGCACTACTGCCCCACGAGACACCGCGGCCCCACTCGCGGGCACCGGTCGACTGGAAGCTTTTAGCGACGGTGTCATCGCAATCGCCATCACCCTCTTAGTCCTCGAAATCAAGGTTCCCGAGGGCACCGGGTCACTGGCCACCCGACTGGCGGAGCAGTGGCCGGTCTATGTGGCCTACTTGGTGTCGTTCGTTGTGGTCGGCGCGACCTGGTTGAGCCATCACCATTTGATCCGTGACCTACGCGGGGCTGATCACGGCTTGCTGCTCCTGAACCTCGCCCTGCTCCTGGTCGTGTCGTTCATCCCCTTCCCAACCAAGGTGGTCGGTGAGGAGTTGCTCAGTCACCACGTCGAGGGCCAACGCACCGCTGCATTGCTCTACGCCTTGACCTTCTTGGTGCTCGCCCTCGCATTCAACGCCGTGTGGTGGTGGGCCGTGCGACGCGGTCTCCAACGCGAAGATCTCTCCGAGGCCGTGATCGGCCACCGCACCCGGCACTATTTGCTCGGGCCTCCGGCGTACGCCGCCAGCGCGGCACTCGCCTTCCTCAGCCCCACCGCAAGCCTCGTTGTGACCGGCCTGGTCGCGTTGACGTTCTTGTTGCCAGACACCACGAAAGCCACGGCATAGGAGGCTCTTCGATCGTCAGGGTGTGACGACTACGTGTCCTTGGAGTTCACCGCGAACCATTGACTCGATGGCACCCAGAACCCCGTCGAGACCCACAGTTCGATCAAACTGCGGATGGATGCTCGCCTTCGCCATGGCATCGGCGAGTTCAGTGAGGCTGGACGTCGTGGGCGAGGAGACCACCGACGCCAACGTCTGCTTGGTGAACATGTTGGCAAGCGCCGCGACCATGTTGCGTTGCAGTCCGCCCAGCACCGGGCCACCCTCCTCACCGCCAACGAGCAAGAGCGTGCCCTGCGGGGTGAGGACTGAGCGAAGTTCGGAGAGTTTGCGGTTGCCGGCGACATCAATGACGACGTCGAAGCGGTCATCGAGGTCCGTGATGGCAGTGGTGCGGTAATCGACGGCATGGGTGGCCCCAAGACTGCGCACAAAGTCGAGTTTCGGCGCGCTCGCGACGGCGGTGACTTCGGCGCCTAGGTGGCTGGCCAACTGCACCGCGTAGGCGCCAACTGCACCCGAGGCGCCGATGATGAGCACTTTCTGCCCGGCGCTGACGTGCCCCTTGGTCACAACCGCCTCGTAAGCCGTGGCTGCTGAGACACCGAAGGTGCTGGCTTCCTCATCGGTGATTGAGTCGGGTGTTTGCGCGAGCACCGAAGCTTTGGCGACGGCGTACTCCGCGAATGACCCACTCGTAGCCATGCCGAAGACTCGATCGCCAATCGCGAACTGCGAGACACCTTCGCCAAGACCGACCACGACACCGGCCACTTGCATCCCCAGCACTGGCTGGTGAGGGCGCCGCATGCCAAACACCAGCCGCGCCAAATACGGCGTGCCGGTCATCAGGTGCAGCGTGGCGCGATCGAGGCCCGCCGCCGCAACTTTGACCAGCACCTGGCCTCGGCCTGGCGTTGGTCGAGGCACGATGCCAGTGCTCACGACTGACGGGTCGCCGTACTCATGGCGCAGGGCGGCGTGCATCGTCGGCTCCACCCCGTGGGCTGCGTCATCGTGGGAGGGGTGCTGCATGGGAATCTCCAATTCAATACGTACGGCGTAAGGTTTGCTACGATAACTTACTACGTAAGGAAAAGTCACCTTCGACCTCGGAAGGCCCCCATGCCGCCTCGCAAACTCACCCCCGACTCAGTGGTGAACGCCGCCCTGGCGATGGCAGACCAACGCGGCATCGTCGCCCTCACGATGCGCGGCTTGGCCAAGCAATTGGGTGTGGAGGCGATGTCGCTCTACCACCACTTCGCCAACAAAGAGGCGCTGCTAGACGCGATGGTCGACCGGGTCTACGCGGAGATCACCTTGCCGTTGGCCACGGGGGACTGGCGGCACGAGTTGCGCACGCGTTCGTTTTCGGTGCGCGAAGTGCTGCACCGACACCCCTGGGCTCTCCCGTTCCTGGAGTCTCGCCGTACGCCGGGCCCAGCCAACATGGCCTATCACGACGCCAATATCGGCTGCATGCGCGCCGCTGGCTTCACCGCAGCCCAGGCATCACAGGCCTATTCGGTGCTCGACGCCTTCGTTTACGGATTCTTGCTCCAAGAACTCTCGCTGCCCTTCGAGTCGGGTACCGAAGCCGTCGCCATGGTCACCGATGAACCTTTTGGCGACATGCTTGCGGACTACCCACATATGGCGTGGTTCGTCTCGGAGGTCATCCTTCAACCCGGATATAGCTATGACCGCGAGTTTGAGCCTGGTCTCGATCTGGTGATCGACGGGATCGCCAAGGCCGTCTCAGGCTGAACGGCTCGCAGAACCTCGAAGCTTTGGAGTCAGCTCGACCGCAGTGGCTCGAGAGCGGCGAGGATCAGATCGAGCCCGAAGCCAAACTCCTCTGACGGGTCATATCCCGCGGCCTGGAGTTCGGTCGCCGACTCGTTGAGGTAGGGAAACTCCTCCGGCGAGAGCTGCGGCAGATAGACCTCATCGATCATGTCGACCAGTTCATCAGCCGTGTCGAACGGCAAGCTCGCGATCTGCAGGACGTAACCGTAGACATAGCTATCGAGCAGCCAATTGGCATGCGTCGCCATGACCACCGAGAACCCCGCTCGCCTCAGGCACGCGGCCACCGCCTCGCGGTGGCGGAGGTTGGCAGGGCCTGGTGCGGTGCGCGACTCGATGATGGCGACCGCCCAAGGATGCCGACCGAGGACGTCACGAGCCGAGCACGATCGATCGCGCATCGCTGTCTGCCAGTCGGCCCCCATGTCAGGCAGCTCGATCTCGCTGAAGACGACATCGATCATCGCGTCAAGGAGCTCGTCCTTGCTTGCGACGTAGTGATAGAGCGACATGGCGCCCGCGCCGAGGGTGCTCGCCAACCGACGCATGCTCAGCGCCTCGACGCCCTCTCGATCCGCGATATGGATCGCCTCAAGCACCACCCTCGCCTTGCTCAGCCCGGCGTCCGGCGCGCCCTCTCGCTGACGCTTGGCTGACACGGATCTCCTCACGGGCTCGACAAATGCACTGCGGTTAACCGTACGCCACTCGCACGATGTACGCTTCTCGTACACTGTACGACGTACGCTGTACGAAACCATCTACTAGACAACACAATCGCAATCGAAAGCAGACCCGAATGCCTAGTCCCGCAACCTCGTCCACCTCAACACCCAGTGGACTTTCCAGCCCACCCATGCCTGTGCCCGCCAAGCTCGCCGCAGCCTGGACGAGCTTCATGTTTCTCTACATCTATGTCGACTACTTCTCGCTCTACAAGCCAGGTTTTCTCGACCAGATGCGAGCCGGCCGCGTGCACGAGTTCGACATCAGCGTGACCTTTGCGGTCCTCGGGATCTCGCTGGTCGGAATCCCTAGCCTGATGGTGCTGCTGTCGATGACCCTGCCGACACGGGTCAACCGGGTGACCAACCTCGTCGTCCCGGCTCTCTATATCCCGGTGTCGGTCTACAACGCATCGGGGGAGTCGGCATGGTTGCCGTTCTACGCCCTCACGATCTGCGTCGAGGTGCTGATCCTCGCCTTCATCATGCGAACCGCATGGACCTGGCCGCGCAGCGGAGTTCGATCGGACGCGCACGATGTGAAGTGAGGTGACTCGGGATGGACCTGGTTAGTGGTGCATCCCGGGCATGGTCCCGCCGTCAGGCATGACGTGGCTCGGGTCCCATCCCATAACGCTGGGGTCGAGCATGCCGAAGATCATGGCGACGTGTGCGACCACGAGGAAGACACCCACAAACACTGTGTGCAGTTTGCGGGCGTGGCGCTCATCGCGGCCGATGATGCCGAGTTCGACCAAGGTGATCCCGATCAGGGGGATGGCTGCAATCAGGTACGACATCACCGCGATGACGTCGGCAATGCCACGCCAGCCGCCGCCCATCGTCAGGGGAATGACCGCGTTGCGAAGCAGGTGGACGACGATGCCGACCATCAGCGGACCAGCCACGAGACCAGCAAACCGGCTCAGCGTGTGCACCCAGGCGGGCGGTTTCGCGCTAAAGAGCAGGACAAGTTCGGTGATGGCGAGCGTCTCAGCCAAGATGACTGGGGCGGCCATGAAGAGCAGCAGGTTCCACGGCTGGTTGACCGCAAGCAGTCCCATGTAGTGGGTCATCGGCATGCCGCCGCCCATGTCGGCTCCGACTGTGCGGTCCGGAAGCAGGTAGCCAATCGCGGCGGCCGCGAGGGCTACTGCAGCGAACACAGGGACCAGGGGTGACTGACGCCTAGCGGTTTCTTGACTGGTGGTTTCTTGGTCGGGCGCGACGCTCATCGAGACTCCTTGTGCGTGTGCGGGCCCCACTGTCTGTGGCAGGCCTCGCACTGTTCAGAGTCGAGCAGTGGTGTCTTGGTTCGACTTCGTTGACGTTGAGATTCGATGAAGATGAAGCTCGCTCTTGCCTAAGACAGGGCGGCCTTCGCCCTCGGCACCCACAATGGTGGGCGTGAGCACACCTGAGGAAGCCACATCGCTAGGCAGGGTGCTCGTCGTCGAGGACGAGCGCACCCTGGCTGGCATGGTCGCGGCGTACCTTTCCCGAGCCGGCTTCCGGACCGACGTGGTGCACACCGGCACTGAGGCGGTGGTCGCGGTTCGGGAGAGTCACCCCGACGTGGTGATCCTCGACCTCGGGTTGCCCGGTTTGGACGGCATCGAGGTGTGCCGCCAGATCCGGACCTTCTCCAACTGCTACGTCATCATCACCAGTGCGCGCAAGGAAGAGATCGACACCCTCATCGGGCTGTCGGTGGGTGCCGATGATTACCTGACCAAGCCGTTCAGCGTTCGCGAACTGACCGCCCGAGTGCAGGCGGTGATGCGCCGGCCCCGCACTGGCGACCGAGCCCATGTCGATGAGGACGCGACCGTGTGGTCGTTCGGAAAGTTGCGGGTGGATCCACTCGGCCATGAGGTCCACCTCGAGGGCGAGCCGGTGCTGTTGACGCCGACCGAGCGTGACCTGTTGATCACGCTCGCGGCACGACCGGCGATGGCGTTCAGTCGGCGACAACTGATCGATGAAGTGTGGGGTAGTGGGTGGGTCGGAGATGAGCATCTCGTCGACGTACATATCGCGCACCTTCGGCGCAAACTGGGTGACGACCCCGACACGGCCCGCTACGTCACCACCGTGCGGGGAGTCGGCTACAGGATGGGCAAGGGATGAACTCTCAGACACCAGGGCGAAAGCGTCCCCGCGGGCTGGCGACGCGGTTGCTCGCCGGGCAAAGCGTCGTACTGCTCGCCGGTGCGCTCACGGCAGCGCTCGTGGCGACCCTCATCGGGCCGTCGATTTTCCACCAGCACATGCTCGAGGTCGGGCACGACCAGAACTCTCCCGAGATGGTCCACATCGAGATGGCGTACCGAGATGCCTCCTTGATCTCGCTGGGGCTCGGCCTGGTGATCGCGCTCTTGGCCGCCTTCGCCGTGACGTGGTTCCTCTCCCGACGACTGCGCCAACCGTTGACCGAACTCACCGTGGCCGCGCGCGAACTCTCCCGCGCCCACTACACAGCCCGGGTCCCTGATGTTGGAACCGGCACCGAACTCGAGACCCTCGCGAGCGCCTTCAACGTCATGGCCGCCCGACTCGAAGGCATCGAGGACACCCGACGAAAGATGCTCGCCGACCTTGCCCATGAGCTGCGCACCCCCATCACGACCCTGACTGCCTATCACGACGGGCTCCACGATGGCGTCGTACCACTAGGGCCTGAATCCCAGGCCGCTCTCACCGAACAGACCGACCGCCTAGCCCGACTGGCTGAAGACATCGATGAAGTCTCCACCGCCGAGGAGGGGCGCATCACCCTTAACCCCCAGGTCGTGGCCGTGTCGGACCTACTCCGCAGCGCCCGCGAAGCGGTGAGCGAGCGCTACCGGGAGGCGGACGTGAACCTGGTCGTCGACACCCCCGGTGCCGCCGGGCTCACTGTGTACGTCGACCGCCAACGCCTCGGACAAGTCCTGACCAACCTGATTACCAATGCCCTACGCCACACTCCCGCAGGCGGCACCGTGACCATTTCAGCCGCACGGACCGATGACGAGATCGACATCGTCGTGGCCGATACCGGCGAGGGGATTGCCCCCGAGCACCTTCTCCACGTCTTCGAAAGGTTCTACCGAGGAGACGCCGCCCGACGCCGCGACCAATCCGGGTCCGGCATCGGTCTGACCATCAGCAAGGCCATCGTCGACGCCCACCAAGGAACCATCAAGGCTGAGAGCCCCGGCCCCGGACAAGGGTCGACCTTCGTGGTGAGCCTGCCTGCATCACCTCACCAGTAATCTGCGTGGTGGGCACCGGCTTGGATGACACGTGCGACTTTGTGCGCCCGGCGTAGCTCGAAAGGAGTGGGTCACGCGGCGTACTCGCGGTTTGATACCACAGTGATACCATCCCTAGATGGCGATGACACTGCGATTGACCGAAGAGGACGAACGCGTGCTCGCGGCGTTGGCGGAGACGGACGGCATCAGTCGCCAGGAAGCGACGATCCGCGCCATTCACGAAACTGCCGCTCGTCGCGGCCACGAACGCGACGTCGCAGCCGCTTCCGCGCGTGCCAGAGCCCGCTACGCCGACGTGCTCGACCGCCTCGGAAAGTGACGCGCTACCTCACCCTGGAGGACCTCCTCAGCCTGATCGACGACCTCCAAGTGGGCCCGCTCACCGACCTCGGACTGCTCGACTCTGCAGCCCACCGCCCGATGGCCACCCTGTGGGGTCGCGATGCCTATCTCACGTTGGACCAGAAAGCTGCCGCCCTGCTCGAATCTCTTCTCCGCAATCACCCACTCGCGGACGGGAACAAGCGCCTCGGCTGGCTCGCCACCGTCGTTTTCATGGACATCAACGGTGCCCGCGTCGAAGCCCCCGATGACGACGCCTACGACCTTGTGATGTCGATCGCCTCAGGAGAGGTCGACCTCGCAACGATCGCCAGCACGCTCGCACACTGGCACGACAGCGCGGACGCGGAGACCCATAAAGCTTTGGAGTGACCTTCCGCTCGCATCCGTGTGCTCGGTGCCGGTCCCGCCGGCTGGAGCGCCGCTACCTTTGGACCCATGCGCACCGTAGAGCAGCTCGTCGACGAGAAGGCCGCTGCAACTAGCTTCAGTGGCGCGGTGCTGCTGGCCCGAGGCGGCGAGACCCTGATGGCGGCGGCGTACGGCCTTGCGGACCGGGCACATGGGGTTCTGGTGACACTCGACACCCAGTTCGGGACCGCGAGCGTGACGAAGGGCTTCACTGCGCTGGTAATACTGCGGCTGATCGAGGACGGCGTACTGCGCCTCGACACCGCCGCCCGCACACTGCTTGGCGACGACCTGCCCCTGATCGACGACGAGGTCACCGTCGAGCATCTCCTGGCGCACCGCTCCGGCATTGGCGACTACCTCGACGAGGACGCGCTAGACGACATCACCGACTACGTCATGACCGTCCCGGTGCACCGATTAGCTTCCACCGAGGAGTATCTTCCTGCGCTCGATGGCCACCCTCAGGTGAGCCGACCCGGCGAGACCTTCTGCTACAACAATGCCGGTTTCGTCGTACTTGCGTTGCTGGCCGAGCGCGCCTCGGGTGAGCTGTTCCCCAACCTGGTCCAGCGGCTGGTGTGCGGGCCGGCCGGCCTGCGGGACACCGCGTTCCTGCGCAGTGACGAACTGCCGGGCCGGGCCGCTGTGGGCTACTTGAGTACCGACAGTCCGCGCACCAACGCTCTGCACTTACCGGTCTTGGGCAGCGGGGACGGCGGGCTGTACTCCACGGCAGCCGACATGAACCGCTTCTGGACTGCCCTGTACGACGCCCACATCGCCACCCCATCAACCCTCGCCGAGATGACCCGCCCGCGCAGTGACTGGCCCCAGGAAAACCGTCGCTACGGCCTCGGCATCCATCTGCACGCCACCACCAACGCAGTCTTCCTGGAGGGCATGGACGCAGGAGTCTCCTGCGCCACCCACCACGACCCAGACGCCGGGACGACGTTCACGGTGCTGAGCAACACCTCCGGGGGTGCCTGGCCGCTCGTCTCGCTCTTGGCCCGCGAGTGTGCCTCAGGCTGACCGGGATTGGCTCGACGAGCACACCCGTCTTCGCAAAAGGCGACGACTCAGCAAATTATGCGATCGCAGCGCTAGCTGGTTTCCTCCAAGCACCCGTGATTGCATGGCAAGCCGAGCAGGTGCCCCGGCAGAGCTATCCAACCGGGGCACCACCACGCTTACGCCGCCTCAATCACAATCCAGCCACGTCGAAGCGACTCCTGATAGTGCTCACGCAACTCTCGCTCGGCCAATGCATCGAGGTCGGCTGGTAGAGCGCATCCGCCATTACCGAGCGTGTAACCCGTGCCCTGTTCAGGTACACACCGGAGGTCCGGATGCACCTCGCGTGCCACCAAGATGCATAGGACGTGCTCATGCCCACTTCGACATCTGACCTTCGCTCGGACGCGGTGGTGGCCACCGGTTGAGCCTTTTGCGGGACTCACTTCTTGCTACTGCCGTAGGGCGACTGATTAGTCGGCTTCAGGCTCACGCCCAGTTTCGAAGCGTGCGATTGGACAGCCTCGGGCGTCCGCCCCATCTTCAAGCCGATCACCCTGGTTGGGGTGTTCTGGGCAGCCAATTGTTTGAGCGACTTGTTGTCACTGGGCGTCCATGAATTGCCGTGATTCTTCGGATGTTTTGTCATCGCTCTTCTCTCTGGCGAAACAGACAGTTGAGCTCACCACCGGTTGGTGACTCGCCGGGAAGACCCCTATCGGAGGATGCCTGACCGGCCCGGTGCTACGGTTCCCGAACAAGTTGCCGCTTGTATATTCAGGTCCCGATGTTGGCTCGTCCCACATCGGGACTTGCTATTTCACCGACACCAGGCAGAAACGCCGACTAACTACGACGGTGTAACTACTGGATGCACTGGCCACCATACTCGTGGGCACCGACCAAAGGTCCGTGCTCTTTCGCGGACCACTCATTAGTGACCCCGACGATGGGACTCGCGGCGGCACCCAAGGGCCCGGAGCCAATGTCAGGCGAGCTGCAATGGTTCGCACAAGTCAGTGCGCCATATCCACAAAGCGGCTGTAGTGGCCTTGGAACAACACGGCGATGTCGCGGGTGGGGCCGTTTCGGTGTTTGGCCACGATGATGTCGGCCTCGCCGGGGCGCTGTGACTCTTTTTCGTAGACATCCTCGCGGTGGAGAAGCATGACGATGTCGGCGTCTTGCTCCAGGGAGTTGTGCAGGGAGATGCCGTTGGCGATGAAGTTGTGGACGCCGAGAACCGTGGCGTCGTAGACCTCAGTCACGCCGGCTGGCTCGATGGACTTGATGGAGTCCCAGAAGACGTCGTTGGTGGCCACCACATCGAGGTCGGCGTCGGCCAACACGGTGGCAACCTTGTGCAAGCGCTCGCGGCTGGGGGCGTGACGCCACATGGTTGAGCCGCTGAAACTGGTGCCCATCGCCTCGGCGAACTCCCGATGCGTCATGCCCTGATCGCGCAAGATGTCCCTCACGTCTTCCCACACCTCAACAGGCACAGTGTCGACATTGGTGTTGGACTTGATCTCTCGCAGCGAAACACACAACCGCTCGGCGATCTGACCACGAGCGCCGTGTGCGCCAATCTCCTCGCAGAACCTCAACTGGTTTTCGGCGCCGTAGATGCAGACGTGGTAGGTGTCGCGGTAGCCCGGCTTGTGGGCTGTCTTGATGCGACTGAACACGTTGTAACGCATCAGCAGGTTCGCCACGTCATCAGCGAGGCGTCGACTGGTCGTCGCGTAATAGATGTGGCCTGACCCATCAGCGCGTTGCTGGATCGAACCATCGGTGGCCCACAGGTTGCGCAAGAACAGACCGACCTGAGCCTTGGTAAGACCGAAGACGCCTGCTGGCACGAACTTCTCGTGGCTGCGCAGCCCGAAGAGTCCAAGCTCGTCAAGCCATGCGGCGATGGGATTGCGACGCCCCCGCGCAAGTTTGTACGGCGCGGGCAACCGCAACGTCGTCACTCTGGCCGCTGGATAGTCGTCACGTTTGGCAGTGATGCCGAACCGATTGCGGGCACACCAGGCCACTGTCTGCAGGCAGGCTTCGTCGGTGCTCGCGTAACGGATCGGCTGTCGCTTCACGAACGAGCCGTCTCCGATCATGTGAGCAAGCAAAACCACCTCGTCGTCATCCCACTCGCGAACCTCCATCGGCGGCGGCACGTGCCGAACAGCACCCACCCGCGCCCCTGGCAAGAGTTCTCGAAGTGGCATCCACCCGTCATAGGTGAGGAAGGGGTGGTTAGCAGTGGCCTGGACCCGACGCCCAGAAGTCAGCGTCACGTCGAACACCTCTTTGGTGCCGCTAGAGAAGGCGTGGGTCAGCGTGCGCGGCACCAGTTTCAGGCGATCGTCCAACGCCCACACCGGAACGTCGCTCTCGCCTCCGCTCATCAACTCACCCAACGTGACCTCGGCATTGTTGTCGGCCCGAAGCAGGCGAGTGTCGGCGGTGAGACATCCCGACTCGCGAAGGTCGCTCATCATCGGACGCTTGTCAGATCGCTGCTCTGGGCCACGGTTGAGCTGGGAGAGGGCAATGATCGGCACGTCGAGTTCTTTGGCCAGCAACTTGATTTGGCGGGAGAACTCCGAGACCTCGAGTTGGCGCGACTCGACCTTTTTGCCGCTGCTCATCAACTGCAAGTAGTCGATGACGATCAGACGCAGGTCGTGGCGCTGCTTGAGGCGGCGCGCCTTGGATCGGATCTCCATCATCGTGAGGTTCGGGCTGTCGTCGATGAACATCGGCGCCCCGGACACTTGACCCATCTTGGGCACCAACTTGGCCCAGTCGTCTTCGGTCATCGGACCGTTGCGCATGTGGTTGAGCGCCACCCGCGCTTCAGCGGCCAGCAGACGCGTGGTGATCTCGGATTTGCTCATCTCGAGACTGAAGAAGACCGAGGTCATGTTGGCGCCGATAGAGGCCGCCCGACAAAAGTCGAGTCCAAGCGTCGAGTTGTGGGTGGGGATCATCGAGGTTCCGGCGAGGTAGAGATGATCAGCGCTCTCAACTTCAACGCATCTGACCGGCACCGACTCGATCTCTCGAACCTCGGTGATGTAACGACGCCCAATGCGAGAAGTCGATTCGGCACCAGCCGATGCGTGCAACTCCGCTTTGCGACGCAACCAGAAAACCGGGTCAACCGAGGAGAACGTGAGCAAATGCGCAGTCGAGGTTGCCTCGGAGCGACCCTTGACGAGCTTGGTGCGATGGGTGCATTTGTAGCCCAGGCTGACGATCAGCTCCCAGGCATCCATGGCTAGACGCTCGTGGGTGAGGGCCAACTGAACCGACCCGCCATTGCGCACGATCGTGCCGTCTGTGTCGAGCAACCCCGCCAACAAAGCCCGGCGCTCCGCCTCAGGAGCGCGAAGGTAAGCCATGGGGATGTGCTTGTTGTTAAGCACTCCCATGGTGCGAAGAACCGCCTGAACACTTCCCCTGGGGTCACCAGGCTCCAACGAGAGGCTGTGCAACATATATCCAGCTCGCGGCTCGCAACGCACTCCAAACGACCGAATGATCTCGGGGATCTCATCAGTCTCAGAGGTCAATCGCGCCGAAGCGGAATGACCATCGCCAAGCCATGCCCCCAGCACATATGCCGGCAGCGGCAACCCTTCGCCCTCACACTGAAGCGGCAAGGCATTGAGGACCGCGTGGTTGGCACGCCGGTCGGTGTTGAGGCGCACAGTTGAAGCGATCTCACGTGTTGTCACGACGGCCGGTTTAATGCACTGATTGCGCGAGCGGTTGTAGTTGCGCTCTGCGGCCCACGCCGACTTGCGTGCTGCTCGCGTCTCAGTGAGCCACTGGTGTTCCTCGTCGGCAACGATGCGCGACCCGTCAGAAAACACGACTTCATAGCAAGGCCGACCGTGCATCACCTCGGTAGCCGCAACGACCCGAGTGGGTTTGCCATCAGCTCCGAAAAGCTGATCACCAACGGCAACCTCGCCCATCGTCGTCCAGCCGGTTGGAGTGACGAGTGGGGTGTCAAGCGCCAACGCCTTACCCATCGCAGGCCTCGCCGCGACGATGATCATCTGACCGCCGGTGAATCCGTTGGTCAGCTCATCGAGATCGGCCAGGCCGGTGGGCACGCCGTGCAGGGAGCCGTCTCGGTTGGAGATCGCCTCGATCTCATCGAGGGTGGACTCCATGATGGCGCTCAGCGGGAGGTAGTCCTCACTTTGCCGCTTCTCGCTGATCGAATAGATCTCAGCCTGAGCGCGGTCGACCGTGTCATCAACTTGACCCTCGCCCGAATAGCCCATCTGGGCGATGCGAGTGCCCGCATCGACAAGGCGTCGAAGGATCGCCTTCTCGCGCACCAGCTCGGCGTAGTAGCCCGCATTTGAGGCGATCGGCACCATCTGCGTGAGGGTGTGAAGGTACGGCGCGCCACCCATTTTGGCGATGTCGCCTCGACGAGTGAGCTCGGCGGCGACGGTGATCGGATCGACCGGCTCGCCTCTGCCATAGAGCTCCATGATGGCGTCGAAGATGGTCTCGTGAGCGGGCTTGTAGAAGTCGGCGCCAGCAAGATTTTCGGTGGCATCGGCGATGGCGTCTTTAGACAGCAGCATCGAGCCAAGCACGCTTTGCTCGGCTTCGACATCTTGAGGGGGCACGCGACCGACATAGGCTTGGTGGTCTTCGCCGAAGGGGTTGTTGAACTGATCGGGACGGTCGATCTCCGCCTGACTCATGCACCCTCCGCCCGAAAAATATGATGTCCGAAACTCTTCACCCTGACGGTAGAGATGGGCACCGACAGTTCTGTGACTGTTGCTCGACTGGGCCACATTAGGTGGCAAATCTGCGCGTTGCTATTCGCCAATTCACAGGCCGTTGTGGATAACCCCCACAGCCTGTGGAGACACGCAGTGCTACATGTGCACAGCCTGTTGATCCAGCTGTGGACTTCACTTTCGCTGAAACCAGAAAAGGCACTCTGACCTGCGGAAACATGAATCCACCGGCCCCCTCAGAAAACTTTTTCAAGATTTCTGTTCACCTGTCCGCAATCTGGTGTAGGTCTATCCGTTTGTCGACATGGCAAGCAGGCCGAGTCTCCGTCCACAGGCACACCTAGGTTTTCCACAAGTCTCAGGCATTGACATTTCTCAAACCTCATGCAGACCACCAACTAGGTTCTCCCACGTGTCACACGGGTCTCAGGACGCTCACTAATGCGCATCAATGTCAGTGATCGAGAGATCCTGCGACTCGCCGTACCAGCCTTCTTCGCGCTCGTGGCCGAACCCATCTTCTTGCTCGCCGACACCGCCATCGTGGGGCACCTCGGCACCTCCCAGTTGGCCGCTTTCGGCATCGCTAGCCAGGTGATGGGCACGCTCGTGAGCCTGTGCGTGTTCCTCGCCTACGGCACCACGGCCAGCGTTGCGCGCCGCATCGGCGCAGGCGACCAAACTGCGGCACTCACCCAAGGCATCGATGGCCTCTGGTTGGCTGCGTTTGTCGGCGCCATCGCGACCGTCGCTGGCTATCTGTCGACGCCGAGGCTGGTCGGCTTGTTTGAGCCCAGTTCGTCAACGGCCCACTTCGCGACGACGTACCTGCTCATCGCCTGGTTCGGCGCAATCCCCCTGCTCGTCATGTTGGCCGCGACCGGCGTCTTGCGAGGCATGCAAGACACCCGCACCCCGCTAGTTGTCGCGGTGGTCGGCAACCTCGTCAACATTGTGTTGAACCTGCTCTTCGTCTACGGCTTCGGCTGGGGGATCGCGGGCTCCGCGTTCGGCACCCTGATCGCCCAAGTTGGTTCGGCACTGGCCTTGTCGTACGTCGTCGTACGTGCGGCCTCAACCCACGGCGCCGCGCTGCACCCTGACCTCCCCGGCATCAAAGCCGCGGCAACCGCTGGCGTGCCCTTGATCGTGCGCACCGCCACGCTGCGAGCCGCCTTGATCTTGATGACCTATGCCGCCGCACGATTTGGCGACGCACCCCTGGCCACCATGCAGTTGACCATGACGCTCTGGTTGTTCTTGGCCTTCGTGCTCGATGCCGTCGCGATCGCTGCCCAAGCCATGACAGGCCGCTACCTCGGCGCGGGCGATGTGGTGCAAGCGCGGGCGATGACCGCCAAAGTGATTCGTTGGGGTGTTGTCAGTGGCGTTGTCACCGGCGGACTGCTCGCCTTGGTGAGTCCCTTGATCGGGCGGGTGTTCTCCTCCGACGCCGACGTCCTCGCGACCGTGCCGCCGGTGCTCCTGGTGGCGGCGCTGGCCCAACCCCTCGCCGGCCTCGTCTTTGTGCTCGATGGGATGCTCATCGGAGCCGGAGATGCCAAGTATCTAGCCGGGGCGGGCACCGTCGTACTGCTCGTCTTCGCACCCTCCGCCCTGCTTGCCCCCAACTTGGTCTGGCTGTGGGTCGCGTTCTGTGTGTTCTTCATGGGCGGGCGAGGCTTGGCGTTGTGGACCCGCTCGCGCAGCGACTCCTGGATGCGGGTCGGTGGAGGTCTGGGAGCAGGTAAATGATGCAACCGGGAGACTTTTAGTACTACGGCTCATGCACGGTGTGTTGTCGCCAGCTACTGGGAGCTCACGACTGACACCACCAATCCCTTCCCCAAGGCGATCTTCCAAGACGCAGGGGACAAGGGTTGGGTCGATTACTACACAACCAATAACCTGGCACTACTGCAGCAACTATCCGAAATACCCATAGGCAGGATTGCCATGGAGGGTGCTCCCTCGACATACGCGATGCGCAGCGAGCTCGCCGCATGGCGCGATGTCAGCGCACCCATCCCTGAGCCGACACCTCCGCTGCGTCGGCGCACTCGGTTGTGCATCGGGATGGCTACCTATGACGACTTCGACGGGGTGTGGTTCTCTGTCGCCGGCACCGTGGCCTCACCCGACGCCCCGGCGACACCCTCACAGCGGACTCACTGAGCCATGTCTCTCCCACCAGACCATCTCGCCGCACTGGTCCACGACACTGCGCAACGGGGACGGGTGCGAGCCAATGACGCCGCCGCCGTTTCCCTCTACGACCTGCTGGTCTCGGTAGGGCTGCACCCCATCATCCTCAAAGGGCCAGCCACCCGGGCACTACTTGGGGCAGCCGGGGAGGTGCGGCCCTCGACTGATATCGACGTACTCATTGGGCCAAGCGAACTGCGCCGAGCGCGCGCCGTGCTCAGGGCCAGTGGCTACACCCAGCGCAAAGGTGTCCACGCAGACACCTGGAGCCGACCCGGCAGCACCGACGTCGACCTCCATTGGACCTTGCCCCGAGTGAGCGCCTCACCCACAGTGGTCTGGGAACTGGCCGACAGCAGTCGCGTCGACCTCCCGTGTGCAGGCTCGACCATTAGCGTGCTCTCCCCGGGCGCGATGGTCGTCCACCTGGCCCTCCATGTGACCCTCCACCCCACGAGCGAGGCCGTCGAGCGACCACTGGAGGACCTGCGCGGAGCTGTGCGATCTATCAGCGCCGACGAACTCACCCAAGCGACTCGGATAGCGCACCTTTGGGGCTGTTCCTCCTCGGTCGCTGCTGCGCTGCAGCGGGCCAACCTGCCCGAGGCGGCCGAAGCCTTCGGCCCAGCCCACGTTTCCCCCCACGCTCCAGACGAACAGGGTTGGTTGGCGTTCGTCGGCTCATCGGTGCACTGGCGCGAACGCCTCCGACGCACCCAGCGGGTAACCCAGTTGTGGCTCACCTTCCACGCCGGACGATTGAGCCGTTTCGTCCGGGGTACCTCGCAGACCAACCGCCGGTGGGCCAACGCGCGACGTGACAAGGCTCAGAAATGAACTCCGCGCAGATCATGGCATCGGCGTACGGCATGACGTTTCGGATCGACCTGTCTGACCTGCCCTCCGATCGGGATTGGACCACCGAACTTGTTCGGGCACTGCCCCCTGGGGCGAGCCCAGTCAGCGACGTCGTACCCGACTTCAGTGTCCGCGTGCACTCCCTCGACGACGGCTACGTGGTTGATCATGAGTCAGCCAGTGACGGCACCGAACCGCCGAGTTACGCCACCGTCGGCGATCTCTGCCACGGCTTAGAGCGAGTCATCGGCGCTCGCATCGCCCACGACGCCCCCGGCGCCGTCTTCATCCATGCAGGGGTAGTCGACACACCCGAGGGAGCCTTGCTGTTCCCTGGGCGCAGTTTCGCTGGCAAGACCACGCTGGTGAGCGAACTGCTTGCTCAGGGATGCCGCTATCTCTCTGACGAGTACGCCGTGCTCGGCGCGGACGGGCTGGTGCGGGCCTATCCGCGTCATCTCTCCCATCGCGTCGGCACTGAGCGACGCGACGAGATGCCCCCCGACGACGTACCCGTGCAGGCGCGACCAGTGCGAGCAGTCTTCGACCTGCGCTACTCCGCAGGCGCCACCCTCAATCTGCAACCCCGCACCCCTGGACAGGTAGTCCTGCACCTGGTCGACAACGCCGTGGCCGCCCGTGCCCGCTCGAGCGAAGTCCTGAGCGTCAGCGCGGCCGTCGCCCGGAACTGCCAAGGGTGGGGCGGGGTGCGCGGTGAGTCGGCTGATGCAGCTCGCGGGATTCTCCAGATGCTGGCCGCTGAGGCCTAACGCTGCGTGCGGGCGAGTTGCGCATGCAGGGCGGCACGCTCCATCAGGAGACCGCGACGCTCCTCCAGCAAGTGCGCGTTCGCCTGCCACAGCCCCTCTAGCAACTGGCGCTCGACACCAGGCGAGTTTCGCAACATCGCTGCTCGCGTGGTGGCGAGGCTGGTTCCCAGTCGCTCCATGCGCTTGGACATCGAGTCCGGACGCACTCGGTAATAGAACATCGCCCCCACGGCAGGCGCCGCCACACCACCGTCGGCTAGCAACCGGACCCACCATTCGTAGTCCTCGTGACCGACCCCAGCCAACGACTCGTCATAGCCCCCGAGTCGAGCCCAATCGGCCCGGCGAAACAGAGACGAGACCGGGAGGGTGTTTCCCAGAGCCAGGTCGGCCACGATGAATTGTTGAGTGCGATCCGGGGCAGGCTCCTCCAGTCCGGGGCCACGAACCTGGACGATGTGGGTGTACGCGATGACTGCTTTCGGGTCGGCATCGAGTGCGTCGCGGCCAATGGCTGCGACATCGTCAGCGAACCAGTCATCGGAGTCCAGCGGCAAGATGTAGCGCCCACTTGAGGCAGCGATGGCCACGTTGCGCGCAGCGGGCAGTCCGCGGTTGGACTGCCGGAGCAGAGTTACGCGGTCGGCATAAGCCTCCAAGGTCTCGATGGTGCCCGCATCGTCAGAACCGTCGTCGACCACGACTACCTCGACCGATGCGCCGCGCTGGGCCAAAGCAGAGTCCAACGCCTGGGTCAGGCGATCTGGACGCTCGTTGAAGCACGCCACCACGATGCTCACGTCGATATCGCTCACGCTGTCTGCCCCCTCCGCTGATGTCGCACCCGGTGTTGCTAGGCAGTATCCCGCCTCGACGGGTTCTCCCCGATCACAACCCCGATCACACGTTGTGCGTACGCCGAGCTCCGCACCAAGAGGCAGATCGGTGAGGCGATCAGTCCTTAGTGATCTTCACTTGGCCAACATCGAGGTAACCGACGGCGAATCCTGCCTCGCAGTAGGCCAAGTAGAACTCCCACATTCGCTGGAAGGTCTCATCAAACCCAAGCGCCTTGACCTCTTCACGCGCATCCATGAAGGTTGCGCGCCAACGCTTCAGCGTGTGGGCGTAGTGCTGGCCGAAGAGATTCACGTCGACCGCTCTCATCGTGGTGTGCTCAGCGAGCACGTCGCCGATCGCCTGCAAACTCGGGATGAGCCCGCCGGGGAAGATGTATTTCTGGATCCAGCCATAAGAGTTGCGAGTAGCCAGCAGCCGGTCATGGTCCATCAAGATCGCTTGGATCACTGCGGTGCCTTGGGGGGCCAGTGCGCGATCAATCGCGCTGAAGTACGTCGGCCAGTACTCCTCACCAACTGCTTCGATCATTTCGATGGAGACGACCGCGTCAAAGGTTCCTTCAACTTCTCGGTAGTCACGCAGTTCGACCTTGACCCGATCAGCCAGTCCGGCTGCCTCGATCTTGGCCACGGCGTACTCCTGTTGCCGGGCCGACAGCGTGATCGAGGTGACCTCGGCCCCGCGCTGAGCCGCACGCAATGCCAACTCGCCCCAGCCCGTGCCGATTTCGAGCAACCGGCAACCAGCGGTGACTCCGGCCGCATCCAACGCGGCATCGATCTTGCGGTGCTGAGCAACCAGCAGATCTTGGCTGTCGAAGTCTGAGTCAGCAGAAAACAGGGCGCTGCTGTAGGTCATGGAGGGGTCCAAGAACGTCGCGAACAGATCGTTGGACAGGTCGTAGTGGGCCTCAATGTTGGCCCGCGAGCCCCGAATGTCATTGCGTTGCTTTTCGGGGATCGCCCGATCAACGAGTGCCCGCAGAGCAAGCAGCGGACGAGGCAAGATCGTGCTGATCCGTTGAGCAAAAGGCTTCAGGGCATCGGCCAAGTCGGTGCTGGCACTCACTCGCCAGTCGCCGGCCATGTAGGCCTCGCCGAGCCCGATCTTGGGGTGTGATTCGAGTCTGCGGAAGAACACGTCAGGGCGGATCAGTTCCAAGACGGGCGCGTCCGGACCACCCGCACCGACGGTGCGCCCATCGGGGTAGCGAAGCGTCACCGGGAGCCGCTTCACAATGAGTTCCACCAGCGGTTTGGCGACCCGGCCACGGGTCACCTTTGTCACCGCTCGGTCTGGTTCAAACTGGGTCATCGCACACTTTCTTGGTCATGGGGTTTGCGCGGTTGCACGGGGAGTCGCTTGATCCACAGCCAGATGCCGTGCACTCGGATGAGCGCACTGACTTTCCAGGTCATCAGCGGGGAGGCAACCACGGTCTTAAGCACAGCGGAGGTGGTCATCGGTTTGGGCACGCCGGAGAGCACGGCCGTGACCAACGGTTGGTCGCCATGTTTGAGCAAGATCGATGCCAGCACCTTGGTGGCCGAGAGCCTGATGCGCACGTCGTACTCTCCGGAGACGTCGTTGAACGGCGAGACGTGAAACGCCTTGTCGACGCTTGCGCGGTGCACGTCGGCGCCGGAGATGACATAGGCATGGCGTTCGCCGTAGGTGTTGTGCACCTCCATCACGACGCCGATCAAGTCGCCTTGGGCGTCGAGGCACCAAAACAAGGTCAGCGGGTCAAAGACGTGTCCGAGCACGCGCGCGTTGGCCAACATCAGCACCCGGCTGACGGGGGGTCCTTGGAGACTGCGCTCGAGCACTCTGATGACGTTGGCCTGCAAAGCCGGCAGGCCTGCGGCTCCATCGAGGTGGTCTTCACCGCGCAGCAGGGTCCATGGCGCCAGCCATCGGGGCAAGGTCGGCGGATCGGCCAAATCGATCAAAAACTCATAGACCCGGTAATCAAACGTGTGCCGCAGCGGACGGTGCCGGGTGTGATGCACCGTCCCGACGACCAGCGCTGGGAGGGGAGGGAGTTCGATCACCAAGACACTCCAAGGGCTTGGGCCGCAGCCACACCCGATCGGGCCCCATCTTCGTGGAATCCCCACCCTTGGTAGGCACCAGCAAAGGCCGTCATTGAGGTGTTGAGTTCGCCCAGACGGCGTTGGGCTGCCAGAGCTGCAGGTTCGTAGATCGGATGGGTGTAGTCCATCTCGGCAATGATCGTGTCGGGGTTGATGTGAGCGCCACCGTTGAGAGTGACGAACAGTGGCACGCGCTCATCAAGGCCCTGCAGGCGGTTCATCCAGTAGGTCACCAATACTGCGTCATCGCTGCCGTCGGCCACTCGGAAGTTCCACGCAGATCGCACCGATCGGGTGCGTGGCATCAGGCTCGGGTCTTGGTGCAAGACCGTGTGGTTGTGGGAGTACCTAAAGGCACCCAGCAGCTCTTTCTCGGCTGGACTTGGGTCGGCAAGCAGGGCCAGCGCGTGGTCGGCATGTGTCGCGACCACGACAGCATCGAAGGTCTCGCAGGCCCTCGTGGTGTCGGTGATCTGCACGATATTGAGTGCCGTATCGCGCACCACGCTGGTTGCTCCACGACCGATCCTGACCTCGTGCAAGCGGGCGGCGATCTTCTCGACGTACGCCGACGAACCGCCCACCACCGTGCGCCAACTCGGTGACCCAGTCACCGACAACATGCCGTGGTGGTCAAGGAACGCGAAGAGGTACTTCGCAGGGTAGGCCAACGCGTCTTCGCGCCCGCACGACCAGACGCACGAGACGAGCGGCACTGCATAGAGGTCGGTGAAGGCCTGACCGAACCCGTGAGTCTTGATGAACTCCCCATAGGTCATCAGGTCGTCTTCGGGGCTGGTGGCTAGGTAGTCAGCAGCCAGCGCATGGAAGCGCTTCACCGAGGTCAGGGTGCTCAGGTAGTCACGGCGCAGGAACTGCAGTGGCCGGGCAACGAACCCGATGAGCCCACGCCCGCCGGCGTACTCAATGCCCGAGGCAGGGTCACTAATGCTCATCGACATTTCGGTGTCGCGAGTTTCCACACCCAATTCGGCGAAAAGGCGCAGTAGGTGCGGGTAGGTGCGGTCGTTGTGCACGATGAAGCCGGTGTCGACCCGGATCGGTCCGTCCGGACCCTCGACGGTGTGGGTGTGGGTGTGTCCACCAAGGCGGGTGTCGGCTTCATACAAAGTGACGTGGTTTTCGCGGCTCAGGAGGTACGCCGAGGTGAGTCCGGACACGCCTGACCCAATGACCGCAATGCGTCTCATGTGGAGAAAGCTAGAAAGTTCAACAACCTTTGTCAAAGGCTTGTCTAAGGTTGGAATGCGGCATATGGTCACAGGGTGACTGCCATCGAGCCAGGGATCCGCATCGGAGAACTAGGGCAACGCGTAGGTCTGAGCACCCATGCCTTGCGGGCTTGGGAGCGCAGATATGCACTGCTCACTCCGATGCGCAGCGCCAGTGGATACCGGCTCTACGGATCAGAGGACGAGCGCCGCGTCAGGGCCATGGTGGCGTTGTGCAAACAAGGCCTGCCCGCCTCGCAGGCTGCCGCCAAGATCTTGGCTGACAAAGACATTGACCTCAGCGACCTTGAATCCAAGCCGAGCGCGCCAGCAGTGCACGTCAACACCTTCACGAGCGCCATTTACGCCGGGCTGGCTCGCTTTGATGAAGCTGCCGCAGATGCCGCCATTGACCGACTGCTTGCCGCCGTCTCACTCACCAGTGCTGTCGACGACGCGATCATGCCGTTCCTCACCAGCCTGGGACTTCGCTGGGAGGAGGGATCTGTCAGCATTGCTCAAGAGCACTTCATCACCGCCGTACTCCGGCGGCGGTTCGCCGCCCTCACCTTGCCTCGCGGGAAGGCCGGCCCGCTGGCAGTCTTGGCTGCACCCGAGGGCGAGCATCACGACCTGCCGTTAGCGATGTTTGCGGCACTGCTCTCGCGGGCCGGGTGGCGCGTGCGCCAGTTGGGTGCCAACACCCCAGTGTGTGAAATCGCCAGCGCCTCAGCCGATGCGCAACTCGTGGTTGTTGCCACACGCAGCCGAGCCATGTTTAGAAGAGATGCATCCGATCTCGCCAAACTGGCTGCCCAACGCCCACTGGCACTAGCCGGCGGAGGCGCCACCGACGACGAAGCCCGGGCCTGCGGCGCGCACAGTCTGCCCAATCGACTCGGCGACGCAGTGGCCGCGGCCGGAAGGTTAATCAAATGACCGGACTGATCGACCAAATCCTCGACCGCAGTGTGGTTGGCGGCTTCTCATCCATCGGCTACTCGATTCGGCGGCGACTGCCTACGTGGCCTGCCGATGCTGCACCCAACTCACTGCAAGGCAAGACCGCCCTTGTCACCGGGGCCTCATCTGGGCTCGGCATCAGCACCGCCGCAGGGCTAGGCCAACTGGGCGCCAAGGTCCTGTTGGTCGTGCGAGACGTGCGCAAGGGAGAGCAGGTTGCTCACACCTTGCGGCACTCGATCGATGCAGAGTTCGAGGTGGTGCGTTGCGACTTGGCTGATCTCAACGACGTACGGCGCTTTTCGGCGCACCTGTCTGAGCCCAGCATCGACGTACTCATTCACAACGCTGGCGCCTTGCCACCCACGCGACAAGAGTCGGCCCAAGGGCACGAACTCACCATGGCGCTCCACGTGCTCGCTCCCGTGCTGATGACCGAACTGCTCGCAGAGAAGTTGACGCCCGCAGCGCGGATCGTTTTCGTGACGTCGGGCGGGATGTATTCGCAGCGCCTGCGCGCCGACGACCCCGACTTCCTTGACGGGGATTATTCGGGTACGACGGCCTACGCCCGAAGCAAGCGTGCCCAAATCGAACTCATGCCGATCCTGACCCAGCGCTGGGCCCCGGCCCGGGTCTACGCCACCCACCCCGGCTGGGCCGACACCCCGGGAGTAAAAGAGTCGATCCCGGCTTTTGAGAAACTCACTCGCCCGATCCTGCGTGACGCCGAGTCCGGCGCAGACACCACCGTGTGGCTCAGCGCCACCGAACCCGCCCCAGCGCCCGCCACCCTGTGGCACGACCGAGTCGCTCGACCCACTCATTTCATGGCCCGCACCCGCACCGGTGACCTCGAGCGCCGCCGGATGTGGAACTGGGTGCAAGAACATTTGGTCGAGTTGCGTGAGCCTCACCCGGATGTTTGATGCTTTGCGGGGGAGATCCCCCGGGCAAAGCGCCAAAGTCACAAGTAAACCTGTGACTTTTCACCCCGCGTCGAGAGCCTCACGCCGGGGCCGGGTGCTGGTGTTGATGGGGCTCTTGATCGCAGCAATCACGCTCTCCCTCGTGATCGACATTCCTTCAGTGGCTGCGGTTCAGAAGTCGGTGGCGCAGGCCGGACCGCTCGGCCCGCTCCTCTTTGCCGCCGGCTATGCCGCATGGACTTTGATGCCAGTGCCTCGCAACGTCGCCAGCATCGCGGCAGGAGCGCTCTTCGGTTTAGGCCTTGGCTCGGCTCTCGCCTGGCTTGGCGCCATGGCGGGGGCAGGACTTGCGTACTCGATCTCACGATGGCTTGGCCGAGACACCGTCTCCCGCCTCTTAAGGGGCAAGGCCAGTGATTGGGACAGCGTGCTCGAATCAGAAGGATTTCTCGCCATCGCGCTGATGAGACTGCTCCCCGTCGTACCTTTCACTGCCGTCAACTATGTGGCAGGGGTCAGCGCAGTCCAGCCGCGGGCGTACGTCGCCGGCACCGCCATCGGAGTGGTGCCAGGCACTGTCGCCTATGCGACTTTGGGGGCTTACGGCACCACGAACCCAACACTCACCGGCGCAGTCTTGGGTGCACTCGTGCTGATGAGCTTGGTGGGCTGGGTGATCGCACGGCGACGTTAGGACCGACAATTTGGCGAGCAGCAGCACCATCGGTGTCGGGGCAGCCTGGCGTCAATTCGGGCAGGTAGCCCCGAAGAGGAACAGTCCCGAAATGATTCGTTCAGACCAACAGTAGGTCCAGCAGCCAAGGGTGATGCTGTTGCTGAGGGAGACCCCAGCGCTGAGATCAATGGACCATCCCAGGGTGTCGCCATCAAAGATGTCACGGGTCACTGTCCCGTTTACGGTGGTAGTGGAGCCCGCTGGGATCGAGATCGGACTGGTTAGAGCCACATCGTTGGATGCGACAGTCAGAGTCTCGGTACGCGTTCCGGTGTTCTGGATAGTCCACGTTATCGATGTGCCCTGGGCGATGACTTCCCCTGGACAGCTATAGCGAAAAGTGACTTGGATCTTCGGGAAGAACCCCCCTGAAACAGTCATGGTCGGCTTGCAGTCAGGGCAGCCTGAGGCCGCAACTGCTGGCGCAGCCTTGGCCGCAACGATTACGGGGGTCGCCCAGATCGCGGCCTGGGCGAGACGGCGTCGGGTAATTTCTTTTCCTGCGGTCGCCCGCGCTTGGCTCGGATTTGAGTTCATCACCGCGCATGTAAGCGCAATTCGCCTCATCGGGCATTGACGAACGTCAATCCACCGAGATATGAAGCTCAGCCGTCCCCACATCTCGCTGACTCACGTCACGATGCCTGCAGACATCGCAAGGAGTGCGTCCCACGGTACCGGGTCGAGCCCCGGTCAGGTGGCCGTGAACGCCCGCGTTCGCCAACACCGCCTGGCATCGTGATCACGCCCGCAAAGCCAACGTCGGCTCCATCCCTCACGATGTCCCGCGCGGGCATCTTCGATGAGTCAACGCGTCAGTTTGGATACCTGACTCATCACCTTTATAGTTGCCTGTTGCAACTTTCTCGGCGGGACTCCCGCCACACCCCCAGGAGCCCCTTTTGAGCACCACCTCCACTGCGCCTGCCCCCGGCGAGTTCACCCACCGCCAGATCATGACGATCTTGAGCGGCCTCATGATCGGGATGTTCTTGGCCGCGCTCGACCAGACCGTGGTGAGCACCGCGATCCGCACGATCGCTGATGAACTTCATGGGCTTGATGTGCAGGCGTGGGTGACTACGGCCTACCTGATTACCTCCACCATCGCGACGCCGCTCTACGGCAAACTCGGTGACATTTATGGCCGCAAGCGGCTGTTCCTGTTTGCCATCGCGGTCTTCATTGTGGGCTCTTTGGCGTGCTCATTCGCCGACACGATGGCCCAGCTGGCCGCCGCGCGGGCACTGCAAGGCGTTGGTGCGGGCGGGCTGTTCTCACTTGCTTTGGCCATCATCGGCGAGATCGTGCCCCCACGCGAGCGTGCGAAATATCAGGGGTACTTCGTGGCCGTCTTCGGCACCTCCAGCGTGCTTGGACCCGTTATCGGTGGCTTCTTCGCAGGGCGCGACACCTTGATGGGGATCAGTGGCTGGCGCTGGATCTTCTTGCTGAACGTCCCGCTGGGCCTCGCGGCACTCGCCGTGGTCGCCCGCGTCGTGAAGTTGCGCCACACTCGCCAAGACCACCGCATCGACTGGTGGGGCGCTGCGGCTCTCATCCTCGGTTTGGTTCCGCTCTTGACCGTCGCCGAACAGGGCCGCGAATGGGGTTGGGACTCAGCCAACTCGATGCTGTGCTACATCGTTGGCGGCAGCGGCGTCGTACTGTTCGTCCTCGCCGAATGGGCCATGAAGGAAGAGGCCCTGTTGCCGTTGAGGATGTTCGCAACCAAGGCAGTGGGCATCACGATCTTGGGCTCCGCAGTGATTGGTATGGCGATGTTTGGCGGCATGATGACGTTGCCGCTCTACATGCAGATCGTCCATGGAGCCACCCCGATGCAGTCGGGCTTCATGATGTTGCCAATGGTCGGCGGCATGATGACCGCCTCGATCATGACCGGCCAGGTAATTTCTCGCACCGGCATCATTCGACCCTTCCCCGTTGTCGGTTCGGTGCTCATCGTGGTCGCCATGCTTTCGCTGTCGACGATTGATGCCGATACCGCCTTGTGGTTCGTCATGGTCATGATGTTTGTGCTCGGCATCGGACTCGGGTGCAACATGCAACCGCTGATCTTGATCGTGCAGAACGCTGTTTCGCCGCGCGAAATCGGGGTCGCCACCTCAAGTGCCACGTTCTTCCGTCAGATCGGTGGCACCTTGGGTGTGGCCGTCTTCTTGTCGCTGCTCTTCAACAGCGTGGGCGACAAGATCAAGGCATCCTTGACCGCTGCCGCGAAAACCACTGAGTTCCGTGACGCGGTCGGCATGGCAATGGCCGACCCCAACCTGAAGAAGGACGATCAGGCATTCTCCCTGGTCCGCGCCATCGCCGACCCCGTGCACCACGGCGCTGACCTGGCTCAGGTCAACAAAGACTCCTCGGTGCTCAACCGAATTCCTGACGTGATCGCGCACCCGTTCCAGCAAGGTTTCGCACTCTCGATCGCCCACGTGTTCTGGGTGGCTGGGCTCGTTGCCATCCTGGCCGTGCTGATCTTGGCGTTGATGCCCAAGATCGTGTTGCGCACCCAGTCAGCGATGACGGCCCGCGAAAGCGAGCACCCCGTGCTAGACGAAACAGTCGACGCAGCCGCACACGCTGGCGCCCAGGCGAGCGCCGGTCACCTGATGGATGAACTTCCTGGGACGTAGGTGGCTATTTGACTCGCACCGGTCGCAGCACTGGCGCGGTGAGTGTCGGCCCATTGCCCACCTGACCGAAATAGTCCTGGCCCCAGCAGTACGTGCGGCCCAGGGTTCGCTGAGCACACGCGTGACTTTCGCCCACAGAGATGCTCAGCACGCTGCCCCCCAGCACGGCCTTGGTCGGCACCCAGCGGTCGGTCGTGCTGCCATCGCCGATGGTGGCGTACCGGTTGGCACCCCAACACCAGGCTGTTTTGTCCGAGGCAATACCGCATACGGACCACACTCCCACCTGGAGTTCGCGCCAGGTCATTGCGCCAGAGACCTCGACTGGGACGGTGGAAGAGGCGTCGGCTCCGTTTCCGAGCACGCCATACAGACCCCATCCCCAACACCAGGCAGAGCCACCAACTTTGACGCCACACCCGGTGTACTGACCTGTGCTAGCCGAGGTTCTGTAAACGCACCTACCTCTCACACGAGTAGGAAGGTGGGCCGACTGATGGGCCAGAACCAGCAGGAACAGAGTACGGGGTCAGTGTCGCCGTTGCGGGCGGTGGTGTATGT
>Ga0073899_10000581_pt1 | contig 33418 bp, 24 predicted proteins | sample KloWWTmetaKNB5Ph_FD_88975 | JGI IMG/M metagenome (GOLD analysis project Ga0073899, IMG submission 88975) | Active sludge microbial communities from Klosterneuburg, Austria, studying microevolution and ecology of nitrifiers - Klosterneuburg... | ecosystem: Engineered > WWTP > Aerobic digester >... | reverse complement strand
GCGTCGAGCGCGTCCTGGTTGGACGGATCGGCGTCGACGATCTGGCGGTTGAGCTCGAGCGCGCGATCGCTGCCGCCCAGCTCCTTCTCGAGCGCCTGCGCCATCACGCTCATCAACGGCAGCGCGTCGACGACGTTGCCGAACTTGGGCAGCGAGGCCTGGTACGCGCTCACCAGCTCCTGCCAGGCGCCGGTGTCCTTGGCCAGCCGCTCGAGCTCGGTGCGGATCCACTCCGCCTCGTGGTCCTCGGCGTGGGCCTTCAGCCACCAGCCGAACGCCGCGCCCTTGTCGCGCAGCTTCTCCTCGTTGTACTCGGCCAGGCGCTTGAGGCGCTCCTGCCGCAGGTGGTGATCCTCGGTGGCGGCCAGCTGGATCTCCAGCACGCCGACCAGCTTCTTGGGATCGCGGCCCGCCTCGTACAGCGGGATCAGCGCCTCGGCGGCGGCCAGGTTCTTCTCGTCGAGCGACAGCACCTTCTCGAAGGCGCGCATCGCGCGATCGGGCTTGGCCAGCTCGTCGCGGTACAGCACGGCGATCTTGCCGGCCAGCACCAGCCGGTGCTGCTCGGGGCCGGCCTCGACCTCGCGCTCGAGCACGCGGACGTACTCGTCGAGCTTGCCGCGGGTGCGGTAGAACTCCTCGAGGTCGTCCCAGCGGGCGTCGGTGACGAACAGCTTCTTCAGCGCGTCCTGGGCGCGGCGGTTCTGCTCGTCGACAGTGAGCAGCCGCTGCCACGCGGTGATCGCGGCCGAGGTGTCCTCGAGCTTCTCGGTGTAGAGCAGGCCGAGGCGCTGCAGCGCGTCGGCGCGGACCTTGTCGTCGGGCGCGTTGTCGGCCTGGCGCGAGCAGACCTCGGCCAGCTTGGCCCAGTCCTTGTTGCGCTCGTACAGCTTGGCCAGCTCGGTGAGGGCCTCGTCGTGGGTCGGCTCGACCTCGACGACCTTCTCCCACCAGTACATGCAGATCTCGGGCTTCTTGACCTTGGTCTGCGCCATCCGCGCGACCTCGATCGTCAGCTCGGCGCGCTGGCCCTCGGGCGCCCGCGCGATCTCCGCCTCCTTGAGCTTGATCAGCTTCTCCCAGTCGCGGCGCTTCTCGTACACCGCGAGCAGGTGGGTGGCGGCCTCGTGGTTGTCCGGATCGAGCTCGAGGACCTTCTCGAACGCCTTGATCGCCTCGGCCTGGTTGGAGAACCGCTCGAGGTAGAGGTTGGCGATCTGCAGGTTGAGCGCGACCTTGCGCGCGCCGTCGTCGGCGCGGTCGGCGCGCTCGCCGAGCACCTTGACCAGATCGGGCCAGCGCTTCTTGTTCTCGTAGATCGCGGCCAGCTGATCGTAGGCCTCGTCGTCGGGCGCGTGGTGCAGCGCCGCGGCGAGCGCGGTGATCACCTGGTTCTCGTTGCCGAGCTTGCCGTAGGCGAACGCGACGTCGCGCATGGCCACGGCCTTATCGTGCGGCGTGGTCGCGACCTTGGCCTCTTCGTCCTTGGCGGCGTCGACCAGCGGCTGCCAGGCGCCGGCGGCCTTGAGCACGCGCGCGTACTCGCGGCGCGCGGCCAGCTCCTTGGGGTGCTTGGCGACGACGTCCTTCCACGCGGCCACGCCCTTGTCAGCGCCGCCCTCGGCGGCGCGGGCGGCGTCCATCGCGCCGGCGGCGTCACCCGCGGCGACGGGCGCGGGCGCAGGCGCGGGCGCAGGGGCCGGCGCCGGCGCGGGAGCTGGCGCAGCGGCCTCGACGACCGGCGCGGGTGCGGGCGCGGGCGCAGGGGCCGGCGCAGGCGCGGCCTCGACCACCGGGGCCGGCGCGGGCGCGACCTCGACGACGGGCGCGGGAGCTGGCGCAGGGGCCTCGACGACGTGGGCCTCGACGACGGGCGCCGGGGCCTCGACGACGGGCGCGGGAGCTGGCGCAGGGGCCGGCGCCTCGGCGGCCGGCGCGGCGGCCTCGAGCCCATGGGCCTGCGCGAAGTCGATGACGTCGGGCGCCGCGGCCTCGACGGCCGCCGCCTCGCGGAAGAACCGGCGCGCCGCGTCGATGTCGCCGAGGTGCTTCCACTGCGCGCGACCGGCGGTGATCGCCATGTACAGGCGATCCTCGCCGCGCACGTGGGCGAGGCCGGCCTCGGCCACCGCCACGACGCGCTGCCAGTCGCCGCGCTCGCCGAGGTGCGCCGTCAGCATCGCGTAGGGCGCGACCACCGAGCGCGTGGTCTGCGCGCCGTTCTGCGCGACCGCGGCCAGCGCCTTCTCGGCGAAGCGCGCGGCGCGCTCGCGGTCCTTGAACCGCTGCAGCCACACCAGCGCGAACATGCGGTAGCGATCGGCGCGCTCGCCGCTGTTCGCCGACGCCTCGGCCCGCGCCTCGTGGTGGGCCTCGATGTCGTCCCAGCGCTGCGCCGCGGCCAGCAGCGCCTCGAGCATCACGTTGGCCGACGGCTCCTGGAGGTCCTTCGCGAGGATCGCGCGCAGCGTCTTCTCGAACGACGGATCGTCGGCGGCCTCGAGCCGCAGGATGCGCGCGGCGCGCAGCAACATGCGGGTCGCGGTGGCGTCGTCGAACTTGGTCGAGTCGCTGGTGAGGCGCTCGACCTCGTCGATCCAGAACTCGGGATCGTACTGCAGCGCCGCGATCGCGTCCTTGACCCGCGTCGACTCGGGCGTGCGCTCGACGGCGCGCTCGAGGACCGCCGTGGCCTTCTCGCGCTGGCCGCTGTCGAGCAGCGCCTCGCCGACGATGCCGGGCAGCTCCGCCGAGGCGGCGGGGCTCTTCAGCTCCATCTCGCCGAGCTTCGCGACCATCTCGTGGCGGCCGAGCTCGCCGTAGACCTCGCGAGCGCGCGACAGCGCCTTGAGGTTGTCGGGGTGGAGCTTCCACGCTCGCTGGTAGAGGCCGAGCGCGCGTTCCCTTTCGGGGATCACGTCCTCGACCAAGCGGGCGAGCTCGAACAGGCGCTCGGATTGATCCGGCTTTGCACCGGACGCCTCCAGCTCCTTCTCCAGCTCATCGATTGCCGCAGCCCAATCGCGGGCGCGGCGCAGGCGCTCCCTCAGCAGCGTGCGCGTATCCATCTGCGCGCATCCTCCCGCACTTGCAGGGAAACTTCTACCCCCTCGGGCCGCGAAGCCACCGAGCCCGTCGATTTTTCCCCGCCTCGACGGTGTGCGCCGAGGACGGACGCGCTGATCATCGCCGATCACCCGTGCCCCGTCCCCGCTCGCCCGTCCCCGAAAGCACGAACGCCCCGCTCACCGCGGGGCGCCTCGCTTCCGGCCGCCCCCGGTCGGGGGCGCCGCTCACCCGCCCTGGAGCTTCGCGGCGATCGAGAAGCGCATCTTCTGGGCGATCGACTTGTTGGTCGCGTCGGCGGGGCCGGCGGCCTTGGCGAACGCCTCGAGGTCCTTGTCGGCGGCCTTGAGGTCGCCCTTGCGCAGGTACGCCTGGCCGCGCATGAACTTGGCGATGTGCTTGTCCTTCGACGCGTCGATCGCGTTGGTGAACGACTCGATGGCCTTCGCGTCGTCCTGCTTCTCGGTGTAGGCCATGCCGAGCTGGTAGTGCAGCTCGGCCTTGTCGACCTGGCCGGGCACGTGCTCGACGCCCTGGATCAGCACCTGGATCGCCTCGCTGGGGTAGTCCCACTTGCGATACAGCTCGCTGAGCGCGACGTACGGCGCCCACTCGCGCGGGTTGGAGACGATGGCCTTCGAGAACTCCTCGGCGGCCTCGCGCGGCCGGTTGGTCGCGCGGTAGATGCGGCCGAGGTACGCGTGCTCGAGGAACAGGTCGGCGTTGAGCTTCACCGCCGCCGTCAGGTGTTGCTCGGCCTGCTCGAAGTTGATGAGCGAGTAGTCGACGTCGACCTCGGCCGGCTTCTTGTTCTGCAGCCGCGCGGCGTCCTCGCGCGCCTTCTGGACGGCGTCCTCGTAGAGCGCGACGCCGTACATCATCTGGTACATGACGTTGTCGGGCTTGATGCGGACGGCCTCGGCGTAGCCCTCGGAGGCCTTGTCGAACATCTTCTTCCCGCGATACGCCTCGCCCATGTAGTAGTGGGCCGCGTGGTTGTCGCGGTAGGCGGCGATCGCGTCCTTGTACTCGTTGATCGCCGTGTCGAACTGCTTGGCGCCCAGCGCCTTGTGGCCGGCGTTGGTGCGCTGGATCGATTCCTTGCGACCCGAGTCGCCACAGCCGATGGCGAGCACCAGCGCAAACGGAGCCAGAGTGCGGAAGAACGAACGCATCGAGTGCCTCCAGGTGCGGCGTGCGCACCGACGACGACGTGGCCCGAACCGTAGACCGAGCGCCCCGTGAGGTAAAGCACGGCTCACGAAAATCTCCTCGCCGAAACACCGACGGGTCGACGGCTCCGGATCCCCGAAACGCCGCGTGGCCACCATCGCTGGTGGCCACGTCGTCTTCACACCGTCGCGAGGTCGCCCTCGCCTCCGATCAACCGCCCGTCGGGCGGAAGTTGAACGGGTAGTTGACCTGCACGCCGCCGCCGCCCTTCGGCTTCGGGAACTCGATGCCCTTGATGACGCCCGCCACGCAGCCCGACACGTCGCCGTTGACACCCGAGGCGTTGGCGGTGGTCACGGTGCCGTTCGGGCTGATGAAGAACTGCGTGTTGACCGTGCCCTCGAGGCCAGGGTTAGCCAGCAGCTGCTTCTCGTAGCAGTACGAGATCTTCTGGATGTTGCGCTTGATGTAGCGGCGGATGATGGCCTTGTCGAGGTCACCCACCGACTGCGGCTGGCCGATGCGGACCGACGGGACCGCCGACTGCCGACCGCGCATGCCGCCGCGACCGCTGCCCACGCCGTAACCCGAGCCGGTGCCCGAGCCGTGGCCGATGGTGCCGTAGCGGCCGGTGCCGATCGTGCCCCAGCCGGTGCCGCCGCCGCCCGGGCCGAAGCCCGACCGACCGAAGCCGAAGCCGCCGTTCATCTCGCCCGCCTCGTTGCCGAGGAGGCCGCCCTGGATGTCCATGTCGTCGAAGCCGCTCGAGATGTCACCGGTGCCGGTGATCGACGCGAACGTGCCGCCCTGCGCGAACACCTGCGAGCCGAGGACGCCGGCCGTGCGGGCCTGCTCGATCGCCTGGGTGCGGGCGAGCTGCTCCTGGTCGGAGTTCTTCTTCATCTTGTACTGGCCCTCGGCGCGGTCCGAGTCCTTCTTGCCCATCTTGCCCTCCTCGAGGGCCATCGCGGTGCCGGTGCCGCCCGACTCCTCCTCGCCGTCCTCCTCGGTCTCCTCGGGCTCGGGCGGGGGCGGATCATCGATCGACTCGGTCTTGGCCGACGACGACGACTGCTCCGACATCGACATGTCCGTGGGCGCGCCGCCCTGGCCGGGGTCGACGTTCTTCAGGATGAACCAGAAGCCGATGTGCGCGACGGCCGAACCGAGGAAGTACAGCAGCACCTGGCTCTCGAGGCCGCCGAGCACGGGCACCGGCTGGCGCTTGGGCTGCGGCACCGAGGTGACCAGGTAGGTGGTCTGCCCGGCCTTGACCCGGATGCGCGCCTTCTGCGGGATCGTCATCTCGAGGCCGCCGGGCGCCGTCGACGACGGCCGCGCGCGGCCCTGCGACTGCAGCTCGGCCAGGCTCATCGACTGCCCGTCGGACGAGACCTCGCCCTCCATGCCGGGCAGGAAGTTGAAGACGAAGTCCTCCGACGGGTTCGAGGACGGCGCGACCAGCGCGAACGAGCCGGCCGGCGCGTCGGTGGTCGGGTACTCGCACGTCGGGTCCTGCCCGATGCGGAAGAACGGGTTCGACTGCTTCTCGTCGCGCATGCGCATCAGGCCGGCGATCGCGAAGCCCAGGCCCAGCGGCAGGCCGAGGAACATCATGATGTCGTTCTCGATGCCCAGCTTGCGCGGCCGGAACGCCCACGACGGGCGCTTCTCGACCTCGACCCACTGGTGCCGCTTGCCGGCGTTGAACGACGCGTTCGAGTAGCCGCGGCCGAAACCGATCAGGCCGACCACCAGCCACAGGCCGGCGAGCCCGACGAAGGCCCACGTCGTCGGCGAGACCTTGCCGCCGCGCGGGTTGATGGCGTGCTTGACCGACACCACCGAGCTGCCCAGCATCGCCGCGACCTCGACCGAGCGCGAGCCCGGGACGTCGATCTGGTCGGCCATGAAGCCGCTGGCGCCGAAGGTCGGGGCGGCCTGGGCCGGGGCGCTGTACATGCCGAACGGCGCCGGCACCGAGCCAGCGGCCATCGGCGGCGGCACCGGGGCGCGGGCCGCCATCGGCGGCGGGGCCATCGGCGACGGCGGCGGGGCCATCGGCGCGGGCGGCGGGGCCGCCATCGCGGCGGCCGGCGGCGGCGGCGCGGACGGGCGCGGGGTCGACGCGATCACCGCCTCGGCCTGCTCGCTGATCTGCGGCTGGACGCGGGTCGGGATGTCGTCGTCCTCCTCGGCGCCACCGATCGTGACCTCGATGCGGGTCTCGCCGATGACGACCGAGTCGCCCGACTGCAGCTTCGCCTTGTTGACCTTCTGGCCATTGACGAAGGTGCCGGTGGTCGACGACAGGTCGATGATGCTGACGTCGCCGGGGCCCGTCACCTCGATGAGGGCGTGCATCCGGCTGACGTTCTTGTCGTCGAGCCGCAGGTGCGACGACGACAGCTTGCCGACCTTGATGACCGGGAGGGTGAGCTTCTCCTCGCGGAGGAACTCGTCACCCTTGTAGAGTCGAAACGTCAGAGGAACTTTGCCACCGGCCATGTTGCTGTCTCCATGGAGCCCAGCTGCGCTGGGCTGTCGAACGGGAGGGCCGGGGCGTGGTCACGCGACGCGCAGGGAGCCTGCGCGCGCGATCACAAGTCTTCGGCCGACTTGAGGATCTCTGCGATGAAGTCCTGGCGGATGCGGATGAGGCTCGAGTGCTTGGCGAAGCCGCCGACGTCGATGTTCGTGCCCTCGGGCTTGATGAGGTCACCCTCGATCGTGTCCCCCGAGAAGTCGTAGACCTTGACCTTCGCCTTGGGCTCCTTGTCCTTGGGCTGAGCCAAGGCGGGAGCTGCGGCGAGCGCGAGAATCGAGGCAGCGGCGAAGATGCGAGCGAACATGACGTCCCTTTCTTCTCGAGGAGCTCGAGTCGAAGCGAGGGTCCGGCGCGCCAGCATCTGGGGCGTCTGACACGCGGGTTTCGACTCGGTTCCGTTTTTCTTTTCGCGTCGGTAGAGAAAGTGTAGCGGGGATCGGACGGGCTGGAACCGGAATCTATCTCAGCGAAACTACTGACCGCCGCCGGGGGCCGGCGCCGGCGCTGGCGGAGGCGGCGGCTGCGAGGCCGCCATCTTCATCGCCTCGTCGAGCTGCTTCACCAGCTTGTCGATGGCCTTGATGTTCTCCTGGGCCTCGTCCTTGTCGCCCTGGGAGCCATCCTTGCCCATGAAGTCCTGGAAGAACTGACGCGCCACCTTGGAGGTGTTCTGCATCGCCTTCAGGTCGTTCTCCTTGTTGGCGCGGAAGTCCTTGTAGAGCACGCCGAGGTTGAAGTAGGCGTCGCCCCGCTTCGGGTCGAGGTCCTTGGCCTTCTTGTACGAGGCCTCGGCGCCATCGAGGTCGCCCAGGCCGCGCTGGGCGATGCCCAGGCCGATCACCGCGTCGTAGTTCTTCGGCTGCTGCGACAGCACCTTCTCGAACGCGGCCTTGGCCACGTCGTAGCGGCGGGTGCCGAGCTGGATCAGGCCCACGTTCATGTGCGCCTCGGCCAGCTTCGGGTCGAGCTCGGTGGCGGCCTGAAACCGCGCCAGCGCGTCGGTCAGGTTGTTCTTGGCCAGCGACAGGAGGCCGAGCGCGTGCTGCAGCGGGGCGTACTTGGCGTTCTTCTTCTCGCCCTCCTCGAGCAGCAGCTTGGCGAGATCGAGGCGGTTGCGGTTCTTCTGCCGGCCCTCCATGTAGACCAGGCCGTAGACCGTGTACGCGCGGACGTTCTCGTTGTCGACGGCGAGCGCGTTCGACAGCTTCTTGCGCGCGTCCTCCTCGAGCTTGGCCCAGGCGGCCTGGTCCTTGGTCTTGCGCATCTCGGCCAGGTTGAGCGACGCCAGGTTCACGTAGGCGGCGGTCAGCTTGGGGTTGGCCTTGATCGCGCTCTCCCAGTACTTGCGCGCGCCGTCGACCTTGCCGGCGGCGAAGTACAGCTCGCCGAGGTTGGAGATCGACGCGCCGTGGTTGGGCTTGACCTTCAGCGCGGCCTGGTACGCGTCCTCGGCGTCCTTGGCCAGGCCGCAGTTGTGGAAGCTGCGGCCCGCCATGTACTGGGCCTCGACGATGTCCTTGTGGGCGCGGGCGACGGCGGAGAACTGCTCGGCGGCCGAGCGGCAGCTCGACTCGTTCCAGCCGGCGGCGGCCGACTTGTTGTAGAAGTCGAGCGCGCTGGCGTAGTCGGCCTTGGCGTCGGTCGACACCTCGCGCGGCGTGTCGGTCTGCTCGGGCTTGACGGCGCTGACGTCGGGCGGCGGCGGCACGTCGGTGTTGCCCTTCTGCAGGCCCGACGACGGCTTCTGGCCGCCACCGCACGCGACGGCGGCGAGGAGGAGCGTGGTTCCGAGAACGTGGGAGAGGCGCATGGTGCGTGCCTTTTTCGAAAGTCGGACGGAGGTCAATTCTCGCGGATCGGAGGAAGGCCTCGCCTACTCCAGCTTCGACACCGGCGGCTCGACGTCGGACACGGCCGACTCGGCGTCGGGGTCGGCGCGCAGCTCGGCGGCGGTCGGGAACTCTTCCGGCTTGATCTGGCCGAGCTCGCACTCGCACAGCTTCGACCAGCTCGAGAACCAGCCGAAGTCGGTCGAGGCCTTGAGGCAGGCGCCGAAGCCCTGGAGCGAGGCGGCCTCGAGCGGCTCGGCCTTCTCGGTGAGCGCGTCGCAGTAGACGTCGACCGCCTCCTCGTAGGCGCGGATGTTCGACGGGATCTCGGCGGTGAACAGCGCGTCCGAGAAGTTCTGCGAGATCTGGCCGAAGCGCGCGGCGCCGGCGATGGCGTTGGCGGGCTCCTTGATCTTGAAGACCAGGTCCTGGTACTCGCCCGACGCCTTGGCGGCGAGCTTCTGCTTCTCGACGAACCACGCCTCGAAGCGCTTGAGCGACTTGGCGGCCTCGGCCTTGGTCTTGTCGGTGCCGTCGCCGAAGTTCAGGCCCTCGGGGAACTTGATGGTCAGGAACTTCTCGTAGTCCACCTCGGCCTGGTGGAACTTGGCGAGCGCGTAGTAGTAGCTCGCGAAGCGCTGGTCGCCGTTGGGGAACTTGCCGCCCTTGTCCTCGTACTCCCTGATCGCCGAGGCGAACGCCGCCATCGCCTGCTTGACCTTGCCCGGGTCGCGGGCGACGACGGTCAGCTTGATCTTCGACTCGGGGCCGCACTGCGTGCGCGAGTCGCCCTTGCGGCGCTTGCTCTTGCCGCGCAGCGAGACGGCGCGCTCACGGACGACCTTGATGCACGAGCCGTCGACGGTCTTCACCGGGCAGCTCTGCTCCCACAGGATCTGGCCGATGCGGCCGTGGGCGACGACGACCTTGTCGGCCCCGCCCTTCTCTTTGTACTTGTTCAGGTAGTTCTTGTAGTGGCCGACGACGGTGTCGAGGTCGCCGCGCTTCTCGTAGATGCTGGCGAGGCTGAAGAACGCCGCCGCCGCGTCGGCCGGCTTGCTCTTCGCGAACTTCGAGATGAAGTAGGTGGTGTTCTCGATCGCCTTCTCGTCGTCGCCGATGCCCTTGCGGTAGAACACCGCGTCGTTCATCAGGTCGTAGGCGTCCTTCTCGCCGGCGTACTTCTTGGCGTACTCCTCGAACATCGTCGCGGCGCGGTCGTAGTAGGCGACGCGGCCGTAGACGCCACCGAGGCGGGCCAGCGCCTTGGCGGCCTGGTTGCTCTTCGGGAAGCGGCTGCGCAGCTCGGTGTAGGCCTCGATCGCGGTCGACAGCGAGCGGCCGTCCTCGAAGCAGACGCCGGCGTTGTAGAGGATCTCGTCCGACTTGGGCGCCTCGGGGTTCGAGTTGAAGATGTCGAGGTAGGTCTTGCCGCAGAGCACGTACTTGGCGAAGTCGCCCGACGCCTTGGCGTCCTTCTCGAGCTGCTCGGCGATCTTGCGCTTGGCCTTGGCCTGGATGTCGGCGACGCGGTCGCCGAGGTCCGAGCGGTCCTGGTCTTCCTTGGCGGTCAGGAACTTCGGGTTGGCCGCGAAGTACTCGACCCACTTCAGCATCTCATCGTACTTGTGCGTGAGGATGAGGCTGTCGAGGATGATGTTGGCCGAGTAGTAGGCGGTCTCGTGGCCGGGGCTGGTCTTGATGATGTCTTCGAAGAGCGGGATCGCCTCGTCGAAGTGGTTGTAGCGGCGATACATGTTCGCCTTGAGGAACTTCATCCCGACGAGCTCGTCGTCCTTCGGGTCCTTGACGTACTTGATGTAGATGTCGAAGGCCTCGAGCATCTTCTGCTCGCGGTCGGGGATGGGCTTGGCCTCGGGGATCTTGTCCCCCTCCTCGCCGACGGTGATCGGGTTGACCTTGACCCGCGGGTCGACGGCCAGCGCGTTCTTCCAGCCGAGCACGGCGGCGTAGGCCGACTCCTTCTGCAGCTTCTGGTCGACCTTGCCGTTCTTCACCACGTTGGTGAAGGACACGGCCGCGTTCTCCCACAGCTCGGTCTTGAGGCGGGCGTTGGGCTCGTTGTCGGCCCGCGACCACAGGAGCTCCGAGTAGTAGTACTGGGTCTCGCCGTAGTCCTGGGCGTCGGTGAAGACCGACAGGTAGACGTTGTAGAGCTTGTCGGCGAACGCCAGCGTCTCGGGGTTCTTGGTCTTGATCGACTCGTTGTGCCACGCGCGGGCCATCTCGCCCGACATCGCGGCGGCGTTGTCGTGGCACTCGCCGGCCTCGGCCTGCGGCAGCGCCTTGTTGTCGCGCAGCACGCCGTACAGCTTGGTCAGCCGCTCGATCTCGGCGACCTTGTCGGCGTTGTTGGCGCCCGGCGTCGACAGCATCGCGTGGGCGATGTTGTACTGCCAGAGGCACACGTTCTTGTCCTTCGGCTCCTCCTTCATCAGCTGGCGGAACGCGAAGATCGCCTTGTCGTTCTTGCCCTGCTCGAGGTAGAGGTCCGCGAGGATCGTGTACATCGTCGTCGCGTAGTCGGCGTCGATCTTCTGGAACGTCGGCCAGGCCTTCTGCACCTGGCCGAAGTCGGCGTAGGCGCGGACGAAGTCCTTCTTGGACGCCTTGTTGAGCGTCTCCTGCTTCTTCTCACCCGTGGTGTCGCGGATGACCTGCAGGAACTGCTTGCCGGCGTCCTCGTGGCGGGCCAGGTTCAGGTAGACCCAGCCGAGCATGTAGTTCGAGTAGTCGTAGACCGACGACTTCGGGAACTGCAGCACCTTCTGGTAGAAGGCCTCGGCGTTGGCCAGCTCGTTGGCGCCGAAGTAGTAGTCGGCGAAGGCCAGGTACGCCTCGGGGACGTACTTCGACTGCGGGTAGTCCTCGAGCAGGCGGTGGTAGATCTGCCGCGCCTCCTTCATGTACTTGCCCTGCTGGAGCGAGTACGCGAAGGCGAACAGCGCCTGATCCATCCGCGGGTAGTTCTTGAACTTGTCGTTGTCGGTGAGGGTCTTGTAGACCTTCACCGCGTTCTTGAGCGCGGCCTCGGACTTGGCCTTGTTGTCCTTGACCGCCTGCTGCCACTTGGCCTTGTCGGCGGGCTTGCCGCTGTCGGCCTTGATCGACGCCTCGGTCGCCTTCAGGCGGTGGAAGCGGTTGAGCTGCGAGTGCATCTCGGCGAGGCGGAAGTACAGGTCCGCCTTCTCGGTGGCGTCGGAGTCCGAGGTCTCCTCGATCAGGCCCTCGAGCAGCTGGATCTGCTCGCGGCGGATGTCGCCGACGGCGCCCTGGATCTCGAGGACGTCGTCGGCGCTGATCGACGGGCCCTTGGGCTTGTCGTCGCCCTTGGGCGTCGACGGCCGCACGCGGTCGCTGATCTTGACGTCGACCTTGACCGAGTTCTGGCGCTTGTACTTGGTCTCCTCGGCGCCGACCGGGCCGGCGAGGAGGCCGTACGCGGCGAGCGCGAGGAGCGACGTGGAGTAGGGGCGGATCGAACGGGCCATCGGGTGTACCTCGGTGGGTCGTTTCAGCGTCGAACGCGTCGACGTCAACTTGTCAGTCGGCAACTCAGGAGCGGGACGGACGCGGCGCGGTCACTTCGGGCATTGGCTCCGCACCTTGAAGCGGTAGTAGCCGAGCTCGTCCTTCCAGTACTCGCCGTTGAAGCGCCAGACGAAGTGCTCGTCGTCGACGACGATCGGGTCCTCGCGGTGGCTCTTCGAGATCTTGTCGCCGGTGCGCTCGGCGCTGATCTTGCCGGCCTGGGCGTCGAGCACCTCGATGCGGATCTTGATGCCGTCGCGGCCGAGATCCTGGAGCTCCTTGACCAGGCGGTTGAGGCGCTCCTTGGCGAGGCGGCCGGCGTCGGCGGCGGCCACCGACTTGACCAGCTCGAGGTCGGCGTTGATGTCGCCGGCCACCGCGGTGGTCTGCCAGGCCTTGTCGGCCTTGCCGAGCATGGTGAGCTCGTGGTCGAGCTCGTCGACCCACGCGAAGGTCTTGCCCAGCGTCTTGTCGCCGAGCACCGACATCGTCAGGCGCTGGGTGACGTCGTCGAGCCCGGCCTTGCCGGCCATGATCTTCTTCACGTACTCGTAGAACTCGGCGTTGTCCTCGTACTTGCCGATGACACCCTGCAGGTTCTCGCGCAGCGGCTTGAACTTGGTGTTGAACTCGCTGACCGCCTCGAGCGCGCGGTCGTAGAGGCAGTACTTGTAGTAGATGACGCTCTTCAGGAGGATCGACTCCGGGAAGAACTGGTTCTCGAAGTACGGCGCGTTGAGCGTGTGGATGTTGCCGAGCGCCTTGGGGTTGGACGTCTTCATGAAGTACGCCCACGACGCCTCGAACAGCGACTCCGCCCACTCGCCCGAGTTCTGCGGCAGCTTCTCGTAGTAGCGGATGGCCTTGTCGAAGTCCTTGGTCGAGTAGAAGACGCGGGCCATCTGCAGCATGGCCAGCTCCTCGTAGCGATCGAGGTCGCCGGCCTTGTACTGCTTGGGCCGCTCGCGCGCGACCTCGAGGACCCGCTTGAACGCCTCGCCGGCGGGGCGGCCCTCGTACTTGCGGACGTAGGTGACGCCCTCGAAGAACTTGGCCTTGACGTAGAAGTCGCTCGCCTCGCCGACCTTGCCGAACAGCTCGATCGCCTTGTCGAACTCGGCGTGGTTGTAGAAGTGGCGGCCGAGCAGGAAGTACAGCTCGTCGCGGACCTGATCCATGATCGGCTCGTCGAGCGACGACGGATCGTACTTGCCGATCAGGTCGAGGATGCCCGAGGTCTCGGGCAGCACGCGCGACAGCGCGGCGAGCCACTTGAGCGTCGCCGGGTAGTAGCCGTGGTCGGGGCCGACGGTGACGATCTTCTCGAACCAGCTCTGGGCGCTCGCGTAGTACCCCATCTGGTACAGCGTCTTGCCCATGTAGAACTCGGCGCGCTGCTTGTTGGCGGCGTCGTCGGTGGTGTCGCCGTCGAGGACCTTCTTCAGCTCGATCGTCGAGCTGTAGTAGTCCTTCTTCTTGTAGAGGTCGATCGCGCGCTCGAAGGTCTTCGACGCCGGGGTCGCCGCGGCGGCGTCGTCGTCATCGGCCTGGGCGCGGACGGTGCGGGCGTCGGCCGCGAGCATGACGGTGCCGACGGCGACACCGAGGATGGCAGTGGACAGAGCGGACAGACGGCGCATCAGGGTTCCTCCAGACGGGCGCCCGAGCAGTCGGCACCTCGAGCAGCGCGGCGCCCCACGCGGGGGACATCGCCAACGCTTTCGCGGGCCTCTCGGGCGGCGGAATCATCGACGTGCGCGCGCGGAATTGTCAAGGCACCCGTGCGACCTTGGACCACGCCTGCGGTGGTTCGGCGATGATCGCGCCGTCGCGACGACAGACCCAGCATCACTACGCGGACACATCGCGCTGGGCGCGGTTGCACGCCACCGTGGCATCTCGCCCCGATCAGGTTTCGGTGACGGATCGACGAGCCCACCGCACTCATCGAACATCGCGCCCGCCTTGACTTCGCCACCTCGACTTCTATTATCGCCGCTCGACGCGGGCGAGCTTGTGCCCAACGTCTGCCAACGGAGCCAGGGAACCCGATGAACACCACCGCTCGTTCGCATCGCCCCATGTGGATCGCCGTCGCCGTGGCCGCCCTCGCGGCGGGCTGCAGCGACAACCCGGTGGGCCGCATCTGCGACCTCGGCCTCAACGATCCCGGCCTGAACCAGGCCGTGGTTGGCTCGCCCTCGCTCGACTGCCCGACGCGCACCTGCTTGAAGGTGCCGATGGACGTGAACAAGGTCCCGCCCGACGACTTCCAGGCGCTGTCGGCCAACAAGGGCATGTGCACCGCCACCTGCGAGAGCGACGACGACTGCGACAAGGTCCCCGAGTCGCCTTGCATCACCGGGTTCACCTGCGGCGTCGCGCTGACGGTGGGTCCGTTCTGCTGCCAGAAGTTCTGCATCTGCAAGGACTACGTCGTCCTCCCTCCGTCGGGCCAGCTGCCCGACAAGGAGGCGTGCGACGCGTCCAACCCGACGAACATCTGCTGCAACCTCGAGGGTCGCGTCGGCAACACGCTGTACCCGAACTGTCCGGGCTGACCGTGTTTTCAAGAGGGCGTTTCGCAAACGCCCTCCCCCGGCATTCGCCGGGGCCCCCACCCGAAACGGCCCGGAGTGCGGCCCCAGACGATGGTGGGATGAACGAAGGTTGGCGGCGGTGCGAGGGATTGGTGGATCGGACTAAGGGCCGTGGTCGCCGTCGCGGCCGCGGTCGCGCGGTCACCAGGTGATGTGGAAGGCGCCGGGGATCACCACGAGATCGGCGCCGGTGATGGCGACGACGTCGAAGCGGCAGGTGCGGAAGCGCGGCTGGCGGTGCGCGAGGTACTGCGCGGCCATGCGTGCGACCTGGCGCTGCTTGCTGTGCGGCACGGCGGCGAGCCCACCGCCGAAGCGGCCGTCGGCGCGTGAGCGCACCTCGACGAAGACCAGCACGTCGCCGTCGTAGGCGACCAGGTCCAGCTCGCCGACGCGAGCGCGGTAGTTGCGCTCGACGACGCGATAGCCACGCGCGATCAGCGCCGACTCGGCGCGACGCTCCGCGGCGCTACCCGCGCAGGTTCGATCTCGGACTCGCTCCCCCATCCCGCCCTCCTGTCACACGGTCGAAGATAGCTCAGGCGCCAGCGGCGGCCTTGAGCTCCTTCTTCTTCTGGCGCTTGCCGCGGCCGGTGATCTTCTCCTTCGGCGCGGCGGGCTCGGCACCCTCGACGGGCGCGGCCTCGACGGTCTCGACGTGGATCGCGGCGGCGCGCTCCTTGATGCGGGCGGCCTTGCCGGACAGCTCGCGGAGGTAGAACAGCCGGGCCTGGTTGACCCGACCGCGCGCCATCACCTCGACCTTGTCGATGTTGGGCGAGTTGTCGGGGAACACGCGCTCGACGCCGACGCCGTAGGAGATCTTCCGCACGGTGAAGGTGGAGCGGGCGCCCTTGCGCACGCGGCGGATGCAGACGCCTTCGAAGGCCTGGAGGCGCGTCTTCTCGCCCTCGCGGATCTTCGCCCAGACCTTGACCGAGTCTCCGGGACGGAACTCGGGCAAGGCACCCTGGCGGCGGTTCTGCTTGTCGATGGATTCGAGGATGCGATGGGCGCTCATTGGAGCCTCAGGAGGCGGACGCACAGAAAAGGTCTGCGCGCGGACGCGTGTTTCTGCCAGAAAGGCGGGGGGGCGTCAAGCGGTGGGAGCCGGCGACCGCACGCCGAACAGGTCGGCGACGACGATCGCGGCCGCGGAACGCACCGATAGGTGATTCCAGCCGGTCCGGCTCTCGATCGGGGGCAGGAGGTCGGTCACCTGCGGCAACTCGCCGTCGGCCAGGCCCCAACCGGTGCCGAACAGCAGCAGCATCGGCTGCCCCGGGGCGTCGACCAGCTCGCCCAGGAGGGCCGGGCCGGTCAGGCGGCGGGCGGTGGGGAACCGGGCGGGATCGGCCGAGGTGGCGACCACCCGGGGCGCCTGGCCGTGCTGGGCGGTGATCGCGGCGATCACGTCGGCCACCGACGCGGCGGCGTGGACGATGCGCAGCGCCGAGGCCCGGCCGTCGTGCCCGCCGCCGGGGCCCCGGGGCCCGGTGTCGGCGGCCAGCTCCTGCCACGCAGCGGCGATGTGCTCGGCCTTGGCACGCTGGCTCTCGACAGGGGTGACGACGTGGTAGCCGGCGAGGCCGAAGGTGCGCGCGGTGCGGGCGAGATCGTGGACGTCGAGGTTGGTGACCGCGCTGGTGACGACGGCGCCGGTGCGATCGTGGACCGGGTGGTGGACCAGCGCGACGCTGGTGCGGCCGGCGACGTCGAGGCCGGCGGCCTCGGCCAGCTTGCGGTCGAGCTTGTCGAGGCGATGCCGCGCGTAGAGCTCGGGGCGGCGGCGGGCGGTGCGGCGCAGCGCCTCGCCGCGGCGCCAGCGGCGGATCGCCTCGTGGTTGCCGCCGGCGAGGATCTCGGGGATCGGCCGGTCGCGGAACACCGCGGGCCGCGTGTATTGCGGGTACTCGAGCAGGCCGGCGGCGAACGACTCGTCGTCGGCCGACGCGGCGTCGCCCAGGACGCCGGGCAGGAACCGCGCGACCGCGTTGATGACGCACGCCGCGCCGAGCTCGCCGCCGGTGAGCACGAAGTCGCCGAGGGAGATCTCCTCGTCGACGCAGGCGTCGAGCACGCGCTGATCGACGCCCTCGTAGCGGCCGCACACCAGCACGACGTGCTCGAGCGCCGCCAGCCGGCGCACCGTGGCCTGGGTCAGCGGCGCGCCGCCGGGGCCGAGGAACACCCGGTGGCCGGGGCCGGCGGCGTCGATCGCGGCGGCCAGCGGCTCGCAGCGCATGACCATGCCGGGGCCGCCGCCGTAGGGCGTGTCGTCGACGGAGCGGTGGCGATCGTGGGTGAAGTCGCGCGGGTTGACGAAGGCGATGGGCAGGCCGCCGGCGGCGCGGGCGCGACCGACCACCCCCACCGCGAGCGCCCCGTCGACGATCTCGGGCAAGATCGAGACGACGGTGAAGCGGGTCACCGCGGCTCCTCGGGGATCCCGTCGGGCGGCGTGACCACGACGACGCGCCGCTCCGCGTCGACGTCGGCGATGAACGCGTCGACCAGCGGCAACAGGCGCTCGACCGCGCCCGGGCTGCCGTCCTCGTGCTGGTCGTCGTGGATCACCAGGCGATCCTGAGGGCCGAGCTCGATCGCGACGATCGTGCCCCAGGGCCGCCCGTCGGCGAGCTGGCAGCGGCAGCCGACCAGATCGGCGTAGAGCACGTCGTCGTCGTCGAGGGCGAGCTGGTCGCGGGCGACCGAGACCACCTGGCCGCGCAGCGCCGCGGCGGCGTCGCGATCGGTCAACCCCTCGAGGGCCAGGAGGTAGGCGCCGCCGACCGGGCGGGCGGCGACCACCGCGTAGCGGCGCTCGCCGATCCACAGGTGATCGACCGCGCCGAGGGTCTCGGACGACGGATCGATCGACACCGCCAGCACCTCGCCGCGGATGCCGTGGGCCTTGGCGATGGTGGCGACCTCGACCCGATCGGCCGCGGCGTCACCGTCGGCGGCCTCGGGGGCCGGCTCGCCGGGCGTGCGCACGATCAGCCTCTTATTCGAGGATCTCGACCAGGATGCGCTTCTTGGAGCGCGGCGCGACCTGGGTGACCAGCGTGCGGAGGGCGCGGGCGGTCTTGCCGCCGCGGCCGATGATCTTGCCGAGATCGCTCTCGGCGACCTCGAGCTCGTACACCGAGGCCTGGCGCTCCTCGACGAGGGCCACGTGGACCTCGTCGGGCTTGTCGACCAGGCCCTTGGCGATGTAGCGGACCAGATCGGCGATGTCGAGGGCCGCGCCGTCGTCGGTGCGGGTCACGATCAGGCCTTGGCGGTCTTGGCCGGGGCAGCGGCGCCGGCCTTGAAGCGACGGACCAGGCTGGCCAGGGTCTCGGACGGCTGGGCGCCGACCTTGACCCAGTGCTCGTAGCGCTCGGCGTCGTAGGCGAAGGCCTTCGTGCGCGGATCGAACGTGCCGATCAGATCGATGAACCGACCGTCGCGGGCCCGACGCTTGTCGGCGGCGACGATGCGGTAGAACGGGCGCTTCTTCGAGCCCTGACGAGACATGCGGAGGACGACCATGGATTCCTCGAACGGGGTGGCGTGAGAGCGGCGGAATCTACGGGCCGGGTCCGGCGCTGTCAAGCGTGCTATAGGTCTCGCGCATGCTAGCGCAATCGATGCGCCGCGCGGTCGGCCTGATCGTGCCCATCTTCGCGGTGCTGGGCTGCTCCGGGCGCACCAGCAAGGCCCCGCCCTCGCCCGCCGCCGAGACCACCATCACCGTGTTCGCCCTCGCCGAGGTCCGCGGGCAGATCGAGCCGTGCGGCTGCACGACCGATCCCCTGGGCGACCTGGCCCGGACCGCGGAGCTGGTGACCACCGCCCGGGCCCAGCACCCGGTGGTGGTCATCGACGCCGGCTCGCTGCTCTATCCGAGAGCGACGATCGATCCGCAGGCCCGGCCCCAGGAGGACCTGAAGGCCGATCTGCTGGCCCGCGTCTATAAGGACGAGCTGGCGGTGGCCGCGGTGGGGCTGGGCCCCAACGACCTGGCCGCCGGCCCCGACCAGGTGCGCCTGCCGCGCCAGGTCGCGAACCTGCCGGCGACCGCCGGCGTGGCGCTGGCGCCGCCGACGGTGATCGCCGCCGGCAGCGAGAAGATCGGCGTGTTCGGCGTGATCGACCCGGCGCTGGTCCCGGCGCTCGGCGCCAGCGATCCGCTGGCCGCGGCGACCGCCGCGGTGGCCAAGCTGCGCGCCGACGGCGCCACCCGGGTGTTCGCGCTGGCGACGATGACCAAGAAGGACGCGGTGACGCTGGTGCGCAAGGTCGGCGGGATCGACCTGGTGGTGATCGCCGCCGGCATCGCCGCGCCCGAGCCCAAGGACGTGCGCGCCTCGGCCGAGGTGGTAGGCAGCACGATCGTCGTCGTGCCCGCCAACCGCGGCCAGGTGGTGAGCCGGCTCGAGCTGACGCTGCGCCCCGGCGGCGGCCCGCTGGTCGACGCGATCGGCCCGGCGGCCGCGGCCGACCGCCAGCGCGAGCTGGCCGATCGCATCGCGACCCTCGACGAGGAGCTGGCGCGGTTCGAGAAGGACCCCGAGGCCGATCTGGCGTTCGTCGCCGCCCACCGCCGCGAGCGCGACGAGCTGGCCCGGACCAAGGACGAGCTGGGCATCAACCCGCGCCGCGTCCCGGCCACCGGCAGCTACTTCGAGCTGGCGCAGCTGCGCATCTCCAAGGCGCTGGCCTGCGACCTCGACGTGGTCAAGGCCAAGCAGGAGTACACCCGCGCCGCCGGCGTCGCCAACGTCGCGGCAGCCAAGGCCGCGCCGCCCCCGCCGCCGCCGCCGGACGGCACCGCGACCTACGTCGGCACCGAGGCGTGCGGCGACTGCCACGCCGAGGCGGTGACGTTCTGGAAGCAGACCCGCCACGCCCAGGCGTGGCAGACGCTGGTCGAGGTCGACAAGCAGTTCGACTTCGACTGCATCAACTGCCACGTCACCGGCTGGGGCAGGCCGGGCGGCGCGACGATGGCGCAGAGCGAGCCGCTGCGCGACGTGCAGTGCGAGACCTGCCACGGGCCGGGCTCGATCCACGTCGACGCCGACGACGCCGACGCGAAGAAGACGATCACCCTCGCGCCGGCGGTCGACCTGTGCGCCACCGAGTGCCACACCATCGAGCACTCCGACACGTTCGATCGCACCGCGTACCTGCGCGACGTGATCGGGCCCGGCCACGGCGAGAAGGCCCGCGCCATCCTCGGCCCGGGCCCGACCGGCCACGAGCTGCGCAAGGCCGGGCTGGCCAAGGCCGCCGCGACGCTGGGCGCGGGGTGCCCGAAGTGACGCGGGCGGCGGCGCGGCTCGCGCTGGCGCTGGGGCTGGTGGCGTGCAGCCACCCGCGCCCGACCGCGTCGCCGGCCCCGACCGCCACCCACCGGCCGACCAAGCCGCGGCCGACCAAGCCGCGACCGGCCAAGCCTGCGACACCGGCGGCGGTGCCCGTCGCACCGGACACCGCTGCGACCGTCGCACCTGACCCGCCCGATGCCCGCCCGGGTGTCGAGCGCGGCCAGGCGGTGTGGTACGCCTCTGGGCGGATGACGGCCTCGGGGGAGCGCTTCGACAAGCACAAGATGGCCGCCGCGCACCGCACGCTGCCCTTCGGCACCAAGGTGCGGGTCACCGCCGACCGCACCGGGCGCTCGGTGGTGGTGCGCATCAACGATCGCGGCCCGTTCGGCAACAAGGCGCGCATCATCGACCTGACCGAGGCGGCGGCGAAGCAGCTCGGCATCATCGATGCAGGGCACGCCGCCGTGACGATCGAGATCCTGGAGAGTCCATGACCGAACCCGACGCGTTGCTCGACCTGCGGGGCGTGGCCAAGCGCTACGGCCAGGTGTTCGCCCTGCGCGGCATCGACGCCAAGGTCGCGCGCGCGACCAAGGTGGTGGGCCTGCTCGGGCCCAACGGCGCCGGCAAGTCGACGCTGGTGAAGTGCATGCTCGGGCTGATCCCGTTCGAGGGCCACGCCCGGGTGCTGGGCTACGACCCGCGCGTCGACGGCGCCGCGATCCGCGCGCGGGTCGGCTACATGCCCGAGAGCGACGTCTTCCTGTCGGGCATGTCGGCGGTCGAGCTGTGCGCCTACGCCGCCGAGCTGTCGGGGCTGCCGCGCACCGAGGCGCTGCAGCGGGCCCACGCGTCCCTGTACTACGCCGGCCTCGAGGACAAGCGCTACCAGAACGTCGACGGCTACTCGACCGGGCAGAAGCAGCGGGTCAAGCTGGCCCAGGCGTTGGTCCACGATCCCGAGCTGCTGTTCCTCGACGAGCCGACCAACGGCCTCGACCCGCGGTCGCGCGACGAGATGCTCGAGCTGATCGCCGAGCTGCCCGAGAAGCGCGGCTGCACGATCATGATCTCGACCCACCTGCTGACCGACGTCGATCGGGTGTGCGACAGCGCGCTGATCATGCACCTCGGCCAGGTGCGCTTCGCCGGCACGATCGATCAGCTGCGGACCAGCGCCGGCCGGGCCCGGGACTACGTGATCGAGGTGCGCGAGCGGATCGGCGACCTGTACGACGCGCTGACCGCGCGCGGCGCCGTGGCCGCGGCGTTCTCGCCGGTCGGCCTGACCGCGACCCTGCCCGAGGACCTGACCGCCCACGACGTGCTGGCGCTGGCGCGCAAGGCCAACGTCCAGATCCGCACGCTCGAGCCGCACCGCGAGTCGATGGAGCAAGCGTTCCTGCGGGTCGTGAGCTCGCCGGCGCCGATCGGCGCCGACGGCCCCTACCGCACCACCACCGGAGAGTCCGCGTGACCCAGCCAACCGAGGCCGCGCCGCCGGTCAAGAAGGGCGTGATCCACGACATCGGCTACGCGCGCTACGCCGGCGAGCGGCGGGCGCCGTCGACGCTGTGGCGCGTGATCATGCGCCACCAGATCGCCCACGCCTGGAAGACGTGGTGGCGGTGGAAGCCCGCGATCATCGGCGCGGTGATCACCACCGTGGTGTGCGGCGTGATCATGTACGTGTCGGCCGACAGCCGGATCAGCGGCCTCACCCGCGCCGGCGGGCCGCTGGCGTTCATCGACGGCACGCTGGCCTACTCGTTCGGCTTCTACAACAAGTTCGCGTTCCTGATGACGATGACCGTCGGCGCCGCGGTGGTCGCGCGCGATCAGGAGACCGGCGCGTTCGCGTTCTACTTCTCGCGCCCGGTGCGGGCGCGCGACTACGTGATCGGCAAGGTGGCGGGGATGGTAGTGGTGATGGGGACGATCCTGCTGGCCGGGCCGCTGCTCCTGGCGGCGTTCCGCATCGGCATGGCCGGCGACACCAAGACGATGATCGACCTGCTGCCGTGGCTGGGGCGCGCGCTGACCGTCGGGCTGCTGGCGTCGTTGGCCTACGCGACCCTGCCGCTGGCGCTGTCGGCGCTGGTCGGCAAGCGGACGATCTCGCTGGCGGTGTGGGCCGCCTACTACGTCATGGGCACCAGCCTGTTGTCGGTGGTCGGCATGCTGACCTGGAGGCCGCTGGCGGCGATCGACCCGGCCAACGCGGTGGTGTCGCTGGCGTTCGGCCTGTGGGACATCGACATGCCGGGCCGCGACAAGAACGCGCTGGTCGGGGTGGCCCCGGCGGCGATCAGCCTGGCCGCGCAGAGCCTGATCGCGGTGGGCCTGCTCTACAACCGGGTCAGCCGCCAGGCGGCCGGCGCGGTCGGAGCCAGCTCGTGAGCGCCCCGATCGTCGTCGCCGAGCGCTGCTCGAAGTGGTACGGCGCGGTGCTGGGCATCAGCGACATCACCTGGACCATGGGCGGCGGGGTGATCGGCCTGCTCGGCCCCAACGGCGCCGGCAAGTCGACGCTGATGAAGCTGATGAGCGGGCTGTTGCGCCCCAGCCGCGGCACGATCAAGGTCCACGGCGGCGACCCGTTCGTCGATCCGCTGGTGCGCCGCCGCATCGGCTACAGCCCCGAGCACGAGACCACCTACGACGAGCTGACCGGCCGCGAGCTGGTGACGGCGCTGGCGCACCTGGCCGGCGTGCCGCGCGCGCAGGCGCCGGCCGCCGCGGTGGCGGCGCTCGAGGTGATGGGGATGCAGGGCGCGATGGATCGCCGGGTCAAGGGCTACTCCAAGGGCATGCGCCAGCGCACCAAGCTGGCCGCCACCCTGGCCCACGATCCCGACCTGCTGATCCTCGACGAGCCGCTCACCGGCGTCGACCCGATCGCCCGCGCCGAGATCATCACCAAGATCCGCGCGCTGGCCAAGGCCGGCAAGACCATCGTCGTGTCGAGCCACGTGCTCTACGAGATCGAGGCGCTGACCGAGGACATCGCGGTCATCTACCGCGGCCAGGTGCTGGCCGAGGGCAACCTCTACGAGATCCGGCGGCTGATCGACCACCACCCGCACCGCATCCGCGTCGAGTGCGATCGCCCGCGCGCGCTGGCGGCGGCGCTGGCCGGCGCCGACCACGTCCGGCGCATCACGATGGAGCGCAAGGCGGTGGTGATCGAGACCGAGCAGCCCGATCGCTGCTACGACGAGCTGGCCACCGCGATGCTCGACAGCGACTTCGTGCTGCGCGGCATGACCTCTCCCGACAACAACCTGGGCGCGGTGTTCGAGTACCTGACCGGCGACCGCGGCCGCGCGAGGGCAAGCGAATGACGACCACGACGCTCACCGGGTGGCAGGCCACCGCCGCGCTCGCCCGCCTGTCGCTGAAGCGCGCCGCCCGCGGCAAGGCGCTGTGGGTGACGCTGGCGCTGTCGCTGGTGCCCACGCTCTACGCGATCGCGTTCCGGATCGCGGATCGGGTCAGCCCCGACCGCTGGGAGGGCGCGGTCATGATGACCTCGCTGCTGCTGACGGTGATCCCGCCGATCCTGGTGGCGTCGTCGATCGCCGACGAGATCGACGACAAGACCTCGGCCTACCTGTGGTCGCGGGCGCTGCCGCGCTGGTCGATCGTGCTGGGCAAGTTCCTCGGCCTGGTGCCGATCGCGATCGCCGCGCCGGCGGTGGCGGTGACCATCAGCTTCGCCGTGCTCGGCTCGGCCGCGGCGTCGCTCACCGACCTCGAGCGCGCGCTCGCGGCGCTGGCGCTGGGCACGATCGCGGCGTCGGCGATCGCGGCGATGATCGCGACGTTGATGCCGCGGTTCGCGGTGGCCGGCGCGGTGTGCTGGCTGTTGCTGATCGACGCGCCGGTCGGGGCGCTCGACCTCAACCTGCACGTCATCACCGCGTCGTTCGGCGCCCGCACCGTCGCCGGCTTCGGCGGCGACGCGTCGCTGGCCAGCGCGCTGATCTCGCTGGCGGTGCTCACCGCCGGCGGGCTGGCGATCGCGATCCGCCGGATGGAACGGATCGAATAGCCGCCCGCTCCGCTCAGCGGCAGACCGCGAGCCGGGCCGACTGCTGCCACAGCGGGGCCCAGTAGGTGTCGCGCAGCGCGGCCGAAGCGGCGGCGCTGTCGACGATGTAGCCGAACTCGGTGAGGCCGGCCGGGTACAGGTTCTGCGAGCCGACGTAGAACGCGGCGTCGTCGACGAACAGCAGCTTGGCGTGGTTGCCGGGGACGCCGCCGGTGGTGAAGGCGTCGTCGGCCGAGAACCGGATCGGCGCGACCGCCAGCTTGCCGCACACCAGCGCCTGCAGCGCCGCGCCGGTCGGGGCGCCGGGCTGGGCCGCGACCGCGGCGGTGATCTCGTCGGCGACCTCGGCCAGCGACCAGCCGTTGGCGTAGGGCGCCTGCGACGGGCCCAGCCCGCCGACCCGCGCCTCGGGGCTCGACACGACGATCTTCACGTCGACGCCGCGCAGGATCGCCGCGCCCAGCGCGTCGAGCAGCTCCTGGTTCCAGCCGCCGAGCGGGATGCCCAGCACCGGCGCCTGGACCGGGCCGAGATCCTGCTGCGAGATGCGGACCGTGCGCGCCGCGGCCTCGACCATGGCCACCTGCGCCAGGTCGGCGGGGTTCGAGGCGTCGCGGGGATCGATCTGCGCCAGCCGGCCCGCCGCGATCACGGTGGTGGCGCCGGCGCCGACGGCGGGCGCCGGCAGCGCGCTGTCGCCCGGGCAGCGATCGCTCGTCGCGCCGCGGCTCCAGGTGAACGCGGCGACCGAGCCGGTGACGCGGGTGATCCAGCTGCGGTTGGCGCAGGTCCAGCGCCACTGCAGATCGGCGAAGCGGTGGCCGTCGCGCGCCGCGGCGCCGGTGACCCGCATCGACAGATCGTGGACCGGCTCGCCGTCGAGGTAGTGCTTGGTCCACAGGTTGTGGCCGCCGACCAGCGCGGTGGCGCCGTCGACCGCGACGATCTTCGAGTGGTTCCACGACGGCGGCAGGTTGCTCGAGCGGTAGTTGCCGACCGACACCGTGACCTTGGCGGTGGCCGGCAGATCGCGGGTGAGCCGCGCCAGGACCGCGCGCGCGTCGACCGCGCCCTGGATCGGGAACGCGCCGAACAGCAGGCGCACCGACACCGTGCGGCCGCTGGCGCCGAGCCAGGTGATCGCGTTGCGGATCGTCGCCTCGAAGCGGCCGTCGGGCGGCTGCAGGCTGGTGAGATCGACGGTGGTGCGCGCGCTGGTGATGAGGCCGTGCAGCGCATCGAGCAGCGCGACGTCGGAGTGACCGACGCAGCGGCGCTGCGGCGCCTGGCCGGGGGCCTTGGCGGTGGCGGCCAGCGGCGCGCAGCGGCCGCGCGGCCCGCAGTCGGCGTCGACGGTGCACACCAGGATCCCGAGGTCGACGTCGCAGCGGGCGCCGGTGGTGCACAGCGCCGGCAAGGTCAGCGCCGCGGCCGGCTGGCCCCAGTGCGCGGCCGGCGGCGATTGCACCAGCCAACCGGCGTCGAGGCGGTTGTCGGTGGTGACCGACCAGGTGCGGCCGCGGTCGCCGGGCGCGGTGGCGTCGAGCGCCGCGACCACCGCGTCGCCGACCGGCGAGAGGCGGGCCGCGACGCCGTCGGCCTTGCCGCCGGGATCGGCCGCGCCGTCGGGGCCGGCGAGCTCGGTCTCGGCGCACGCGGCGAGGGTCAGGGTCACGATCAGAAGCGAAGCGCGAGTCATAGGCCCCGTCGCCACAGCAACCGCCGTTCCAGATGACGCAACGCGTAACGCCGCAGACCCGCTGGCGCGCCGCCGGATGGTCAACCGGCCTGGCTACCTCACCCGCCAGCGGTGATGTGAGCGCGCCGACGGTCTATGCGCGCGGCGGCCCGGTCGGTTGCGAACCGGTAGATCCGGGGCGAAGATCTGGCATGGGATCAGCGGGAGATCGCCCTGGGGACGAGGCCTTGCCCGACGAGCTGGTGCGGCCGTCCTCCGCGCGCGACTGGGATCTGCCGACGGCGTGGCTGCTCGGGACGCAGCTGACCGCGTCGGTGCGAGACATGATCGCGTCGGGCCTCAGCCAGGCGGACGTGCGCGACTGGATGGACGCCGGTCCACCCATCAAGCTCGAGGTGCCCGCGGACGAGGACGCGATCTGGATCGACTTCCTGGCTGACACGGGCGACTCGCCGTTGCTGGTCTACCGGCTCGCGCACCTGCTCTTGCCGCCGACGCTCACGGTGCACTTCGCGCCGGCCGGCGATCGGCCTGCCCCACCACCGCTGGAGTTGCCGCGCGGTCGCGCGCTCGTGATCGGCGGCGACACGGCCTACCCGGTCGCAGATGCCGACGCGTTGCTGCGGCGGATGCGCGCGCCCTTCGTCTGGGCGCGGCAGGATCTGCGCGCGCACGGCGTGGCGCTGCCGCACGACGTCCCCTTGGTGGGCATCCCCGGCAACCACGACCTCTACAACACGCTGGCGGGGCACGTGCGGGTGTTCCGCGCGGATCCCGCGCAGCCGTTGCCACCGCCGACGCCACCCGCGCCGCCAGCGTTGACGCTGCCCGGCTACCATCGTGTCCAGCACGCGTCGTACTTCGCCCTCGACCTGCCGTTCGATTGGCAGCTGTGGGGACTCGACGTCGAGTTCCGCCGCGTCGACGATCGTCAGGCCGCGTACTTCCGCAGCCTGACCGTGCCGCCGGAGTCGGCGACATCCGGCTGGCGGCCACCGGCACGCATCGTGGTGTCGTCGCGTCCCGCGGTCGTGTATCACGGGGCCTCGCACCACGCCGCAGAGCTCGCGGCGATCTTCGAACGCTGCGGGCTGGGGGCCGCCGCCGATCAGCCGTTCCTGAGCGACGGCGCGTTGCCGAGCGACGAGCTGCGGCTCGATCTTTCGGGCGACGTCCACACCTATGAACGCTACTGGGGTCGCGACGGCCACGGCGAGGTCGCCGGGGACGCAGCCGCCGCCGCGCTGCAGATGCAGCTGGACGCGCTCGCGGAGCCAGCGGCGGCCAACCTCGCGAGCGAGCGCCCCGCGGCGGATCGCGCGGGCGTCGCCAACCGGCCGATCCGCGCGAGCGACACGCCGGAGACGCGGGAGCGGGCCAACTACGCATCGGTGGTCTCGGGGCTCGGCGGCGCGTTCCATCACCCCGGCCAGGTGCGGCTCGGCGACAGTCCTCCTCGGCGATCGTGGCCACGGGCGGCCGACTCGGTGCGGGCCATCGGGGCGCGGCTGTTGCGCCCGATGGCGGTATTCCAGGCGGGAGCCGTGGGCATCGCCGGCGCGATCGTCGCGGTCCTGTGTCTCGGGCTCACCTACCTCGCCTACCGCGACGCCCGCGAGTCACAGCTCGCGGTGCGCAACCTGCTCGAGTTGCCGCTACGCGCCGCGCCCCGTGACCTGCAACCCGTCGGTCACGCGCTCTGGATCGCCGCCGCGGTGCTCGGCGCGCTCGTCGCCGCCGGCGCGTTGGTGCTCGCGATCGGCGTCGCGCGGTGGCTCCGGCACGGCTCGCCGCCGCCGATGCCGGAGGCCGACCTGATCGCGGCGAGCGCGCTGGCGCGCGCCCGGCGTCGCGTGGGTCGGTTCGTCGAGCGCCCGCGCGCCGCGGTCGCCACCGCGATCAGCCGGATGACGCGACGCCCCGCGGTGCGCCGGTTCACGTCGGTCTTCGGCGCCAACCGTGACAACGTGGTCGCCGTCCTCGTGACGTTGCCAGTCTGGCTCGCGCTGATCGCGCTGTGGAGCGCGCTCGCGTACGCCGCCTTCGCCTCTGACGACCTGCGCGCCGCCGCCGACGGGTTCGTGCCGTTGTATGTGGTGACGACCTTGCTGTTGCTGGCCATGCTGGCGCTCGGATGGTCGGTGGCGCCGGGGCACCGCACCCGGACGCTGCACACGACGAGCGGTCCGCCGCGCCTCGCGCTCCTGACCCCGTGGGGCGCCCGGATCGCGTTCACCCTGCTGGCGTTGTTGATCGGTGCGCTGATCGTCTGGCTGCCCTATGCGTGGACCCGCGCGGCCACGGCGCATGGCTGGGACGAACGCTTGCTGCTGCTGTTGGTCGTGTTCGCGTACCGCCCCACGACGCCCCTCAGCGAGTGGATCCTGCGCTGGCGGGTCCGACGTCGCCGTGTCGGCTTGGCCGTCATGTTCCTGGCGCTGGTGGCCAGCTACGTCGCGGTTCCCATCGCGTTCCACCCGAGCGAGGCCGTGCTCGACCAGAGCCCACGCCCGTACACGCTGCTGCTGGTGGGGTACTTCGGTGCGTACTTCACCTGCCTGTTGATCGGCTGGTATTTCCTGCTGTGCCTGCAGTGGAACGGCCACGGCAATGAGGCCGGCGGCGCGGCCCGCGTCGTCGACTACGCGGAGTTCGTCCGCATCAAGCTCAGCCGTGATCGCGCCGAGGTCTACGTCGTCGCGGTCGCCAACCAGCCGCCCGGCGGGACACCACCGTTGCCGGGCTGGCGCCGGTTCATGCGTCGGTTGTTCTCGATGAGCCTGCCGGCGCCCGCCGACCACGTCGGCACCGCCCAGCTGGTCGATCACTTCACGATCGCGCGCCAGGCCAGCGGCACCGCCTCGTCGAGCCAGGCCCGGTAGACGCGGGCGGCGACGGCGGGGCGGCCGGCGGCGCGCAGCGTGAAGTAGCAGTCGTCGACCAGCGTGTCCTGGTTGTCGCGCAGGTCGGTGTGGCCGAGCTCGTCGAGGATGCGGACCGCCAGCTCGAGGCCGCGGGCCTCGGCCGGATCGGCGGCGGCGACGCTGGCGGCGGCCAGCGCGTGGCGGGCGGCCAGCGCGGCGGGCTCGAGCACCAGCGCGTCGGCCGCCGCGGCGATCTGCGCCAGCAGCGGCGCGGCGTCGGCGACCAGCGCCGGCAGCGCCAGCCCGGCCAGGTGGCGCGCGATCGCGGCGAACGCGATCGTGCCGGGGAACGCGGCGGGCGCCGGCCACGGCGCGACCCGCTCCCAGGTCAGCCGTTCGGGCCGCGCCTGGGCGTCGGCCAGCTCGGCGCGGGCCAGCTCGATGATCACGTCCGGCGCCGCCAGCGCGATCAGCCGATCGAGCCGCCGCTGATGGTTCTCGGCGGCCGCCACCAGGATCGCGTCGGGCGGCGCCACCAGCCGCCCGGCCCCGGCGAGCTCGCGCCGCGCCGCCACCGCGCGCGCGGCCAGCCACGGCTCGAGCGGCTCGGCGGAGGCGCCGAACGCCGCGTGGGCCGCCTCGACGTGGGCGCGATCGATCGTGACGCCGTCGTGGGCCAGGCAGCGCGCGCACGCGACCAGCGCGGCGCGCAGCGCGACCGGCAGCGCGCGATCGGGCCAGGCGTCGGCGTCGACCGGCGCGTCGCCGCAGCGCGCGCACGGATCAGGCAGGTCCACCGGGGGCCTCGGGCGCGATCTGGAACACGTCGACGATGTAGGGACGGAGCGCCGCGGGGTCGGCGCTGGGCGCGTCGATCGCGACGACGAACCCGGTGAGCGTGTCGGCGGTGAGGCGGAAGCGGATGAACTGACGGAACGCGTCGACGCGGGCCGCGCCGCCGACCTCGTTGCCGTGGGCGCCGAGCGCCGCCGCCACCGTCAGGTACCAGCCCATGTGGGCGCAGCCGATCGCGATCGCCGCGACCGCGGTCGCCGCGATCACCCCGAGCCACTGCGCGGCGCCGACGGGCGCCAGCGCGACCCCGTCGGTGCCGCCGATCGCCAGCGCCAGGCCGGCCAGCCACGGCCCGAGCCACAGCGCCAGCAGCACCCACCACGGCGCGTCGCGCCGCAGGAGCGCCTGGCCGATCACCAGCGCCGCCGCCATCAGCGCCAGCATCGCCGGCGCGATCCACCACACCGCGAGCGCGACGCGGGCGATCACGAACGGCGTGATCAGGTGCGCGATGCCGTGGACCAGGCCGAGCGCCAGCATCCCGAGCTGGCCGCGCCGCGGCAGCAGCCGGCCGCCGACCGCGCCGATCGCGACGCCGGCCACCAGCGTCACGACGCCGGCCAGGAGCCACCACGCGTCGAACCACAGGTCGTCGGCCAGCGGCGCCGCGATGAACCACGGCGACGCGAACGGCAGCAAGAGCGCGACGCCGGCCATCGCGGTCGCGACCCACCGGCGGCGGCGCGCGCCGATCGCGCCGAGCGCGCGCACCAGCGGCCGCCGCCGCTGCGTCGGCGTGAAGGTCACGCCGTGCACCCGCAGCGCGAGGTAGGCCAGCGCCAGCGCGCCGACGCCGAACCCGAGGAACGCCATCGACGGGCCGAGATCGCCAGGGCCGCCGACCGCCATCGGCCGCGCCACGCCGCCGAGCGCGCGCTCGCGGTGCAGCCCCAGCCACCCCAGCAGGTGATCGCCGAGCCAGCGCGTGCCGGCGCTGCGGGTGGCGCCGATCGCGCCGGTGAGCGTCAGCACCAGCGGCATGATCCACGCGAGCCCGCCGTCGAAGATCGACCACGGCTTGAGCAGCCGCCGCGACACCGCGCGGCGCGACAGCTCGGCGCGCGGGTACAGCGCCTGGGCCGCGATCGGCCCGATGGGCCCGAAGCTCGGGTGGTGGAACGCGCCGCCGCCGCCCGACACCACGCCCGCGTACGCGACCGGCGTCACCGGCCCCGCGGCGCGCTGGCCGTCGCCGATCGCCGCCGCCGGCGCCGCGGCCTGCCCCGGGTGGTAGCGCGCGTAGTGGTGGGTGTCGCCCGACAGGTCGAGCCGACAGCTGCCGGGCTCGGGCGCGCCGCCAGCGAACAGCGGCGCCAGCCCCAGCCGCGCCAGCGCGTCCTGGTGCGCGGCGTCGGCGACCACGGTCCCGGCGACGATCGGCGGCGACGGCGTCGCGACGATGCGCCTGCGCGCGGGCGGCAGCGAGCGCAGGTACCACTCCTGCCGCGCGTCGAGCCAGTCGTCGACGTCGAGGCCCACGAGCTGCCAGTCCCACGGCAGCTGGATCGCGACGTACGACGCCTGCTGCGCGCGCGTGTAGCCCGGCATCGCCAGCGGCGGGCGCCGACCGCCAGGGCCGGGCTGATCGTCGCCGGTGGCGCCGTGGCGGAACAGGCGGTTGAAGCCGACCAGCTCGGCGTAGTAGTCGTGGTTGCCGGGCAGCCCGTACAGCCGCCGCGGCGCGTGGTGCGGCTGGCGCGCGGCCAGCGCGCGCGCGGCGCGGGCGAACGGCACCTGCACCCGCGCCGCCAGCGTGTCGATGTCGGCGACGTGGTAGGCGGTGTCGCCGCCGACGAACAGGAACTGCCCGCGCGGCAGGGTCACGGGATCGCCGGCGGCGGTGAGCCGGGCCGGCGCGCCGATCGCGTCGCCGGGGCGCGCGGCGACGTCGACGCCGGGGAGCGTGAGGTCGCCGCCGCAGCACAGCGCGGTCGTGAACATCGCCGCGCCGCCGTCGCCGGTGTCGGCGAGGTAGTCGAACCACAGCTCGCCCGACGCCGGCGGCTCGATCGCCGCGACCCGCAGGTCGCGCTCGCGGCCGGCCTCGGCGCTGGCGTCCTCGACGTGGCCGTGGCCGTCGGCGATCCGCATCCAGTCGCGCGGATCGAGCTCGCCGCCGTAGAACGCGTGCAGCGCGATCTTCTTGCCGTACGCGATCAGGTCCGGCGCGAACAGCCAGCGCACCGGCGGCAAGAGCGGGCCGTCGGGGATGTCGGGAGGCTCGGTGCTCATGCGGTGCCGGGCAGCGCCGCCGACTCTACCTCGGGTCGACCTACGCCAGCTCGAGCGACGCCGCGAGGTCGTGATCGGCGGCCTGGGTGACCCGGGCCCGGACCAGCGCGCCGACCGGCGCGGTGCCGTCGGCGAGGTAGACCACGCCGTCGATGCCGGGGGCCTGGCCGAAGTAGCGGCCCTCGAGCAACAGGTCGGTCTCCTCGGACAGGCCGTCGACCAGCACCTCGAGCTCGCGCCCGACCATCGCCTCGAGCTTGGCCCGCGAGATGCCGCGCTGCAGCTCCATCAGCTCGGCGGCCCGGGCGTCGGCGACCTTGGCCGGCACCCGGTTGGGCAGCATGCCGCTGACCGTGCCGGGCTCGATCGAGTACGGGAACACGCCGACCCGATCGAGCTGCGCCTCGGTGAGGAAGTCGCGCAGCGCCGCGTGCATCGCGTCGGTCTCGCCGGGGTGGCCGCTGATGAACGTCGAGCGGATGACGATGCCCGGCACCTTCGCGCGCAGCCGCTCGATCAGCTCGTAGGTGACCCGGCTGCCATGGCCGCGCCGCATCAGCTTGAGCATGCCGTCGTCGATGTGCTGCAGCGGCACGTCGACGTACTTGGCCACCGTCGGCAAGGTCGCGATCGCGTCGATCAGCTCGTCGGTGAACGCCGACGGGAACGTGTAGTGCAGCCGGATCCAGTGCACGCCGGGGATCGGCGCCAGCCGGTGCAGCAGCTGCGCCAGCGTCGGCCGCTCGGCGAGGTCCCAGCCGTAGCGGGTGAGATCCTGCGCGATCAGGCAGATCTCCTTGGTGCCGGCGGCGGCCAGCGCCGTGACCTCGGCGGCGATGTCGTCGATCGGCCGGCTGCGCTGGGCGCCGCGCAGCTTGGGGATGATGCAGAACGCGCACGGGCGATCGCAGCCCTCGGCGATCTTGACGTAGGCGGTGTGGCGGCCGCCGATCCGCACCCGCGGCGCGTCGTGATCGTAGATGTACGCGGGCGCCGCGGTGACCTGCACCACCGGCAGCGGCTTCTTCTTGCCGCGCGTCGGCTTCGCCGCCGGCGCGTCGAGGGTCTTGGCGATCGACGGGAAGTCGCTCGAGCCCAGGATGTGATCGATCTCGGGGATCTCCTTGGCGATCTCGTCGGCGTAGCGCTGCGCCAGGCAGCCGGTCACGACCAGCTTGCCGGCCCGGCCCTTCTTGAACTCGGCCATCTCGAGGATGGTGTTGACGCTCTCGGCCTTGGCCGAGTCGATGAACGCGCAGGTGTTGACGACGATGACGTCGGCGTCCTCGGGCGCGTCGACCAGCGCGTGGCCGGCGTCGGTGACCTGCCCGAGCATGATCTCGGTGTCGACCTGGTTCTTGGGACAGCCCAGGGACACGAAGTAGATGTTCTGGCTCGCAGTCACGATCGGCGCAGTCTGTCGGGGGGACCGGGGGCTGTCAACTCGACAACGCCGGCGCCACCACGCGCCGACGCCCGCTCAGCACTCGATGATGTTCACGGCGAGGCCGCCGCGGGCGGTCTCCTTGTACTTGCTCGACATGTCGGCGCCGGTGTCGCGCATGGTCTTGATGACCTTGTCGAGCGAGACCTTGTGGCTGCCGTCGCCCTGCAGCGCGATCCGC
>Ga0073899_10000580_pt1 | contig 33427 bp, 32 predicted proteins | sample KloWWTmetaKNB5Ph_FD_88975 | JGI IMG/M metagenome (GOLD analysis project Ga0073899, IMG submission 88975) | Active sludge microbial communities from Klosterneuburg, Austria, studying microevolution and ecology of nitrifiers - Klosterneuburg... | ecosystem: Engineered > WWTP > Aerobic digester >... | reverse complement strand
GACTCGCTATACGTCACTGTTTTTGTCTTGGGGCTCCAGCCAAATTCATCTCCGGCGACAAACGTAACGTCGGGACTTTTACTTTTTAACTTTTCGATCAGCAAGGTAATCTGTTCCATAGTAGTAGCAGCCATAGACGACGGCTTCCTCAGGGTGTTTAGCTTGAATAATTTTAGGGCAAGGGATGTGCGCAGGGAGGTGCTCTTTGAGGATTTCTGTAAGGAAATGGCCATAACGACCAAAATAAGTACCGACACTGCCGCCAATGATGATGATATCTGGCTGCATCGCAGGGATGATTACCAAAAACCCTCGACTCATGCGGTCGGCGATTTGGCGCCAGGTGCGCTTGCTGGTGATGTCACGTGCAAATTTTTTGTACACTTCGACGATGGCGTGACCCGAGGAGAACGATTCCCATATCCGGATGCGTCCGTCGTATTCGAGTGGCATATGACCAATCTCGGAAAATCGCATGCCGGGATCGATACGGCCATTTGCGATCAGTCCTGCACCGATACCCGTGCTGATTGTCACGTACAGGGCCGTTTCTGGGACCTTAGCCAGGCTTCTCGTCTCCCCAAGTCCTCCGAGCTTTGCATCATTTTCGATGAGCACAGTGACGCCTGGAAGCATGTCCTTGAGCTCTTTGCCAAGATCGAGATTATGCCAGGGTAGGTTGCTGCACCATTTTACGACACCGTTTCTGATGACTCCTGGGATAGCTAGGACGATGACATCGACAGACTGGTGGGCGTACTGTTCGCGCACGGTCGTCGTGAGAATTTGTATATATTCCTTTGGGTTTTGAGGGGTGGGGAACTTGATCGATTCACCGATTTTGCCGTTTCGGTCAAACGATGACACGAGCGTCTTGGTCCCACCGGTGTCGATAGTTACTAACATGATTCTATGGTAGCATAAAAAACGAATTGATTTTTATCGATAAATGATGTATAATTATAAGCAATATTAGGAGAGAAAGGTATCTGAATGATCAGTAACTCACGGAGCAAAGGTGGCATCGTCAGTTTCGTCATCGTAGGCGTTTTATTGTTTGTCATGCTCGGCGGTGCAATCTATGCAGTGAAGAGCGGTGTTATTAAGCTTGGCGGCGCCCCAGCAATTCAGGCAAACAATGACTCTCAGACCGCGCGTGAAACGCAGCCGGCAGAAGAACAGGCTCCGAAGAGTGAAGATAAATCTCAGGCCGAAAAAGATAGCCTCGCCGAAGCTCTCAAAAAGCAGGCTGAAGCCGAGCAAAAAGCAAAAGAGCAGGCTGCAGCCGCTCAAGCTGTTCCTGCGCCGGCAGCACCAGAGACACCGGCACCTTCGACGACTCCAGCGGCGACAATACCAACAACTGGCGTGTCGCTGCCAACGACCGGTCCACGAGAAAACGCGCTCCTTTCGATTGCTGTTTTCAGCCTCATCGTTGGACTTGCAATTGCCTACAAACGCTCACGCGCTCTCATCTAGACTTTCTCTGTTGACTCCTGTATAATTACTATGAATGGGATGCCAGTTTTTGGCTGAACACAATAATACTAATTTTAAGAGAGGAGTTAACACGATTTACGCTCGGGCACGTCTCGGGGAGTAATTCGTTGACTAACTTATGGCAACAGCCACACTAACAATGGACGAACTGCTCGAAGGCGATAACGTCAAGCAGCTCACCGCCGGTGAAGTCGTGACAGGTCACGTTCTATCGGTCCGTAAACACGAAGTATTAATTGATTTAGGCGCACAAGGTGTCGGATTTGTTCCGCGCCGAGAAGTCGGCTTTTCGAAGCAACTTGTCGAAGGTGACGAAGTAACGGCAAGTGTCGTTGACTCAGAACTCGACAATGGCTACTCACTCCTAAGCCTCCGCAAGGCTGCAAAAGACCGCGGATGGGAAGAAGTCCAGGTCAAGATGGACGCAGGAGAGACAATCGACATCTCACCATACGATGCAAACCGCGGTGGAATGCTCGTAGAGTACGAAGGTGTCCGTGGATTCCTCCCCGTCTCACAACTTTCAGCTGAACATTACCCACGAGTTGGTAGCGCAGACAAAGACGAGATTCTTTCTCGCCTTAACTCACTCGTTGGCCAGAAGCTCAAGGTTCGTATTCTTGATTGTGACCGTAAGGCAAACAAATTGATCTTTTCCGAAAAAGAAGCGGTCAAGGACGGTCTCGCAGAACGATTCGAAAAACTCAAGGTTGGCGATACTGTCAGCGGTGTCGTGACAGGTGTCGTAGACTTCGGTGTCTTCGTAAACGTCGAAGGTATCGAGGGCTTGATCCACATCTCAGAAATCTCATGGGAGCGTGTTAACAATCCTGGAGACTATGTCAAAGTTGGTCAGAATGTCGATGCAAAGATCATCTCTATCGACAAAGAACGCCTCAGCCTTAGCATGAAGCAGCTTACGAAAGACCCATGGCTTGACGAAGTCGAGCAGTTCAAAAAGGGCAACAATGTCGATGGTACAGTCACACGAATCACGCCATTTGGCGCATTCGTCCAGATCAGCCCAGCTGTCGAAGCACTTGTTCACATCTCTGAACTTGGTGGTGGTAGTGATGTGGATCCTGAAAAAGTATTCAAGCTCAACGAACGTAAAGAATTTATCGTTCTCGAGATTGACAAAGATAGCCGCAAGATCTCTCTGAGTCTTGCCGACAAAAAAGCCAAAAAATAACCATGTAGCGCAAGCTAACAATCCGCGCGTAGCGGGAGAAAGGAGCCATCTATGAGTGAAACCGAAAAAGTATTGGTCATCGCTGATTCAATCACTGTAGGAGAACTTGCTGAGACGCTCAATATTCCCGTTACGCAGCTGGTTGGTGAGCTATTCAAAAATGGTATCGTCGCAACTATCAATCAACGGATTGATTTTGAGACAGCAGAAATTATCGTCGAAGAGCTTGGCATCGATGTCGAGCTGAAGCGACGCGAAACCGAGAGAGTTGTCACCCAGCGACTTCACGCACCATCCGACAAGGCGGTCGAACGACCACCGATTGTTGCTGTGATGGGCCACGTCGACCACGGCAAGACAAGCCTCCTCGACGCGATCTTGAGCATGAAGACGGTCGCCGGTGAAGCGGGTGGTATCACTCAGCACATTAGCGCCTATCAGACTGTCCGTAAGAATCGCCAGATTACACTCCTTGACACCCCAGGTCACGAAGCATTTGCAGCCCTTAGGCAGCACGGTGCGGCACTGACCGACGTAGTCATCATCGTTGTGGCGGCAGATGACGGCGTCAAGCCTCAGACAATCGAAGCAATTCGATTTGCTCGTGACGCAAACGCAAAGATAGTTGTCGCGCTGAACAAAATGGATAAAGAAACCGCCAACCCAGAGATGGTAAAGGCGCAGCTCGCCAGCGAGCATGGGCTCAATCCAGAAGAATGGGGCGGTGATGTAATCATGGTTCCTGTCAGCGCAAAAACTGGCGATGGCCTCGAGAAATTGCTCGATATGGTCCTACTCGTCGCTGACGTTGAAGAGCTAAAAGCCGATATCGATATGCCAGCCGAAGGTTTGGTTATCGAGTCTCACATGGAAACAGGTCGTGGATCTGTCGTTGGTCTGCTCGTCGAGCAGGGAACACTCAAGCCAGGACACTTCTTGGTTGCAGGTACCGCTTACGGAAAGGTTCGCACTATGTTGGACTTTACTGGCAAGGCGATGAAAAGCGCCGGTCCATCAACACCCGTCACGGTGACTGGTTTTAAAGAATTGCCACAATTTGGTGATATCTTTACGGCAGTAAAGACCGAAAAAGAAGCTCGTCTCGCTATCGAACGCGCCAAGCTCGAGCGTGAGCGAAACCAAGCTAGCACGAATGTCACTGGCGCAGACCTCCTGCGCATGATGACACAAAAGCATGATACACAGGACTTCAACGTCATCATCAAGGCCGACGTGCAAGGTTCGCTGACATCTGTTGTCGACAGCCTCCGCCTGGTCGAGACGAGTGGTCAGATCTCACTCCGAGTTGTCTCAAGCGGTGTCGGTAGCGTTAGTGAAAATGATGTTCGTCGCGCCGAGAGTTCTGGCGCAATCATCTACGGGTTTAATATCGATCTTCCGCCAGCAGTCAAGCGACTCGTGATGCGCGACAAGGTCCAAGTCCGTCTGCACAAGGTCATCTATGAACTACTCGAAGACGCTCGTAGCAACATGGAAGCGATGCTCGCACCGGAAGTTGTCGAGACTGAGCTCGGGATCCTCGGCGTCAAGGGAGTGTTCCGCACGACCAAAAACGAAGTGATTTGCGGCGGTGAAGTGCTAACTGGCAAGATTACTGCAAATGTCCTCGCTCGCCTCAAGCGCGGCGATGAAACGGTTGCAGAAGTCGAAGTTATGCACGTCCAGCGCCAGCAACAAGAAGCCAAAGAAGTCTTCGAAGGTGAGATGTGCGGCCTTGAGCTAAAAACTACCAAGAAGATTCAAGTTGAAGTCGGCGATACTCTCGAGTTCTTCACTCGAGCACTCGTGAAACGAACTCTCAAATAAAAATAATGCCTCGCGATGACGAGGCATTATTTTTTGATTACGGTGATTAACTGTTTTCGTTGATTCCGTTTGAGTTTTCCGTTAAATCGCCGAGCAAGATATCGCGCTCGTCTTCGGCTATTTTTTGTAGCTCAGGTACATTCGTTTCAAGCCAATCGCCGATTGCTTCATCGTCACCCTTTTCCTGAAGGTCGAGTAGCTCGTTGAGCTTTTCGTCATCGAGTGAGGCAGTGATCTCTGCGCCAATTCGCTCTTCGAGCTGATCGTTTAGATGGGAGAGTAATTTGTCGACCTCGGTGGTTTCTGGGTTGACCCCTGCTTGCTTGAGGTGTTCCAGAGTAATGAGTGTAGGGTTTTGCATGATGTTCCTTTGTGGTTATTATGTTGAGGCGTCGTTACTATTATAGTTGACGAGTGTCTTCTAGCTCACCTTTGGCGGTTCGAGCTACGTTTTTTGTATCTTTTAGCTGCCCGTAGACTTCTGAAAGATGGGAGACAACGACCGAGCCAACGCCGCGGGCGACATCGATACGGGCTTTGTTGCGTTCGTACGTACTGCGGACGGTCGTGCTGATCTCGGCACGTTTTGCTGCCCATGCTTCACGGCGTGTCGCACGGCGCTGCCTTGCTGCATCTCGTTTTACGAGGTATGTCTCACGAGTCTGGTTATATTTTTCGCTGGTGTAGCCCGATACAGCTTCAGCGCCAGATTTGGCCTTTGCTGCGACGGTGTCAGCAGTGCTTACTGCCGTGTCCTTTACTATCTCACCGGCTAGCATGCCGCCGCCGACAGCAACAAGCGCTGCTTCAGAGCTGATTGCGCCTAGGCGCTTCAGGCGAGACAGTGCTGCGCGACCGAAGCCGCGAGCTTTTTCTTTGGCGCTGTCTCGAAACTCTTGGCGCTCTCGAGTGCGAGTCGCGGCAATATTTTCTGCAACCGAAGCATAGGCTTCGTCTTGCTGTTCGCGCATTTGTCGTGACTCCGCGCGGCTACGCAATATTCCTGCAATTCGCGCTGCACTTGACTCGATAAAGTCTGCAGTAGGCGAGAGTGACTCGGGTGAGTCATCGGGTGCCTCAGATGCATCGTCGGGGCCGGATTCGGCTTGTTCAGGCACGCGTAATGCGTGGCCATTCTCGGCGAGGCGAACTGGTCGCTTGATAGTGAATTCGTCTACATCGGGATTGGCTGAGCCTGATCCTTCGACGTCGGTGGTTCGGGGTGCGCCTTCATTTCGTGGCATAGGATTCCTTTGTTTGTGTTTTTGTTGTTTAACTGTTCTAGTTAAGCATAAACATGATAAAAAGTCAATACTCTGCACAAATCTTTATCGTACATCTGTCAACAGGCACGGCCCCCTCATCTCAGCGCTGAAGCCGATGGTGTACCAGTTCATCCAGGATAGGGCTTACGTCGAATTAAATAGCGCTTGTGTATATATTTGCAGCGTGATAAAATTACAACGTAAAACTTATGGCAAAATAAAAAGGGTATGAGCATGGAACAAAATGACGCGCTCGAGGAGTTTATCAACGATATGCTGGCGCAGAAAAAACTGCCTGGTGTAGATGAGCAGGTGCATACGCAGCTAGTTAGCGACCTAAAAAACCGCCTTATGGATCAAATTGATCGCGCAGTGGTGGAGGGGTTACCGAGTGACAGAATCGATGGATTCAATGAGTTGCTCGATAAAGAGGCAGATGATCAAGAGATTCAGCGTTATATTGTTGAGAGTGGAGTTGATTCGAGAAGGATTTCTCTCGAGACCATGCTTCGCTTTAGAGCTCTCTATCTCGGAGAGTAACCCAAAGGATAAAAAATGTCTGAGCAACCCATCTCGCCACCAACCCAGCAAGACGTTCTCGCCGCACTTACTGCGGAGCTTGAGGCTGGTCCTCCTGATGATGAACGCCGCCGCCGGATTCAGCGAGAGATTGGTATTATCGTTGGCAACACTCGCTTGAGCGAGATTGTTTCAAATGACCCAACGGGCGTATGGGCTGGCGAAGAGGATGATGCCAATGAGCATCAGACTTCAAACGCAGATAGCTCATCGGCCGACCAACGAGCGCAGGATGCGCACATACCTATGGCTGAGCGTCGACAGGCCGCAGCTCCCGTGACATCTCGGCGATACCGCCGAGCAACCGCTCCTATCACGACAATTGGGACCACCCCACAGGTAGCGCGAGTCGAAACTCGCTCCCAGGATGGGCCGCAGATACCCGACGAGATAAGTGATGATGAACTCAGAATTGTTGCAGCTCAAGTTAACGGGCCTACACAGGGCGAACAGCCTCAGGAGCAACAAATAGCAGAAGAACTATCTGATGATGAACTTAGGATCAGTGCAGCGCAGGTCAATGGGCCTACGCAGGGTACACAGCCACTAGTGCATGAAGCTGCAGGGAGCGCAAGAGATGAGGATTCGGCCGAAGAAGCTTCCGATGTGGCGGAGGATGGCACCGACGAGGAAGACGGCGTACCACCCCGACTGATACTTTCATTTATTGATCAGAGCCAGGACGCAGAAGATGCAGCGAGATTGGCGGCCGAGGCGCGGCTGACGGGTGAGCTCAATAGTGGAGGTCGTTTCCGTCGTATGATCCGAAATGCCTGGAAGGGCAGTATCGCACGCGAATTTTATATATTGAAGTACAAACGTCAGGCGAGTGAACAAATTTTGTCGTCACAAGACATCCATGTTCACGAGACTGCTGACCGGGCTGGTCGTGCTAATGCCCAGCTCGCGACAATTGCTCGTTTTGAGTCCGTATACGATGAAGCGGTCCACACAGATGCCGGCGAGCGCAAGGAGATGATAGCTGATGATTCCGAATTTGGTAGAGGTATCAAGGATCTACTACGGCAGTATGTTGAAGGAGGAATAGCAAATCCAGAGGCTCTCGAAGAGGAAAAGAATCGCTTGCTGAGTCGATTGGCTGAAAATGGCGACATGGATCTCCTGGGCGCAGGAACGGTTCGTATCGACAATTTGCTGGGTATTGCTGCATCGGTTAAGGGCATGGTGGAGCATGGCCAATCAATCGATGATGTGCTTGCCGGAATGAGCATCTATACGGGAGAGGCGAGATCAAATGTCCGCACAGAGGTAGACTATGGTCGTGTCGACCGCATGCTTGAAAAGCTCCAACGATCCAAAGTCGGTTCACTGGTTGGCCCTGAGACGCTTGGTCTTGCCGCAGCAGCAGCATTGATAGCGACTCGTGCGGGCAGGGGAAGCTTGCTAAGAGCAAGCGGCGTCATGCTGATCCCAGGTGTTAACGGGGCAGTTTTTGGTGCAATTCGTGAGAACAAACGAGTCAAGGAAGAGCGCACTCAACATTCGCGAGAGATGGCGCAGGGCAAGGTAGCCGAAGGCGGCCGTCGAAGAGAGCAGATGGACCAAACGCGTTACGAGACAGTCGCGGCAGCTGACTTAAGTGGCAGCTTGGGGCAGTTATTTGATGCAGAGGATGCTCTCTCGACACCAGAACAGGTACAAGCAGCATACGAACTGCTTTCAAGTGTCGAGGCACGAATCAGACTATCTGATCAGAATTCGATCGACCTAATCAGTTACAGCGAAGTTACCAGAATCGAGGAAGAGCGTCTCGCACTCGACATAGCGCGTGCGCGAGCAAAAGTTATGCTCCAGCCTCACCTCGGCAATTTACCAGACGAGTATAGGTCGCGGCTAGGCATAGAGTCCTCTGACACTGTTGACGGTGCTGTTGGCAGGTATACGAGTATTCTCGATACCATCAACGCAGATGTGAGCAGCAAAGACGCAGCCTTTTCTAAGTTGAAACGACGACGCGTCGCAACAGCTGCTGCGACTGGTTTCGTGACAAGTGAATTGCTCAGTTTGGGTACTCAAGAGGGAGTTGCATTCGCCGATTCCTCCTATGATGGTCTGCTCGAAAATATGGTTACCGATGGGGATCCGTCCGAAGGTGGCAGGCAGACTGTCTTGCAAGGGCTGGCTAACCCGGGTGAAAATGTTCCGGGGGAGCGCGTCGTTGCACCTGTCTCGACACATGAAAATTACACTCTCGCCGATACACCGGGTTCGGTTGACGTTTCATCAACTCACTCGATGTCTGTGAACGAAGATGGCACAGTCGGGTTCCGTGATACTCAAGGCGCTGTAGTGATAGATAATCTTGCGGTAAACGATGACGGTACGTTGCCACAGACAACCCTAGATGCACTTAATGCCAACGATATAAATGTTATCGATAAAGGTAGCTTCGTCACTGACGAAACGACAACAACTCGGACTGTCCCTACTAACGAATTTGTCGACAACCACAAAGCCGATACGACCCATATCAGGCGCGAACTTTGGTATGACAATGATACAGCCGCTCCGCGGTTCGAGAAGAATGAACTTGGACTTAGTTGGGGTGGCCCGGATAACTCTGGTGTAGGGGATGATGGGGTTGTTGTCATGAGCGTGGCGTCGATGACTGAGGACGGGTCATACCACGGGCTAGATTATACGAACTGGCAGCAAGACGCATCTCGTGGTGAGCTTAAACTCGCAGTATCGGCCTCCAAAGACACGCAGAGCGACGTGTTTATGTTGTCTGTTCGGCCTGACGGCACGATTGAGGTTCCAAAAGACAGCCCTGCTGCACACTTCTTTGAAAATAACGACGGACAGATGACATTTAACGGTGCGTATGCTGAGGTTGTGGAGCTCAATGGAGACACTGGAGAGCATACATCTGTGCGTCCGCTCGCAACACTCGTGGGTGAAAACTCAGTCGATACTATCGAAGATACAGTCGTTGAACAAACGACAGTGTTTGTACCAAATTATGAGATAAATATCCCGACGACGGAAATAGTTGCGGCTCGTGAAGTGGAGAGCATACCGATGCCACCAATTATTCCGCGTCGTTCGCTTGAGCGTGTTTTACCTGCACAAAAAATAAGCCCTGCAGGTCTTGACCCCTTCACGTACGCATACGGCGGGGGACGGTCTTTGGAAGATATGCGAAAATGGGTTGTCGCTGACCCTAGCCGACTACGCACCCGACGTCAGGTTGAGACAGAAGATGGTCAACTTCGGTGGGTCGAGAATGATGGTAATCCTGTTGAGAGGAATGTCACAAATGAGCGTAATATGCTAAACAGCTATCTAGAGGGCCAATTTACAGCCGAGCCCCAGTACAGGCAATATATTCAAAATATTGCGGATGCTTTGGGTCCGATGGGTCAAAAGTGTCGCGTTTCTGTTAATATACCAGCCTGGATGGAGGAAAAAAATCTCCGTAATCTTTTGAGCCAGTATCTTGATCAGCGAGACAAAGACGGCAACCCTCTCGATCCAGGCCTATTCGAGGTCAATATTATCGTGAATCGCAAAGAGGGAACTGCTCCAGATGGTTCCGTGGGGGTAATTAACCAGTTCATTGATCAGTATGTGGCCTCGCACAATGGGCAACGTCCAAATGTTCGCTTCGTTGACGTTGAGTTCAAAGAAGAGATCGCCACAGTTGGATATGCGCGTAAGGTGCTTACAGACGCCGCCCTTCTTCGCAGCCTCAGTCGCACCGATCAGGACCAGCCACTCTACATTGAGAGTGAGGACGCTGACTTAACGAATGTTGATAAACGTGTAATAGCAAATCTGATCTCTAAGTTAGATAGAAACCCTCACCTCGATGCCGTACACGGCATAGAGGGCCGTATGCCAGAAGTTATCAAAGATAATGATCTTCTTGTGATGCGTCGCAATGCATGGGAGGTATTCCTCCTCATGGCCCGTCAAAAGAAATTCCGGAATCCTAACTCTGGTAGCTGGAATGCCTTTGCAAACCGTACGATTACCGGCGGGTGGAATACGGGCTACTCCGCTGAGGCCTATGCTATGATTGGGGGCTATGAAAACCTGCGGGCTGGCGAAGATTTAACAATTGGCGAACGAATCTCTATGGTGCGTGGGGATGGCAATTATCCTAATCTTGAGACTATCGGCACCGTGCCTACTCGTACCGAATCATCACCAAGACGTTTTATCAATGAAATAATTCGAAATAAGTCTGCATATGACGGATTCGGCGAAGGTCCAGACGAACAACGAATACGCGATATGCCTTTGACAGACTTAATGAGTGAAATATCTGATTTTGCACGTATATCGGATGATAATAGAGCTACGTTTGCCGGTGAGGCTGACATGTTCTATGGGTGGTGTCTAAGTGCCTCACCTACACGACAGGATGCTCGGGAGATGGTTAAACGCGTTATGCGTTCAGCTGGCTATCGCGAGGGTGACTATACATTTAGTGGCGATAAGCTCATTGTGACCAACTGGGACAATGTGACCACAAACTTAAATGCATATCGTACGCAATTTGATCGAGCTCAACGACCGAATCGTAAGCTGATTATCGGTGGGTGGAAACGACCAGATCTGCGCACTACCGTAATGACGTAGATTGTAACTATTTACTGACGTCTGCGTCTTCGAGTAGATTAATAGAGTAGTTGAGCTCTTGTATGAGGTCAAGAAGCGCTTCGCTTTGGGCAGACGAGTCTTCAATCTGCTGCGCGCTGTCGAGAGCAGCTTTCAGAATGGTGACGTCATGTGTAAATCGGACGGCCATGAGATAAATCTCGAACTTCCTTTCTGGGTCTACTCCGTCAACTTTCTGGAGGTTCGGTATGAGTGCATCGAGTGCTTGTTGTTTGATGTCTAATAGACGTTGCAGCTCGGAACTTGAGCTACCTTGTTGAACTTGTTGTTGGTTAGTGTCGGACTGTTGGTCCATGGAAATGCCCCCCTATGAATATCTCTGCTCCAATCATCATACTGTAAAATGTCTCACAAATGAAGTACAATGAAATTAATTAACCGAAGACGAGGGACACTATGTTTCAGCTAGACGACAAATTCTTACAAGACGTAGGTCTCGGAGATCTGCCAGAAGACCAAAAGAAGGCTTTTCTTGATCATTTCCGTGAACAGCTAGAGCTTCGTGTTGGCACTAAGCTTTCTGAAGGTTTGAGTGATGCTCAGCTCGAAGAGTTTGAGTCGTTTATCGACCGCGACGAGGCAAAGGTCAACACCTGGGTGGGCGCAAATGTTCCAGACTATCAGAACGACGAAATCTATCAAAAGCTGAAGGCAGGTGCTCCTGCGACGATTCCACCTCTTGTCGTGCTCGCTGAGTATGCATCACTAAAATGGCTTGGCCTCAATCGCCCTGATTACCGTGATGTCGTCGCCCAGACTATGGAAGCACTTAAGACTGAAATTGTTACGAACCGAGATGCGATTCTTGGCGGAACTGCTAGTTAATCTCTAAGTTTGTAAGTAGCCGCGCAGAAACGCTTCTGCATTCATGGTCTTGCCGCTCGGTGCCACCAACTCATCTATCGATAAAAATGCACCGTTTGCGCACTCGACGTCAAGCGGTGTTTTTTGTGTCATGACGGCGTGGGCTTTTGTCACGATAACATCGTGTCCGAGCAGTTGCATGCGGGTTCGAGGGAAGCCGAGATAGGCTCGAACCTTTGCTTCTGCATCGCCAGGGGTGATTGATGATGGGACAATTGATCCATCTGACTTTGTAAGGATGTTGCAATAGGTTGCGAGGGAATGGTCTTGTGGGATGGGAGGTAGTGATCCGTCAAGTATAGCAGGGAGTTTTTGGACCAAGATATTTGCGCCGAGTTGGCCGAGCGTCTCGTAGAGTTCGGGCCGGGTTTCGGTTTGGTCGAGTGCGTAGGGAGCCTGTGTGTAGATTGGGCCAGCGTCCATGGCTTTTTCGAGCTGCATGATCGTGACACCGGTTCGGGCATCGCGGTTGATGATTGCTGATTCGATAGGTGATGGCCCGCGGTACTCCGGCAGAAGCGAGGGGTGGACGTTGATGATACCAGGGGTGAAGAGGTCGATGATTGATTCTGGGATGATTTTACCGAAACTGACGAGGACGCCAGCAGGCTTGTCTAGTGCCTTGACCTGGTCGACAATCTCATGGAGTTTCACGGGCTGCCAGACGGGTATGCCGTGCTCTTCGGCGTAGATTTTTACCGTAGGTTTGGTGAGTGTGTGGCCGCGACCACGCTTGGTATTAGGTTTTGTAACGACGGCGACGACATTGAATCCACCCTCGACGAGGGCTTTTAGGCTATAGAGGCTGAAGTCTTCAGTCCCAAAGAATACTATTGGCGTGGATGTGTGTGTCATAATCGAGTGGTTTGAGCTCGCCTTTGTCGTCGAGCTTATAAAAGGCCTCTTTTTCGTCTTTGATGTGGTCGACAAATACGATACCGTTTGTGTGATCGATCTCATGCTGGATAACCCGCGCAAGGAATCCTTCAGCTTTGAATCGCACTTCGTTGCCATTTTCGTCGAGTGCTTTGACGCGGACTTTTGTGTAGCGGGGGACTTTGCCATAAAATCCGTTGACACTGAGGCAGCCCTCGAAGTCGGCGACTAACTCACCCTCAAATTTAACGATTTCGGGGTTAATAAGAGGCACAAACTCACGAACTTCCTTGTTGTCGAAGTCGCTGCGGACGATGATGACTTTGTCGAGTCGGTCTACCTGGACGGCCGCAAGCGCAGCGCTGATTTCGTGCGGTCGTGAATTTTCCCAATCGAGACTTGCATCAGTCATGTCCTTGATGAGCTGAGTGACGTCATCGGTGATGACGTGGACGCGCGAGGACTTCTGTCTTAGGTGGGGGTTAGGAAGGGTGATTATCGCTTCTTTATTCATTGTCACAATTATAACAGATATGGGTCAGAGAAGACTCATAGGATCGATGTCGGCTTGCCAGTGGGTCGGTGGGACATCGCCTAGCAGGTCTAGTAGGACGCCACGACGATGCGATTTGACGACGATTTGCCATCGGTAGGTATCGTGTTGACGTTCATAAAAGGCTGGTACGGGTCCGAAGAGCGTTACGGTTGGGTACTTGGCTTTGAGTTTTTCGGCCAATACTTTGCAATGACGGATAGCCACTGCTTCGGTCTTGTAGATACAAGTTAGTTTCATGAGATGAGTGAAGGGTGGGAACTTACTTCGCTGTCGGAGGTCAATTGTTTCGTCGTAAAATGTTTCGTAGTCTTGCTTGATGCCAAGCTGAACCGCTGGATGCTGGGGCTGGTAGCTTTGGACGACGATTGTTGTTGCATGATGATTGCGTCCGACACGCCCGACTACCTGCGCGAGGAGCTGAAAGACGCGCTCGCTAGAGGTGAAATCAGGCAATGACAGGCCTGAATCGGCTTGGATGACGCCAACCATACGCAGGAGGGGGAGATCAAGACCTTTTGCGATTACCTGCGTGCCTATGATGATATCGATTGAACCATCGTAGATCTCTTGGTAGCGTTTTTCGAGTGTCTCTGCGTTTGTCGCATCACCATCGAACCTAGCGATTGTTTTGCCTGGGTAGAGACGGCGCAGCTCGGCCTCGATGAGCTTTGTGCCGATACCTTTGTGAATGATATCGGTCGATGTGCATACCGGGCAAGATGTGGGAATGCTCTCCCCAAGGCCACAGATGTGACAGCGTAATCGGTGTTGATCGGCGTGAAGAGTGAATGGCACAAAGCAGCGTGGGCATATCGCCGACCAGCCACATTGCTCGCACAACGTGGTGCTGGCGCTGCCTCGGCGGTTATGAAATATGAGCACCTGCGTGTTATTGGCAAGCGTTTGGTTGATTTGCATCAGGAGTCTATCGGAAAAGTGACGATGAATACTGAAGTTGCCGCGCTTGGTCATATCGACAAGCTCGATATCAGGCTCAGCTGCGGCAGTTTGAGCTTTATTTCGCATATGGATAATCGGTCGATCTGATGTTTTTGCGAGGTAGTATTCGCTGATGAGAGGGGTCGCTGAGCCTTGTACGACGACAGCGCGATGATGATGCGCCAGGACGCTTGCTACTCGGAGCGCTGAGTAGCGAGGGGATTGATCTTGCTTATAGCTTGGCTCGTGCGCTTCGTCTATAACAATAAGTCCTATTGGGGCTACGGGAATGAACAGAGCTGATCTTGGCCCGATGACGACGCGAGGTTTTGATGATGTCAACGCATCGAGCCAAGACTGATGACGCTCGGCCTCGGTGTGGCCCGAATGTGTGACGATGATGTCTTCGAAGTGTTGGTGAAAGTCGGATACTACCTGGGAGGTGAGTGCAATTTCAGGAACAAGTATGATAACTGATTTCCCCGATGCAAGGACCGTCTTTGCGCGCTCTATGTAGACAGCGGTTTTGCCGCTACCCGTGACACCATGCAAGATGACCGTTCCAGTATCTGCAACCGCAATATCGTGGAGGGCTTCTTGCTGCTCGGGATTGAGTAATAAATGTGTTCGACTTCGACGAATAACAGATTGAGTTGTTTCACGGTGCCTTCGTTTTTTAGTGATGCCCCTCGGCAGCACCGTCTGAAGTACCAGGGCAAGGTGAGTAGCATAATATGCCGATATCCAGAGGGCTGTTTGCAGAAGTGGGGCAGGAAGCGGGGGCATGTCGAGGATTGAGACGATAGGCTTGGTTGCATATTTTGGCTTTTTTGTTGAGCTTACGATAATTCCGAGATGTTGCTTTTTGCCGATATCAACGAGCACAAGTTGCCCTATCGAAAGTGGTCCCTCTGACTCGTAGGTAAACGTTTGGTGGTCCTGACGGACTATGCGGGTTAGACCCACCTCGTAGTAGTGCATAGATATGATTATACGCTGTTATGTGACCAGAGAAACTGATAGTATAAGCTTATGTATTTTGAATCGAGGTCACATGCAGGTCAGTTGCTGGCTGCTCAATTATATGAGCAGTATCGGTATGAGGACTGTGCGGTTGTTGCCTTGAGCGACGGTGGGGTGCTTGTGGGGGAGCAAATTGCTTCTCAGTTACACTGTGTACTGACGATGCTGCTTACTGAGGGTATAGAAGTTCCTGGGGAGAGTATGAGCTTCGGCGCTGTGTCTCAAGCCGGAAATTTCACATATAATAGCGAGTTTTCGACCGGAGAGATAGATGAGTATACCAGCGAGTTTCATGGCTATCTCGATGATCAAAAACGCGAAGCTTTCAACCGCATCAATCGCCTCCTCGGGGACGGCGGCGTGATAGACAAGGAGTTGTTGCGCGATCGAGCCATCATACTTGTATCTGACGGACTGAGTGATGGGGCGCTAATCAGCGTTGCCATAGATTTCCTAAAGCCGATTCGAATCAAAAAGCTCGTTATCGCAGCGCCGGTCGCCTCAATCCCAGTTGTCGACATCATGCATATCACCGCTGATGAGCTGCATATACTTGACGTTAAGGATAACTATATGGGTGTTGACCATTATTACAGCGACAACACCGTACCGTCCCATGACGCAACGGTGGCAAAAATCAATCAGATTGTCTTAAATTGGCGCTAATACCCCTTGCGTGTATGCGCGATGAACTGTAGAATAAAAAGCAACAGTTGTTATCAAGGGAAGCGAAGAAAGGTTACGAGTGCTAGACGTTTTTATTACATCTCGAGTGCGACGCAAAATCGTTGTTGTCTATGCGAAATATCCTGATTTTCACACGCATGTTCGTGGGCTCGCAAAACTTATCAAAGAAGATCCCGGTAATATCCAGCGTGAGCTGAAGCGGCTCGAAAAAGTCGGATTTCTCCACGGCGAGAAGCAGGGGAACACAAAGATCTACTCGACCAACAAGCAGTTTCCTATCTTTAAAGAATTGCAGAGTATTGTGATCAAATCGCAGCAGCACACCAACGCCGGCAGGCCAAAGCGCACCGCAACCGATATCTAGATGACTCTCTTTGAACGTATCCTAAAAGCTCGTGGGCTTGATACCGACGGGAGTGACGCATTTCTAAAACCTGATTATTCGAAAGGCCATGATCCATTTTTGTTGCCAGATATGCAAAAGGCCGTCGACAGGTTGGTCTTAGCTCGCGCCAAACAGGAACGGATTACTATTTATGGAGACTACGACATCGATGGATTGACGGCGACGACACTGTTGCTCGAGGCGTTGACGAGTTTTGGATTTCGATTCGTTGAGACGTTTATACCAAATCGATTTGTTGAAGGCTATGGCATGACCGTCGACGCTGTCGAGCGAATTGCTGCAAGTGGGGCAGAGCTGATCATCACCGTCGACTGCGGCAGTTTAAGCGAAAAAGAAATTATACGAGCGGGGGAATTAGGCGTCGATGTGATTGTGACAGACCACCATAACGTCGCTCCGAAGCAGCCACCAGCGGTGGCGGTCATCAACCCAAAGCGTCTGTTGGCGGATAACCCTATTTATTACAAAGACCTTCGTCTCATCAAGAAGCCCGCCAAGAAGCAGTTATATCCTTTTCTCGATCTTCCCGGTGTCGGTGTGGCGTTTAAATTGGTACAAGCGTTGCAGACAAAGCTTGATGGTATACCATTTGGTCAAGAAAAATGGCTGCTAGATCTAGTGGCACTCGGAACGGTCTGCGATGTTGTGACGCTCGTCGATGAGAATAGAACTCATGTGTTTTGGGGTCTCGAGGTGCTTGCAAAAACACGTCGTCCAGGACTCAAGGCTCTCATGGCAGTATCGCGAGTGGAGCCAGAAAAACTAAATGCGCGTAGCCTCGGTTTTGCACTCGGCCCGCGTATGAATGCTTCTGGTCGTCTCGAGACAGCGCAATATTCGCTGGAGATGCTTACTGCCAAGGATGGAATGCTTGCGCTCGAGAAGGCGGAGCAGCTTGATGCAATGAATCTTGAACGACGAGCCGAGCAGGACAGGATTTTTAAAGAAGCTATCGTCAAGGCAGAACAGTACAAATACGACTCTGTTCTTGTGGTGAGTGGAGTGGGCTGGAGTCACGGAATTATCGGAATAGTTGCGGCAAAGTTACTTGAAAAGTACAAGAAGCCAACGTATGTCCTAGAAGAGCTTGGGGAGGAGAGCAAAGGCTCCGCAAGGTCGTATGGCGACTTTTCGGCTGCTGATGCAATCCGAGCGAGCGACGATATCATCACAAAAGGCGGCGGACATAGATTGGCTGCTGGCGTCACGATGCCCACGGTATGCATCGATCTATTCCGAAAGCGGGTCAATGAGTATTTTAACTCGCTCGATTTGCCGCCACAGCCACCACTGCTATTGCCAAGAGAGGATGTTTTGATCGAAGATTTCTCGGAAATTAACGAGGAGTTGATTGAACAAATTTCTGCGCTCGAACCATTTGGTAACGGTAACTCAGAGCCAATCCTGAAAATCGCCGAGGTAACAGTCGTCGATATGCGCCGCATGGGCGCTGATGACCAGCACGTAAAGCTTTCGCTCCGCGACGCGACAGGAACGGTGCTGCAGATGATTGCGTTTAACGCTGAGCCGTCGTGGTTTTTAGATATTGGCGAGATGGCTGCCGCATGGTTCCATCCGATGATAAATGAGTGGCAAGGTAGGACGACGGTAGAGGGTAGATTGGTGAATCTGGAGGTGTCGCAGATCCTATAATTGCTCGACAGAAAAAATCTACGGATTCGAAGGAGTGGCACGGGCAGCGCAGCGCAAGCAGAATGCAGGAAAACCGGAGAAAGATGCTTACGGCATCTCGCGCAGAGTGTATAATAGCAAGTGTATTTTTAGGTTAGTGATTTAGCTTATGGGTGGAAAATGATTGAAGACATACAAAGACAAAAGACAGTGAGCGCAAGAGGTCGCTTGGTGCTGCCGAAGCGTCAATTTGGTAGTTCTTATAAACTGCAAGGTCGTACGACCACCGTGCCAGCGTCGGCGAGGTATTCGTCTGCAATCGTTGAGCCGCCTGCACGTAAAACACCTATGCGAGGGCAGGGCCATCCTGTCGGTAAATTGGAAGCCCCTGGAGCAGGGACCGGCAAAACAACGATGATTACTAAGCGGGCTAAGCCAGTGTCTTGGCGCGACAAAATGATGACAGGTGCACGATTAAAATCGGGTTGGATTCTGAAATGGTCGCTTGTATCAGGAATCGTTATCGGTACCATTTTTCTTGCCTGGGATACCTATCAAGTAAACCTCGAGCTGAAGCGGCGCATCGATACCCTATCTTCGGTCACTTCAAATAGCTCAACTAGCGCCGAGCAGCGGCAGCAGGCTGAGGGCACTGATGAGACTATACCCACAGCTGAGGCATTGTCAAAGTATACGGTGTCACCGAATATGCCACGGACTATTTCTATACAAAAAATTGGCGTAAAAGCACGAGTTTTTCAGATGGACACAAATATTGACGGCAGCATGCAGGCACCTATCGGTATTTATGATGCCGGCTGGTATACGGGCAGTGCGCGCCCAGGGATAAGTGGGGCGGCAGTGATGGATGCTCATTCGAGTGGCCCGACCAGACAAGGATTGTTTGGTCGTCTGGATCAGCTGACTACGGGTGATGTGGTTGAGATTGAGCTTGGGGACGCGAAAAAAATATCGTATAGAGTTATGCACAAAGAGTCGGTCGCGAAGGAAAGCGTTGACATGAAGAAGCTTCTGTCTGTGTATGGTAAGGCTAGCGAGGGGCTTAATCTTATTACGTGCACAGGAACCTGGATGAAGCGAGAACAAACCTATAGCAACAGGACGATTATATATACAGAGCGAGCTTTGTAGCTGGCTCAAACAATTTGCAGTTATAAAAATTACAACATAAGCATATTGACAAAGCCTGTGATTTAGCAGACCATATGGAGTATAAGATAAAAAGCTTATGTGGCTTGGAGACAAAAATGAAAAAACAACAAAAAACAACAAGTTTCGTCAGGCTTGCTGCCTTCGTATCGATATTGGCGATATCGATAGTTGCAGCACCGGCCGGCATAAGGGCCGCGAATTTCGATTCGACGATAGACCCAGGCATCTTGCCGATGCTCGATAGTTTTACCTCACTGCCGCAGTTGACACTTGACGAGAACGATCAAAAATCGATTTCGATTAATAACAATGCGACCCAAGAAGAAATGGATGCAGCGATAGATTTCAATGATTACCCATATGACCAGTCGTCGCTCGCGACTACGACCTATCTCGGCGGCGTTGGAGCTGCCTATGCTGCGGCGAACGGAGCAGGAGAGGTTCCTCTTATAAACGCCCTTTTGGCGCAGAACAACTACGAAAGTGCCAACAGCGCCTTCCTGGATCCAGAGTGGGTGTCAAGTGATGATGCAAAAAGTGAATACCAGTACCCTCGACCGCACTGTCGATTGCCGCAGATTGATGCAATTCAGACAAGTGGCTGCCCAACAACTTACGGGTACCCGTCGGGTCATACAAAGATTGCGTGGTCAGAAGGTGTTGGTCTGGCAATCATGCTCCCAGAAGTCGCGCCGCAGATTTTGCATCGCACCGCAGAAATTTCTAACGGGAGAATAGTTGCTGGTATGCATTATCCGCTCGATGTCATGGCTGGCCGTGCGATATCAACCCGTATGATTGCATATCGTATGCACGACGATACATGGAAGGCAAAATTTGATGCGGCTCGCACGCAGTTGCGTTCAGCTATCGAAGATCACTGTGGTATGACGGTTGCTGCTTGTGTGGCAGCGCAACCGCCAACAGTTTCAAGTAGTGACTCAATCACGTCGGAGCGCGGAATGCTAACCTATGATTTTACGCGAATCGGCACAGCTGGTGTAAGCTTCCAGGCGCCAGACTTTAGCTACGAGTTGCTTGCATACGCATTTCCAAATAAAACTCAAGCAGAAAAAGAGTCCATCCTCACCTCGACGGCGATCGACTCAGGCTATCCTCTCGATACGACTGGCACAAGTGCTGGAACAGCAAATATTGGCTGGACACGATTGGATCTTGGCAGTGCCTTGGCGTGGACCGACTCAGTAACTCCGCCGGTTGAACCGACTAGCTTGACATTCCAGCTCGCCGGTGCAAGCTCAGGTGTTGGCACGGTAGGCTTCGCACTTAGCGGTGCGTGCTCGGCATCAGTTTCTGGACAAACAGTTGCCACGCCGCCAGCGTCCCTTAGCAGCCAGAAAGCGATCGTAGGTGCCGAATTTAACGTGGCCTGTGGTTCGCTAGGCGCTAGTTCACAGGTTGAGATACAGCTCGATGATATATACGACGAACAAAGTCTAAAAGTATATAAACAAGATGGAACCAGTATCGATGATATAACCAGTGCCGTGACGATTAGTACTAAGAACGTCAGCGGTTCCGATGTGTCAGTCGTGACGTATGCTATCACAGATGGTGGTTTTGGCGATGAAGATGGCGTTGCTAACGGCACGATTGCTGACCCGATCTTTGTAACATACAGTAGTGCGGGGTCTGGATCCGGAGCCGCAATACCCTCCACTCCAAATACTGGGCATCACATTGATATTAAAAATCCGCTCATAATAGCTCTGCTGGGCATAGCCTCTGCCGTAACGATCGCGTTACTTATCGGTAAGAGAACCCGAAACGATACTATGTAACAAATCGAGCGCTATCGGAAAGACGGTCCTACGGTTCCGTCTTTCCGAGAAGCTTCGGTTTAGTTGCATGCAGAGATTTAATCTGTTACAATATACGCATATGGTACAAGTAACACGTAAAGACGAACGCGAAGCGAACGAAAATATTATTCGTCGTTTCAACCGCAAAGTTTTGCAGAGCGGTGTCCTCGCTGAAGCGAAAGCTTCTATGAGGTTTGCTAAGCCACTTTCTAAGCCTGAGCGGCGCGCAAAAGCGATCATTCGCAAAGAGCGTAAAGCAGACAAAATGGCGAAGATGCGCCTAGGAATCCGCTAACTAGTGGCTCTCAAAGAGCAAATCACTGCAGAAATGAAAGCCGCCTTACTTGGCGGCGATCGTTTTGTAGGTGATACATTACGCAATCTAAAGGCAGCTATTTTGAACGAAGAAGTCGCAACTGGCAAACGTGACGAAGGATTGAGTGATGCAGAAATCGAAACGGTAATAGCTCGCGAAGTCAAAAAACGTCACGAATCGTCACGGCTCTACCGCGACAACAATCGCCCTGAGCTCGCAGAGCCTGAAGAGCTCGAAGCAGCTATCTTGCAAAAGTATCTCCCGGAGCAACTCTCTGAATCAGAACTAGCTGATCTTGTGAAAGCAAAGATACAGGAGCTAAACGTTGCTGGGCCGCAAGCGATGGGGCAGGTAATGGGAGCAATCAAGGGCGAACTCGGCAACAAAGCGGACGGTGCGCTCCTCGCGCGTCTCGTAAAAGAACAACTACAAAACTAAACAAGGAAATAATTCATGATTCTACTTTTTGGTCCGACTGGTGCTGGTAAGAGCATGCAGGGTCAGATGCTTGCTGTGCGCGAAGGATGGAAGTGGCTGTCGACGGGCCAGATGCTCCGCGAAAGTGACGACTCAGCAGTCATAGATGTCCTCAAGTCCGGCGATCTTGTCAGCGATGAGCTGACCTACGAGGTTTTTGACAGGGCAGTGCAGGACGCAAAGTCAAAAGATTTTCCAAATATTATCGTCGATGGGTTTCCTCGCACCAAGACTCAGGCAGAGTGGCTATCAGAGTACATGGAGCAAAATAACGAGCATATCGACCTAGTCGTTGCGCTTGAAGTGCCAGAGTCAGAAATCATGTCACGACTTGAGCTACGTGGCCGCATGGAGGATACGCCAGCGACTATCGCGAAGCGAATGGCCATCTATCGTCAAAAAATGTATCCAGTGCTCGGCATCTTTGCAGAGCAGGATATAAAAATTGTTCATCTCGATGGCACTGGCACTGCTGGCGAGGTTCACGATCGAATTTACTCAGAGGTTACCGAGGCATGCAAGAACCAATTACAGGTCTAAAAACAGCCGAGCAGCTTGATGCAATGCGAGCTGGCGGTAAAATTATCGCACGGATTTTTGACGATATACGGGGCTACGTAAAGCCTGGTCAAACTGAGAAGCAGATTGATGAATTTGTAGCAGGAAAAATTAAAGAATATGGCGCAATTGCGACTTATCATACTGATGAGGTTAACTTTCCAGGCGTCATCTGTATCTCGCTCAATGACGAGATTGTTCATGGAATTCCAGGCGAAACAGTTCTCGAAATCGGGGATGTAACAAGTTTTGATCTTGTCATCACTTACGGTGGTATGAAGACCGACAGCGCGTTTACGATGGTCGTCGGTGCCGAACCTACTGGTGCGGTAAAGCATCTGCTGCGGCTAACAGAACAAAGCTTGTATGCGGGAATTGACGCGATCAAAGGCCCCGTCTACACGGGAGACATCGGAGAAGCAGTCGAGAAAGTGCTCAATAGTGGGAAGTTGGGCATTATCCGAGATCTCGTCGGTCACGGCGTCGGCCTGAAGATGCATATGCCTCCGGACGTGCCGAACTATGGCCGGAAAGGCAGGGGCGTTTTGCTAAAAGTCGGCGATACGATTGCGATAGAACCGATGGCGACACTTGGCGGTGAGAAGATTAAGACTCTTGACGACGGCTGGACGATTTCTACTCGTGATGGGAGTATTGCAGCACATTTTGAACATACAATTCTTGTCACTGAACACGGCGTCGAAATCCTGACTCAATAATCGTTCGACCATTACGAAAAAGCTCATACAACAGAGGTTGTCAACTTGCCGAAACATGGATTACATCTATTAGCCTTATGCTATAATACCTCTATATGCAAGAAGATTCTCGATATGCAGTCGGCATTGACATCGGAACAACAACAATTCGTTGTGTCGTTGGTCATGTAGATCCGACGACCGGCACGCCCACCATAGTTGGTGTCGGAAAAGCTCCAAACAGTGGCATGCGCAAAGGCACCGTAGTTAACCTCAATGGCCCAGCGCAAGCGATTGATATCGCGCTCGGTGAGGCAGAGCGGATGAGTGGCTTCGAAGTCAATGACGCGACGATAAGTGTCAATGGGTCACACATTTTGAGTACGCGTGCAGATGGTATGATTGCTGTCGGCATGGCGGATCATGAAATCAATCCTGAAGACTTAGTGCGCATCGAAGAGGTCGCTACTACTGGCAAAGTGCCAGCAAATCGAGAAATTTTGGAAGTTGTTCCGCATAGCTACACGCTTGATGGGCAGGGTAGTATAAAAGATCCACTGGGTATGAATGGCACAAGACTCGAGATAGATGCAAATGTTGTTTCTGCACTCGCGCCGTATGTCCATAATCTCCAAAAAGCCTCTGAGATGGCGACCGTCTCGCCAAACTCTGTCGTACCAGCGGTCCTCGCATCAGCAAAGGCGGTCCTAAATGAGCGTCAGATCGAAAGTGGCGTTGCAGTCATCGATATGGGCGGCTCGACAACAAGCGTCGCAGTTTTTGAAGAAGGAGACCTGCAGTATATCGGCGTCATACCAATGGGTGGCTCAAACATCACCAATGACCTCGCCATTGGTCTCAAAACAGATCCAGAGATTGCCGAAGAGGTGAAGATAAAGCACGCAAGTGCGATCGGGCGAAGCGAGAAAAGTGGTGTCAGCGTTAAGTCGGACAAGGAAGTCTATACATTTGACGTTTCGGACATCGATGAAATAGTCGAAGCTCGCCTCGAAGAAATATTTGAACTGGTTGAAAAAGAGCTCAAAAAAGCCGGTCGCGCCGGTAGACTGCCAAGTGGTGTCATCATCACTGGAGGCACAGCAAACCTGAAAGGTATTGGCGAATACGCTAAGCAACAGCTTGGTCTCGCTGCACGAGTCGGTAAATCGGGCGGGTTCGCTGGCGTGGCTGATGACATCGAGAATCCGCAATTTGCTGCAGCTATAGGTCTGATGCTCATCGATGCAGAGGACGGCCGACCTCGTCGTTCACCAAAGTCGCGCGGCGGTGCACCGCATCTCAATGTGAAGTCTGCAACCGGGTTCGCCAGTAAGTTCCTCAAGCGTTTCAAAGTGTAGTAATGCTGAACAACAATGGTATACTAGAACAAGATAGTTATTCGAATCTATTAAGGGGAGTGATAACAGTAATGCCTGAAGTAAAACCAAGCGAAATACAGACATTTGCAAGCATCAAAGTCGTCGGAGTCGGCGGCGCTGGTGGTTCTGCAGTAAATCGTATGAAGGACGCTGGTCTTGCTGGTGTTCAGTTCATTGCCATGAATACTGACGCGCAAGCGCTTCACAATTCACGAGCCGATATCAAACTTCATCTGGGCCACAACACGACAAATGGTCTTGGCGCAGGCGCTGACCCTGGTGTCGGCGAATCTGCCGCACGCGAGTCTATCGACGAGATCCGTGACGCGCTCGAGGGCGCAGACATGGTGTTTGTCACGATCGGTGCTGGCGGCGGTACTGGTTCCGGAGCTGGACATGTTGTTGCTGAAGTTGCACGTGACATGGGTATTCTCTGTGTTGGTGTTGCAACCAAACCGTTTAGCTTCGAAGGCGAAAAGCGACGCCTCAATGCAGAGTGGGCAATCGCTCAGCTCGGCAAGCAAGTAGACACCTTGATTACGATTCCTAATGACCGTCTGTTACAAACAATCGATAGGCGTACGCCACTTCTTGAGACGTTTAAGATTGCAGACGATGTCTTACGACAGGGAGTCCAGGGCATCTCTGAGCTTATCACCGAACACGGTCTTATCAACCTCGACTTTGCAGACGTCAAGGCAATTATGAGTAATGCCGGCAGCGCTCTAATGGGCATCGGACGCGCAAGCGGCGACGACCGCGCAGCGCAAGCCGCCCAGCAGGCTATCGAATCGCCACTCATAGAAGTGTCGATTGATGGCGCAAAGGGCGTGTTATTTAATGTCACTGGTGGATACGACATGTCAATGTCAGAGATTCAGGAAGCGGCAGAAATTATCACTAGTGCCGTTTCGCCGGACGCAAACATCATCTTTGGTGCCACATTGAAGCCCGAGCTCGAGGACGAGCTTATCATCACAGTGATCGCCACTGGGTTTGACAGTGCATACTTCCGGGAGGCCGAAGTGCCTTCACTTACGAACGACAACAAGGGTGTCGATTCATCGGAGCACGTCGAACATAGTCGCGATGAAGCGGTGGACAATATCGACATCGACCTCAAGCAGGAAAATGCCGCTGAAGCGTTTGCTGCTGAGCCAACGGCTAATATCTGGGAGCATCATGAGGAAGACGAAGACGACACGCCGGCATTTTTGCGACGTCGCAAAAAGAACAAAAAATCAGACGAATCTTAACAGGGGGTACAGCCTCATATGAAACAATTTAAAATTGGCGATAGTCGCGTATTAGAGTCTCGAGAGTCTGCCGATGGTATTACGATTCGCCGTCGTCGTGAGACGATGGACGGTAAGCATCGGTTTACGACGTATGAACGAATCGAATATCCAAACCTTGCTGTTATCAAAAAAGACGGCACGCGAGAACTTTTTGACAGAGATAAACTGAGCTCTGCGATTCATAAATCCGTAGGGAAATTCTTTAAGTCAAAGCCTGAAGTTGAGGAAATCATCGATAAAGTCGAAGAAGCGCTCTACGATCTTGGTGAAAATGAAGTGCCGTCACGACAGGTTGGCGATCTCGTGCTTGATGAGCTTGTTGATCGCAATGATGTTGCCTATGTTCGATTTGCAAGTGTGTTTCATGAGTTTGAAACGCTCGATGACTTTGTTGACATCCTGAAAAAGCGTCAAAAAGAAAAGACGAACAAGCGCTAATATGAGAGTTGTTGTAATCACAAAGGAGAATATGGACTACTCGCGATCAGTTGACACGTTTCTCGATGACTTTACACGTCGAACCGGCAAGACGCTCGAAGTGCTAGATCCGATGTCGCGAGATGGAGAGTCACTCTGTCGAGCATATGACATCGTCGAATACCCGACAATTTTGGCGCTTGGTGATGACGGACAAATGCAAAACATGTGGCGCGGGACATCACTACCAACCATAAATGAGGTAAGTTATTATGTTTCGTCGTATTAAAGTTTATTTCACACACGAAGATCGCAAGCTCCGCGATAATCGATGGATATTCGCCAGTATGCTGATAGGAGCGATTGCTAGCCTGATAGCGTCTTTTGTTTTGTCTGTGGAAGCGATTGAGCTTGCAAAAAATCCCGATGCGGTACTCAGCTGTAGCATCAACGTCATCTTCAATTGTGCGACTGTAGGCCTGCACCCCTCGGCGTCATTATTTGATTTTCCAAATAGCTTCCTGGGGCTGATCGCGGAGCTTGTGGTGATTACGGTCGCGATAGCTGGGCTTGCTGGTGTGAAATTCCCAAGACTGTTCATGGCGTTTGCCCAGTTCTTTTATACGCTAGGTCTCATATTCGCGTTCTGGCTGTTCAGCCAGAGTTATTTTGTCATCGGAGCTCTATGCCCATGGTGCCTACTTGTCACCGCTACGACTACGTTTGTCTGGTTTGCAATTACGCGCTATAACATCCGCGAGAACAATTTGTATCTCTCAAAAGATTTGTCTCGACGCCTCCACGCATTTATCGATAAAGATTATGACAAGGTCGTGATGTTTGCGATCGTCTTTTTGCTTATTGCAGCAATTTTACTCAAGTACGGAAGCGCGATCTTCTAGGACGCAAAATGCTTTATTTTTGTAGTGATTAGAGCTACACTTATAGCGTAACCATATTTCTCATAAAAGGAGGGGCAAAAAATAATGGTAAAATCAAAAAAGCAGGTCACGTATGCGAACGCATGGTATGTAGTCGCAGCGACACGAATTGTTCTAGGATTCGTATTTCTATGGGCATTTCTCGATAAGACACTTGGTCTGGGCTTTGCGACCGTACAGGGTAAGGCATGGATAGATGGCGCGTCACCAACGGCGGGGTTCCTAAAGTTTGGCGTTAACCCTGAAAGCCCATTTGCTAGTTTCTTCAATGGGCTTGCTGGTAACGTATTTGTCGACTGGCTATTTATGCTAGGCCTCCTCGGTATCGGTCTCGCACTCGTGCTCGGTATTGGCCTGCGTATCGCCGCAGTAGCGGGTACAGCGCTGCTTTTGATGATGTGGGCTGCAGAAATTCCGCTCGAAAATAACCCTGCGATCGATGATCACATCGTGTATGCATTGATGCTTTGGGTATTTGCCCTAGGTAATCGTAAGTGGAGCTTGATCGACACCTGGATGCAAACGCCAGCTGTCAAACGAACGCCGTGGCTCTGGTAATTTAGAGTAGATTGATCTAAAATAGAGACGTGAAAGCGTCTCTATTTATATAGAGTGAGCGGCTATCAACCGCGAAGCTAGTGAGAGGAAAGGTAAAGCCCCGAGTAGAACTCACCGTCAACGACACGATAGATCGAACAACGAAGTGCGGAAGAGAATCTCTTTTTCGAAACTGGATGGTACCGCCCGTAAAGGGTTCCAGTAGCGAAAAAGGGATTTTTATTTTTGTAAGGAGATTGATGTGGCTACTGAAATAGAATACGAAAAAACGTACCTGGCAAGACGATTGCCGGAGGGCCTAAATCTGGGGAACAGTGTTTTGGTTCGCGACGTGTATATACCTGAATCGGCTGACCATGCATCGCTTCGACTTCGCGCCAAAGATGGCGACCACGTGATTACAAAGAAGACGATAATCAATGGAACTGATTCATCGACAATGAGAGAAGACACAATTCCACTTGAATTAGAAGAGTTTATGGCTCTCAGCAAATGCTCAAGTAAAGAAATTGTTAAACGACGTTACTCACTGCGTATTGATGGGCATGATGCCGAAGTCGACGTCTTTGGCGAAAAGCTACAGGGCTTAGTGCTTATAGACTTCGAATTTGCATCAGAAGAGGAGAAAGATCTTTTCGTAATGCCCGAGATTTGTTGTGCTGATGTCACCCAAGAGGAAGCTATCGCCGGAGGCTACTTGGCAGGAAAGACTTACGAAGATATCGAGCCAATACTGAAGAAATATTCGTATAATCAATTGGAGGTTAGTCATGAAATTTAAATCAGGCACAAGACGACGAGCACTAGAGTACGAAAAAGATTGGGTACAGCGATGGAAGGGTGATAAAACCTTCGAAAAGTCTGTCGAAAACCGATCCAAGGATAACTCGTATGTATTTTATGACGGCCCTCCGTTTATTTCTGGCAATCCTCATCATGGGACACTCCTCAGCTCTATCGTAAAAGACGTCGTACCACGCTACCAGACGATGAAGGGCAAGCATGTCGAACGTGTCTGGGGCTGGGATTGCCACGGGCTTCCAGCAGAACGATTTACCGAGAAAAAACTTGGTATTCGTAGTCGCGAAGAAGTTCTTGCCTATGGCATCGAGAAATACATCGTCGCGTGCCGTGCCAATATGGTTCAAACAGGCAGCGAATGGGAAGATACGATTGATCGTATCGGACGATGGGTTGATTTCAAGGGCGCGTATAAAACCATGGACAAAGACTACATGGAATCTATCTGGTGGGCGTTTAAGGCGCTTTATGAAAAAGGCAAAATCTATGAGGGCGAAAAGGTACTTATGTACTGTACTCTCGATGCAACGCCGCTATCAAAGGCTGAAGTCACTATGGACGCCGGAGCCTATCAGGATGTGACGGACCCAAGTGTATATGTGAAATTCAAACTTGATGATGGCTCGACACTCCTCGCCTGGACCACGACACCGTGGACACTCCCTGCGAATACCGCCGTTGCGGTTCATAGCGATGTCGATTACGTCGAAGTGAAGGTAGGCGACGAGCAATTCATCCTGGCAAAAGATCTTGTCGAAACTGTGCTGACAGACGAAAAGCATCAGCCGCTAGAGCACGCGGTACTCCGTCAACTAAAGGGCATCGAACTCGTCGGCAAATCATACGATCCATTGTTTAGCGATCGCGGTACAAATGCTCATAAAGTTTGGCATGCCGACTACGTATCTACCGATTCAGGAACGGGTATCGTTCATCTCGCGCCGACGTATGGTGAAGAAGACTTTGCACTCGCAAAGCAGATGAAGTTTCCAGCTGTGCATGTTATCGACGAAAACGGAAATTACACCGAAGGTGACTGGGTCGGCCAGAATGTATGGGAGGCCAACAAGCCAATCGCCAAGGAGCTGAAAGAGCGTGGCATAGTCTGGAAGATCGATTACTATCGACACAGCTACCCGCACTGTCACCGTTGTGGCACACGCCTGATGTACCGAGCCCACCCGAGCTGGTTCATGGACATCGATGGGCAGCGCGAAAAGATGCTCGAGCAAAACGGCAACATCAACTGGTTTCCAGCTCATGTCAAAGAAGGAAGGTTTGCAAAAACCGTTCAGCAGGCACCAGACTGGAATCTATCTCGCGACCGTTTCTGGGCAACAGCTATGCCAGTCTGGAAGGGCACAGACAAAGACGGTAATGAGCATGTCAAAGTTGTTGGTAGCTATGCCGAGCTTAAAGAGTTGTCTGGTCAAGAACTCGACGATTATCACCGTCCCTGGGTCGATGACATCACGTTTGAACTTGATAGTGTGACCTATACGCGCATCGATAAAGTTATGGACAGTTGGTTTGAAGCGGGTTCTATGCCGTTTGCGCAGTTCCATTATCCATTTGAAAACAAAGAAAAATTCGAGGCCAATTTCCCTGGTGATTTTATCGTGGAATACATCGGTCAAGTTCGTGCGTGGTTTTACTATATGCACTCGATGAGTGTCGCGTTATTTGGCGATAATTCATTTAAAAACGTCATCGTCACTGGCAACGTCGCAGGTAACGACGGTCGCAAGATGAGCAAAAGTTATGGCAACTACACTGATCCCAACGAGCTGATGGACAAGTTCTCGGCTGATTCATTGAGATTCTTGTTGCTGAGCTCTCCGCTATTAAATGGCGAAGACTTTGCCCTCCAGGACAAAGAAGTGGGAGATGTCGCGCGCAAACTCAGTATGATATGGAACATGTACGACTTCTTCACGATGTATGCGGAAGTTGACGGCTGGGAATACGACGGCGAACTCAAGGATCCGTCAGGCGAGTGTACGAATCCGCTTGATGTATGGATTGTCTCCAGATTGCATCAGCTTATCGCAAATATCGAGAAGAACATGGACGGCTACAATATCCCAGATGCAATGAATCAGATCTTGCCGTTTATCGATGATGCGAGTAACTGGTTTGTTCGCCGATCACGACGTCGTTTCTGGAAAAGCGAAGATGATGCAGACAAAGAGATGGCGTACCGCACGCTGCACTATGTCCTCGTACGCTTATCATATGCGCTCGCACCGTTCACGCCGTTTTTGGCAGAAGAGCTATATCACAATCTGACAGGTGATGATGAGTCAGTTCACCTCAAGGATTGGATGCCCGCGGGCCATGTGAACGAGCTTGTCATGAATGACATGGAGACAGTTCGCGACTACGTGAACCAAGGCCTCAGCATACGCGCGAAATCTGGCCTCAAAGTACGGCAGCCGCTTGCAAGCGTAACAGTCCCCAGCGTAGGTGAGTATGTTGACTTCGTTTCTATATTGACGGACGAATTGAACGTTAAAGAAGTCAAACAGGGCACAGAAGTATCGCTCGATCAAACCCTCACGCAAGAACTGCGTCGTGAAGGTATGATGCGTGAAGTTGTACGACACGTCCAGTCTGCTCGCAAGAATGCAGGATTCAATGTCGATGATCGCATCATCCTCAGCCTTAGCGCTGATGACGAGGAGCTCGGCATGGCTATCAACGAGCACTGGGATACTATCGCAGCAGAGACACTAGCATCGCATGGCGAAACAGGAGCTAATCAGACCGTGGCTAAGGTCGAAGGTGAAGCCCTCACGATCTCAGTTGAAAAAGTTGATACCACACGAAGAGGCGCGTAATGATCGGATATCAGCAGCATCCGATCATTGGCATCGTTCCGTCGTTCGATGAAGGTAATGTCATTATTGACGGGGGCCCTCGTGCTAAACGGGTTTATATACGTCGTGACTATCTAGAAACACTCGCGAGCGTTGGTGCAGTCCCTATTATTATTACTCCTGAGATGCCGTTTGAAAGACTCGTAAGTGTGTGTGACGGGATTGTGATATCGGGGGGCCACGACATAGAATCTCGAAACTATGGTGAAGACCCCCTTCCGGAAATAGATTATGAAAAGGCTGATGACCGTTGGCTAGAACCTGCAGATAGATATGAATGGAAAAAAAGCTTGATAGAGCTCTGCGATAAAAACAATATACCAATCTTGGGTATTTGCTATGGTATGCAACGACTAAACATACACTACGGAGGATCACTCATACAGGATATTGAGTTGGAATATGGTACAACCATACCTCACGCGCTTGGTGATCATACAGTGACATTTGTTGATAATTTTCTCGGCATCAAAAAAGGCGCACAACGTAACGTCCCGTCGAGACATCATCAGGCCGTAGCTCGTCTTGCAGTAGGAGCAAAGATTTGCGCTCGGACCGATGATGGAATAGTCGAGGCGATTACTATGAGAAATCACTATGGGATGCAGTGGCACCCCGAATCTGACATCTCCGGAGTACACGTTTATCGAGCTTTTGTCGAACGGTGCATCGAAACGTAGCCGTAGGCAGTATAATAAAAACCATGAAACCACGAAACCTCACAGCAATCGGACTCAATATCAGCGTAATAGTGCTTGCGGTCATTGCATGGCTGGGGAGTATTGGGAGTGCTGTCAGTGCGCTAGAAGTAGCGTCACTACTCGGCGTATTGGCGTTTAGCCTCATGTGGGTTCACTATGTAGTTGATGTCGTAGCCCCCAAAGATGAAGAAAACACAGATGATTTTCAGTATTATCTTTCACGTGGTGTTGTGCTGTTGGCGATAGTGACTCATCCATTTCTCATAAATTGGTATCTATTGAGCCAAGGGTTTGGATATCCGCCGACTAGTTACGAGGGCTTGCTGGGTGCAGCTGCATGGGCTGTACTGCTCGGTTGGGCCGCGTTAACTGCTTTTGTTCTCTTTGAGCTGAGAGGCAAGCTTACCAGATTTATTCCAAAGATACTCTATGCAAATATCGTCGCTATGTTCTTGGTGCTTATTCACGGATTTGTTGCTGGCATGGTTATCATCAAAGGATGGTACGTCTGGGTGTGGTCTTTTTATCTCGTGTCTTTTATAGCTATCGCGGTGTATCACTATAAAAATGATCAAGATGGATTATTTAATCGCTATATTGCCTTGGTTGGCATAGCGCTTCTTGCACTCGGCGGGCTCGCTGCAGGAGCATACTCACTCGCAGATAATTTAGCGGTAGAGGAGAGAGAGGGGCGATCAAAGCCTGTTCAAAGCTCTGATAAATCAAGCGCGCAGCCCCTATCTACCGAAACGACTATTACGCTAGAAGAACTATCGGTGCAAAACGGCAAAGAATCAAAAGAGTGTTGGGTGGCAGTTAGCGGCACTGTCTATGACCTTACGGGCAATACTGAATGGCAAAACGGCGTTCATGTACGCTCGGATGGAGAGGCGACGTGCGGGCGAGATCTCACGAGTGTACTCGGAGGCTCCCCGCATGGCTCATCGGTGCTTTCTACTGTTCCTCAAGTCGGAACGCTTTCGACGTAGCAACCCAATAGTCGGTGTGTTTAGTCAGTAAAGAGTGTCTCGAGGCTCGTTGAGCCATCGTAAACACCGCGCTCTAGTAGCCAGGCAGCCGCTGTTTTATCAAATGCCAGGATGACGGCAAATCCGATTACAACAAACAGCACTCCAACTGCAATTCGGAACCACCCACGTTCGTCGAGTGTCCAAGATAGTTTGCGCACTATGCGTGAGCCAAAATAGGCGACAACGCCCAGGGTGAGGGCCATCCCGAGGGCATACGCGAATAAGTAGGTGAGACCTGCGACAAATGAGCTGGGCAAGATTACGGCGAGGATAAGCGCATAGGTTGGGCTACAGCTGGTGAATACGGGCCCGAGTGAGGCGCCGATTGCTACAGGCTGGAGGAACTTAGCTGTTGATTGAGAGCTCGCGAGGCGACGCTGGGCG
>Ga0073899_10000576_pt1 | contig 33536 bp, 29 predicted proteins | sample KloWWTmetaKNB5Ph_FD_88975 | JGI IMG/M metagenome (GOLD analysis project Ga0073899, IMG submission 88975) | Active sludge microbial communities from Klosterneuburg, Austria, studying microevolution and ecology of nitrifiers - Klosterneuburg... | ecosystem: Engineered > WWTP > Aerobic digester >... | reverse complement strand
TCAGGCCCTTCATCGCGCGGATCTCGTTCATCATGTCCGACTGCTGGCGGCTGTCCGGCGCGGCCTCGACGGGCTGCGGCACCGGGGGCTGCACCTTGCGTGTGGCAGGCCGGGCGCGCGGGGCCGGCTCGTGCGGCGCGGCGGTGTCGGCCAGCGCGAAGTCGGTGTCGCCGTAGTCGGGCGGCACGGCATGGCGGTTCTCGTGGCGACCGTCGTGGCGGCTCTCCTGGCGAGGCTCGTGGCGAGGCTCTTGGCGGGCCTGCAGTGCAGCCGAGGCGCTGCGAGCCGCCGTGCGGGGCGCCGCTTCGGGCGCTGCCGCGGCGGCAGGACGCAACGCGCCGCGGCCGCTGCCCAATAGGGCCTCATGCATCACGGCGGCGGCAGCCTGAGAAGCCGCGGGCACCGCCATGTCCAGCGGCAGGCCGTCGGCCTGGGCGGCGGCGATCAGCTCCGGGTAGCTTGGCATCGCCACCGCCTCGCGCTGGGCGAGGCGCTGCTCGATGGCCTGGGGCGACACGGGCACGGGCTTCATCGCCTGCTCGCGCAGTTCGGCCTGGCGCTTCTTGAGCATGCGCTCGCGCACGTAGTCCTGGAAGGACAGCGTGCTCATCGCCAACGTGCCCACGTCCTCCTGGATCGGGTCGGCCGGCGCCTTCAGGCTGCCACGGGCCTCCTGCTCGGCCACCCGCGCACGCAGCGAGCCGGTGCGGCCTTCGCCTGGCGAGGCAGGACGGGCCGCGGCGGGCTCGGGCTGTGCCGGGGGACGTGCGGCGCGGCGCTCGGGAGCCGGCTCGGCACGGGCCGTGGCGGCTGCGGCCGGGGCCTGTTCGCCAAAGCGCTCGATCGCCGCCAGCGTCTCGGGGGGCATGGCCAGCACCTCGATGCCATCGCTGCAGGGCTTGGTGGACAGCACCACGGCGTTGTCGCCGAAGGCCAGGCGCACCTTCTGCATGGCCTCGCGCGAGTTTCGACCGACGAAGCGTTTGACGTTCATGGGGCCTCCTGGCGGATCGGCTCAGCGGGGATCCGCTCGGCGGATGGGGCGGTTGACTTCATGCGTTGCCTCCGATGAGGGACCCGATGCGGATCGAATGGGTATCCGGGATCTCGCTGTGGCCGAGCACGCGCAGGCGCGGCGAGGCGCGCTTGAGCAGGCGCGCCACCGGGCTGCGGATGGCGTCGGGCACCAGCAGGCAGGCCGGCAAGCCGAGGTCCTCCTGGCGCCGCGCGGCGTCGGCTGCGCCGCGGCTGAGGTGATCCGCCACGCCCGGGTCGAGCACGGCGCCGTTGGCCGAGTTCAGCGCCTGGCCGAGCAGACGCTCCAGCTCGGGGGCGATGGCAATGACATCCAGCTCGCGCTGGCTGCCGTAGATCTGCTGCACGATGGCCGGGGCCAGCGCGATGCGCAGGCGCCGCGACAGCTCCTGCGGGTCGTTGAGGCCGGATCCGGCGTGCTCGGCCAGCGCCTCGACGATCGAGCGCATGTCGCGGATGTGCACGCCCTCTTCCAGCAGCAGCTGGAGGACCTTTTGCAGGGTGGGAATGCCAACCATCTTGGGAACCACGTCCTCGATCAACTTGGGGGCCAGCTTGGTCACGTGCTCGACCAGTGCCTGGGTTTCGGTGCGGCCCAGCAGGCGGGCTGCATGGGTCTGCATCAAGTGTGAGAGATGGGTGGCCACGACGGTCGAGGAATCAACCACGGTGTATCCAGCCATTTGAGCTGTTTCTTTTTGTCTATCGTCGATCCAGATCGCCGGCAGGCCGAAGGCCGGGTCGGTGGTCGCCTGCCCCTGCAGGGGCGTCTTGACGTGGCCGGGGTTGATCGCCAGGTGCATCCCGGGGAAGGCCTCGCCCTCGCCCACCACCGCGCCGCGCAGCGTCAGGCGGTACATGCTGGGCTTGAGCTCCAGGTTGTCGCGGATGTGCACCGCCGGCGGCAGGAAGCCGACCTCCTGGGCGAACTTCTTGCGCACGCCCTTGATGCGGTTGAGCAGGTCGCCGCCGCGGTCCTTGTCCACCAGCGCGATCAGGCGGTAGCCCACCTCCAGGCCCAGCGTGTCCACCGGCTGCAGGTCGTCCCAGCTCGCCTCGGCGTTGGGATTGGGGGCATCGGGCGCATCGGCAGCGGGCTCGGCCGGCTTGGGCGCCTGGTCGCGCTTGTGCATCCAGCGCGACAGCGCTGCCAGGCCGCCCGCAATCAGCAGGAAGACGAAGTGCGGCATGCCCGGCACCATGCCCAGCAAGCCCACCAGAACGGCAGCGATGCCCACCGACTGCGGCGACTTGAACATCTGCCCCAGGATCTGGGTGCCGACGTCCTGCTCCTTGCCCACGCGAGAGACCACCAGCGCCGCGGCCACCGAGATCAGCAGCGCCGGGATCTGCGCCACCAGCGCGTCGCCCACCGCCAGCACGATGTAGGAGTTGGCCGCCTCGCTGGCCCCCAGGCCGTGCTGGGCCACACCGATGATGAAGCCGCCAACGATGTTGATGAACAGGATCAGGATGCCGGCGATGGCGTCGCCGCGCACGAATTTGCTGGCACCGTCCATGGAGCCGAAGAACTCCGCCTCGTTGCCCACCTCGGCGCGGCGGCGCTTGGCCTCCTTCTCGTCGATCAGGCCGGCGTTGAGGTCGGCATCGATCGCCATCTGCTTGCCGGGCATCGCGTCCAGGGTGAAGCGCGCGCCGACCTCGGCGATGCGCTCGGCGCCCTTGGTGATCACCACGAAGTTGATCACCACCAGGATGGCGAAGACGATCAGGCCGACGGCGAAGTTGCCGCCGATCAGGAAGTGGCCAAAGGCCTCGATCACCGCACCCGCGGCGCCCGGGCCGGTGTGGCCGTCCATCAGCACGACGCGGCTGGAGGCCACGTTCAGCGACAGGCGCAGCAGCGTGGTCAGCAGCAGCACGGTCGGGAAGGCCGCGAAGTCCAGCGGCCGGACCATGTAGGACGCCACCAGCATCACCATCAGCGCCGTGGCGATGTTGAAGGTGAAGAACAGGTCCAGCGCGAAGGCCGGCAGCGGCAGCACCATCATGGCCAGGACCATGAGGATCAGGATCGGCGCGGCCAGCGCCTTGGCGGCCCCGGCATGCGGGCCCAGGCGGGCCTGCAACTGCTGCTGGAAGGATTGGATCAGCGGGTTCATGCCGGTTCAGCCGTCGCCGGCTGTGCCTTCGGGTTGTGCGGGTCGAGCTCAGGCGGCACCGGGATCACGGGCAGGTCGGCCGGCCAGGGCGCGCGCCCGGCCAGCGCGGCGCGCAGCTGGAACACGTGTGCCAGCACCTGCGCCACGGCGCTGTACAGCGCATAGGGGATCTCGCGGTCGAGCTCGCCGTGGGCATACAGCGCCCGCGCCAGCGGCGGCGCCTGCAGCACGGGCACCTTGGATTCGCGGGCGATGTCGCGGATTTTCAGCGCCAGCAGGTCGGCGCCCTTGGCCACCAGGCGGGGCGCACCGTCGCGGCCGTCGTCGTACTTCAGCGCCACGGCGTAGTGGGTCGGGTTCATCACCACCAGGTCGGCGCCGGGCACCGCGGCCAGCATGCGCCGGCGGGCCACCTCGCGCATTCGCTGGCGGATGCGGCCCTTGACCTCGGGGCTGCCTTCCTGCTGCTTGTGCTCTTCCTTGACCTCCTGCACGCTCATCTTCAGGCGCGAGGTGTGCAGGAAGCGCTGCAGCGGCACATCGACCAGCGCAAAGGCCGCCAGCACCAGCACCAGCAGCCACAGGCCGGAGACGATTCGATCGCTCGCCGCCACGAAGGCCGCTGGCAACCCCACCGACTGCGTCAGCGCGAAGTCCTGCAGGTGCGCCCAGAGGTAGGCCGCCCCGACACTGCCCAGCAGCAGCGCCAGCAGCACCGCCTTGAGCATCTCGCCGATCTGCGCCTTGGAGACGATGCGGCCCAGCCCGGCGAGCGGATTGAGCTTGCCGAAGTTGGGCATCACCGGCTTGAGCGTGAACACCCAGCCGCCGGACAGGATGGCGGTGGCCAGTGCCACCACCGCCATCGCAGTGCCCAGCCCCAGCGACAGCAGCAGCGCCGGCATGAAGAGCTGGCCGAGCCGGTCGAGCATCGCCGCGGGCGTGGCCACTGTGCGCACGTCGAAGCGCAGGCCGGCGCCCAGCAGGTCACGCAGCCACTGGGCCAGCGAGGGCGCTGCCGCCATCAACAGCGCCAGGCCCGCCGCGACCACCGCGAAGTGGCCCAGGTCGCGCGAACGCGCAACCTGGCCTTCCTCCCGCGCTTTCTGGAGTCTTCGCGCGGTCGGTGGCAGGTGCTTGTCTTGAGCGCTGTCGGCCATGGCAGGGGGATGAGGGGTGGCTCGTCATTCTTCCGAGCCCCCTGCCAGACTTGAGCGCGATAAGCGCCGTGAATCGGGCGGTATTCCGCCCTGGCCGCCCAACGCCGTTTCCGCCCCGGCCGAAAATGAAAAAAGCGGCCGATGGGCCGCTCTTTTTGGTCTTCTTCGACTTCCTGGCCTGCTTCGACCAGCCCGGCCCCGTCAGGTCGCAGCCGGGTAGCCCTCTTCCTCCAGCGCCAGACGCACCTGCTCCTCGCTGGCGCTGGTGTCGAACTTCACGCGGTGGGCGCTCAGGTCCACATCCACCCGCGCCTGCGGGTCGAGCGCCTGCACCGTGCGCTGGACATTCGCCACGCAGTGACCACAGGTCATGTCGGGCAGGGTGAGTTCAAACATGGCAGCTCCACAAACTTGAGCAAGATCACGATCCAGCCGCGCGACGCCGCAGCGGCAACCCTCTCGCCCGGTCAGGATCGAGCCAGCGTGCATCATTGCACGGCCCTGCACACACCCCCACCGGTACCGAAGGCAACTATCTTCGCAGAACCGAGCGCCACCAACTTGATGCAGGACAAGACTGAATGGCCATGATGCCCTCCCCGCCGCCGCCGCTGTCCCCGTTGTCGCCGTCCCCCGCCCCTGCCGTCCCGCCGCCCGCGGCGCGCACCGCTGCGGCGGCCGTGCAGACCTGGCAGCTCCCCGTCCAGGGCATGAGCTGCGCCACCTGCGCCACCCGCATCGAGCGGGCACTGCTCAAGCTGGACGGTGTCGAGTCTGCGGCGGTCAACCTGGCCACCGACAGCGTCACCGTGCAGGCTGCGCGCGGCCTGGCGCCGGCTCGCCTGGCGAGCGCCATCGAGGCGGCCGGGTACCAGGTGCCGCAGCTGGAGCTGGATGTGGCGGTGGGCGGCATGACCTGCGCCTCCTGCGTCGGGCGGGTCGAGCGCGCGCTGCGCAAGCTGCCCGGCGTGCTGGAGGCCGAGGTCAACCTCGCGACCGAGCAAGCCCACGTGCGGCTCGCTGCGGGCAGCCAGGATGCGGCGGGCGTGCTGGCCGCCATCGTGAAGGCGGGCTACGAGGCCCGCCCGCTCGGTGACGCTGCGTCCGCCACGGCTGAAGGCGCCGCACCGGCCGGCGCAAACCGCGCTGGCCGCCTCGGCCTCGCCGCCCGCTTGGGCGAAGGGCCGCGCGTGGCCATCGCCGCCCTGCTCGCTGCGCCGCTGGCGCTGCCGATGGCCGGTGACCTGTTCGGCGCGCACTGGATGCTGCCCGGCTGGCTGCAGTGGCTGCTCGCCACCCCCGTGCAGTTCTGGCTCGGCGCGCGCTTCTACCGGGCCGGCTGGCATGCGCTGCGCGCCGGCACCGGCAACATGGACCTGCTGGTGGCCATCGGCACCAGTGCGGCCTACGGGCTGTCGACCTGGCTGCTGCTGCGCGCGGAGCCGGGTGGGATGCCGCACCTGTACTTCGAGAGCGCCGCGGTGGTGATCACCCTGGTGATGCTCGGCAAGTGGCTGGAGGCGCGCGCGCGCCACCGTACCGTCGATGCCATCCATGCGCTGCGCGCCCTCGCGCCGGAGACGGCCCATGTGCGCCAGCACGACGGCCACGAGGAGGACCGCCCGCTCGCCGCGCTGCGCGTGGGCGACGTGGTGGTGGTGCGCCCCGGCGAGCGCATCCCGGTGGACGGCGAGGTGATCGAGGGCGCCAGCCACGTCGACGAGTCGCTGCTCACCGGCGAGAGCCTGCCCGTGGCCCGCGAGGTGGGCCAGCGCGTCACCGGCGGCGCCGTCAACGGCGAGGGCCGGCTGATCGTGCGCACCCGGGCGGTGGGCGCGGAAACCACGCTGGCGCGCATCGTGCGGCTGGTGGAGTCGGCACAGGCGAAGAAGGCGCCGATCCAGCGCCTGGTCGACCAGGTGGCCGCGGTGTTCGTGCCGGTGGTGATCGGCATCGCTGCGCTCACGCTGCTGGCCAGCGGCTGGCTGCTGGGCGACTGGGCCGAGGCGCTGCTGCGCGCCGTGGCGGTGCTGGTGATCGCCTGCCCCTGCGCGCTGGGGCTGGCCACGCCGGCGGCGATCATGGTGGGCACCGGGGTAGCGGCCCGCCACGGCATCCTCATCAAGGACGCCCAGGCGCTGGAACTGGCCCATGCGGTGCGCACGGTCGCCTTCGACAAGACCGGCACGCTCACCGCCGGCCGGCCGGCGCTGGTGGGCTTTGCCGCCGCGCCGGGCGTCGACGCGCGCGAGGCGCTCAGCTGGTGTGCCACCCTGCAGGCCGGCAGCGAGCACCCGCTCGCGCGTGCGGTGCTGGCCGCGGCGCAGGCGCAGGGCCTGTCCATCGGCACGGCCACCGAGCTGCGTGCGCAGGCGGGCCGTGGCGTGGCCGGACGCGTCGAGCAGCACGCGCTGCGCCTGGGCAGCCGGCGCTGGATGGAGGAGCTGGGGGTAGGGCTTGGGCAGGGGCTGGGCCAGGGGCGCAGCGAGGCGGCCTTTGCGCCGCTGGCCGGGTCCGCCCAGGCCTGGCAGGCCGCCGGGCACACGCTGGCCTGGCTGGCCGACGTGAGCGATGCCGCGGCCCCGCGCCTGCTCGCGGCGCTGGCCTTTGGCGACACGGTCAAGCCGACGGCGCGCGATGCCATCGCACAGTTGCACGCGCTGGGCGTGCGCACCCTGCTGCTCAGCGGCGACAACCACGACGCGGTGCAGGCGGTGGCGCGCGAGATCGGCATCGACGAGGTGCGTGCCGAGGTGCTGCCGGGCGACAAGGCCGGGGTCATCAACGCACTGAAGGCCGCTGCGGTGCCCGGCGAGCGCGTGGCGATGGTCGGCGACGGCCTGAACGACGCCCCCGCGCTGGCGGCGGCCGACGTGGGCCTGGCGATCACCCACACCGACGGCAGCGGCACCGACGTGGCGATGCAGGCCGCCGGCATCACGCTGATGCGCGGCGACCCGCGCGCGGTGGCCGACGCCATCGACATCTCACGCCGCACCACGCGCAAGATCCGCCAGAACCTGTTCTGGGCCTTCTTCTACAACGTGATCGGCATCCCGCTGGCGGCGCTGGGCTTCCTGAGCCCGGTCATCGCCGGGGCCGCGATGGCGGCCAGCAGCATCAGCGTGCTGACCAACGCGCTGATGCTGGCACGCTGGCGGCCGCGCGGCCAGTCAGCCAACCGGGCCTGACCTCGGCTCGCCATTGTGCTGGCGTGCCTCAGGCTGGCGCCGCCGCCCCCAACCAGAGCGAGTTGAGGTCCTGAAAGCCCCAACGCTCGGCCAGCTCCACCCCGACGATGCGCTCACTGCAGCCGGGCTGGGCCAGGTCGACCAGCTCGGGCGGGAAACGCGTCATCGCCAGCGTCGAGAAGAAGACCTTGACCTGCGGCGTCAGCAGCGAGCCCCCCTGCTGCTCGACCACCACGCCCAGGCGGCCGGACTGCAGCCGCACCAGCGTGCCGATCGGGTAGATGCCCACCGTCTTGACGAAGGCCTGGAACAGCTTCGGGTCGAAGTGCCCCTTCCACTGCGCCATCTGGCGCACGGCGTCGCCCGCATCCCAGGGCGCCTTGTACGGCCGCGCGGAGGTGATGGCGTCGTAGACGTCGCAGATCGCCCCCATGCGCGCATGCAGCGGAATGGCGTCGGTGGCCAGCCCGCCGGGATAACCGCTGCCATCGAACTTTTCATGGTGGCGCAGGCAGACGTCGAGCATCAGGGTCGACACGCCCTCGCTGGCGGCCAGCATCTCGTGGCCCCAGTCCGGGTGCAGCTTCATCAGCTGCCACTCGGCATCGGTGAGCCGGCCCGGCTTGTTCAGCACCTCCAGCGGCACACGTGCCTTGCCCATGTCGTGCAGCAGGCCGGCCAGGCCGACCTCGCGCAACTGGTACTGCCCAAGGCCCAGGGTGCGCCCCAGCGCCACCATCAGCGTGCACACCGCCACCGAGTGGAGGTAGGTGTACTCGTCCTGCGTCTTGAGCCGCACCAGGCTGGCCAGCGCGCCCTGGTTGCGCGCCACCGAGCCGATGATCTCGTCGACCAGTGGCAGGCAGCCGTCGGGCTCGATCACCCGCCCCAGCCGGGCCTCCTGGTACAGCGACTGCACCTGCTGCTTGGCCTGGCGGCACAACTGGGCGGCGCGCGCGTACTCCTCGCGTGCAGTCACAGGCAGTTCGGGCGTGGGGGCCTCGACCACCGCCGCCAGTTCGCGCTCCACCGCCTCGACCGCCTCGGCCTCGCTGACGCCGCCAACCACATCCAGCCCGCGGGCGGTGTCGATCCAGACTTCGCGGATACCGCAATTGCACAGCCGCTTGAGGTCCTGGGCGTCGTCGAGCAGGAAGCGGCTGCGCCAGAACGGGTGGTCCATCCAGGACCCGCACAGCTCGTGGATGTGCATGCCCAAGCGCAGCTGTTCAGTGGGAATACGTTTGAGCATCGGACAGGAAACGGGCGAGCGAGGTGCGACGGCGGTGAGCGTTACAGGCGCAGTATCAACCGACACCCGAAGGGCGGATTTTGCATTTGGAGCCCTCCTCAGTGGGATGTACAGCATGGTACTTCCGGGCTATACGGGTAAAAGCCATGAAAAGCGCCCCATCCCACCCCGTGCATTTGTGCCCACAATCGCTGCTCCCAGCGCGCCCACGCCGCGACGGCAGGAGAACGACATGACCCTCACCGAGTTGCGATACATCGTGGCCGTGGCCCGTGAACGACACTTCGGCCGAGCCGCCGAGGCCTGCTTCGTCTCCCAGCCGACGCTGTCGGTGGCCATCAAGAAGCTGGAGGAGGAGCTGGAAATCAAACTTTTCGAGCGCGGCGGCAGCGAGGTCAGCGTCACCCCGCTGGGCGACGAGATCGTGCGCCAGGCCCAGGCGACGCTGGAAAGCGCCGCCTCGATCAAAGAGATCGCCCGGCGCGGCAAGGACCCGCTGGCGGGCCCGCTGCGCCTGGGGGTGATCTACACCATCGGCCCCTACCTGCTGCCCGAGCTGGTCCGCCACACCATCGAGCGCGTCCCGCAGATGCCACTGCTGTTGCAGGAGAACTTCACCGTGCGGCTGCTGGAAATGCTGCGCACCGGCGAGCTGGACTGCGCGATCCTGGCCGAGCCCTTCCCCGACACCGGCCTGGCGATCGCACCGTTGTACGACGAGCCCTTCATGGTGGCCGTGCCGGTGAAGCACCCACTCGCAGCCCGCTCCGGCATCTCGTCGGCGGAGCTGAAGCAGGAGACCATGCTGCTGCTGGGCACTGGCCACTGCTTCCGCGACCACGTGCTGGAGGTCTGCCCGGAGTTCGCCCGCTTTGCCAGCGACGCGGAGGGCATCCGCAAGAGCTTCGAGGGCTCCTCGCTGGAGACCATCAAGCACATGGTGGCCTCGGGCATGGGCATCACGGTGGTGCCGCGGCTGTCGATTCCGCGGCCTGAAGCCAGCCAGGGCGCACCGCTGGTCAGCTACATCCCCTTCACCGATCCGGTGCCCACGCGCCGGGTGGTGCTGGCATGGCGGCGCACCTTCACGCGCTACGAGGCGATTGCCGCACTGCGCAACGCGATCTACGCCTGTCGGCTCGATGGTGTGAAGCGGCTCACCGCCTGAGGTTGGCGCAGCTGCGGCGCTGGTAGGGGCAACAGGCAGCCTCGCCCTCCCCCGCGGACAGGGGATGGACGGCGAACCGGCCTCTTGCGGCACTCAAGGTCGCCGGGCCGGCGCCGAAACAAGCGGAGCCGGGAAGGACGCGTCCTGGCGTTTACCCCGCTGCCATGACCGCCTCACGCCCACTCACCGCCCCCTCCACCGCGCCGGCCCGTCGCGTCTCCCAGCGTCGGAGCACCGATCGGCGCCGCTCGGTACAGGCCACGGACGAGTCCATCGCCGCGCGCGTGCGGGGGCGGCAGTACGCGGCGCTGATGCGCGCCCAGCCCTACGCGGCCGGGGCCAGCCTGCTCAACATGCTGGTGGTGGGGCTGACCTCGCCACAGACCCTGTCCAACCTGCTGCTGCTGGGCTGGATGGTGGCCGTGCTGATGCTCAATGGCGTGCAACTGGAGCGCTGGAACCGCTGGAACAAGAAGAGCGCCAAGAGCAAGACCGGCGTGGACGTTTCGCCCAAGGACCTGAACCTGCAGGTGGCGCAGGCCGGCGCACTGGGCGCGATGTGGGGCGCTGTGCCGGTGCTGCTGCTCAACCATGTGGCGCACCCGCAGCAGACGCTCGTGATGATGAGCCTGGCCAGCATGCTGTGCATCGGTGCGCTGGGGCTGGCGACGCTGCCGCGGGCCGCCTGGGCCTACATGGGCACCCTCAGCCTGGGCAGCCTGATCTCCCTGGCCGTCAGCCCGCAGTTGGTCTACGGCATCGGGGCCCTGCAGTGGGCCACCCTGGCTGGCGTAGCGGTGGTACTGGGCGGCACGGTGAGCAAGGCCCTGCATGCGAGCGTGAGCGCCGAGGTCAAGGGCGAGCACCAGAACCAGCTGATCGGCCTGCTGCTGCGCGACTTCTCCGAGCAGGGCAGCGACGTGATCTGGGAGATCGACGGCAGCGGGCGCCTGCGCCACGTCACCAAGCAGTTTGCCTTTGCCATGGGCCGCGACACGGCCGCTCTGGAGGGCAAGGGGCTGATGAGCATCCTCGGTGAGATGCAGAAGGGCATGAGCGACAGCGACCGCGAGTCCACGCTGGCGCTGCACGAAAAGCTCACCGAGGGCCACCCTTTCCGTGACGTCCAGGTCAGCCTGCTGCTCGACGGCAAGCAGCGCTGGTGGTCGCTCACCGCCAAGCCGCTGGTGGACGAGCGGGGCCGCCCGCTGGGCTGGCGCGGCGTGGCCCGCGATGTGACGCAGGCGCGCATGGCCGACCGCAAGCTGGCCTGGCTGGCGCACTTCGACACCCTCACCGGCCTGACCAACCGCGCCCATTTCCGCGTGCTGCTGGAGAAGGCGCTGCAGCACACCCGGCGCTACGGCGGCGGCGGCGCGGTGATGTGCCTGGACCTGGACGGCTTCAAGAACGTCAACGACACGCTGGGGCACGCCACCGGCGACGTCCTGCTCACCGAAGTGGGCAAGCGCCTGCGCGATGCGGTGGGCAACGGCCGCAGCGACGTGGTGGCCCGCCTGGGCGGCGACGAGTTTGCCGTGCTGCTGCGCACCGCCACCACCGAGGCCGACGTCGCAGGCATCGCCCAGCAGATCCTCGATGCGATGAAGCCGCCCTGCGTCACGCAGGGGGCCGAGATCCCCGTGCGCGCGAGCATCGGCATCGCGCGGTTCCCGGAAGACGGCCTGAGTGTCGACGAGATGATGCAGCACGCCGACCTGGCGCTCTACGACGCCAAGGCCAACGCCACCGGCTCGATGCGCTTCTTCGCGCAGCGCATGGGCGAGCAGGTGCGCCGCCGCCTGATCCTGGAGCGCGACCTGCGCGAGGCGCTGGAGCGCAAGCAGCTGCACCTGCACTTCCAGCCCAAGGTGGACCTCAACACCTGGCGCGTGCTGGGCTTCGAAGCCCTGCTGCGCTGGAACCACCCCGAGCACGGCGACATCCCGCCGGCCGAGTTCATCCCGGTGGCCGAGGAGGCCGGCCTGATCCTGGCCATTGGCGAATGGGCCATGCTGGAGGCCTGCGTGCACGCGGCGCGTTGGCCGGAGGAGCTGCAGGTGGCGGTGAACATCTCGCCCGTCCAGGTGATGGCGCAGAACCTGCCCGACGCGGTCCAGAACGCCCTGCGCGTGTCCGGCCTCGCGGCGCACCGGCTGGAGCTGGAGATCACCGAGTCGGTCTTCATCAACGAGACGCGCGGCACGGTGGGGCGCCTGCATGCGCTGCACCGCCTGGGCGTGGCCATCGCGCTGGACGACTTCGGCACCGGTTACTCGTCGCTGGCCTACCTGCGGCGCTTCCCCTTCGACACGCTCAAGATCGACCGTGCCTTCGTGCGCGAGCTGCTCGTCAGCCGGGATGCCCGCGCCATCGTGCGCAACATCCTGGCGCTGGCCAAGGCGCTGCGCATGTCCACCGTCGCCGAGGGCGTGGAGGAGCCGGCCCAGGTCAAGGTGCTGGAGGCCGAGGGCTGCGACATCGTGCAGGGCTACTACGTGGCCAAGCCGCTGCCGGCCGACCAGGTGCTGCACTTCGCGCTCACCTGGACCGGGCGCGAGCGCCCCACCCTGCCGCGCGACTTCTCGCTCGGCCACACCCAGACCGCCGACCTGGCCACCTTGATGCCGGCCACGGCTTTCTGACGGGGAGCCGCCTCGCGCCGGATAATCCCGGCCAATGGATGCCACTGCCCTGCGGCCTGCCCGCCTCGCGCTCTACCTCGACCTGATCCGCTGGAACCGCCCGGCCGGGTGGCTGCTGCTGCTGTGGCCAACGCTGGCGGCACTCTGGCTCGCTGCCCGGGGCTTCCCGGGCTGGCACCTGGTGATCGTCTTAACGCTGGGCACCATCCTGATGCGCAGCGCCGGCTGCTGCATCAACGACGTGGCCGACCGCGAGTTCGACCGCCACGTCAAGCGCACCGCCCAGCGCCCGGTCACGCGCGGCGCGCTGGCCCCCAGCGAGGCGCTTGCCGTCGGCGCCGTGCTGGCCGCACTCGCCTTCGTGCTGGTGCTCACCACCAACGCGCTGACCATCACCTGGTCCTTTGCCGCGCTGGGCATCGCCCTGGCCTACCCCTACGCCAAGCGGCTGGTCGCGATGCCGCAGGCGGTGCTGGGGGTGGCCTTCAGCTTCGGCATCCCGATAACCTACGCGGCGACGCGCAACGAGGTGCCTGCCGAAGCCTGGTGGCTGCTCGCCGGCAACCTGTTCTGGGTGCTGGCCTACGACACCGAGTACGCGATGGTCGACCGCGACGACGACCTGCACATCGGCATCCAGACCTCCGCGCTGACGCTGGGCCGCTTCGACGTGGTCGGCGTGATGGCCTTCTACGCCGTCTACCTGCTGGCTTGGGCCTGGCTGGGCGCCGGCGCCGGGTTGGGCTGGCCCTACGCGCTGGGGCTGGGCGTGGCCGCGGGCCAGGTGGTGTGGCACTACGGGCTGATCCGCGACCGCAGCCGCGACGGCTGCTTCCGCGCCTTCCGCCTCAACCACTGGGTCGGCTTCGCGGTCTTCGCCGGCACTGCGGCGGACTTCTTCCTGCTGCGGTGAGAATCTGATCCGTCCGATCAGGCTGCCGCACGCCCCTGCACCAGGCGGCGCGCCATGCGCAGCGCGGCCACCAGGCTCGATGCATCAGCGCGGCCCGTACCGGCCAGGTCGAAGGCCGTGCCGTGGTCGGGGCTGGTGCGCACAAAGGGCAGGCCCAGCGTCACGTTGACGCCCTCCTCCACGCCCAGGTACTTCACCGGGATCAGCCCCTGGTCGTGGTACATCGCGATCACCAGATCGAACTCGCCGCGCCGGGCCCGCATGAACACCGTGTCCGGCGCAAAGGGCCCGCGCGCGTCGATGCCCTCGGCCCGCGCCGCCGCGATGGCCGGCGCGATGAACTCGATCTCCTCCCGGCCGAACAGCCCCCCTTCGCCCGCATGCGGATTCAGCCCCGCCACGGCGATGCGCGGCGCGGCCTGGCCCCAGGACCGCGCCGCGGCGTGCGAAATGCGCAGCGTCGACAGCACGGCCTCGCGGTCGATGCGGTCGATCGCCTCGCGCAGCGCGCAGTGCACCGTCACCAGCACCGTCTTCAGCTCCTCGTTGGCCAGCATCATGCGCACATCGGCCGGCTGGCCGCGCAGGCCGCTTTCGGCCGCCAGCATCTCGGTGTGGCCCGGGTAGGGCTCGCCGGCCGCGGCCAGCGCCTCCTTGTGGATCGGCGCGGTCACGACGCCCGCCGCCGCGCCGGCCATCGTCCAGGCCACCGCCTGGCGGATGCAGGCCGCCGCTGCTCGGCCGGCGTGGGCATCGACCCGGCCCCAGGGCAGCCCGGCCAGCTCGCTCCAGCCCTCGGGCGTCACTTCAGGCTCCAGCACGGCCAGGGCCCCCGCCGGCACGTCGGGCAGGTCCGCCGGGTGGTCGATGCGCACGATCACCAGCGCGGGTACATCGGCACGCTCGCGCAGCGCCCCCGCGGCACGCTGCAGCACCGCCGGCGAGCCCAGCACCGCCACCGGCCCAAGGGCATCCGGCGCAAAGGCCCCTTGCAGCGCAGCCCGCACGATGATCTCCGGCCCGATGCCCAGGGCATCGCCCATCGTGACGAGCAAAGGTGAGGCGGCGTGACGGGCCGGCGTGCTGGAGTGCGCGGGCGAAAAGGAAGCGGGCGACGCGGTCATGGCCGTATTGTCGCGAAACGGCCCGGCAGACAGGCTTGGCGTGGCGACCGTCACATCCCGCCGGATACACTCGCCGCCATGGATTGGCTCGACAAGGTGGCCTGGACGGCCGATGGCCTGGTGCCGGTGATCGCTCAGGAACTGGGCAGCAAGGACGTGCTGATGTTCGCGTGGATGAACCGCGAGGCACTGGCACGCACCGTCGAGCTCGGCGAGGCGGTGTACTTCAGCCGCTCGCGCGCTTGGCTCTGGCACAAGGGCGAGGAGTCGGGTCACGTGCAGAAGGTGCACGACATCCGCCTGGACTGCGACCAGGACGTGATCCTGCTCACCGTCGAACAGCTCGGCCACGAGCCCGGCATCGCCTGCCACACGGGCAGGCACTCCTGCTTCTATCAGCGCCTGGACGGCGGAGAGTGGCGCAGCGTCGAGCCGGTGCTGAAAGACCCCAAGAGCATCTACCGATGAGCGACCGATGAGCGATACCCCGACGCCTCCCGCCCTCGGCACGCTGGGGCCCTCCGGCACCCTGGATTCGGCCGACGTGCTGGCCCGCGTGGCCGAGGTGATCGCCTCGCGCCGCGGCGGCGACCCCGACAAGAGCTGCGTCGCCCGCCTGTTCCACAAGGGCACCGACACCATCCTGAAGAAGGTCGGCGAAGAAGCCACCGAGGTGGTACTGGCCGGCAAGGACGGCGATGCCGCCAAGCTTGTGTACGAGGTGGCCGACCTGTGGTTCCACTCGATGGTGGCGCTGGCCCAGTTCGGCCTCACGCCCAACGATGTGGTGGCCGAGCTGGCGCGCCGCGAAGGCCTGTCCGGCCTGCAGGAATTTGCCCAGCGCAGCGCCAAGCCCGCCGCGTGACAGACACCTCGACGCCCCTGTCTTCCCTTCCCGTTTGAAGCGAACGAATGACCATGAACCGCGACCCTGACTGCATCTTCTGCAAGATCGCTGCCGGCGAGATCCCCTGCCAGAAGGTCTACGAGGACGACGAGCTGCTCGCCTTCAAGGACATCCGCCCGGCGGCCCCGGTGCACCTGCTGATCATCCCCAAGCTGCACCTGCCCAGCCTGAACGAGGCGGATGCCTCGCACCATGCCCTGCTGGGCCGCATGCTGACGCTGGCGCCGAAGCTGGCACGCGAGCAGGGCGCGGACAACGGGTTCCGCACCGTCATCAACACCGGCCGCGACGGCGGGCAGGAGGTCTACCACCTGCACCTGCACGTGATGGGCGGCCCGCGGCCCTGGAAACACGGCTGACACGAGGCTGAACCGCCTGACCTAGAATCTCGCGCTGTCCGGCCGGTATGGCCGGTGGCGTTACCCATACCGGAGCAGTCTCATGGGCGCTTTCTCGACCACCCACCTGATCATCTTCCTCGTCATCATCGTGCTGATCTTCGGTACGAAGAAGCTCAAGAACATCGGCTCCGACCTTGGCGGCGCCGTCAAGGGCTTCAAGGACGGCATGAAGGACGGCGACAAGGCCGCGGCCGAATCCTCCGCTGCGGCCGCCCCTGCCCAGCAGGTCACGGCCGAACGGCGTGCCGATGGCCAGACCATCGACGTCGAAGCCAAGACGAAGTCCTGACATCACGTCACCGTCGCCCCCTGGCCTGAGGACCTGAGCGCATGCTCGACATCGGCGTTTCCAAGCTGCTGCTGATCGGCGGTATCGCCTTGGTCGTGATCGGCCCGGAGCGGCTGCCGCGCGTGGCCCGCATGGCCGGCACCATGCTCGGGCGCGCCCAGCGCTACGTCTCCGACGTGAAGGCCGAGGTCAACCGCTCGATGGAACTCGACGAACTCAACCGCGTCAAGCGCGAGTTCGAGACCGCTGCCCGCGACGTGGGTGACTCGGTCAACCAGGGGCTGAACCAGGCGACCCAGGACGTGAACGACGCCGTGGGCAGCCTGGAGTCGCCCTCGCCGTCGGCCAGCACGGACGAGGACACCTTCCGCTGGGAAGACCCGCCGCCGGTGTACCAGCGCCCGAACAAGCACTGGCGCGTCAAGCGGGGTGCCATGCCACGCTGGTACAAGCAGCGCGAGGGTGTGCGCCAGCACGTGCAGTCCGGCGCAGCGCGAGTCGCGCGTCACCGGCCGCGGCGCAGCCCCGGCTGATGCCTGAGCACCAGCACCCCATGCCGCCCGCCGGCTGCGCGCCGGTGCGCCACCTTTCCCCTATCCCTGAGCCCGCCGCCGGGCGCCTGCCGTGAGTTCGAGTCCTTCTTCCAAAGATCCCGGCAGCCACAACGACGAACTGGCGGGCAGCGAGCAGCCCTTCGTCAGCCACCTGATCGAGCTGCGCGATCGCCTGCTCAAGGCGGTCTACGGCGTGGCGGCGGTCTTCGCGCTGCTGTGCCTCTACCCCGGCCCTTCGGGCATGTACGACCTGCTGGCCCGCCCGCTGGTGGCAGCACTGCCCTCCGGGTCGAAGATGATCGCCGTCGGCGTCGTCTCGCCCTTCCTGATTCCCATCAAGGTGACGCTACTGGCCGGCTTCGGTGCCGCGCTGCCCTGGGTGCTCTACCAGGTCTGGGCCTTTGTCGCGCCCGGCCTGTACAAGCACGAGAAGCGGCTGGTGATGCCGCTGGTGGTGACAAGCACGCTGCTGTTCTACACCGGCGTGGCGTTCTGCTACTTCTTCGTGTTCGGTCAGGCCTTCCCGGCCATCCAGTCGATGGCGCCCACCTCGGTCGCCGTGAGCCCGGACATCGAGGCCTACCTGGACTTCGTCATCACGATGTTCCTGGCCTTCGGCGTGGCCTTCGAGGTGCCGGTGGCGGTCATCATCCTGGCGCGCCTGGGCATCGTGACCGTCGAGCAGCTGCGCGAGTGGCGGCGCTACTTCTGGGTTGCAGCCGCCGCAGCGGCCGGGCTGGTCACGCCGCCCGATGCCGTGTCGATGGTCGCCCTGCTGATCCCGATGGGGCTGCTCTATGAGCTGGGCATCGTTGGCGCCCAGTTCTTCATCCGCCACACGAAAGCGCCGGACGACGAGGCCGCTGCCGCCGACAAGGCGCAATCAAGTTAAACAGCCACACGCTGCGTCACCACCGCAGCGTCACTGGCCCTCGTCGTCGGCGCGCCGGTTCGAGGTGACCGCCTTGGGCCGTTGGGCGATCTGCACGGTCAACTCGATCGAACGGCCATCCCGCACGACCGACAACTTGGCGGGTTGCTTCGGCTTGAGCGCCGCCACCACATTCAGAAGCTGACCCGTGTTGGCCACCGGCCGGCCGGCCACGCGCACCACCACGTCGCCCGGACGCACGCCTGCGGCGCTGGCCGGGCCGTCGTTGAGCACCCCACTGATCAGTACACCCTGATCGGTGCCGAGCTTGAGCGCCGCCGCGCGCTCGGCGCTGAGGTCGCTGGGCTGCACGCCGATCCAGCCACGCGTCACCACGCCGTCGCGGATCAGCCCGTCCATCACCTGGCGCGCCGTGCTCACGGGGATGGCAAAGCCAATGCCCATGCTGCCGCCCGAGCGCGAGTAGATCGCGGTGTTGATGCCCATCAGGTGCCCGCCGGTGTCCACCAGCGCGCCGCCCGAATTGCCCGGGTTGATCGCGGCATCGGTCTGGATGAAGTTCTCGAAGGTGTTCAGTCCCAGCCCGTTGCGCCCGAGCGCACTGACGATCCCGGCCGTCACCGTCTGCCCGACGTTGAAAGGATTGCCGATGGCCAGTACCACGTCCCCCACCTGCAGCGCCTCGGCATCGCCAAAGGTGATCGCGGGCAGGCCCTGCGCCTCGATCTTCAGCACTGCGAGGTCGCTCTCTGGGTCGGTGCCGACCACCTTGGCCGGTGCACGGCGGCCGTCGGCCAGCACCACCTCGATGCGCTGGGTGTCCTCGACGACGTGGTTGTTGGTCAGCAGGTAGCCGTCCGCACTGACGATCACGGCCGAGCCCATGCCCGACTCCGGCTCGCCGAAGTAACGTTTGAACCAGGGCTCCGCGGCATGCGGCGAGCGGCTCTGGGCGCCCTGCGTCAGCACGCTGACCACCGACGGTGCCGCCTGGCGCGCCGCCAGCGCATGCCCCGTCACCGGCGCGCCGGCTGAGGCGCCGCGAACGCCCGATGGGGCGCTGTGCACCATCACCTGCACGCCCGCCGCGCTGCTGCGCCCGGCCAGCCACTGCGGCTGCAACGTGGCCAGTACGAAGACCACCGCCACCGCCACGGTGACAGCTTGCGAGAATACGAGCCAGAGCCTGCGCATGTCAGGAAATGAAGGACCTACTGCTGTGGAAACCCGTCGCGACGCACTCACTGCCCACCTGGACGAACTGCTGGAGGTGCCCCGCTTCAGCGATTATGGGCCGAACGGTCTGCAGGTGGAGGGGCGCGAGACGATCCGCCGCCTCGTCACCGGGGTGACCGCCAGCGTGGCCCTGATCGACGCCGCCATCGAGGCCGGGGCGGACGCCCTGCTGGTCCACCATGGCCTGTTCTGGCGCGGCCAGGACGGGCGAGTCACCAGCTGGATGAAGCAGCGCCTGGCGCGGCTGCTGCGGCACGACATCAACCTCTACGCCTACCACCTGCCGCTGGACGCACATGCCGAGCTGGGCAACAACGCGCAGCTGGGCCAGCGGCTGGGCTTCACGGCGCAGGGCCGCTTCGGCGAGCAGCAACTGGGCTGGCTGGGCAGCCCACCGGCGGGCGTCGGGGATGCCACCCAGCTGGCCCGCCACGTCGGCGAACGGCTGGGACGCCCCCCGGTGCTGCTGCCCGGTGACGGCCGGCCACTGCTGCGCGTCGCCTGGTGCACCGGCGGCGCACAGGGCTGGTTCGAGTCGGCCATCGCGGCCGGAGCGGACGCCTACCTGACCGGCGAGATCTCCGAGCCGCAGGCGCACTACGCCCGCGAGACCGGCGTGGCCTACCTGGCCTGCGGCCACCATGCCACCGAGCGCTACGGCGCCGAGGCGCTCGGCGCCCACCTGGCGCAGCACTTCGGGCTGGCGCACCAGCACATCGACATCGACAACCCGGCCTGAGGAGGGTGCCGACGCGGCCGGTCGATCAGGCCGGTCGATCAGGCGGATCGGTCAGGCAGCAAGCTGCGCCGCAGACGGGCCGAAGGCGAAGCCGTCCATCGCCAGCAGGCCGGCGTCGACGCTGGCGTGGATGCGCAGCGCCGCGTGGTCGGCGCCCCCCGCCCCGGCGGCGATGTAGTACGGCAGCCAGTGCTCGTCGGTGGGGTGCTGGTCGGCCGCATGGGGCGCCTGACGGCGGTAGTCCCACAGCGCCTCCCAATCGCGTGCCGCGCCGCGCTCGACCACCCAGTCGCGGAAGGCCGTCACGTCGGGCTCGACCGCCCGCTCGACCGCCCCGCGGTGACCAAAGAAGCGCCGCAGGTTGTGCGTCATCGCACCGCTGCCGATGATCAGCACGCCCTCGGCCGCCAGCGGAGCCAGGGCTTCGCCGATGGCCCACTGCTGGCGCGGCGTCCAGTTCGGCACCAGCGACAGCGGCACCACCGGCACCTCGGCCGCGGGCCACATGCGCTTGAGCAGCGTCCAGATGCCGTGGTCCAGGCCGCCAGCGGCCACCGCCTCGGTGGGAATGCCCGCTTCACCCAGGCGCCGCGCCACGTCCACCGCCAGCTGCGGGTCACCTTGGGCGTCGTACTGCTGTTCGTAGAGCGCCGGCGGGAAGCCGCCGAAGTCGTGGATGGCCTCGTGCTTGCGCTCGGCAAGCACCACCGGGCGGCGCGTCGCGGTGTGCGGCGAGACGACCAGCGCAGCGCGCGGGCGACCGAACCCGCGCTCGATGCGCGCACCGAGCCCGTCGAGGAAGTCACTGGCCGGCGAACGCTCGATCGCGATCATCGGCGAGCCGTGAGAGAGGTAGAGGGCGGGCAGGACGTTCATGATGGCTGTCATTGCACCATGGCCTGCCGGCACTGGCGTTCGGCGGCTTTGCACGCTGCATTCGACGCTGTCACCGCGCATGGTGTACCTTGGCGACCATGTCTGCCACGCCCCTGAGCCCGACCCTGCCGCAACCCGCATCCCGCGCCGGGCGCCCCCCCTCTGTCATCGGCCTGGCCTGGCGCCAGTTGCTGCGCGACTTCCGCGCCGGCGAGCTGCGCCTGATCGGGCTGGCGGTGATCCTGGCCGTCGCGGCACTCAGCTCGGTGGGCTTCTTCTCCGACCGCCTGCAGGCCGGCCTGGCCCGCGACGCGCGCTCGCTGCTCGGTGGCGATGCGGTGGTGGCGAGCGACCAACCGCTGCCGCCCGCCTTTGCGGGCACCGCTGCGCAGATGGGGTTGAAGCAGGCGGTGACGGCGAGCTTCCCGAGCATGGCGCGCGCGCCCGAGGACCGTGGCGAGCGCACCCTGCTGGTGGCGGTCAAGGCGGCCAGCGCCGGGTACCCGCTGCGCGGCGCGCTGCGCATCAGCGACGACGTGGACACCGCGCAAGGTGCCACACCAAGCGGGGCCACCCCGGCCGACCGCGAGGTTGCCCAGGGCCCGGCGCCTGGCAGCGTCTGGGCCGACGGCGCGGTGCTCGATGCGCTGCAACTGCGCCTGGGCGACACGCTGATGCTGGGCGAGGCGGGGTTGCGCGTGGCTGCGGTGCTGCGGGTCGAGCCCGACCGTGGCGCCGGCTTCATGAACTTCGCCCCGCGGGTGCTGATGCACACGGCCGACCTGGACGCCACTCGACTGATCCAGCCGGCCAGCCGCGTGACCTGGCGGCTGGCGGTGGCAGCGCACGAGGGGCGCGGCGCCGCCACCGCGGTGAAGGGCTACGTCAGCTGGGCCGAGGACGCACTGCAGCGCGAGCGGGTGCGTGGCGCGCGCGTCGAGTCGCTCGACAGTGCCCGCCCCGAGATGCGCCAGACGCTGGACCGCGCCGGCCAGTTCCTGCAGCTGGTGGCGGTGCTGGCCGCGCTGCTGGCCGCCGTGGCGGTGGGCATCGCCGCGCGCGGCTTTGCGCTGCGCCACCTGGACGCCTGCGCGATGCTGCGCGTGCTCGGCCAGCCGCAGCGGCGCATCGCCGCCACCTACGCACTGGAGCTGCTCTGGGTCGGGCTGCTCGCCAGCGCCATTGGCGTGCTGCTGGGCCTGGTGGTGCACCAGGGCTTCGTCTGGCTGCTGGCCGGGTTGATCGACGCCCAGCTGCCCGCGCCCACCGCTTGGCCGGCCGTGCTGGGCGGCGGCGTCGGGCTGATCCTGCTGGCGGCCTTCGGCCTGCCGCCGGTGCTGCAGCTCGCCAGCGTGCCGGCGCTGCGGGTGATCCGGCGCGACCTGGGCGAGCCGCGCGCCGCCTCGCTGCTGGTGCTGGCCGCCGGCATCGCCGGCTTTGCCGGGCTGCTGATGCTGGCCGCCGCCGACCTGAAGCTGGGCGGCATCGCCGTGGGCGGCTTTGCCACCGCCTGGCTGTTCTTTGCCGGCAGCGGCTGGCTGGCGGTGCACCTGCTGCGCCGCCTGGTGCCCGAGGTGGGCGCGCCACGCTGGCTGACGCTGGCCAAGCGCCAGCTGGCGGCCCGCCCCGGGCTGGTGGTGCTGCAGGTCAGCGCCCTGGCGGTGGGCATGATGGCGCTGGTGCTGCTGGTGATGCTGCGCACCGACTTGGTCCGCAGCTGGCGCGCCGCGACGCCGCCCGATGCACCGGACCGCTTCGTCATCAACGTGCTGCCCGAGCAGGGCGAGGCCTTCCGCGCCACGCTGCGCGACGCGGGCGTGGCCCGCTACGACTGGTACCCGATGATCCGCGGCCGGCTGGTGGCGGTGAACGGCCGCGAGGTGAAGCTGGAGGACTACGCCGCCGACCGTGCCAAGCGGCTGGTCGACCGCGAGTTCAACCTCAGCCACGACGCCGCCCTGCCGGCGCACAACCAGGTGGTGGCGGGGCGCTGGCAGGCCGACGAGGCGGACGCCCTCAGCGTCGAGGAGGGCCTGGCGCAGACCCTGGGGCTGAAGCTGGGCGACCGGCTGCGCTTCGACATCGCCGGCAGCCCGGTGGAGGGCCGCATCAGCAGCCTGCGCAAGGTGGACTGGGCCTCGATGCGGGTCAACTTCTTCGTGCTGTTCCCGCGCGCCCGGATGACGGACCTGCCGGTGACCTACATCGCAGCCTTCCGCGCGCCCAACGGTGCGGGCCAACGCGGCTTCGATGCCACGCTGGCGCGGCAGTACCCGAACATCACCAGCGTGGACGTGTCGGCGCAGATCGCCCAGGTGCAGCGGGTGCTCGACCAGGTGGTGCAGGCGGTGGAATTCCTCTTCGCCTTCACGCTGGCGGCCGGGCTGCTGGTGCTGTTTGCGGCAGTGAGCGCCAGCCGCGAGGCGCGCGCGCGCGAATTCGCGCTGCTGCGGGCGATGGGCGCGGGCAGCCGGCTGCTGGCGCAGGTGCAGCGCGCGGAGCTGCTGTCGGTGGGGGCCCTGGCCGGCCTGCTGGCCAGCGCCGCCGCGATGGGCGTGGGTTGGGCGCTGGCGCGCCAGGTGTTCAACTTCGACTGGAACGCGCCGCTGTGGGTGCCGCTGGCCGGCACCGCCGCCGGTGCGCTGCTGGCGCTGGGGGCAGGCTGGTGGAGCCTGCGCGAGCTGCTGCAGCGCCCGGTGGTCGAGACGCTGCGCCGCGCGGCGGACTAGCGCCGCGGGCAGGCCGGATCAGAAGCTGGCGTCGAGCGCGCCGAGTTCGTCGCCGGTCAGCACCGACTCGATGTCCACCAGGATCAGCATGCGCTCGGCCACATTGGCGATACCGCGGATGTAGCGGGTGTCGACCAGGGCATTCATCGCCGGGGCGGGCTGCACCAGCGCCGCGTCGAGCTGGATCACGTCCGACACGGCGTCGACCACCGCACCGATGACACGCCCGCGCATGTTCAGCACGATGACCACGGTCATGGCGTTCAGCTCGGCGCTGTCGCAGCCCAGCTTCAGGCGCAGGTCGATGATCGGCACGATCACGCCGCGCAGGTCCACCACCCCCTTCAGGAAGGCCGGTGAGTTGGCAATGCGCGTGGGCGCCTCGTAGGAGCGGATTTCCTGCACCTTGAGGATGTCGACCCCGTACTCCTCGCCGCCCAGGCGGAAGGTGAGGAACTCACCCGCGCTGGCAGCGGCAACGCGGGCGGCACCGGCTGACTGACGACCGTACGACGCGAGGGATTGGTTGGCGAGCGCACTGCGCGGCCGGTCCTGGACGATGCTCATGGGGAACTCCTGTCGAGCAGGGAAGGCGGTGAACGCTGGGAACGCGGTGGACGCGGGGAAGGCAGAACGGGCAGGTTCGGCCGCTGGCAGCCGGTGCGCGGGCCGAGCCCTGCAGGAGGGTTATCGGCAGGCGCCGGGGATTCAGGAGGCCGCAGGGATCAGAAGGTGGTCCAGTCGTCGCCCGCTGCCGCAACCTGGGTCACCGCGACCGGGGCTGGCGCGGCAGGCGTGGCGCGCAGAGGCTGCGGCGCTGGGGCCGCAGCCACACGCATTGCCCCTGCATGGGCCGGCTGCCCACGGGCTGGCTCCGCGTGTCCACCGGCCACCTGGAACGCCGCCACGACCTCGGTCAGGCGCCGGGACTGCTCGCGCAGGCTCTCCGCCGCAGCGGCACTCTGCTCGACCAGCGCGGCGTTCTGCTGCGTCATCTGGTCGAGCTGGGTGACCGCGCCATTGACGTGGCCCAGCTCGACGCTCTGTTCGCTCGCCGCCGAGGTGATCTCGCCGATGATGTGATTGACCCGCTGCACATCGGCCACCAAGGCGCCGATGGTGGTGCCGGCGGCATGAACCAGCCGACCGCCACTGTCCACGGTCTCGACGCTGGCGGCGATCAGGCCCTTGATCTCGCGCGCCGCGTCGGCGCTGCGCTGCGCCAGGCTGCGCACCTCACCGGCCACCACCGCAAAACCACGGCCCTGCTCGCCGGCCCGCGCCGCCTCCACCGCCGCGTTGAGCGCGAGGATGTTGGTCTGGAAGGCGATGCTGTCGATCACACCGATGATCTCGCCGATCTTGCGGCTGGAACCGCTGATCTGCTCCATGTTGTCGACCACCTGGGCCATCACCTGCCCGCCCCGCTGGGCGGCCTCGGCCGCGGCGCTGGCGAGCTGGTTGGCCGCGCGGGCGGAGTCCGCCGTCTGCCGCACGGTGGTGGTGAGCTGCTCCATCGAACTGGCGGTCTGCTGCAGGGAGCCGGCCGTCTGCTCGGTGCGGCTGGACAGGTCCTGGTTGCCACTGGCGATCTCGCTGCTGGCAGTACCGATGGCCTCGGTGGTCTGGCGGATGTTGCCGACCATGCCAGCCAGCGCGCCCTGCATCTCGGCCAGTGCCGCCAGCAGGTGGGAGCACTCGTCGCGGCCAGTGACGACGATCTGCCGCGTCAGGTCCCCCCGCGCGATCGCCAGCGCGGCGGCCTCGGCCTGTCGCAGCGGCTGCACGATGGCTGCGGCGTTCCACAGCGTCAGCGGCACGACCACCACCATCACGGTGGCCAGCACACCGAAGAATAACCAGGCCCCTCGAACGAAGGCCGCCTGGAACTGCGCTATGGTGTCCCTGGCCTCCCTCTGAACGATCCCGTGGATGCGATCCACCGCCTTTTCCACGGCATAGATTTGCGCCTTGGCCGGCTCCAACGCCTGATCCGCATCCGCCGGGCTCGGGAAGCCACCGGCGCTCGCCTTCTCCAGCACGGGCACGGCAGCAGACGCATAGACATCCAGGGCCTGGCCGGCCTCCCGGGCGACCACGTTGTCTTCGTCTTCCTCACCCTCCAGGAGCGCAGCGAAGGCCTTCCTCAGGCCGGCTTCGGCGTCGCGCCACTGTTTCACGTGCTTGCCGGCCGCCACAGGGTCGGCGCTGCGCAGCAGGATGTCCTTCTCACGGCGCCGGATTTCACCCACTGCCGCGCGCAGTTCGACAATGGTTCCCGCCTCGTACAGCGAATGCGTCAGGAAACCGTGGTTCAAATGCCGCAATTCAGTCCCAATGACAAAGGCAGCCGCACCGACCAGCGCAAACAGGCTCAGCACCATCGCAATGGCCCCGTTCATGCGCAGGCGGATCGTGAAGCCACGCATCAAGCCAATTCCACTGGTCATACTGATACCCCGATCGATGACAAAAACGCAGGCGCACCGTGGGCCAGCAGGCTGCAAGCCACAAGGGCCGCAGAAAGTGAATGAGGCTCAGTGACGCGAGCGGCGCACCAGCGAGCCGGTGTCCAGGATCAGCGCGACCCGGCCATCGCCCATGATGGTGGCGCCCGACACGTCCGTCACCTTGCGGTAATTGGCTTCGAGGTTCTTGACCACCACCTGCTGCTGACCGAGCAGCTCATCGACCAGCAGGGCCACGCGCCCGCCCTCGGCCTCCACCACGACCATGATCGAGGAGACCCGCTCGAAGTCGAAGCGCGGCACGTCGAACACCCGCTCCAGCTCGATCACCGGCATGTACTCCTCGCGCACCTGCACCACGCGGCCCGTGCCGCCGATGGTCTTGATCGTCTTGTCGGTGACCTGGAAGCTCTCGACCACCGAGGCCAGCGGCAGGATGTAGACCTCGTCGCCCACGCCCACGCTCATGCCGTCCATGATGGCCAGCGTCAGCGGCAGCCGCACCTTGACGCTCATGCCGTAGCCCTCGGCGGAGTCGATCTCCACCGAGCCGCCCAGCGAGGTGATGTTCTTCTTCACCACGTCCATGCCCACGCCCCGGCCGGACACGTCGGTCACCACCTCCGCGGTGGAGAAGCCAGGCGCGAAGATGAGCCCCCAGACGTCCTGGTCGCTCATCGAATCGGGGGCGTCCAGGCCGCGCTCGCGCGCCTTGTTCAGGAGCTTCTCGCGCGACAGGCCCTTGCCGTCGTCGCGCACCTCGATGACGATCGAGCCGCCCTGGTGCGAGGCCGACAGCGTGATCGTGCCCACGTCCGGCTTGCCCTTGGCGAGGCGTTCGTCGGGCATCTCGACGCCGTGGTCGCAGGAATTGCGCACCAGGTGCGTCAGCGGGTCGGTGATCTTCTCGATCAGGCCCTTGTCCAGCTCGGTGGCCTCGCCCTGCGTGACCAGCTCCACCTTCTTGCCCAGCTTGCTGGCCAGGTCGCGCAGCATGCGGGGAAAGCGGTTGAACACCGTCGACATCGGGATCATGCGGATCGACATCACCGCTTCCTGCAGGTCGCGGGTGTTGCGGTCGAGATCGTTCAAGCCGGCCACCAGCTGCTGGTAGACCACCGGGTCGAGGTCGCGGCTGTTCTGCGCCAGCATGGCCTGGGTGATCACCAGCTCGCCCACCAGATTGATCAGCTGGTCGACCTTTTCCACCGCCACGCGGATGGTGGTGGAGTCCAGGCCGCCGGTGCTGGCCTTGTCATTGCGCACGGCCGGGGCGGGGCGGGCCGCCTCGGCACGTGGCGCTGGCGCGGCCACGGGCGCTGCCGGCGCCACGGCAGGCACGGGGGCCGCCACCGGAGCCGGCGGCAGCGCCGCTGCAGCCCCGTCGGGCGTCACGGCCGCAGCCGGTGCGCCCGGCGCGTCGTCGAAGAAGCCATAGCCCGGATCGGCTGCCGCCTTGACCGGCGCGACTGGGCTGGGCAGGCCCGCAGCCTGCCCAGCCTCCTCGGGTGGCACCCCCGGATTGCCGGGATAGAACCCATAGCCCGGCCCGAGCGGCTGCAGCTGCACCTGCTCGCGGGCGACGTGGAAGGTGAACAGGTCGATCAGCTCGGCATCGCTGCTCGTGGTGACCACCTTGAAGCGGCGCATGCCGTCGATGGGGCGACCCATGTCGAGCGGCTCGATGCTGCCCAGGTCCGGGATCTCCTTGAACAGCTCCTGCAGGTTGTCGGCCAGCGAGACGTCCTTGAGCGGACCGACCCGCAGTTCGAGCTCACGCGAGCTGGACACCGCCTGTACGGGTGCCGGGGCCGGCGAGGCCACTGGCGGCGCAACCGAGGCAGCGGAGGCAGAAGCAGAAGAAGCCGGCACAGCGGGTGCAGCCGGCACCTCGCCGCTGGCCAGCGAACGGATATGGACCAGCAGCTCGGCGGTATCGACCAGCTCACGGCCCGAGCCCTGGTGGCGCTCCAGCTGGGCGCGCAGCGCATCGCCCGCGCCCAGCAGCACGTCGACCATGCGCACGTGCGGCTGCAGCTCGTGGCGCCGCAGCTTGTCCAGCAGGGTCTCCATCTCGTGCGTCAGCTCGGCCACGTCGGCAAAGCCAAAGGTGGCGGCGCCGCCCTTGATCGAGTGGGCACAGCGGAAGATGGCGTTGAGCTCCTCGTCATCCGCCGCCGCGACGTTCAGCTCCAGCAGCAGCTGCTCCATGCGCTGCAGGTTCTCGCCGGCCTCTTCGAAGAAGACCTGGTAGAACTGGCTCAGATCGATACCCGCCCCGGAGGAGGCGGAACTGTCGGACATCATGTCGGCCATGGCAAAGTCCCCTTGGAATCCTGGTGAGCGGCGGGTGAGCGGGTGGCGTGCAGCCCTGCGGGCGCACTGCAGCGGGGCAGCGCGAGCAGCCGGCTCAGCGGATCACTTTCTTGATGACTTCGAGCAGCTTGGTCGGATCGAAGGGCTTGACCAGCCAGCCGGTGGCTCCTGCAGAGCGCCCGGCCTGCTTCATCTGGTCGCTGGACTCGGTGGTCAGGATCAGGATCGGGGTGGCCTTGAACTGCGAGGTCTCGCGCAGCTTCTTGGTCAGGCTGATGCCGTCCATGCGAGGCATGTTCTGGTCGGTCAGCACCAGGTCGAAGGTGCGGCCACCGGCCTTCTCCCAGGCGTCCTGGCCATCCACCGCCTCGACGACGTTGTAGCCGGCGCTCTTGAGAGTGAAGGAAACCATCTGACGCATGGAGGCCGAGTCGTCGACAGCAAGAATTGAATGCATTGCGCTCTCCGGGGGGATTCTGATTTGCCGGGGGGATATCGGCGGCGTGGGTCGGTTGCTTGAGGCGGAACTAGAAAAGCTCGATCGAGCCGGCGTCCATCTCGTCCTGCGTCACCGGGTTGGGACGCAGCGGGGCCTGCTCGATCACCGCCTCGCCTTCGGGGTCCTGACCCATCGCCTCGCAGGCGATCTGGTCGGCGCAGGCGCGCAGGCGACGGTGGGTGTGCGCGATCAGCTGCGAGGCCATGTCCTGGAACTGCAGCGCGGTCACCGCACCGGCCATGCTCTGCATCGCCTCGTGCAAGGCGCCGGTGTCCAGATGCGGCAAGGCCGCGCCCTGGTGCAGCAGGCGACCCAGGTGGCCGTTGGCCGTGTAGAAGTGCCCCATCAGGGCCTCGCTGGCATCGGCCAGCAGGCGCTGCAAGCGGTCGAGGTCATTGGTGGCGGTGAGCAGGTGATCCTGCAGATCCGCCGCCACGAGCAGCGGCAGCGGCCCCGTCGGTCCTTCCTGCGGCTCATCGTTCATCTGCATGCTGGCTCCAAGGGGGGCGCCGATGCCTGCGCATCGTCCGTTCCCGTGTCTGAAAGGGCCTCTCGCCCCGGTGATGGGAGTCGTTTGGCGATGGATGGAATTTTTCGCAATGTGGCCGGGTCGTGGTGAGCGAAAGATCCGGTGATTCGCCGTCCAATTCCGGCCCATGGCCTGTCGGCAGCGCGGCGGCACCCGGAACCTGGCTCACAATCGCATGGACTCCTCGGAGCGGCACTCCGGTGCCCGATGCCCGACACCTACCGCGCCCATGCCCCGAACCCAGCCGCTGCGCCGCCTGCGCATCCTCCACCTCGAAGACTCCGAGCTCGACCACCAGCTGGTGCTCGCCCACCTGCGGCGAGGCGGTGTGGAGCCCACCATGCTGCGGGTCGACAAGGAGGGGGAATTCCTGGCGCAACTGGGCCGCGGCTGGGACGCCGTGATCTCGGACTACAACCTGCCCGGCTTCTCCGGGCTGATCGCGCTGGAACTGCTGCGCGAGCGCGATGCCCTGCTGCCCTTCATCCTCGTGTCGGGCGAGATCGGCGAGGACACCGCCGTGGAGGCGATGCGCAACGGCGCCTCCGACTACCTGCTCAAGAGCAACCTTGCCCGGCTGGTCCCGGCGTTGCTGCACGCGGTGGATGCCTGCGAAAGCCAGCGCGCCCGCCAGCGCGCCGACCAGGAGCTGGCGGTCTCGCGCAAGCGCCTGTCCGAGCTGGCCCAGCACCTGCAGACCAGCATCGAGATGGAGCGCGCCGCCATCGCCCGCGAGATCCATGACGACGTCGGCGGCTCGCTCACCGCGGTCAAGTTCGACCTCGCCTGGCTGGCCCGCCACGCCGAGACGCCGGCTGCCCGCGAGCGCGCCCTGCAGGCACTCGAAACCATCCGCCATGCCATCGAGGCCAGCCAGCGCATCATGCACAACCTGCGCCCGGCCATCCTGGAGCAGGGGTTGGTGGCGGCGCTGCAGTGGATGACCTCGCGCTTCGAGCGCCGCAGCGGCATCGCCTGCGTGTTCCGCTCCAGCCACGAGCACCTGCGCCTGCCCGCCGGCGTGCCGCTGGTGGCCTACCGCACCGCGCAGGAGGCGCTCACCAACATCTCCAAGCACGCCAACGCCAGCCGCGTGGAAGTGGACCTCACCGTGGCCGCGGGCGTGCTGTCGATGGAGATCAGCGACAACGGCCGCGGGCTGGGCCGCGGCGACCTGGGCAAGGAGCGCTCCTTCGGCATCCGCGGCCTGCACGAGCGGGCCGACACCGTGGGCGGCTGGATCGACCTGTCGAGCACGCCCACGGGCACGACGCTGATCCTGTCGGTGCCACTGGCCGGCCCCGCCACCCGCGCCGGCACGCTCGACGCGGAACCGGCCGCTGCGTTGGGCAGCGAGCACGATCCATCGACCTGGGGGGAACTATGACAACCCGCGTGATCCTCTGCGACGACCATGCCCTGATCCGGCGCGGCATCCGCGACACCCTCGCCGAACAGCCCGACCTCGAAGTGGTGGGCGAGGCTGGCGAGTATGGCGAGCTGCGCGCCCTGCTGCGCCGGCAGGGCTGCGACGTGCTGGTGCTCGACATCAACCTGCCCGGGCGCAGCGGCCTGGACGTGCTGCACACCCTCAAGGAGGAGGGCTCACCCATCCGCGTGCTGGTCGTCTCGATGTACCCCGAGGACCAGTACGCCCTGCGCGCGCTGCGTGCCGGTGCCTTCGGCTACGTCAACAAGGGGGGCGACCCGGCGCAGATCGTCGCCGCGGTGCGCATGGTCGCGCAGGGCCGCAAGTACATCACCGCCGAGATGGCGCAGATGCTGGTCGAGAACCTCACCGCGCCCACCGCCGAGGCCGCGCACGACAAGCTCTCCGACCGCGAGCTGCAGACCCTGACGATGATCGCCTCCGGCAAGCGCTTGGCCGACATCGCCGAGGAACTCAGCCTCAGCTCCAAGACCGTGAGCGTCTACCGCGCCCGCGTGCTGGAGAAGCTCGGGCTGGCGAACAACTCCGAGCTGACGGTCTACGCGATCCGCAATGGCTTGGTGAGCTAGCCGGCGTTCACAGCCGCACCGGGATCCCGCGCGCAGCCATGACCTGCTTGGCCTCGGCCACCGTGTGGTCGCCGTAGTGGAAGATGCTGGCGGCCAGCACGGCATCCGCCCCCCCCTGCTGCACGCCGTCGGCCAGGTGATCGAGGTTGCCGACGCCGCCCGACGCAATCACCGGTACCGGCACGGCATCGGCCACGGCACGGGTGAGTTCGAGGTCGAAGCCGATGCGGGTGCCGTCGCGGTCCATGCTGGTGAGCAGGATCTCGCCGGCGCCCATCTGGGCCATCTTCGCGGCCCAGGCCACTGCGTCCAGGTGCATGTTCTTGCGCCCGCCGTGGGTGTAGACGTCCCAGCCCGGGCCCTTCGTGGCCAGGTCCTCGCCGACGCGCTTCTTGGCGTCGATGGCCACGACGATGCACTGGGCGCCGTACTTGTCCGACGCGTCGCGGATCACCTGCGGGTTGGCCACCGCGGCGGAGTTGAAGCTCACCTTGTCGGCCCCGGCGTTGAGCAGGCGCCGCACATCTTCCACCGTGCGCACGCCGCCGCCCACCGTCAGCGGGATGAAGACCTGCGAGGCCACGTCCTCGATGATGTGCAGGATCAGGTCGCGCCCATCGCTGGTGGCGGTGATGTCGAGGAAGGTCAGCTCGTCGGCGCCCTGGTCGTTGTAGCGCGCCGCGATCTCGACCGGGTCACCCGCATCACGCAGTTCGACGAAGTTGACGCCCTTGACGACCCGGCCGCCGGTGACGTCGAGACAGGGGATGATGCGTTTGGCGAGCATGGGCAGCCCTGGGTTCAGGCGCCGTTCAACTCATCCGCGCGGCGCTGGCCGACGGCAAAGTCGAGGTCGCCGGTGTAGATGGCGCGGCCGCAGATCACGCCCTGCACGCCTTCGCGCTCCACCGCGCACAGCGCCTCGATGTCGGCCAGGTTGCTCAGGCCGCCGGAGGCGATCACGGGGATGGTGAGCGCCTGGGCGAGGCGCACGGTGGCATCGATGTTGATGCCACTGAGCATGCCGTCACGGCCGATGTCGGTGTAGATCACCCCCTCGACGCCGTAGTCCTCGAACTTCCTGGCCAGGTCCACCACCTCGTGGCCGGTGAGCTTGCTCCAGCCGTCGGTGGCGACCTTGCCGTCCTTGGCGTCCAGGCCAACGATGATGTGGCCGCCAAACGCCGTACAGGCATCGCGCAGGAAACCGGGGTTCTTGACCGCCGCGGTGCCGATGATGACGTAGCTCAGGCCATCGTCGAGGTAGCGCTCGATGGTGTCCAGGTCGCGGATGCCGCCGCCCAGCTGCACCGGGATCTCGCCGCCCACCTCGGCGATGATGGCCTTGATGGCGCCTTCGTTGACGGGCTTGCCGGCGAAGGCCCCGTTGAGGTCCACCAAGTGCAGGCGCCGCGCCCCGGCGTCGAGCCAGCGGCGTGCCATCGCTGCCGGGTCCTCGCCAAAGGTGGTGGAGTCATTCATGTCGCCTTGCTTGAGGCGAACACATTGGCCGTCTTTCAGGTCGATGGCGGGGATCAGCAACATGGCTGGTGTCGAGACAGGGTTGAACGAAGGGAGAGAGGGAACTCAGGGGTTCCAGCTCAGGAAATTGCGGTACAGCGCCAAGCCATGGTCCGCGCTCTTCTCGGGGTGAAACTGGGTGGCAAAAATGTTATCCCTAGCCACGGCACTGGTAAAGCTGGCGCCGAAGTCGGTTTCACCGGCGCAGTGGGCGGCATCGTCCGGGCTCGCGTAGTAGCTGTGCACGAAGTAGAACCAGGCACCGTCGGGCACCCCGGCCCAGATCGGGTGGACGCCGCCGCCGTGCTGCCCATGGGCCTGCTGGCGCACGCGGTTCCAGCCCATCTGCGGCACCTTGTAGCGGCTGCCGTCGGGCTGGAGCTGGCCCTCCAGGCGGAAGCGCCGCACCTGGCCGGGGATCAGGCCGAGGCCGGGGGTGTCCTGCTCCTCGCTGTGGTCCAGCAGCATCTGCATGCCCACGCACACACCCATCAGCGGCTTGCTGGCGGCGGCTTCAAGCACCGCCTCCTTCATGCCGGAGGCGGCCAGCTCGGCCATGCAGTCGCGCATCGCACCCTGGCCGGGCAGCACCACGCGCTCGGCGGCGCGCACTTCCTCGGGGCGGTGGGTGATCACCACCTCCAGGCCGCTGCCCTGCGCGACGTGCAGCACCGCCTGCGACACCGAGCGCAGGTTGCCCATGCCGTAATCAACCACCGCCACCGTGCGTGCCATGTCAGTACCGCCCGGCCGTTCCGAAGGTACTGACAGCCCCCTCGGGGGGCAGCGAACGAAGTGAGCGTGGGGGTTTCATTTCAGAGGCTCCCTTTGGTCGAAGGAATCACGCCCGCGCTGCGCGGATCGGGCGTGAGCGCCATGCGCAGCGCGCGGCCGAAGGCCTTGAAGATCGTCTCGCACTGGTGGTGCGCGTTGACGCCCTTGAGGTTGTC
>Ga0073899_10000568_pt1 | contig 33706 bp, 40 predicted proteins | sample KloWWTmetaKNB5Ph_FD_88975 | JGI IMG/M metagenome (GOLD analysis project Ga0073899, IMG submission 88975) | Active sludge microbial communities from Klosterneuburg, Austria, studying microevolution and ecology of nitrifiers - Klosterneuburg... | ecosystem: Engineered > WWTP > Aerobic digester >... | reverse complement strand
GTGCGCTACGTCGACAACGTGCAGGCCTACCTGAACATCCTGCAGGTTGCCGGGACGTCGATGTCGGTGGACGGTCCGCCGCCCGATCCCGAGCTGGATTCGAACGACACGCGCAAACTCTAGCCCGTGGGTCGCTTGCGCCGCGCGACGAAAAAATTGCGCAGCAACGATCCGCATTCGTCAGCGAGCACGCCCACGTCGACGTCCAGCCGGTGATTGAGCGCAGGATTCTGCACGACGTTGAAGACGCTGCCCGCCGCGCCAGCGCGCGGATCGGCGGCGGCGTAGACGAGACGCTCCACCCGCGCGTGCACCATCGCCCCGGCGCACATCGCACAGGGTTCGAGCGTCACGTACAGCGTCGTGCCGGTCAGGCGGTAGCTGTCACTGCAGGCTGCCGCCGCACGCAGCGCGATCATCTCGGCATGCGCCGTGGGATCGCGAGTGGAAACTGGGCGGTTGAATCCTTCCGCAATGATCTCTTGGCCGCGGACAATGACCGCTCCGACCGGGACTTCACCCGCGGCTTCAGCCTGACGGGCCAGTTGCAGCGCCCGCACCATGTATTTTTCGTCGAGTCCGCCCATCCGGATCTTCTGTGGCGCAGGCCGTGGTTCCCAGGTCGACGCTGGGGGTTGATCAATTCACCAGTACGACGGGTGGCGGGCTCCAGGTGCCCTCGCCCGGCGGCAGCACCGACGGCGGCGTGTCCGTCGGCCAGTACAGGCGCATCACCATGTAGACCGGCCCGTCCGGCGCGGGCGGTGCTGGTTGCTGCAGGAAGGCCGACAGCGGCGGCACCTTGTAGCCCGACTGCACTTTCACCGCGTTATCCATGTCGTTCGCGTCAAACAGCTGCGTGCGAAAGCATTGCAAGCGAGAAATCGGTGGTGGCACGGAACACCTGGTCGATGCCCGGCGGGGTCTCGCCCTGACAGCGCAGGTCCAGCCACCCCATCGAATAAGGAGTGTCGCTGTTCGGCGTCACGACGCTGGTGTCCGCGTAGGTGAAGACCCGATGCTCGTTCGAGATCTCGTTGTATGGGGCCTTCCATTGCCCGGAGTTCCTGTCGATTACGTACGCGTACTGCACCGCGTCGTTCCTGCTGCAGCCACCGGACAGCGCGGCCACTGCGGCCACACACAGTGCGATCGTCCTGAAGCCGTTCAGCATGGTTGGATTCCGTCGTGGTTGATTGAACACGTGCGTGCCGCCACGGTTCTCGAGAGCGCCTGGCACGATCATGCCGGATACCGACGCGTCCTGGTACAGCTCTCGCGCGTCGACTGCTTCCGTGCCGCCTGCCTCACGCGATCCGCACCGCTTCCAGCCGCAGCCGGGTCAGCCGGGTCGACTGGATGCGCCAGCCGCGATCGAGCTTTACATAGGTTTCATGGTAATGCCCGAACCCGTGGAGATAGGAGACATCACCGTGCAGCGGATGCTCCTTCGACCGGTAGAGCCGGTCCTCCATCGCCCAGAGGCCCCTGGCGGTGGTGTCGGAGAGAATCTCGATATCGGGGGTGTGGCCGTGATGGACCGAAACCTGATCCGCCGCCTGCTTGATGAGCCACGGGATCATCGTGTCGATCCCTTCGACCACGAAGTCCATCTCCGGCACTTCCAGCCGGCCATCGGGCGCGAAGACCTGCTCGCGCCACATGGTCCAGTCCTTATGATCGAAGGCGTAGAAGTACCGGGCCTTGAGCCGCTTGATCTCCTCGATCGCCAGCAACCGTTCGATATCGTTCATGGATGCCCTCTCCGCGGGTGATCTGGTCGGAGTGGGATAGAACCATCGCCTGGGGTTTGTGTCGAGGCGGAACGCCGGGAAGCGGGCGTTGCGAAGTGGCGGTGGGGCGATACCGCTTGAAGCGCCCGGATCTATTTCGGCTGGCGAGAGAATTTCAGATTTGGTGGAAGGACACGCCCAAAGCGGATTTCTTCGTCGCTGCAATTCATGCATCCGGTTGTCGATGTCGATAGATCTTGAAAGCTCGGCATGACGTTTACATAGACACGGAACGACGCAGTCCATTCGCGACGTCGCGCGGCGGTCGACTTGCTCGCTGGTTCACGGCTGCCTTTCTCAGGCAGGCTCGACTGCGACACCCAGCCCTTTGGCAGCTTGGCGCACGCGCTCGTCGAGGCTCAGCAACCGCAGACCGACGACCGCGGAACGTGCAACAAGAAGCGATGCGAGGTGGATGGCATCGAGTGTTCGGATCGAGTCGCCGGGAAACGGCTGACGCGCACGATCAACTATCTCGCCCGCGGTTCGCAGGACCTGCCAATGAGCAGCAGCGGAGACGAGGTGTGCTCGACGGTCGGCGGCTTCTGCCTCCGTCAGTTCCTCGAGCGCCACCGCCCTCAGCAATACGCGGTCACACTCGATCAGCGTGAGGTCCGAGGCAACGATGACTTCGGCCTCGCGGAGCAGGCGGCGCACCGACGGTGCGGTCGGCTCATCCAGGAGCCATGCCAGCACCGCGCTCGACTCCGCGTAGAGGCTCACCGCGAGCCACGCTCCTCGTCGAGTAACTGGGCGGCACTCCGCCGACGCTCGCCCTGCTTGCGCGACAGCGCTGGATACAGCTCCGTTGCAGCCGAAGCGCCCAGGGTCAGGAGGCCCCTCTTGTTCAAAGCCTGAAGTCCAACGGGTAACGCCGGATCGACCTGTCCTTGCCCGGGTGGCAGGAACTCAGCCACGACTTCTCCCCGATCGGTGACCAGGACGCGCTCTCCCAGCCGCACGCGGCGAAGGTATTCGCTCAGCTTGTTCTTGAGTTCACGGACGCCAACGGTTTGCATGCAGCGCATTGTAGCCACGTGTAGCTACATCGGCAACGAAGTATCCCTGCCGGCGCGCGGCAGGCCCGACGCACAGTCGGGACGGCTGAGTTCAAATGCAAACCACCTTCCAGGCCCAGTCGATTCGCGTAACGGGCGTTATAGTGAGCCCAGGCCTACCGGCTGCGTTTACCTGGTGCCGATAGGACGGGATTGATGGCACAAAGGCCTGCTCAAGGAGCACCGGTTCTCGACGGATGCGGAAGATTCAGCGTCTCCCGCACCCATCGAACCTCGGGCGTTGTCGGCGCGGGTTTCCGCGCGCGCCGGCTGACCTTTCTGCGATCGCGGGTCGATAATGGCTGCGCATCGGTGTTGCCGGCCGTCATTCGACCGCTGCGTTGCGGCACGTTGCAAGTGCGGGGAGAACGACATGCAGATCGGCATGGTGGGACTGGGTCGCATGGGTTCCAACATGGCGCGGCGAATGCTCGCTGCAGGGCAAGCCTGCGTGGCCTACGACATCCACCCCGAAGCGGTCCAGGGGCTCGCTGCGGCAGGCGCTCGCGGCGCCGCCTCGCTCGCCGACCTGGCACGGGCACTTGAGCCGCCGCGCGCGGTCTGGCTGATGCTGCCTGCTGCGGCGGTCGACAGCACCATCGAGGCGCTCGTGCCCCACCTGCAGCCCGGCGACATCGTCGTCGACGGCGGCAACTCGCACTATCGCGACGACCTGCGCCGCGCTGCGGCGCTGACGCAGCGCCGCCTGCACTACGTCGACGTCGGCACCAGCGGCGGTGTCTGGGGCCTGGCCAACGGCTACTGTCTGATGATCGGCGGCGAGGCCGCCGCGGTGCAGCGGCTGGAGCCGGTCTTCGCGGCGCTGGCGCCGGGTGCCGATGCCGCGCCTCCCACTGCGGGCCGCGAGGCGCACGGCGCCGGCGCGGAGCGCGGCTGGCTGCACTGCGGCCCGAGCGGCGCCGGCCATTTCGTGAAGATGGTCCACAACGGCATCGAATACGGCCTGATGGCCGCCTATGCCGAGGGGTTTGACATCCTGCGCCATGCGGGCATCGGCACTGGCCCGCAGGCCGCCGACGCCGAAACCGCGCCGCTCGCGCATCCCGAGGCCTATCGCTACGAGTTCGACCTGGCCGAGATCGCCGAACTGTGGCGTCGCGGCAGCGTGCTGCGGTCCTGGCTTCTCGACCTCACCGCGCACGCGCTGCTGCAGGATCCCGAATTGCAGGAAGTGCGAGGCCGCGTGGCCGATTCGGGCGAAGGCCGGTGGACGCTGCAAGCCGCCATCGATGTCGGCGTGCCGGCGCCGGTGCTGGCCACGGCGCTGTTCGCGCGCTTCGGCTCGCGCGGGCAAGGCGACTTCGCCAACCGGATACTCTCGGCGATGCGCCGCGAGTTCGGCGGCCATGAGGAACGCAAGCCGTGAGCGCGCCGGCCAGCGACGCGCTGGTGCTGTTCGGCGCCACCGGAGACCTCGCCTGCCGCAAGATCTTCCCGGCGCTGCAGGCGTTGATCCGCAGCGGCAGCCTGGACGTGCCGGTGATCGGTGTCGCCAGTTCGGGTCTGGCACTCGAGCAGTTGCGCCAGCGTGTGCGTGCCAGCCTGCGGCAGCACGGCGGTGGCGGCGACGACGCCGCCGAGCGGCTGCTGGCTCTGCTGCGCTACGTCGACGGCGACTACCGCGAGGCCACGACCCACCAGCGCCTGCGCGCGGCGCTCGGCGGGGCGCGGCATCCGCTGCACTACCTGGCGGTGCCGCCGAGCCTGTTCCCTTTGGTGGTCGACGGCATCGGCGAGTCGGGCAGCGCCGAGGGCGCGCGCGTGGTGGTCGAGAAACCCTTCGGTCGCGACCTCGCCTCGGCGCAGGCGCTGAACCGGGCGCTGCATCGCACCTTTGCCGAAGCCTCGGTCTTTCGCATCGACCACTACCTGGGCAAGGAGGCGGTGCAGAACCTGCTGTACTTCCGCTTCGCCAACGCGTTCCTCGAACCGGTGTGGAACCGCAACTACGTGAGCAGCATCCAGATCACCATGGCGGAGGAGATCGGCGTGCAGGGGCGCGGCCGCTTCTACGAGGAAGTGGGCGCCTTGCGCGACGTGGTGCAGAACCACATGCTGCAGGTGCTTGCGCACCTGGCGATGGAGCCGCCGGTGGGCGCCGGCGCCGAGGCGCTGCGCGACGAGAAAATCAAGGTGTTCCGCGCCATCCGCCCGCTCGCTGCCGAAGATCTGGTGCGCGGCCAGTACGACGGCTATCGCGCCGAGGACGGCGTCGATTCCGCCTCGCAGGTCGAGACCTTCGCCGCGATGCGGCTGCACCTCGATTCGTGGCGCTGGGCGGATGTGCCGATCTACATTCGCGCCGGCAAGCGGCTGACGGCGACGGCCACCGAGGTCCTCGTGCAGCTCAAGCATCCGCCGCAGCGGGTCTTCGGCGCAGCGGCGGCGGCCGGCGCCAACTACTTCCGCTTCCGCCTCGGCCCCGACCGCGTCGCCATTGCGATCGGCGCCTCCACCAAGCACGCTGGCGCGGCGATGGCCGGCGAACCGGTCGAGTTGTATGTGTGCAACGACCGCGGACCGGAGATGAGCGCCTACGAGCGGCTGATCGGCGACGCCTTGAAAGGCGACCCGACGCTCTTCGCGCGCGAGGATGGCGTCGAGGCCGCGTGGCGTGTCGTCGATCCAGTCCTGAAGCTGCCGCTGGCGGTGCACCCGTATCGCCAGGGCAGCTGGGGGCCGCAGGAGGCCGACGCGCTGGCCGCATCCTGCGGCGGCTGGCATCGTCCGGCGCAGGCCTGAACGATGCGCATCGAAAAGCTGCCCGATGCGGCGACCGCCGCGCACCGGGCGGCAGCGTTCATCGCCGAGCGCGCGCGTGAGGCGGTGCGCGAACGCGGCCATTTCCTGCTGGCGTTGAGCGGCGGCGAAACGCCGTTGCCCTTGTACGAGGCTCTCGCTCGGCAAGTACTGCCGTGGGAGCGCGTCGAGCTGTTCCAGGCCGACGAGCGGGCCGTGCCACCCGCAAGCGCGGCGCGCAACTGGAGCCACATCGAGCGGTTGCTGCTCGGCCCGCTCGCGCTGCCAGCCCGGCAGACGCACCCGATGCGCGCCGAAGCGGCCGATCTCGCCGCCGCCGCGGCCGACTACGCCCGAACCCTGAGGGCGGCCGCCGGCGCGCCGCCGGTGCTCGATCTGATCCATCTCGGCCTCGGCGCCGACGGCCACACGGCATCGCTGTTCGCGGGCGATGCCGCGCTCGACGTCGACGATGCCTGGGTCGCCGCGGCCGCAGAGCACCACGGCCATCGCCGCATGACGCTCACCCTGCCGACGCTGGCTCACGCGCGCTGCGTTCTGTGGCTGGTGTGCGGCGGCGACAAAGCCGAAGTGCTGGCGCGGCTCGTCGGCGGCGATCCCACCCTTCCCGCCGGGAGGGTGTCGCGCGATCGTGCCTGGGTCGTGATCGACGCAGCGGCGGCCCGACTGGGAGAACCGGACACGCAGGAGGCGCAATGAAAGTCCTGGCCATCGACGTCGGTGGCAGTCACGTGAAGTGCCTCGCCAGCGGCCAATCGGAGCCGCGCGCCTTCGTCTCGGGGCCGGCGCTGACGGCCGCGGCAATGGTCAAGGGCGTGCTCGCGCTGACCCGCGACTGGCGCTACCAGGCCGTGTCGATCGGCTATCCGGGGCCGGTGCTGCACGGCGCGCCGCTGCGCGAGCCGCACAACCTCGGCGCAGGCTGGGTTGGCTTCGACTACAGCCGCGCCTTCGGGCGGCCAGTCAAGGTGGTCAACGACGCGGCGATGCAGGCGCTCGGCAGCTACCAAGGGGGTCGAATGCTGTTCCTCGGCCTGGGCACGGGGCTCGGCTCCGCGCTGATCGTCGACGGCAAGCTCGAAGCGATGGAGCTGGCGCACCTGCCCTACCGCAAGGGTCGCAGCTACGAAGACTATGTCGGCGCGCACGGCCTCGAGCGGCTCGGCAGGAAGAAGTGGCGTAAGGCGGTGTTCGACGTGATCGAGGAACTGAACGCCGCGCTCGCCCCCGACTACGTGGTGCTGGGCGGCGGCAACGTGCGTCGCATGAAGGCGCTGCCCGAGTACGCGCGCCGGGGCGACAACGGCAACGCCTTCCTCGGCGGCTTCCGCCTGTGGGACGAGGCCGGCGTGCGAGCGCCGCGCAGCCCCGCGGGCGCGACGCGCGCGGGGCGAAGGAAATGAGCGGCGGCGATACGGTCCCTGGAACCCCGGGCATCGCGCCGACCTGGGCGAGCAGCGCGAAGGACTTCGTCGGCGGCTCGCTGGGGCCGGCGCGACTGTGGTTCACGATCGGCTACGGCATCGTCAACGAGGTCTATTTCCCGCGCATCGACACGCCGCAGATCCGCGACCTCGGCTTCATCGTCGCCGACGACGCCGGCTTCTGGTGCGAGGTCAAGCGCCTGGGCCGCTACAGCATCGAGACCCCCGCGCCCGGCATTCCCGCCCTGCGCATCGTGCACAGGCACGAGCGCTTCACGTTGTCGCTGCGCATCGTCGGCGATCCGCGGCGCGACGTGCTGCTCATCGAGGTGACCCTCGACGGCGACGCCACGCTGCGCCCATACGCGCTGCTCGCGCCGCACATCGGCGGGACCGGCCACGGCAACGTCGCCGAAGTGGCCTGCCACGGTGGCCGGCGCGTGCTGCGTGCCGGCGGCCCGGGCGATGCATCGGCATGGCTGGCGCTGGCCGCGGTCGACGGCGAGCAGCGCGATGTCTGGGGCCGCGCCAGTGCGGGTTACGTCGGAGCGAGCGACGGCTGGCAGGACTTCGACCGCAACGGCGCGATGCGCTGGCAATACGGCTGCGCCGGGCCGGGCAACGTCGCGCTGACCGGCGAACTGCCGCAGCGCTGCGTGCTCGCACTCGCCTTCGGCGCGAGCCCCGAGGCAGCCACCACGCTGGCCATTGGTGCTCTCGCGCAGCCGTTCGAGGCGCCCTGGCAACAGCAGGTCAACGACTGGAGCTGCTGGCACGCGGCACTGGCGTCGTCGTCGTGCACTCTGCTCGAGCCCGACCTGCGCGCGCAACTCGCCGTCTCGGCGATGGCACTGCACGTGCACCAGGACAAGGTCCATCCGGGCGCGATGGTGGCGAGCCTCAGCGTGCCCTGGGGCAACAGCCGCGACGAGCGCGGCGGCTACCACCTGGTGTGGCCGCGCGACCTGGTCGAGTGCGCGGGCGCGCTGCTCGTGCTCGGACAGGAGGCCGAGGCGCGCGACGTGCTGCGCTACCTCATCGCGTCGCAGCACGCCGACGGCCACTGGAACCAGAACCAATGGCTCGGCGGCAAGCCCTACTGGCAGGGCGTGCAACTCGACGAGGCCGGCTTTCCGGTGCTGCTGGCCGCGCTGCTGGCCGAACGTGGCGCGCTCGGCGGCATCGAGGTGCGCGACATGGTGCAGCGGGCGCTGGGCTTCATCGCCCGCACCGGGCCGGCGAGCGACCAGGACCGCTGGGAGGAGGACGCCGGCGTGAATCCGTTCACGCTCGCCGTGTGCATCGCCGCGCTCGCCGCGGGCGCCGCCTTCGTCGACGCCGAGGCGCGCGAGTTCGCCCTCGCCCTCGCCGACGACTGGAACGCGCGCATCGAAGACCTGACCGCAGTCTCCGGCACTGCGCTCGCGCGCCGCCTCGGGGTGGCCGGATACTACGTCCGTACGGCGCCCTCCGCGGTCTTCTCCGACCTGCAGGCGCTGCATCGGCGTGTGCCGATCAAGAACCGGCTGCAGGAGACCGCGCCACCGGCCGACGAGCAGGTGTCCACCGACGCGCTGCAACTGGTCCGCTTCGGCCTGCGCGCCGCCGACGACCCGCTGGTGCGAGACACCGTTACCGTGATCGACGCCCTGCTGCGGGTCGACATGCCTGCCGGACCCGCCTGGCGCCGTTACAACGGCGACGGCTACGGCGAACATCAGGACGGCGCGCCCTTCGACGGCAGCGGCTGCGGGCGGCCATGGCCGCTGCTGACCGGCGAGCGTGGCCACTACGAACTGTTGGCGGGCCGCGATCCGCTGCCCCACCTGCGGGCGATGGCGGCAACGGCGAGCGCCGGCGGCATGCTGCCGGAACAGGTCTGGGACGACACGCCGATTCCCGCCCGGAACCTGTATCCAGGTCGGCCGACCGGCTCCGCGATGCCGCTCGCGTGGGCCCACGCCGAGTTCGTCAAGCTGGCGCTGTCGTGCCACGGCACGCGGCCCTGCGACTGCCCGGCCTCGGTATGGGAACGCTATCGCGGGCGACGGCCGACACCGCGCGTCGCGCTCTGGCTCGAGCACGCCCCGATGTCGCGCGGCCGCGCCGGTGTCGACACGCTGGTGTGCCTGCACGAGCCGGCCCTGGTTCACTGGGGTGTGGACGGATGGCGCGACACTGCCGACGTGCTCACCCGGCCGGTGCAGGGCCTGGGCCTGCACGTCGCGCAACTGCCCACCGCGCGCTTGTGCGCCGGGCAGGCCGTCGACTTCACCTGGCGTCGGCAGGCCTCGGGCGCATGGATCGGCGTCGATCAACGATTGAGGCTGGTCGCTGGTATCCCTGGCGAGAGCGAGCGGGGGTGACCCTTCACCAGCAGTGATATTACGTTTGGAACCCTATCCGGCTCCGCCTTGACGCCGCTTCTCGGCATCGAGCCCATGCTCGAGCCAGTCGGGCCCGAAGAGCTCGACCGGGTGCGGCGTCCGGATCGTGCCGTTGCCGCAGCGCAGATCGTCCGACGAACAGTAGTGGTCGCACCCCCAGCAGATCCGCTCCGGATGACCTGGGTTCAGCGGGACTTTTCGAGACACTATTCCTGGCCCTCGTAAGGTTGCGAACGGCAGTTGCCCGGACGACGCCGCAGGCAATGCACTGCGTCGGCACGCGGCGATACATGGCTCCAAGCGAGGCCAAGTCCGGAGCGGCCACGCCGACGCGCGCGCCCAGGTGGCGCCAGAGCCGCGGCGGGACGATCCGATCCGAACCGAACCGAACCGCCTCGAGCAGCCGCCCGCTCATGCGCAGAAAGCCAATCTGCAGGGCGAACCCGAGCTTCAGCTCCGGTCGTCGGCGTTCCTCGATGATCCGGCACTCGTCGGCCGAGAACTGGCAGAACACCGCGATCTCAAAGGCCGTTACCTCGCGCTCGCCGAAGCACTGCATCCGGGCGCGTCGGAGCCGCGCGTGTTCTCACAATGACTCGCACAAACACCGCTGCCGCCGTCCCGGTTCCTGCCGATGCTGCAAACGGAGTCTGCCCGTGCGGCCTGAGCCCTGGACCCGGCGCGAGTACGTCGCCGCATTCCGCGAACTTGCCGGGCGCATCGAAGCTTCGCTCAGGCACTTGCCTGTCGAGGTTCTTCCCATCGGCATGGTGCACGAGGACGCGCAGCGGGACTCGCTGCCGTTGATCCTGGAGGGCATCGACCCCAAGGTTCTCGACGTGCGCATACTCACGCCCATCGATCTCGCCGTCAGCAAGCTCGGACGATTCTCAGCGCAGGATCGCGCCGACATCGAGGCACTCGCCCGGCGCGGACTCATCACGGCACCAGCGCTCGAGACGCGTGCCCTCGAAGCGCTCGGCGCCTACGTCGGCGACACGCAGCGCCAACCGGCCCGACGGCCCTCCTCCTGCCCAACCAAACCTCGGATGCGGGCTGGGCCGCAGCGAGGCACGACGCCAGAGCGTCGCGGGATCGAGTAACCACAGAGTGGCGTCGCTCAACTCCGCCTTCCCGGATCCGGTCACTGCGAAACCGGATTCGGCGATCAAACCCGCTGCGCACCCTCGAGTTTCGACGACGCCCGATCGAACGTCCCCAGCGGCAGGTGCCCTGCCTTGCGCGCGATCTCGAGCACCAGGCAGTCGGAAAAGCCGGGCGCGGGACGGGCGCGAAAATGCTCGAGCGCGCGCTGCACGGCATCCGCATCCTGTACGGTCAGCCGCTCATGATTGAGCAACATTTCAACCGCCGCGGCCAGCTGCGCCGCGCTCCGCTCGTGCACGGCATCGAGTACCCAGATCGTCTCGGCGAGCACCAGCTGCGAGACCCAGGCGCCACCAGCCACGAATTCCTCGGCCGCTTTCACCTGCGCGGCATCGTCACGCACCAGCAGACGCACCAGCAGGTTGGTATCAACCGCGCGCATGACGCTGACGCATGTACTTGCGAATGCCAGCCTTGACGTCCACCGGCTTGCCCTTTGCGGGCCTGGCGTCGCCAAACAGTGCCGAGTGGATTTCCTGCGACGAACACTTGCCGACGCGCCGCACGACGAACTCGCCGTCGCGCCATTCCCACACCAGCACCGACCCCGGGCCGACACCCAGCTGCCGGCGCACCTCGGCCGGTACGGAGATCTGCCCTTGCGCCGTTACCCTGGACTGTATGCTGCTCATGCCATTAAATTTCCCCGGTAATGGCTCCAGGTCAACCCGACCCGCCGGTCGGGACTGCGCTCGACTCTCCGCCAACCGCTCGAGCAACCGTTGCACGTGGCCGCCCTGGATCATCGCGCCCCAGCGCCCGTCGCAGAACCGCTCGCCCCGCACGCAGTACGTCAGCATCGTCCTGACCTGGTCGAGACTCGCTCGTCGTACCAGAGCCGGGTCCTCGAGCATGCGCCCGGCCTCCTCCGGCACATAGTCGAAACCCATCCAGCAGTCCTGGCTCGCAGCCTCGAAGAACCTGCTCTCGAGGGGTCGTACCTGGGCCACGGCATGACGTACGCACCGTCCGCGGTCTTTCTCGCCGACTACTTCGTCAATGCGACCTTCCGCCGCGAGTTGCTGCGCGTGCTCAACCGCGGCGAGGCCGTGAACGCATTGAAGCGCGCCATCTACACCGGGCGGGTCGCCGGCTATCAGGCCAGGCGCGACGACGAAATGCAGGCCGCCCTCGATCAATGGAACGCCCGACGCTCGACCGCCGTGCCACCCGAACTGATCGGGCGGATCGCCCCGACCCGCACCGAGGGCATCAATTTGCGCGGCGTGTTTCGATTCCCGATCGAGCAGTACCTCGAGCGGCTGCTGCCGTCACGCGGGGTACGGAACGTGGCCGTCGGCAGGCCCTGACACGCCCTCGGCTCGGCCGAAATGCGCCACCTTGACCGTGAACAGGAACCGCAATCGGATCAATGACCTGGCGCGGTGCACCCCAAAATCCCACGGGAAATACGCGCCTTTTCTACCGGCACTCTTGGCAGTGAAATCAAGGGAACCCCGAGTTCACGCCATCTGGCCGATGGTCTTGCGGAAGCGCGCCAGCGGCGAACAGCACCGCACCGATCACGGCCAGTGCCAGGAACTGCGGCCAGACGATGTCGAAGCCGGCACCGCGGAACAGGATGGCGCCGCCCAGCCTGACGAAATGCGTGGTCGGCGCCGCCTGCATCACGAACTGGACGGGGGCGAGCATGCTCTCGAAGGGCGTGTTGCCGCCGGAGAGCATCTGCAGCGGCATGATGGTCAGCACCAGCAACATGCCGAACTGCGGCATGTTGCGGGCCAGCGTGGCCATGAAGATGCCCAGCGAGGTGGTGGCAAACAGCATCAGCGCGGCCGCCGCCAGCACCACCAGCCCCATCGACCAGATCTTGGCCAGCATGATCTCGGCTGGCGTTACCGGCATCACCAGCAGGTGCTCGATGGTGCCGTGCTCGCGCTCGCGGATCAGAGCCGCACCGGCCAGGATGATGGAGAGCATGGTGATCCGGTCGATGATCTCGGTCAGACCGCCAAACCAGCTCTTGTCAAGCGTCGGGTTGAACCGCGCGCGCAGCTCCAGATCCACCGCGGGCGTGGTGCCGCCGCGATGGCGCTGGACGGACTCGTTGATTTCGCCCATCACAATCTGCTGGATGTAGGCGCTGCCGGTGAAGGCCTGCATCATGCGGGTGGCGTCGGTGTTGAGCTGGATCTCGGCCTGGCGACCGGCCAGCACGTCGCGCTGGAAATTAGGCGGGATGATCAGCGCGAAGGTGTAATCGCCCGCGTCCATGCCTGGATCGACCTGGGACTGATCGATCATGATCGGCGGCGTGAACGCGGGCGGATAGAAGGCCGCGACGATCCGCTGCGACAGTGGCGAGCGATCCTCGTCGACGATGGCGATGGGCGCGTTATTCAACGTTTCGGGCATGGAACTGGCTGCCGCGTACACCGCGAAGGTGAACGCATACACGATGAGCACCAGCATCACCGGGTCGCGCCGCAGGCTCCACAGTTCCTTCACACCCAGGCGGTAGATGTTCTCGATGTTTCTGCGCAGCATCTCAGAACCTGAATTAATCGGCTCGCCTCAGCGATAATCGGTGCATGAGCACCGACACCCCCGAACGAGAGCCCGAGCGTCGCAGCGCGACGCTGTTCGATGAGAGCGAGCTGCCGGTCCCGGCAACGCCGCGCGAGCCGGTCGAAGCGCCGAACGCTGGGGTAGCCCGTGTGATGGTGGCGCAGCGCGACCAGGTCGAACTTCGCGCCTGCGACCTGGACTCGCTGCTGGGCAGTGATCACGCCGCACGCACCGTGTGGGCGTTCGTGCAGTCGCTGGACATCGAGCCGTTGCACACGAAGATCAAGGCGGTGGAAGGTGTGGCGGGCCGTCCGGCAATCGACCCGGCGATTCTGGTGGCGCTGTGGCTGTGGGCGACCATCGATGGCGTGGGCTCGGCACGCGAGATCGATCGGCTGTGCGAGCGCGATGACGCGTATCGCTGGATCTGCGGCGGCGTGGGGGTGAACTACCACACGCTGGCGGACTTTCGCACCCGGCACGTCGCGTGGCTCGATGCGCAACTGACCCGCAGCATCGCCTCGTTGCTCGAGCGCAAGCTGGTGACGCTGGGCGTGGTGTCGCAGGACGGCATGCGGATTCGCGCCTCGGCCAAGGCGGCCAGCTTCCGGCGCCGTGGCCGGCTCGAGAAGTTCCTGCACGAGGCAAGAGCGCATCGCTCAGGCGCTGGCGACGATGCAGCAGATCGAGGCGCGCGTGATGAAGATGGCCGACGGCGGATTCCGCCCGGCGTTCAACGCACAACTGGCGGTCGATACCGCTACGCAACTCATCGCCGGCGTGGATCTCGTGAACATCGGCAGCGACATGGGCCAAATGGTGCCGATGCACGAGCAGATCGAGCAGCGCTACGGGCACACCCCCGAGCACTGGCTGGCCGACGGCGGTTACTCGAAATTGCAAGCGATCGACGAGGTTGCGCAACGTGGCACACAGCCCGTGATGCCGCCACCCAGAAGCAAAGACCCGAGCAGCGATCCGTTCACTCCCAAGGGCACCGACAGCGCAAACGTTGCCCGGTGGCGGGCCTTCATGGCCAGCGAGCCAGCCAAGGAGCTGTACAAGCAGCGCGCCGCCAGCATCGAATGCACCAACGCGCAGGTGCGCAGGCGAGGCCTCTACCGGTTCCTCGTGCGCGGTGGGCTCAAAGCGCGCGGTGTGCTGCTCTGGCATGCGCTGGCGCACAACCTGATGCGCATGCGGAGCCTGAATATCGCGTTGCAGCCCTGATCGGAGCCCCGCGGGCGAGCCTTGCGGCTCAATCCCGGCTCCAAGAAGGCTTGGGCCGAAGCGAAATCGCCCGGGCGCACGAAAAACCGCACCGCCGATGTAACGGCATTGGCTGACGCCTGCCACGGCAGCACGACGTTCTGCCAGCCATCGCGGTGACAAAGTCGATTGGTTCACGGGTGCTCAGAAGCCACCGTCTTTGAAGGTAGTGCCCACGGGCCGGAAACTCAAACGCCGCCGTGCGCAGCGACGCGCCGCAGTGATCCCGCCGGCGCCGCAAGGTTTCAACTCGACGAACATGATGTGTCGTCCGGCGTGTTCCTGTGACCGACCGCACGCTTCATCGCAGCGCTGTTGCACTGCAACAATACGGTCTCATACTCTGCGCACGCCAACCAGGCGCGAACGGAAGATCGTCATGGCTATTGTCGCTATCGTGATGCTGGGCTCGATCGTGCTCTACCTGCTGCAACAGGTCGAAAACCTGACCTCCTGACCGTACCCACCGGCCGAACCCCCCATCGGTTCGCCGGACCCGCGCGCACCATCGCGCTCGGGGCGCGATACTCAGGCGGGCACGAAAGGCGAGGCCCGTGACGGGCCGAGTAGCTGCAAAGCAGCGTCCCCTCAACCGCTGCCGATCAATCCCCGCTCAAACACCTGGGGCGGATGCCAGGCCTTGCGTGATACGCGCTTCCTGACGAGCGCGCGATACTCCTCCGGGGTCAGCGCAATCTTGCGCTGTGCATGCCGCCGGGTGTTACACACCCGACACACTGCGGCAATGTTCTTGATCGAATTGCCTCCACCTGCTTGCCGTGCCTGCAGGTGCTCCGCCGTGCACTGCAGCCATCGCGCAATGCGCGGCGTCAGCCCGTGACGTCTGGCGAAGGCGGCGCAGTCATCGGACCACATCAGGACGCTGCAATAAAAGCAGCGGCCGCCCTGTGAGTGAAGTGCCCTGGAACGGATTTTGGAAAGGGATCTGGCCACGGTCGGTTCTCCTGCAGAGTGGATGAGTGTCCCGACCGCCGATGACGGACGTCCGGGAACCCAGCAGGTCTACCTGACCGGGCAAAGACCGCGATGCCATTAGGCATCGCATCGGTGTGATCGCCATGATCGGAACTCCTGCTTAGGGTTGAAGTCCCGACCCGCCACCCATCGGTGAACGTTCGGGCACCCACCGACAGGGCGATCAGACAGCGGCCCCTATCGGGGCATCGCATCGGATGTGAATCTACCGCCGTGCAGCCACGTAAGCAAATGTGACACTCCGGGTTCCGCTCGACTGTGGCGCGTGCAGCTAGAAATGGAAGATCGCCTGCAGCCCGTACGTGCGGGGCTCGAGGTAATACGCCGGGGTCAGGCTGCCGAAAGCCGGCCCGAAGTCGATGTTGTTGGTGATGTGCTCCTCATCGGTCAGGTTGCGGCCCCAGAGCGCCACCTCCGCCTGTGAGTTCCCGATCTCGATGCCCATGAACGCCAGGCGTGCATTGAGCAGGCCGTAACTGCCGATCCGGGTATCCCCGGCGATTGCAGCTGCCGGGTTGTAGCTCGGCCCGCTGGAGGCGAGCTGGTAGGGGTAGGTGTAGTAATCGTCCGTCCAGCTATAGTCGAGCATACCGCGCAGCTCGCCCCAGGACGTGCGCGCAAGCCGTGCATCGGCCAATACATTGAAGGAATTCTCGGGGGCGTGGATGAACGCGCGGTTGTCGGCCTCATCGACACCGGCATCGATGTACTCATCGTACCCGGCATCGAGATAGCCGTAGCTGGCCTGGAGCCGCAAGGCGTCCGATGGCACCCACACGGCCTCGAGCTCGAACCCGCGGGTGGTCGCCCGGCCGGCGTTGCGGATGACTGACGAGAAAGCTCCCACGGTGCGGAAGATGGAGAGCTGCAATTGGTCCGTGTCGTTCTCGAAGACGGCGGTATTCAGGATCGCCCGTCCGTCTGCGAAGCTGGCCTTGAGGCCGAGCTCATAGGACTTCACCTTTTCGGGCTCGAAGGGTGCGCGCGTCTCCCGCTCATTCAGGGCCACTCCGGCGGGCGAGGGATCCGGATCGCCGTACTCGCCGTTGAAGCCGCCGCTCTTGAAGCCTTCGGCGTATTTCGCATAAGCATTTACGGCATCCGAGAAGCGGTAGGCTGCGATCAACACCGGCGTCGTGTCAGTAAAGGTCTCCTCGGCCCGGGTACCCGGCCGGATCAACGTTGTGAACTCCGGTAGGTCTGGCAGTGCCTGGAAGGAGAGCTGCCGCTCGATGTTCTTTTTTTCTTCGGTGTAGCGCAGCCCGGCGGTCAAAGTGAGGGCGTCGGTGGCCTTGTAGTCCAGCTGGCCGTACGCCGCCCAGGCTTTTGTGCCGTACCCGTAGCGGGAATCGTAGTTGAGGGTATGGAAAAAGAAGCTCTGGGGATTGTTGGTGAACCCGTCGTCCTCGAAGTAGAACAGCCCGCCGACGTAGGCGAAGCGGCCGGCGGCGCTGCCGACGAGCTGCAATTCCTGTGAGGTCGCGTCGTAATCGGAGATCCGGCTGAGGTGCGCGACGGGAACGGGCGAGCCGTCGAGGTCGAGCGCGTCACTCCACTCCAGCTTGCGATAGGCGGTGATGGATTTCAGCGTGTTCGCGTCGTTAATGTTCCAAGACAACGTCAGCGCGTGGCCTTGCACTTTGCTGCGGTCGAACGTCGGCCCGTCGATGCTCACCGTGTCGTCGCGTTCGTCCGTCACGAACGGCTGCAAGAACGGCAACACCGACGGCTCGGCTCGCGACAGGTAGCCATGCATCGGGGTCTGGTCGATGTCGGCGTAATCGAAGCGGTAGGCGGCCTGGGTGTTGTCCGTGAAGTCCAGGTTTACGGCCACGCGGGCGCTCGTGTTGTCGCGGTTATCGAGTTCGGACACTGAGCTGCCGCGCGTCGTCTCGGTGGTGCCGTCGCGCTGCTCGCTGCGCACGCCGAGCGAGACGCTCGCGATTCCGAAGCGCGGCAGGTCGAGCGTCCCCTCGAAAACCGCCAGATCGTAGTTGCCGAGATCTAGCTTGGCCGTGCCATTGAGCTTCCCCGAAGGCTGGCGAGTGACGAGGTTCACCGCGCCTGCGAGCGTATTGCGCCCATAGAGAGTCCCCTGCGGACCGCGGAGCACTTCGACGCGCTCAAGGTCCACGATGTCGAAGACATTGCCGAGGTTCTTGCCTACGTAGACACCGTCGAGGTAGATCCCGACCGTCGGATCCCAGTAGAGCGCTGGATTCTGCTGCACGGCGCCGCGGATCGAGATGTGGGCCCCGGTGTTGTTGGCGGCGGCCGGAAGCACGTTGACGTTCGGCGCAAGGGCGGAAAGATCGCTGACATTGGTGATTCCGCGCGAGCGCAGCTGCTCGGCGCTGATGGCGGTGACGGCAACCGGCACGTCCTGCAGACGTTCCTCGCGCCTCTGCGCCGTGACCACTATCTCCTCCAGCCCGGTCGCCTCGGGCTGCACCCGCGGCGGACGAGCCTGCTGGGCAGCCTGCGCCGCGGCGGTCGCCAGCACCATGCAAATCATCATCAGCGATCGCAGGTTCATCTTGATTCTCCCCCGGACGACGAACTTGGAAGGTGAGCCGGTCAGTCGTCGCGCCTCCCAGTGGAAACGCGCTTCGCAATCGACATCGATGCTCGTGCCCGTGACAAGCCTGATGAGGTCTCATGCCGGGTACAGCAACATCCCCGCGGTCTCTTCCGGCCCCGGTATGTAGCCGAGACGGTACCGGGTCGCCGGTCGATCCCTTCGTAGCCCATACCGCGCGTTCCCGGTCTGATCATGGGGGACCGCGCGAAGGCCGGTGTCCCGCAGATCGGTGCGGCGTCATTTGGAAAACGCGATTCATTTCGCGCTACTCCACGAAAGGCATGCCGAGCGCGGCGAGTTCGTCGCGCGTCTGCAGCATCGCCTTCTCGTACTCCGGACGGGGTTTCACCGTATTCACGTCGTAGGCCTCGCAGAACGGCAGCTGCTTCTCCTGCCGCGGCAGGAGTTCGTCGACTTTGCGCATGATTTTCTGCGCGAGTTCGTTGGCAGGCCCCGGCGCCATGCCCGCACAGCCGTTCATCATCTGGCCGATCAGGCGTGCCTCCAACCCGGTGTGACCGGCGATCCACGCATAAGAGAGACCGCTCGCCACCGACGTGACCACGACTCCGGCCGACTGCCAGAGCGACAGCGGCGTGCGCCACGCCTTGTCGATGCCCGAAATCGAAGTGCCGATCGCGAGACCAAGGTGCCTTTCGGCGGCGCGTCCGGCGCCGCTGAACGCCCAGTGCGAGGCACGCGTCGCCCAGGTGCCGTCGAGGTGGCTCGGGAAATAGCTCATCGAGCCGCCCTTGGCATAGGAGAGCTGGGCGATCGCATTGGCGAGCATCACGACCGCGACGTCGGCCGCGTCGCGGCACAGCCCGCCGATGCAGGACATGGCGCTCTGCCAAGGTTCGACGCCGGTGAGTTCGCAGTACTGTGAGAGCAGCAGCGGATTCCAGCTGAGCTTCTGCTCCGGCATGATGTGTATGCCGATCTGGGTGTTGAACGAATCCCGATACCCGGAGGCCATTACGGCCATCGTGCCCGAGGGCGTGCTCGCCGTGCACAGCAGTCCCAGGTTCATGTCGAGGCGGCCGGCGCGCTTCAGCGCCTCGCGCAGCGCCTCCTGCTCCCAGAGCGCCACGGTGACCTCGGACAGCTGCCCCGCCTTGGGGTCCAGGTTGCCGAGCCTCGCGAGCCCGGGAACGATGCCGAATCCGCGCACCGAGGGCTCTTGCGCGAACGACTGGACGTAAGGGATGAACCAGTCCTGTCCCGCCACACCGGCCGGGCCGGCATAGTTCGTCGGGGCCCATGTGTCGCTGCCCCTGCGATAGCGCAGCTGCATGCGCTCGGTGCCCTTGCCGAGGTTGACGCAGGCGGGATTCTGCTGCGATTCGCGCGCGAGCTGGCGGATCTCCTGCTCGTCGTACTTGATCACCCGGCTGGTGCTCTGGAAGTACACCCCGACCTCGGCGAGGTGCTTTACGGCTGCCTCGAAGATGGCGTCTGCCGTGCGATCGTCGACCACGAGCTGCTCGGCGTCGTATTTGATCTCGTACTCGGCCACAAGCTCCCGCACCTTGAAGGCGAGATCAAGATCGAAGTCATCCACTGCGGTCACCGGACCGCGGGAAGCCCGCTGCTGGAACTCGATTGTCGGGATCATGCCGCGACCCCCTTGATGCGCCGGCTGTTGTACCACCAGGTGTGATCATGAGTACGCGCCCGGGCGAGCTCGGCGACATCGACCGGCTTGCCGCACAGATGCTTGCACAGCGGCACCGAGGCCACGGCATTCAGTGCCCACCCGTCGACGTCCATCGCATCGGCCTTGTCGGCCGTGCACTCCGTGCCGCCGATGATCACCTTGTACTTGTCGCGGAGGCCCATGTCCTCCAGATACCCCACCATCTCCTTGCAATAGGGAATGGTGGTCACGAGGAATGCGGAGAGACCGATGATGTCGGCCTTGTGCTCCTTCGCCTTGTCGATGAAATACATACTCGGCAGGTCGATGCCGAGCTTGTGCACCTCGAATCCATTGAGTTCGAGCTGTGTGGTGACCAGCCCGTAGCCAATCGTATGCAGATCCCCAGTCACCGCCCCAATGACCACCCGGCCTTGCGCGCCCTCGGTGTTAGGCGGCAGGTACGGGTTGATCAGGTCGATACAGGGCTCGGCGACCTTGCCGCTCATGACGAGCTCGGCAAGGAAGTACTCGCCCACGCCGAAGCGCCGCCCCACCTCTTGGAGTCCTGCAATCACGCCTTCCTTGAGCATCGCCACGGGATCGACTCCCTCGGCCAGCCCTTGCTGGACCAGGTCAAATGCCTTCTTCTTCTGCAGCTTCCAGACCGCATCAAAGATCTCGTTCGGCGTCACCGGCATGTCGATCACTCCTGCTGAAACGGGAGGCCGTGGCGGATGGCCATCTCCGCCCGGCCGAGTTCGTAGGCGAGATAGGCGAGGTGCGAACGGCTCAGGTCCCACTTCACCAACATCTTGCGGATTCCTACCGTGTTGCCGGTAAATGCCACGCGGGGAAGATCGTCCACCATCACCGTGGCGCGCCCCTTCTTCGCGTGAATGTTCGCTTCGACCACAAAACAGAAACCCGAAGCGTCCTCGTCCCAGGTGTCGTCCTGCCCGACCTCCTCGAACGTGAGATCGGGGTAGACGGCCTTGAGCTCGTCGAGTTTCATGCAGTGCTCCGTCTCCACGCGGCGAGCGACCTCGGTACACGTCTTCCCCCGCGGAACGTGCGGTCGCAAAGCGTTCCGAAACGGGGCGTATCGGTTCGTAATATATGCAGACACACGGAGCGACGTCAACCGGGGACGATGCGACGCGGCCGCCGCGCCCAACCCGCCGGGCCGCCCGGTGTGCCGCAAAAGCGCAACGTGCTGGTCGCCGGACGACAGGCATGCCCTGTGCTAATGTAGCGCTTCGTTCTGTTTGGAACTTAATCGACCATTGGCGCGAATGACCTTCTGCAGGATGTCGCGCGCGCTCTTGCTCCAGATGAAGGGCTTGGGGTCGGCGTTGTGGTGAGCGACGTGGTGCTCGATGGCGGCGATGAGGTCCGGCACGCTGGTAAACACACCGCGGCGCAGCCGTTCGGTCGTCAGATCGCGGAAGAAGCGCTCGACCATGTTGAGCCAGGAGGCCGAGGTCGGCGTGAAGTGCATGTGGAAGCGCGGGTGCTTGGCCAGCCACTGCTGCACCGTCGGGTGCTTGTGGGTGGCGTAGTTGTCGGCGATCAGGTGCAGCGTCTTGTCCTTGGGCGCCTCGCGATCGATCTGGCGCAGGAACCTCAGCCACTCGAGGTGTGTGTGGCGCTGCTGACATTGGCCGAAGACCTGTCCGTCGAGCACGTTCAACGCCGCAAACAGCGTGGTCGTGCCGTTGCGCTTGTAGTCGTGCGTCATCGTCTGCGCGCGCTCCTTCTTCAGCGCCAGCCCGGGCTGCGTTCGATCGAGCGCCTGCACCTGGCTCTTCTCGTCGCAGCACAGCACCAGCGCGTGTTCGGGCGGCGACATGTACAGGCCGACGATGTCCTCGAGCTTCTCGACGAACTGCGGGTCGCGCGAGACTTTGAAACTGCGCACCCGTTGAGGCTTCAACCCGTGCTGGCGCCACACCCGCAGCACCGTAGTGTCGCTGACCCCCACCTGCGCCGCCATCGTGCGCGTACTCCAGTGGGTCGCGGCGGCGGGCAAGGTCTGGGTCGTCAGCCGTACGATCCGTGCCGCATCGACCTTCACCGGTCGCCCGCCACGCGGCAAATCCTGCTCAATCGCCGCCAATCCGCCTTCCGCATATCGAGTGCGCCAACGTCCCACTTGAACTCGGCCGGCTCCCACTTGCGCGGCAATCGTCTCGTTGTCCAATCCATCCGCCGCACCCAGCACGATCTGCGCGCGGCGCGCCAGCCGGACACTGCTCGTCTTGGATCGCGCCAGCCGCATCAACTGCGCTCGCTCCGCACTCGACAACTCGATTACTGGCGCTTTACGCATCGCTCGATCCCCATTGATGGCTTCAATGGTAGGACAAGCCAGATCAGTAGTAGTTCTGTTAATTATGAAGCACTGCACTAACGCGCCCGCCTCATGACGAGCCCAAGACCTGCCAGAAGTGCGCTCCCTCTCGAGCGTCCCAGGAATCGCAGTCGAAGCGTCAACAGCACCGACAATACGGCCCCGTCCGTGCCGCGCGGACGACCGCGCAGCGCTCACGCGCACCGGGCGATTCTCGACGCGACGCTGAAGCTGCTCGCCGATGTCGGCTACGAGCAGCTCACGGTCGGCGAGGTCGCTGCCGTGGCCGGTGTCGGCAAGGCGACGATCTATCGGCGCTGGCCCTCGAAGGCGCCATTAGTGATCGAAGCGTTCTCGCAGCTCCCTGCGCTCGTGGCGCCGGATACGGGCAACCTGCTCGACGATCTGACCGGGCTGTTGCGGAGTTTCGCGAAGATTCTGGAGACCACCCCCTTGCCGCGCGTGCTGCCGATACTGGCGGCCGAAAGCCTGCACGACCCCGAACTCTCGAAGCTCTTCCTGCCGATGGCCGGCGCCCGGCGCGAGCCGCTTATCGCCATACTGCGCCGTGCGATGGCACGCGACGAACTGCCGGCAGATCTCGACGTCGAGGCCGCCGCCGACGTGGTCGTCGGGCCGATCATGACGCGCGTGTGCTTCAGCGGCATCGCAGTGCGTCCCCGCGACATTCGCGCCTTCGTCGAGGCTGCGATCCACGGCATTCACCGCCTGCGTCGGCGCTGGCGACCTCGCTGACAGACTCCGGCGCGCGGACTGTCGATTGACGCCATCATCGCTGCGTGTGTATAGTTTTTTCGAGTCTTGTAGACTCGTAAGTGCCATTGGAGCCGAGCCGTGCACGGCGATGTCCTGCCAGTCCTCGATCGAGCCAAGGCTCGGGACGCTGAACGCGAGGCGGCCCGGGCCGTGCTTGACAGGTTCGACGGCGCAACAGGCCTGCAAACCCTGGCCGCGGCTCTGCAGGAGTCGCTTGGCTACGTGCCGCCGCCGGCCGTGCCGTTGCTCGCCGAGAAGGCCGGCGTCGAACGCGCACGCGTGTTCGACCTCGTGGCGACCAATGCGCAACTGTCTTTCAACCGGCCCGGACGCCGTCGAGTCGCGATCTGCCTGGGCACGAACTGCAGTCGGCGCGGCGCGGCCGCCCTCGCCGTAGAGGCGAAGCGCACGCTCGGCGCGGATTTCTTCGGCTTCACCCCGGATTTCGCGGTGCGGCTCGAGCCTTTTTACTGCTTCGGCAGATGCGAGTACGGGCCGAATGTCCTCATTGACGCGGAGATCCACGGCGCCATGACACCCATGATACTGGCCACGCTGCTGCGCGGCATGCTGGCGGCCGGCTGAGCATGGCGAGCGCGGGCGCGGCGGACCGCTTCGAGGTCTGCTTCCTGCCGGCAGGACTGCGCGGCGATGCCGCCCGCGGTACAACCCTGCGCGATGCGGCGCGCGCGCTCGGCCTGGAGATCGAGTCGCTCTGCGGGGGGCGCGCTTCCTGCGGCAAGTGCCAGGTACGGGTGCTGGAGTGCGACGGCGCTGAGCATGGCCTGCACTCGCGCGCCGAGCACGTTTCGGAACTGTGCGACGCCGAACGTCAGGCGCGCGCCGCCGGGAGGCTCGGCTCCCTGGATCGATTCTCGTGCCAGGCGCGCGTTGAAGGCGAGCTCGTGGTCTATGTCCCCGATGCAAGCCGCGTCGGGCGGCCGATCGTGCGCAAGCACGCCAGCGAGCGCGAGTGCACGCTGGCGCCGGCAATCCACAAGTACTTCGTCGAGCTCGAACCGGCCAATATCGGAGAGGCGCGCGGCGACTGGGACAGGCTGCGCGACGAACTGTGCGGCCGCTTCGGGCTCGATGCGGCGCTTTCGGTCGATCTGTTCGCGCTGCGCTCGCTCGCCGAAGTGCTGCGCGGCGAGCGCGGACGCCTGACAGTGACCGTGTGGCGTGGGCGGCAAGCGATTCGCTTCGAGTCGGGTTTCAGCGAGCGCGCCGTCGGGCTCGCCGTGGATCTCGGCACCACGACACTCGGCGCCCTACTGTGCGACTTGAACAGCGGCGAGGTCGTCGCCCAAGCGTCGGCGCACAATCCGCAGATCCGCTGGGGCGAAGACATCATGAACCGCATCGCGAGCGCCAAGCCGCCCGGGCAGCTCGCGGTCATGCAGCAGGCCGTCGCGGACGCCATCGGCGAACTCGCGCACGATGCGACCCTGGCGGCCGCCGCGACGCCGGAGGATGTAGTCGAACTTGTGGTGGTCGGCAACACCGTCATGCACCACATCCTGCTCGGTCTCGACGTGCAGTCGCTCGGCGTCGTGCCGTTTTCGCCCGCGGTTAGCCACTCGCTGGACGTAAAGGCGCGCGATCTCGGTATTCCTGTGCTCCCATCGGCAAACGTGCACTTGTTGCCAATCGAGGCAGGATTCGTGGGCGCCGACAACGTCGCGGCCGTGCTCGCCGCCGCGCCGCACGCCTCGGACGAACTCACGCTGCTGATCGACATCGGGACCAACGGTGAGCTGGTGCTCGGTAACCGCCAGCGGCTGCTTTCGGCTTCCTGCCCGACGGGGCCGGCGCTCGAGGGCGCCAACATCCGCTTCGGCATGCGCGCCGCGCGTGGCGCCATCGAAAAAATTCGGGTCGATCCGGTGAACCACGAGGTGCGCTTTCGCACGATCGGCGCGGTGGGCTGGAGCGACCGGCTGCCTGCCATGGAGATCGGCGCGCGCGGCCTATGCGGGTCGGCCGTGCTGGAGGCCGTCGCCGAGCTCTTCCGCGCCGGTCTCATCGACCGTTCCGGGCGCCTGTACGCGGAGCAGCCCTGCCGGCGTCTGCGCCAGGGCGCGAACGGCATGTGGGAGTTCGTCATCGCCTGGGCGGAGCAGACCGCAATTGGCCAGGACATCACGCTCACACAGGGAGACGTGCGGGCGATCCAGCTCGCCAAGGCGGCACTCTACGCCGGAAGCCAGATGCTGCTCGGGCGCTTCGGCGCCGAACGACCCGACCGGGTATTGCTCGCCGGCGCCTTCGGCAGCGTGATCGACCTCGAGCGCGCGCTCGCCATCGGGCTGTTTCCCGACTGTGGCCTCGGTAACGTCGCCGCGGTCGGCAACGCTGCGGGCGACGGAGCGCGCATGGCACTGCTGAGCGTGGCGGCACGTGAAGAGGCGGAAGTCTTGGCGCGCCGGGTCGAGTACGTCGAACTCTCGACGGCGCGCGGCTTCAACGATGCCTTCGTCGCCGCCACCCAACTGCCGCATGCCGAGGATCGTTTCCCGTCGACCGAGGCACGCTGGTCACCAGGGATTGCTGCGCGTTGAGCGCAGCGAGCCGGTCCTTGGACAATCTCCTTCATCGCACAAGCGTCTCGGTCGGACTCGACGAGATCAGCAGGCTCATCGGCTATCCCTCGCCGGAGCACATTAGCGCGCCGGTGCGCGATACCTGCCTGGCGGAGATCGCACGCCTGCCCGCGCTGTGCGAACCCTGGGGCACATGGCGCGACTTCGAGCTGCGGTCAACGCACGCAGACAGGATCGAGCTGGCCGGTGGGCTCAGGCTCAGCAGCCGGCGGCTCGCCAGACTGATGCGCAGGGCGCGGACGTTGCGGCTCTTCGTCGCCACGCTCGGCGACGGCGTGTCGCACGAGATCAGACGCCTGGTGCACGACGACTGCATGCCGGAAGCGATGGCGCTCGATGCGGCGGCCACGGTGGCCATTCACTCGCTGAGCGAGGATCTCATCCGACGCACCTGCGACGAGGTTCAGAAAATCGGTCTCGGCACGACGACCCGCTATGCCCCTGGCTACACGGGCTGGGACATACGCGACATCACTGCCCTGTTCGAGACCCTTGGGCAAGAGATGCCGGTGAGGCTGAACGCCCAGCTCATGATGCGTCCCGAGAAATCCCTGCTCTCGATCGTCGGGCTCACGGACGACGGTCGCGTTGCAGCACCTCTCGAGCAGTGCCAAGGCTGCGATCTGCTTCGCTGCAGCGCCCGGGAGGCGCCATACCGTGCGCCGCGCGCCACCTGACCAACGAAAAAACCATACCGGTAAGCGCGACACCCATCTCTTCACTTCGGAATCCGGCTCTGACGGCCTGCCCGAGGAACTGCTGAACCTGCTGGCGCAGGTCCCGCTGTTACGGGTCATTGCCCGGACGTCCTCATTTTCGTTCAAGGGCAGGCAAGCCGACATTGCCGACATCGCGCAAAAGCTCAACGTCGCTCACGTGCTCGAAGGCGGCGTGCGCAAGTCCGGCGACACACTGCGCATCACCGCGCAGCTGATCCGTGCCGCTGACAGTTCTCACCTGTGGTCGCAGAGCTACGACCGCCCGATGACGGACGTGTTCAAGGTGCAGGACGAGATCGCCGCCGCGGTGGTCGATCAGCTCAAGATCCAACTGCTCGGCGCAGCGCCCAACGCGAAGGCCACCGACCCAAAGGCCTACGCACTGTTCCTGCAGGCGCGGGAGATCGGTCGTCATCACACGGCCGCAGCATTCGAGCAATCGATTGCGCTGTTTCAGCAGGCGCTCGCGCTTGACCCTGCGTATGCCGCTGCCTGGGTCGGACTTGCCGAGTGGCGACGCCTCGCAACCTGGCTCGACGCACAGGCACCGCTTACAATCCCTGCAACGCGAACCAACCCTGCCTGCACGCCAAAGCCAAAGAAATCGCTGCCACCCACACGCCCCAGAACCCGCTGCTCCTGAAGAGTGACGACTGACGCGCCGTTCGCACCTCACCGCACCCCTTGGCATTGATCCGCCATTCCCCTACCGTGCGCACCACGCCCGGCGCCGGCCGGCCGCCCATTCACTCAAGAGGTTGAACGACCCCGATGGCCAAAGCCAAAAAGTCCGCGAAGAAGCCCGCTCGCAAGGCAGCGAAGAAGGCCCCGCCGTCGATCAAGACGGTGCTGACCAAATCCGCACTGGTCGCCCACCTCGCCGAGGCCGCGCAGGTCGCCGGCAAGGACGTGCGCGCATTGCTCGCCGCACTCGAGAACGCAATCCTCGCCTCGATTGGCAGGAAGAGCGCCGGCACCTTCATGTTGCCGGGACTGCTGAAGATCACCGTCACCAGCGTGGCGGCGAAACCCGCGCGCAAGGGCATCAATCCTTTCACTGGCGAGCCCACGACCTTCAAGGCCAAGCCCGCGACCGTGAAGGTCAAGGTGCGTCCGATGAAGAAGCTGAAGGACGCCGCGAAGGCCTGACGCCTCGCGCGCGGTATGTCTCGGGGCCAGGGCGACGTCTTCGTCGCCCTGACCCCAACGTCTCTTGCCACGCACGATCTCACCGCAAGCCGCGGCGGAGAACGGCGGTGGTTCGGACGGCGCGGTAGAGCAGGGCAATGCAACCTCGTCCCACACCCACGCGTGTATCCAAAGACCGCTACAGTGAATCGTCCGTTTCGAGCCGATCCGCCACCCGCTGCAGATGCCCCTCGACGAGCGAGTCCATGATCGGGCTCGAGTACCCATCCAGCGCTCGTGTCGAATCAGGTAGTGCACGTACTGCCTGAGATCCGCAAACGTCCACCCGGCGATCGCCTCCGCGGCACGCGCGCTCTCAGTTCAACGTCGCGTTGAGCTTGGACTGCAGGATCGCGGTCATCGCGGTCGCCAGCAGCAGCTTCGCCCGCGGATCGAGGTCGTTGCGCAGGTACACCACCAGGTGTTTCTTCGAGGTCGGATAGTCGCCGCCGAAGTACTGCAGCGCGGCGATGGGCCGATCGCTCTCGCGGAATTCGTACCCGCGGGCCGGCATCGCCTGTTCGCTACTGTCCGGCGCCTGCGACGACACGTTGCGGATCTCGATTTCACGCATGCCGTCGCTCAGCGACGACGCTCTTGCCTTCTCTGCCGCGCCGGCCACGTTTCGCCGCACGTTGAGTTGCAGCTTCCAGGCAGTGGCCGGCTCACCGTCGAGCTTGATGCTGGCGACCAGGCTGTCCTTCGCGCCCGACAGCGGGTCGACACCGACCGAAATCCCAGGCAACACTTCGTAGCGCTTGAGCGGTCCGCTCTCGAAGCGCTGCACGGCCGTCACGCTGGCGGTCTCCGGACCGGCACCCTTCATGACGAACGAAAACTTCTGCTCGTTCTCGGCGTGCTCAAACGGGTTGATCCACCCGCCCGAATAGCCCTTCGCCATTCCCAGCTTGCTCGAGACCACGACGTACTCACCGAACCGGAAGTCGGCGACCTTGAAGGTCTTCTCGGCGGCCACGGTGACCGGCAGGACGTCGGCGCTGGCCGCCAGGCCTTCGTCGAGGACGATTGCCTTGTCGTCCGCGGCAAGGACCGGCAATTGCAGCAACCATCCCAGCAGCAGCACGATCAGACTCGTCGCCCTGATGATGCTCACGGCAGTCTCCTGACTCTGGTCCGTGCGATCAGGCTCGCGCAGTCGGCGATCCCCCGCAATCCGGGAATCTCCACCGCACGCGCAATGACGCTGGCTTGACTGCGCTCCCCTGCGATCCGAGCGCAGCATTTCTCCTGACGATTCGCTCGCGGGCCTGCGGCTAGCATGAACCTTCGGGCAATACGATTCCCCAAGGAGCAGCAGACATGACCGAACCCGTGATCGCTGCCAGGGCGCCGATCGTCGTCGCCGTCGAAGCCGGCAAGACCTACTGGTGGTGTGCCTGCGGCAAGAGTGCAAAGCAGCCGTTCTGCGACGGATCACACAAGGGCTCGGAATTCACGCCGGTGAAGTTCGACGCCACGGAGTCCAAGCAGCAGTGGTTCTGCGCCTGCAAGCACACGGCCAGTCCGCCGCTGTGCGACGGCTCCCACAAGAAACTCTGATCCGCCGCCCGGCAGGGCGGAGCAGGGCAGCTGCGGCTGCGGCTGCGCCGTCCGCGTGGACGGCCCCTCACGCGCGGCGAGCAAGTATCGCCGCGAGCGCCGGCGCGAGATCCGGGTAGCGGAATTTGAATCCGGCCTCGAGCAGACGCGTTGGCAACATCCGATCGCTGACCAGCAGCAGCTCGGACATTTCTCCGAACAGCAGCTTCAGCGCTGCCGCCGGCACGGGTACCACCGTCGGACGAGCGAGCGCCCTCCCCAGCGCGGACGTGAAATCCGCGTTGGTGACCGGCGCTGGTGCGCTGGCGTTGTAAGCGCCTCGCGCCTTCGGGTTGTCGAGCAGCCACTCGCAGATCGCCGCCATGTCCTCGCGGTGGATCCAGGGAAAGTACTGGCGCCCCGTGCCCAACCTCCCGCCACCGCCGAGCCGGAACGCCGGCAGCATCTTCGCCAGCGCCCCGCCGTCACGATCGAGCACCACGCCAATGCGCATCACGCACACGCGCACACCCAGAGCGCCGGCCCTTTCAGCTTCCCGCTCCCAGGCCACGCACAGCTGGTGAGTAAAACCAGGCGTCGGCGGCGTCTCCTCCGTGACAGGCTGGTCACCCTGCTCGCCGTAGTAGCCCACCGCCGAGGCCGACACCAGCGTGTGCGGCCGCTGGCGTGTACGGCCCATCCACTCGACCAGTCGTGACGTGGTACTCACCCGCGAATCCAGCAACAGTTTCTTGCGCGGCTCGGTCCATCGCGCATCGCCGATCGGCGCACCCGCAAGATTGATCACCGCACCAAACTCGTCCGGGGCCAAGTCGTCGAGGCGGGTCACGGCCGTCGTGGCAGCCTCGGGCAAACTCGGATTCGACTGCCGCGTCAAGATCACGACCTGATGACCCGCCGCCGCCAGCCGGGGGCAAAGTGCCTGGCCGACGAAACCCGTGCCGCCCGTGATGAGAACTCGCATCGTGATCACTCCGGATCGTGAAGGGAACCGCTTCGCACACCGTCCACGGCATTGTGCGCGTGATCCGCAGCGCGGTACGAAAGCGCACGGCGCGCGTTCTGCCGATCGCTCTTTTTGCTGTCCAGGTCTCAACGGCATCCATTCCCAGGATGTGATTCGCTTCATTGACCCTGCAACCGCCGCATGGTCTAGTCGATCGTCGATTCCCGGACGGCCCAATACATTCCACAGTGCGAATCCGACTGATCGCCGCCTGCGTCCTGCTGCTGACGCTGACGGTCAGCCACGCGGACGTTCCGACCGCCGAGCAGGACTGCCGGAACCGGAACGCGGCACTGTGCGAGACCGCCGGCGTTCAATTCGTGGTCGAGGGACCGTGCCCGGCCACGGCGCGGACGATCCGTCCCCCGGGCCGGGAGAACTGCGACGCCGTCGCTGCGCAGATCACGCGGGAACCGGCTCCTTCGCCAGCGGCCCATCCTGCGACGCAACTCCCGTCGACGCCGCGTGACGACCTGGCGCGGTGGGGACGGGTCGAACGTTGGCTCCTGCCGGCATTGATGCTGTTGGGCGCAGTGCTGGTCGTCGGCGTCGCCGCCTGGGCGTTCCGCCGGCGCCACAGGAATCGCAACACCGGTGATGCGGCCCGCAATGCAGGCCGCTCGATCGTTCAGCTCGTCACCGCGGCGACGATCGCCGCACTGCTCGCCTGGCAGGCCGCGGGCGCAGCCTTCAATCGCATCTTCGCCAGCTACGACAATCACGACACCGCAGCCCCGTTGCTGATTGCAGCGCCGGTGGCATTTGGGGTCTTCGTTCTGGTGTTGCCCGCCGTCGTTGCCGCCAGCACGTGGCTCCTGCGCCTGCTGGGCGAAGCGTTGCGATCGAGTCCCTAAGGCGCCAGCCTGATCGAGCAGCTCACTTGGCACTGCGCCAGCGTGCACGCTGACGTCCGGTTGCACGAACTGGATGCTCGCAGCCACGGGTGCCGCTCGATACGCCACGGAACGCACGCCGGGCTCACCCGCCGGGCCCACCTCACCGAGTGGACCAGCGGCACGGGAATGCTCAGCGCTCGAACGCGAAGGCGAAGTCGCCGAGTGCCTCGGGGCCCGCGACCTGCCAGTGGTTCCGGGTATCGAACCGCAGCGCCCGCTGCATGGTCACGAGGTCGAGACGCCACCGCCCGTCCGCGCCCCGCTGCAACAGCCACGGCGCGCAGCTTCCCGACTCGCCAGGATGATCGACGACGGCGACGTCTTCCTCGATCCGGGCGCGCGGCGCAGGACAATCCCGGTACGTACGCACCAGGTTGTCCATCTGTGCGCGGGTGACCACGTGGCTCGCCAGCATCTGCCGGGTCTCGGCGGTGTACAGGTCGAGATCGGCGGACGAATCGTGCGCCGCCATCGCCGCCACATAGGCCGCGACGGTATCGAGCGGGGCGGGGCGCGCCCGCGTGTCCACCGCCGTCATGGCCTGTGGCCGCACATAGCCGCTATTCGCGTGTGTACGGCTCTCCGCCCCTGCACCCGCGCTACTGGCCTCGACTGCACGGCCGACCAGTTCCCCGCCAGCGATCGCCGCATCCGCTCGACCCGCGATCAGTTCGCCGGTCGCCACGATGCCGTCGCCGATGCGTCCCGCGGCGAAGAACGGCGCCATCTGCTCGCGCTCGACGAACGCGACGAAGGAATCGACGAACACCGCCTCGAGCTCGCGACTGACCTCGAGCCGCACGCGCTCGCCGGACGCATCGACCACGAGCAGCAGTCCACGACCAGCGCCCGACTGCTTCCCGATCTCCGCCGACTCGAAGGTGCGTACGGCCAGCGCACTGAGGTCGTCCGCGGAGTCGACCGTCAGCACTCGGTAATCGATGCCGTACTGCGCGAGCAGCGCAGCATGCCAGCCAGAGATGCTCGACTCGTCCGCCGGCGTAAGCAGGCCGGCACGGTCATCCACAAACGCCACGGCCTCGGGTCCGCGCTGCGTGCACGCACTGAGCAGTACGCCAATCGCGGCGATCACCGCGAAATGGCAACGACGCTGACTCGGTTCCTCCATAGCAGAAACCTACCGAATAGCCGCAAGTCGTTCAAAATCCGAATCCGCCGTCTCGAGCTCGGCGCCGTGCCGGCGCGCGCACGCCGCAATCAGGATGTCCGTCGCCGGCACGGACACGCCGGCGGCGCGAGCACGACGTACGAGTTCATACGCGGTGCTCCACACCTCGTCATCGATCGGCAATTCGGTGAGCACCGCTTCGAAGTCGCGCAGGATCCTGCGATCGCGCTCGCCGGCCGCGCCGTTCCAGAGCTCGAGCCGCACCAGCGGACACCAGCACGCTTCTCCCGAGGTGAGCGCCGCCTCGACCCGCGATCGCACCACCGGATCGCCATTCGGGCGCAGGAAATTAATCCACGACGAGCTGTCGACCAGGATCACCGCTCAGCCCTGCCGACGCTGCGCCTGCAACTCGTCCTGCGTGATCAAGGACTCCGCCTTGCCCGCATGTTCGAGCAGAGCCGCCATGCGCCGCCGACGGTTGTAATCGGCAATGGCGGTCACGATTGCCTCGCGCTTGGTGGCCGCACGTGTGAAGCGCATGATCGCCTCGAGCTCTTCGTCAGGAATATCAACCGTGGTCTTCATGATTCCAATAGTAGCAAATATGGAATCCGCTAACGACCCGCTGGGAATCCAGATCAGCGCCCGTCCGGGGCGGAGATTGGCTCCAGCTCCGATTTATGGCATAAGCGAAGCGAAAGAGGTTCGATTATGCGGCTATCATCGGCAATCATGTTGCGATACGCATAATAGTTCTTATATTAAACGAGTGATCTAAAGCGGCCTCGGCCACTTGACTTGTTATTACGTGCGTACGAACATTCGCTCATGATCAAACTCAAGCTCACCGCCGTCGGCAACTCGGCCGGGGTCGTCTTCTCCAAGGAAGTCCTGGCGCGCCTGAAGCTCGACAAGGGCGACGCGGTCTACCTGACCGAAGCTCCCGACGGCTACCGATTGACCCCCTACAACCCCGAGTTCGAATCGCAGATGACGGCTGCCCGCAAGATCATGAAGAAGCGTCGCGCCGTTCTGCGTGAACTCGCGAAGTAGCCGCACCCGACCCCGATGACAGCGCCGCTCTGGATCGAACTCGAGGTCGCGCTCGCCATTCATGACGAGCAACTGGCCGAGCACGGCGGTCAGCCCGGCGTGCGTGATCGCGGACTGCTCGAGTCCGCCATGGCACGACCGCAGAACCAGTTCGCCTACGGCGAGCACTCGTTTGCGCGCCTGGCCGCGAGCTACGCCTTCGGCATTTCACGCAATCACCCGTTCCTCGACGGCAACAAGCGCACCAGCCTGGTCGTCGCGGAATTGTTCCTCGCGCTGAACGGCAGCGAGCTCACTGCCACCGACGCTGAATGCGTCACGACATTTATCCGGCTCGCCGCCGGCGACCTGACCGAAGAGCAACTGGCGGATTGGATTGCCGGTCACTCGACACCCCCGGCCAGCGAATCCCCATGAGCTTCCACGCACTCGCGATCGTGACCTGCCTCGCCGCCCTGTTGCTCGGCGCCGGCTGGCTGTTCGCGGGGAAACGGATGCTGCAACGCTGGCGCATGGAACCCAACCCGGGCGCCCTGCTGGTCGGCCGCCGCATCGGCGCCGCGTACCTGGGCGTGGCGCTGCTCTGTTACCTCGTGCGTTCGACGACGTCGGCGGAGCTGATCACCAACGTCAGCCTGTTCGCCGTACTGGTCAATGCCCTGCTCGCCGGTCTTGGGCTGCACGAATACCGCGCGCGGCGCGCCGGTCCCGCCATCCTCTTGAGCGTCGCCGTGGAACTGCTGCTGTTGTTTGGCTTCGGCGCGTTGCTGCTGAGACCCGCTGTCGGGCTCGCGTAAG
>Ga0073899_10000566_pt1 | contig 33776 bp, 35 predicted proteins | sample KloWWTmetaKNB5Ph_FD_88975 | JGI IMG/M metagenome (GOLD analysis project Ga0073899, IMG submission 88975) | Active sludge microbial communities from Klosterneuburg, Austria, studying microevolution and ecology of nitrifiers - Klosterneuburg... | ecosystem: Engineered > WWTP > Aerobic digester >... | reverse complement strand
GGCGCTGATCGACGCGCTGTTTGCCGATGCCGCAGCCAGCCAGTCGCTCGATCCAGTGGTCGGCGCCAGCGCCAGCCGCGTGCGCGTGTTCGCACCCACAGCGCAGTCGGTGGTGCTGTGCCGCTATCCAGCGCCCACCGCCGCGGCTCTCGAAGCCGTGCCGTTGCGCCGCGACGGCGACGCCGGTACCTGGTCCTTCGCGCGCAACGACGACCTGCGTGGCCAGGGTTATCTGCTGCTGGTCGACGTCGTGGTGTCCGGTGTCGGGCTGGTGCGCAATCGCGTCACCGATCCGTATTCCACCGCGCTCAGCGCGAACTCGGCGCGCAGCCTGTTGGTCGATCTCGCCGACGCCGCGGCCAAACCCGAAGGCTGGGACAGCTTCGCGCGCGACAAGCGCCTGCGGCTCGATGCCGACCAGGTGATCTACGAGCTGCATGTGCGCGATTTCTCCGCCAGCGACGCCAGTGTCCCGGCCGACCAGCGCGGCAAGTACGCGGCGTTCACCGTGGCCGATTCCGCCGGCATGCGCCATCTGCGCGCGCTCGCCGCCGCCGGGCTGAGCGATGTGCACCTGCTGCCGGTGTTCGACTTCGCCACCGTGCCCGAGATCGGCTGCGCCACGCCCGTGATCGGCGGCAGCGGCGACAGCAGCGCGCCACAGGCCGCGGTGCTCGCAGCGAAGTCCACCGACTGCTTCAACTGGGGCTACGACCCGCTGCATTTCGGCGTGCCCGAAGGCAGCTATGCCAGCGACGCCAACGATGCACTGGCACGCATCCGCGAGTTCCGCGCGATGGTGCTGGCGCTGAACCGCGCGGGGCTGCGCGTCGGCATGGACGTGGTCTACAACCACACGAGCGCCAGCGGCCAGGACGCGCGCTCGGTGCTCGACCGCATCGTGCCGGGCTACTACCACCGGCTCGACGCGCAGGGCCGCGTCACCACCTCGACCTGCTGCGCCAATACCGCCACCGAGCAGCGGATGATGGCGAAGCTGATGATCGATACCGCGGCGCGCTTTGTGCGCGACTACCGCATCGAGGCGTTCCGCTTCGACCTGATGGGCCACCAGCCACGCGCAGCGATGGAGGAACTGCAACGCGCGGTCGATGCGGTCGGTGGCCGCCACGTCCCGCTGCTCGGCGAAGGTTGGAATTTCGGCGAAGTGGCCAACGGCGCGCGCTTCGTGCAGGCCTCGCAGCTGTCGTTGAACGGCAGCGGCATCGCCACCTTCAGCGACCGTGCCCGCGACGCCGTGCGCGGCGGTTCGGCGATGGACAACGACGCGCGCCTGGTCAGCGCCCAAGGTTTCGTCGCCGGCCTGCACTACGACCGCAACGCGCAGGCACTCGGCAGCCGCGACGACCTGCTGCGCGCCGCCGACCTGGTCCGGGTCGGGCTCGCCGGCTCGCTGCGCGACTATGTGCTCAGCGACTACCGCGACCAGTCCGTGCGCCTCGATGCGATCCGCTACGGCGATCAGCCGGCCGGCTACGTCAGTGCTCCCGACGAGGTGGTGAACTACGTCGAGAACCACGACAACCACACCTTCTTCGACATCGCCGCGTTCAAGCTGCCGGCCGCGACCACGCGCGACGAACGTGCGCGCGTGCAGATGCTCGCCGCCGCGATCAACCTGTTCAGCCAGGGCATCGCCTACTTCCACGCCGGCTTCGATGTGCTGCGCAGCAAGTCGCTGGATCGCAACAGTTACGACAGCGGCGACTGGTTCAACCGCATCGACTGGACGTACCAGGACAACGGTTTCGCCAGCGGCCTGCCGCCAGAGCCGGACAACGGCAACGCCTGGGCGCTGCTGCGGCCGCTGCTGACGAACGTGGCGATCAAGCCCGAGCCGGCGCAGATCGGATGGATGCGCGACGTGTTTCGCGATCTGCTGCGCATCCGCGCCAGCTCGACGCTGTTCCGGCTGCGCAGCGCAGAGGACATCCGCCAGCGGTTGCGCTTCGTCAACACCGGGCCGACCCAGGAACCAACCGTGCTCGCAGCACTGATCGATGGCGCCGGCTATCCCGGCGCCGGCTTCGCCACGCTCGCGTACTTCGTCAACGTCGACATCCGCGCGCACGACCTGGCCCTGCCCGAGACCGCAGGCCGCGACTTCGTCCTGCATCCGGTGCAACGCAATCCCGAAGGCGCCGACGCCCGCGCCCGCGAGGCCGTGTTCCATCGCGAACAGGGCCGGTTCACCCTGCCACCACGCACAGCGGTGGTGTTCGTGGTGGAGTGAATCCGGCCCCGATTGGCCGAGGAATCAACGACCGCATCGGCGTCGCCCGGATTCGCACTGCTGTCTTCGAGCGTTATCAGGTCGATGCCGCGAGGATGCGTTCCACTGCGGCGCTTGCCGCGAGGATGGGAATCTGGCGGAAGCTCACCAACTCAAGCAGGTCGCGGTCTCCGGACACGATCAGATCGGCACGGGCGGCGTCTGCGGCTGCGAGCACCTGGTCGTCATCCGGGTCACGGGAGAACGCAGTTCCGAGCACAGCCGGCGCGACGAAGCGGACCAGCGCGAGGTAGCGATCGAGTGCGTCCGCCGGTGTCCGGCCGATGAGCGCGAAGCGTCGTGCCAGGCGGTCGCGGCCGAGTACGTCCTCAAGTTCGGCGATCAGCGGGGCGCTGGTGAACAGCAGGATGCGCTCGCTTCGTGCCGCTTCCAGTATCGCTCGGGGCGGGCCGCCCCAGAGCAGGGCGGACACGACGACGTTGGTGTCAGCGACGATTCGCATTCGATCCGGCGCGCCGCTCCGCCCGGGCGGCTTCGATCTCGGACTGGATTTCCTCGGGCGTCAGCACGGGTTGCACAGTGGCCAGTTGGTCCATCATTCCAAACAGCTCGTCGACTTTTTGCGTGCGAGCTCGTTCCTCTCGAGTCTTGAGGAAGTCCACGAAATCGGCGACCTCTGCCAACCGCTGCGGTGGCAGCGTGCGGATCTTGTGCAGGAGTGATTCGGCGTTATCCATGGGGGTCCTCCATCGCCGCCGGCGCGGCCCACACCATCGCGGGTTGCCGGCTGGAAGAGGCTAGCATGCAGCCTCCGCATACGTATGCAGGCGTGCCCGGCTTTCGGCGCTGGCTACGATCGGCCTATCCCGAATGCGTTGGAGATTCCGAGTGACGCCCCGTTCCCTGATCGTGCTGCTGATGCTCTTCGCTGCGGGCACCCTGCACGCCGCCGAACCGCCCAAACAGCCGGGCACGGTCGCGCGCGTCGATTCTCCTGGCAATGTGTTGTCGGTCGAGGTCGGGCTCGACGAAGGTCGCGCCAGCTACACGATCAAACGCTTTGGCGAAACCGTGATCGCGCCGTCGCGGCTCGGGTTCCTGCTACGCGGTGCCGAGAAGCTGGAGCGCAACCTGGTGCTGAGTGCGCAGTCGACGTCGAGCCACGACGACACCTGGGAGCAACCCTGGGGCGAATCGCGTTTCGTGCGCGACCGGCACAACGAACTGCGCGTGCGCTTCACCGAGACGCTGAAGGCCAAGCGCAGCTTCGAGGTGGTGTTTCGCGTGTTCGATGACGGCGTCGGCTTCCGCTACGTGTTCCCCGACCAGCCGCAGTTGCGCGAGGTGATCATCGACGACGAGTTGACCGAGTTCCATGTCGCGCCCGAAGCCGAAGCCTGGTGGATTCCGGCCGGCGAGTGGAACCGCTACGAGTACCTGTACAACCGCACGCCGCTCGCCGAAGTCGGGCAGGCGCATACGCCGATGACGATCCGCACTCGAGATGGTCTGCATCTAGCTTTCCACGAGGCGGCACTCGTGGACTACGCCGCGATGTGGCTGCGTCGCGTCGAGGGCCAGCGCTTCAAGGCGCAGCTCTCGCCCGCGTCCGAAGGTTGGAAGGTGCGCCGTGCCGCGCCGTTCGCGACGCCGTGGCGCACGCTGCGCATCGCCGACAGCGCGGCCGCGTTGTACGCATCGAATCTCGAACTGAATCTCAACGAACCCAATGCGCTCGGCGATGTGTCCTGGTTCCAGCCGGCCAAATATGTCGGCGTCTGGTGGGAGCTGCATCTGGAGCGATCGAGCTGGGCGCGTGGGGCGAAGCATGGCGCAACCACCGCAAACACGCGTCGCTACATCGACTTCGCCGCCGAACACGGCTTCCGCGGCGTGCTGGTCGAGGGCTGGAACCAAGGTTGGGACGGCAACTGGTTCGGTGACGGCAACGACTTCGATTTCAGCCGCGCCACCGAGGATTTCGACCTGCCGGCACTCGCCGAGTACGCGAAGTCGCGCGGCGTGCATCTGATCGGGCACCACGAGACCGGTGGCGCCGTCAGCCATTACGAGCAGCAACTCGGCGCCGCGCTCGACCTCTATGCGAAGCACGGCGTTGACGCGATCAAGACCGGTTACGTCGCCGATGCCGGCCAGATCGAGCGCTTCGATCGCAAGGGTGGGCCGGTGCTGCGCGAATGGCACGATGGGCAATGGATGTCGCGCCACCATTTGCGCGTCGTCAGCGAAGCGGCCAAGCGTCATATCGCGATCAACCCGCACGAACCGATCAAGGACACCGGCCTGCGCCGCACGTATCCGAATTGGGTGTCGCGCGAAGGCGCACGCGGCATGGAATACGCGGCCTGGGGCAATCCGCAGAATCCGCCCGAACACGAGGTCAACCTGGTGTTCACGCGCATGCTGTCGGGGCCGATGGACTACACGCCCGGCATTCTCAGTCTGCAGGGCCGCCATGTGCCGATCCCGTCCACGCTGGCGAAACAGCTCGCGCTGTATGTCGTGTTGTACAGCCCGATCCAGATGGTCGCCGACCTGCCCGAGCATTACGCCGAGCATCGCGAAGCGTTTCAGTTCATCCAGGATGTTGCCGTCGACTGGGCCGAGACGCGCGTGCTGAATGGCGAGATCGGCGACCACGTGACCATCGCGCGCAAGGATCGGAACTCGGAGAACTGGTTTCTCGGCAGCCTGACCGACGAACACGGTCGCATGCTGCAGGTGCCGCTGTCCTTCCTGACGCCCGGCCAAACCTATCGCGCCGAGATCTATCGCGATGGCGATGACGCCCACTACCGCGACCACCGCTTCGCCTTCGCGACCGAACATCGCGAGGTGCAGAGCAGCGACACGCTCACCTTGCGCCTCGCGCCCGGCGGCGGCCAGGCGATCCGCTTCGTTCCGAAATGATCGCGACGCCACCCTTCGTTGCGATGTAGGAGCGACCCCGGTCGCGACCGGGGTAGCCGCAAATTCCGGGTGTGCCGCGTCATCGGTCGCGACCGGGGTCTACAAACAGAATCGCGCCGTTGCCGGCGCTCCTACAAACAGCCTCGAATCCGCAAGCTGTCTGTAGGAGCGCCGGCAACGGCGCGATTCGTCGTCATGCCGCAGGCTTCAATTTGGCGGCGTCGCGGGCCAAAGCCTCGATGCGCGTCCAGTCGCGTGCGGCCAACGCGTCGCCCGGGACCATCCAGCTGCCGCCGAGGGTGACGACGTTCTTGAGCGCGAGGTAGCGCGGCGCGCTCTCCGCATCGATGCCGCCGGTGGGGCAGAACTTCACCTGCGGAAACGGGCCGGCGAACGACTTCAGTGCCGCGACGTCGCCGCTGGCTTCGGCCGGGAAGAACTTGAAGCGGCGATGACCGTGCTCCATGCCGCGCATGATTTCGCTCGCGGTGGACACTGCAGGAATCAGCGGGATGGTGGCGCGCGACGCCGCCAGGTACAGCGCTTCGGTGGCACCGGGAGCGATGGCGAAGCGTGCGCCGAGACGCGTGGCTTCGTCGAGCGCGTCCTCGTCGAGCACGGTACCGGCGCCGACGATGGCTTCGGGTAGCTCCCGCACGATCGCGGCGATAGCGTCGAATGCGATCGCGCTGCGCAGCGTCACCTCGAGCACCGGCAGCCCGCCGGCAACCAGGGCGCGCGCCAGTGGCAGCGCGTGTTCGAGCTTGCTGATCGCGAGCACCGGCAACACCGGAGCCTGCATCAGGACTTGGTCGACGCGCTCGCCGCGCTGCTCGATGGTCCACTGATTCATGGGGTGCTCCGTTGCGCGGCAGTGCCCGCATCCTCGCGCGTCGCGGCGCGCAACGCCATCGCTGCGCCGAGCAGGCCGGGGTTCGGGTGGGTGATGACGCGGATCGTCACCGATTCGAGCCAGGCCGCGAAGCGACCCTTGGCCAGGAAGCGCTCGCGAAACGCGCTCGAACGCAGGAACGGAATGAACCGCGGCACGATGCCGCCGGCGATCATCACCGTGCGCGCGCCGTGGATCAGCGCCGCATCGCCGGCGACGCTGCCGAGCACCGCGCAGAAGCGCGCCAGCGTGCGCCGTGCGACCAGATCATGGCCGTCGAGCGCGGCCTCGACGATGGCGGCCGGGTCGCGGAATTGTGCGCGCGGATCGAGCGCCGAACTGAGGTCGTCGCCCGCGGCAAGCGCAGCATCGATGTGCGAAAGGCCCGCGCCGCAGAGCAGGCGCTCGTTCGACACGCGCCCGAACTTCGCGGTCATCCAGCGCGCGATCGTCTGTTCCTCATCGCCGAGCGCGGCGAAGCTGACATGGCCGCCTTCGGTCTCGACTACCTGCCAGCCACGCGCGTCGTCGCCGACCAGCATCGCCACGCCGAGGCCGGTGCCGGGGCCCAGCACGCTGACCGGGCCGCGCAGCGGCGCATCGTGCGCGCCATGCAGGGTCACGACGTCGTCGCTGGCGAGTGCGGGCACCGCCCAGGCCACCGCGCCGAAGTCGTTAATCATGTCCAGCGACTCCAGTCCGAGCCGGCGCTTGAGTTCCGATCGGCTGAACGACCAGGCGCGATTGGTCAGGCGAATCTCGTCGGCGCCGACCGGGCAGGCCACGGCGATCGCGGCGCGACTCGGCTTGGCGCCGACCTGGGCGAGGTAGTGCTCGGCGGCGTGCTGCAGGCTGGCGAAGTCGGCGTTGCGCAGCGCGCGTTGTTCCAGCAGATCGGGGTGCGGCGCGCACAGGTCGGTGAGCGCGAAGCGCGCGTTGGTGCCGCCGATGTCGGCGATCATCGCCAGCGCGTTCGAGGTCGCCATGCTCAGGCGTCCTCGAACAGCGTGCAGGCGCCGCGTTCCGCCGAACCAACTCGCGCGCGCAGACCGCCGAACAGCTCGCGGCCAAGGCCGATGGCATTCGCGCAGAGGTCGAAGTGGGCGGGTTCGCGCGTGGCGAGTTCGGTCGCGTCGAGCAGCACGTCCATGCGGCCGGCCTCGGCGTCGATGCGGATCAAATCGCCATCGCGCAGTCTGGCGATCGCGCCAGCGCAGACCGCCTCGGGCGTGAGGTGGATTGCCGCCAGCACCTTGCCCGAGGCACCGGACATGCGCCCGTCGGTGAGCAGGGCGACGCGCTGGCCGCGGTCCTGCAGCAGGCCGAGCGTCGGCGTCAGCTTGTGCAGCTCGGGCATGCCGTTCGCGCGCGGGCCCTGGGCGCGGATCACTGCGACGAAATCACCCGTGAGCTCGCCGTTCTTGAACGCGGCGAGCAGCGCGTCCTGGGCGTCGAACACGCGCGCCGGCGCCTCGATCACGCGGTGCTCCGGCTTCACCGCGGAGACCTTGACGATGGCACGACCGAGGTTGCCCTGGAGGCAGCGCAAGCCGCCCTCGCGGTCGAAGGGCTCGGTCACACCGCGCAGGATCGAGGCATCGAGCGATGCCGCCGGCGGCGCACGCCAGCGCAGAGTCTTGCCATCGAGGTGCGGCTCGGTCGCCTGTTCGCGCAAGCTGCCGCCGTGCACGCAGCGGATATCGGCGTGCAGCAGGCCGGCGCCGAGCAACTCGCGGATGACCACGCCGAGCCCGCCGGCGGCGTGGAAGTGGTTCACGTCGCCCTCGCCGTTCGGGTACATGCGCGCGAGCAGCGGCGTGGCGCGGCTGAGTTCGTCCAGATCGTCCCAGTCGATGACGATTCCGGCGGCGCGCGCAATCGCCACCAGGTGGATGGCGTGGTTGGTCGAGCCGCCGGTCGCGGCCAGTCCGACCATGGCATTCACGATCGCCTTCTCGTCGATGCAGTGGCCGATCGGCGTGTAGGCATCGCCGAGCGCGGTGATGGCGCAGACGCGTTCGGTGGCGGCGACGGTGAGCGCGTCGCGCAGTGGGGTGCCGGGGCTGACGAAGGCGCTGCCGGGCAGGTGCAGGCCCATCGCTTCGACCAGCATCTGGTTCGAGTTCGCGGTGCCGTAGAAGGTGCAGGTGCCGGGGCTGTGATACGAGGCGGCTTCCGCTTCCAGCAGTTGCTCGCGCGTGGCCTTGCCTTCGGCATGCGCCTGGCGCACGCGCGCCTTCTCGGCATTCGGCAAGCCCGATGGCATCGGCCCGGCCGGCACCAGGATCATCGGCAGATGACCGAAGGACAGGGCGCCGATCAGCAGGCCGGGCACGATCTTGTCGCAGACGCCGAGCAGCAGCGCGCCGTCGAACATGTCGTGCGAGAGCGCGATCGCGGTCGCCTGCGCGATCACGTCGCGCGAGAACAGCGACAACTCCATGCCGGCGCGACCCTGGGTGACACCGTCGCACATCGCCGGCACGCCACCGGCGACCTGGGCGCTGGCGCCGACGTTGCGCGCGGCCATGCGGATCAGTTCCGGGTAGTGCTTGAGCGGCTCGTGTGCGCTCAGCATGTCGTTGTAGGCGGTGACGATGCCGATGTTGGGGCCGCGCACGCCGCGCAGCAGCGGCTTGTCGTCGCCGGATGCGGCAAAGCCGTGGGCGAGATTGCCGCAGCCAAGACGCGCGCGTGCGGGCGTGGCCAGGCGCGCGGCGTCAATGCGTGCGAGGTAGGCGCTGCGCAGCGAATGGCTGCGCTCGCGGATGCGCGCAGTGACGCGAGCGGTGACCGGGTGCAGGCCCATCAAGGACTCCAGTGGATTTCAGCGCAAGGGTGCGCCGCTGCGAGCAGGGACGCAACCGGGAGCGAGCAGTCACCGTTGCGGGCGCGCTCGAGCACAGCGCGCTTGTCTTGGCCGCTGATCACAAGCAGCAATCGTCGCGAATTCAGCATGCGTGAGAGCGTGAGGCTGACGCGCGCATGCGGGCCGGCGGAGGGCATCGGGTCGGGCACGATCGGCATCGCGACCTCAGGCTGGTCTGGGGACAGCGCTGCCGCGAGGGTCGGCGCGCCCGGGAACAGCGAAGCGAAGTGGCCATCGGCGCCCATGCCGAGCATGCAGACGTCGAAGGGTTGTGGATACGGCGCGAGGGCGCCGCTGGCGAACGCCGTGCTCGGCGCACCCTGCGGTAGCGCCGGCACCAGCGACAGCCAGCGGATGCCCTCGGCGCCGGCAAAGGCTTCGCGCATCTGGCGCAGATTGCAGTCGGGATGGTCGGCCGGCACCCAGCGCTCGTCGCTCGGCAGGATGCTCACCCGCGACCAGTCGCGGAACTGCACCGCGAGGCGACGAAACACCGGCGGTGAGGTGCGGCCACCGGCCAGTGCGAGCAGGGCGGCACCGCGTTCGCGCAATGCGACATCGATCTCGGCGTCGATGCGCGCCGCGCAGGCGGCGGCGAGTTGATCGGTGTTGGCGTAGTCGAATGTGGTCCAGGCCATCGGGACGCTCACTCGCGCCAGCTGTGGCCGTGGCGTTCGGTCAGCGCGACCGAACTGCTCGGCCCCCAGGTGCCGGCTGGATAGGCCTTGGGCGTGACGCCCTGCGCGCGCCAGCCATCCAGAATTCCGTCGATCCACTGCCAGGCTGCTTCGGTCTCGTCGCGGCGCACGAACAGGGTGCCGTTGCCCTCGATCGCGTCCAAGTACAGGCGCTCGTAGGCGAGGCGGCGGCGTGTCTGCGCGAAGGCGTCGTGCACGTCGAGATCCAGCGTGACCTGGGCCAGCTTGAGGCCGCTGCGATCCAGGCCCGGAGTCTTGTGCATCAGCGTCAGTTCGATCTGCTCCTCGGGCTGCAGCTTGATGATCAGCGCATTCGGGTCCATGCGGGCGCCGCTGCCCTTGAAGATCGAATGCGGCACGGCGCGGAACTGCAGGTAGATCTCGGTGCAGCGGCGCGGCATGCGTTTGCCGGTGCGCAGGTAGAACGGCACGCCCGACCAGCGCCAGTTGTCGATGTGCGAACGCAGGGCGATGTAGGTTTCGGTGTCGCTGGCGCGCCCGAGTTCCTCGCGATAGCCGGGCACCGCGATCGCCTCGACCGCGCCGGCGGCGTACTGTCCAGCGACGCTGTGCGCGGCGACCTCGTGGGCACCGATTGGCCGAAGCGAGCGCAGCACTTTCAGTTTTTCATCGCGCACCGCGCTTGGGTCGAAATGCGCCGGCGGCTCCATCGCGGTCAGGCACAGCAGTTGCAGCAGGTGGTTCTGCAGCATGTCGCGGCTGGCGCCGGAATGGTCGTAGTAGTCGCCGCGTCCTTCGACGCCAATGGTCTCGGCGACGGTGATCTGCACCTGCTCGATATGGCGCGCGTTCCACAACGGCTCGAACAGGGCGTTGCCGAAACGCAGGGCGAGCAGGTTCTGCACGCCCTCCTTGCCGAGGTAGTGGTCGACGCGGAACACGCGGGTTTCGTCGAACACGCGGGTGACGCCGTCATTGATCGCGATCGCGCTTGCCAGGTCATGCCCGATCGGCTTCTCCAGCATGACGCGGACGCCGCCATCGGCCAATCCGGCCGCGCCGAGCAACTCGCAGATCTGCGCATAGAAGCGCGGCGCGGTCGACAGGTGGCAGACCACCGCGCCCTCGCGCAGCGCGCGGATGCGCTCGCTGAGCGTCTGCGCCGCGGCCGCATCGGCGATGTCCGCCGCTTGGTAGTGCACGGCCGCGAGGAAGCGCGCGAGCGAATCCGGATCGCGGTCGCCGGTGGCCACGCGCTGCAGCAGCACTGCTTCGACTTCGGCGCGGAAGCCGGCGTCGTCGAGCGCGCCGCGCGCGGTGCCGAGGATGCGAAAGCCCGCAGGCAACAGCCCGTCGCGGAACAGGCCGTACAGCGAGGGCAGCAACATGCGCCGCGCCAGGTCGCCGCTGGCGCCGAAGATCACCATCAGGGATGCCGCTCGTGTACCCATGCCGTCCATCGTTCGTGGTTGTCCGCCACGAGCGTAGCGCGCCCGCGCCTTCGCCAACGAGCGCATACGATTGCAGCTGCGGGAAAACGGGGTCAGAGTACATTTCGCGCAGGAAACTTCGCATCCCTCCCGCGCGGAGCAATGAAATGCACTCTGACCCCGTTTTGGACCCCGCCTTGCTGCTGGTTCTCGCCGCTTCCTTGCTGTCGCCAGGCGTCGCTGTCGCGGCGCGATGCCAGTTCAGCGGTGTCGAGGGCGGTGCGGTCGAGGTCAATACCGACAACGGGGCCGAAACCGAGGGCAAGACCGGGCTGCTGAAGTGTTATCGCGACGGCAAGTTGTGGCGCGAGCAGGAGCTGCGCGATGGCCGCTACATCGGTCTCGACAAGCGCTACGACGATGATGGTTCGGTCAGCGAGCGCCAGGTCAATGCGAACGGCAATAGCCATGGCCTGAAGCGAGAGTTCTATCCCGGTGGCCAGTTGCAGAGCGAGGCCAACTACGACAACGGCGACCTGGTCGGGTTGTCGCGCAGCTTCCACCGCAACGGCCAGGTCGTGACCCTGCGTTTCAGTGCCCGTCGCGGCGAGGCACCGGGCAGCGTGATCGAATGGAGCGACGCCGGCCAGATGACCGAACTGCGCTGCGCCAAGGCATCGAGTTTCCCGGAAGATCGCGCGCCCTGTGGTTTTGATGGCAAGCAGAGCCGCGTCGAGCTGTTCGACCGGCGTGGCCGCAAGCAAGGTGAGCGCGTGCATCGCGAAGGCGTGCTGCGGAGTGCGAAGTCGTTTGATGCCGCTGGTGGACTGGTCGAGCACAGCGAGTTCAGTACCGACGGCTGCATCGATCGTCGTTATCACCCCGGCGGCGGCCTCGCCTTCGAGCAACGCATCGAAGGTGACTACATCGTCGCCGAGTTCGAGTGGTTCATGAACGGCCAACGCAAGCGCAAGACTGAACGCGAGCCGGTCGACCGCGATGCGCGCGTCGTCACCGATTGGTATCGCGATACCGGCGTACTGCAGTCACGCGAGCAACTGCGCGGTCGGCGACGTCTGGTCGAAGAAAAATTCGACGAAGCCGGCCGCCTCGCCGAGACGCTGGACTACGACGACGAAGGTCGCCTGAGCCGCCAACGCAAGTACGCCGCCGATGGCACGCTCACGCTCGACGACAGCTTCTATCCGGACGGTTCGCGCAAGCGCGGTGCCGCGATCGCGCAGTAGACACGCTCAGTCGAGCAGCACCGCGTCGATGCGGACTTCGGTCTTCACCGACTGGCCGATGAAGCAGCCCTTGTGCGCGCGTTCGTGCAGCGCGTGGAACTCGGCGTCGGTCGGTTGCCGGTCGCCGAGGAAGCGCACTTTGGGGCGCAGCGTGGCGACGACTACGGCCATCGCGCCCTCGGCATTCTTGCCGAGTTCGCACTCGGCGTCGTCGGCGTAGGCGTCGACGATGAAGCCGCGGTTCGCAGCGACCGCGAGAAAGGTCAGCAGATGGCAACTCGATAGCGCCGAGAGCAGCATTTGCTCGAGATCGGCCAGCGTCGCGTTGCCGCCATAAGCCGCCGCCGCCGAAACCCCGAGCGTCTGCCCGCCGAGATAGCGCACGCGGTGGTCCTTCGGATAGTTGCCTCGCTCAAACGTGGCGTCGTTGCGTTGCCAATCGAGGGTGATGCGGTGGTCGGTCATGGCTTGGTTCCCGTCCGGGCTACAGCGATTCGGGCTGCTCGCGCAGTGCGGACATGAAGTCGAGGTTGAGGGTGATATCTGGAAGCGCTGTCAGTGCGATGTCGCCCTCGGCGCGACGGATCTCCGCCGCGGCGAAGCGCGTGCCATCCTGGCGATACAGGGTCAGGACACCGCCGAGCGGATCGATCAGCCACAGTTCGCGCACGCCGGCGATGTCGTAGCGCTGGCGCTTGTCGACCAGGTCGAAACTGCTGGTGGAGGGCGACAGCACCTCAATGACCAGGTCGGGCGCGCCGCGGATGCCACGCGGTTCGAGCTTGGATGGATCGCAGACCACGATCAGGTCGGGCTCGAACACGGTGTCGATGACGTCATCGGCCTCGTTGGTGCGCGGCAGGCGCACGCCGACCGGACCGGTGAAGGCGCGGCAGGGCTTGCCTTGGAGCGCGTTGCCGAGCTGTCGCGCCAGTTCGAAGACCACGGTTTGGTGCGCGATCGAAGGCGGCGCCATGGAGTAGGCAACGCCGTCGAGCAGTTGCCAGCGCTCGCTTTCCGGCCACGCCAGATAGTCGCGGTAGCTGAATTCCCCGGGTTTGGTGCGCGGCCTTGCCATGGATCACTCCGCTTTGCGGTTAGCCTAGCACTCCGATTCGCGTCGCCACGCGCGTGAAGGCGGCGATGGCGTGGTCGAGGTGTTCGCGGGTGTGGGCGGCGCTCATCTGGGTGCGAATGCGGGCCTGGCCCTTGGGCACCACCGGGAAGAAGAAGCCGGTGACATAGACGCCTTCGTCGAGCAGTTGCGCGGCCATCTGCTGCGCCAGCGGTGCGTCGTAGATCATCACCGGCACGATCGGATGCACGCCCGGTTTCAGGTCGAAGCCGGCCTTGGTCATCTGCGCGCGGAAGTGGCGGGTGTTCTCGACCAATTGCTCGCGCAGGTGCCCGGCCGAGGCGAGCATGTCGAAGGCTTTGCTGCCGGCCTCGACCACGTGCGGTGGCAGCGAGTTCGAAAACAGGTACGGGCGCGAGCGCTGGCGCAGCAGCTCGATCACCTCGCGCTTGCCGGTGGTGAAACCGCCGAGCGCGCCACCCATGGCTTTGCCGAGGGTGCCGGTGAAGATGTCGATGCGATCCATCACACCGTTCACTTCGGCCGAACCGCGACCGGTCGGGCCGAGGAATCCGGTGGCGTGGCATTCGTCGATATGCACAAGCGCATCATATTCGCGCGCCAGCGCGGTGATCTTGTCGAGCGGCGCGATGAAGCCGTCCATCGAGAACACACCGTCGCTGCTGATCAGGATCGTGCGCGCGCCATCCATCTTGGCCTGCTTCAGCTGCGCCTCGAGATCGGCAAGGTCGCAGTTCGCATAGCGATAGCGCTTGGCCTTGCACAGGCGCACGCCGTCGATGATCGAGGCATGGTTGAGTGCGTCCGAGATGATCGCGTCCTGCTCGCCGAGCAGCGGTTCGAACAGACCGCCGTTGGCGTCGAAGCAGGCGGCGTAGAGGATCGCGTCTTCGGTGCCGAAGAACGCAGCGATCTTTGCTTCCAGTTGTTTGTGCAGGTCCTGGGTGCCGCAGATGAAACGCACGCTGGCCATGCCGAAGCCGTGCGTGTCGAGCGCATGCTTGGCGGCGGCGATGATGTCCGGGTGGTCGGCCAAGCCCAGGTAGTTGTTGGCGCAGAAGTTCAGCACCTTGCGCCCGTCGGCGAGGGTGATCTCGGCCGACTGCGGTGAGGTGATGATGCGCTCTCGCTTGAACAGGCCTTGCGCCTCGATGGCGGCGAGCTCGTCGCGAAAGCGCTGCAATGTCGGGTGGGTCATGGTTCGTCCTTCGCTTCGCTGTCGCTGTCGTCGAGCAGGATCACGGTGTTGTCTTCAACCGGCGGCGCGACCGCGGGCGCGACCACTGCTGCGGGTGTGGCCAACGCGGCTTCGCGCTGGCCGCTGCTGTAGGCCCAGGCGAGCAGGATCAGCGCGAACAGCACGCCGATCATGGCCAGGCGTCGCATGCGCGCGGCCATCTGGTCGGGAATGTTCCCGGGTGCTTCCCAGCGCGGCATCGGTGTCTCGGCGTCGGGTCGGGTCGAGCCCATCAGCCCGGCCGCGCGCAGCATCTCGCGCGCGCGCGGCATGTCGTCCGCGCGCAGCACCTGCACCGCTGGCCATTCCTTGCTGTGGCCCGGGTCCTGGAAGCTGAAGCGGCGGAAGTTGCCGCGCCGCAGCTTGTCGCGGTTGACCACGCGCGTGCCGATGCCGGCTTCGTTGAGCATGGCTTCGACGCGGTCGACGTTTTCGTTGCGGGGCGAGGCATAGACCTGACGCATCAGTGCGCTCCGTCTTCGACGACGCGGATCAGACCTTCCTGCGCGGTCGAAGCGACCAGCACGCCGTCGCGCGTGTAGATGCTGCCGCGGGCCAGGCCGCGCGCGCCCTGCGCGCTGGGGCTGTCGCAGGAGTAGAGCAGCCACTCGTCGATGCGAAACGGGCGGTGGAACCACATGGCGTGATCGAGGCTGGCCATCATCACGTTGTCTTGCAGGTAGGAGATGCCATGTGGAAAGGTGGTGGTGCCGATCAGATGAAAGTCGGAGCAGTAGGCGAGCATGGCGCGATGCAGGTCGGCGTCGTCGCCAATGCGATCGACCAGCTTCAGCCACACGTGCTGGTGCGGCGGCCGCTTCGGCGGTTTCAGCTCATCGCGCGGATAGACGTGGCGAAACTCGAACGGACCCTTGCGCGTCAGCCAACGCTGCAGCTTCGCCGGGACCTGTTCGAGCCGGTCCGGCGCGATCTCGCCTGGCGCTTCCAGATCTTCGGGCTTGGGTACGTCTGGCATCGACAATTGGTGTTCGACGCCCGGCTCCGGTTCCTGGAACGAAGCCGCAAGTCCGAAGATCAGCTGGCCGTGCTGGATCGCCGACACCCGCCGCGTCGAGAAGCTCTTGCCGTCGCGCGACACTTCGACCTGATAGATGATCGGTGCGTTGATGTCGCCGGCGCGCAGGAAATAGCCGTGCAGCGAATGCACCACGCGCTCGCGCGGCACCGTTTGCTGCGCCGCAGACAGCGCCTGGCCGAGCACCTGGCCGCCAAACACGTACTTGGTGCCGATGTCGCGGCTGGCACCGCGAAACAGGTTCACTTCGAGCCGCTCCAGTTGCAGCAGGTCGATCAGTTCGGAAACGATGGGCTGGGTCATGGGCCGCCAGTTTAGCGGGCGCCGCGCTGAAGCGACGCCGGTACGCTGCGATCGCCCTCAGTCCGCCAGCGCCCAGTCCGCGGCGGCGCGAGCGTGCAGGGCGGTGGTGTCGAACAGCGGCAGCGGGCTGTCGCCGGGGCCGACCAGCAGGCCGATTTCGGTGCAACCGAGGATCACCGCTTCGGCGCCGTCTGCGGCGAGCGCTTCGATGATGCGCCGGAACTGCGTGCGCGACTCCGACAGCACGCGGCCGAGACAGAGTTCCTCGTAAATGGTCCGATGCACGAGTTCGCGATCGGCCGGAGACGGGGTCAGCACCGTCAGGCCGTGGCGCTCGCGCAGGCGGCCGAGGTAGAAGTCCTGCTCCATGGTGAAGCGGGTGCCGAGCAGGCCGACGCGACGATGGCCGCCGGCGCGCACCGCGGCGGCGGTGGGGTCGGCGATATGCAGCAACGGTAGGCCGACCGCGGACTCGATCTGCGCTGCCACCTTGTGCATGGTGTTCGTGCACAACACCACGCAGCCGGCGCCGGCCGCGTGCAGGCTGCGTGCTGCATCGGCCAACAGCTCGCCGGCACGCGTCCAATCGCCGCTGCGCTGCAGTTGCTCGATCTCGTGGAAGTCGACGCTGTAGAGCACCAGTCGCGCCGAGTGCAGGCCGCCGAGCCTGGCCTTCACCGCCTCGTTGATCGCGCGGTAGTAGGGAATCGTCGACTCCCAGCTCATGCCGCCGATCAGCCCGATGGTCTTCATCTGCACTCCTGCGTGCATTCGGCGTTGCCGATCAGCGCCGATGTGCGCCAAAGTCGGGGTGCCGATGCTGATGTCGAACAACCAGAATGCGCACGCCGGTAGCGGTCTGTCGATAGATGATGGTGTACGGAAACACCGAAAGTGGATGATTGCGGCGATTGTTTTCGCCGAGCGCTCCGATGGCGGGGCTCTCCTCGATCAACCGGGCGACACGTTCGATATCGTCGAGGAAGCGCTTCGCGATGCCGCTGCCAGCTGCCGACTGGTAGTACCGGAACGCGGCGATCAGGTCCTTCTCGGCTTCGCGATGAATCGATCGCGTCACGGCAACTCGGTCCGCAACTTTGCCAACACCTCGTCGAGCGAAACCTCGGCGGCCTCGCCAATGGCGAGCGCGGCCTCGCGCTGTGCCGCGACAGCCTCCCAGGCGGCGTCACGTGATTGGTCGTCATCCAGACTGGCGACGATGCGATCGAGCAGGCGAGCGCGATCCGAGGCGGGCAGGCGCAGCAGTTCGACTTCCAAGGTTTCCACGGGAATGGTCATGCGTGCACCTGGCTCGATGTGGGCGCTTCTAGTGTGCCACAGCCCGGCAGCCAGCTTGGCGAGTGCTCCCACCAGGCGGCAAAGGTCGGCTCATCCCGCCGATCAGCCCGATGGTCTTCATCGGCACTCCTGCGTGCATTCAGTGCACTCCCAGTTCCAGCGCCAGGCGCTCGGCAAAGGCGCGGTTGACCTCGTCCGCGAGCGTCGCCGCTCGCAATGCCGGAAGGTGCTGCGACAGCAGTTTGCGGGCAGCCGCGCGATCGCCGCGGGCGGCGGCGACGGCGGCTTGTTCGCTGGCGACGATGGCGCGATCGAAGGCGAGGGCGTCGTCGCCGATCAGCGCCGCGGCACGATCGAACTCGCGGCCGGCTTCGTCGAGTTGACCGCGGGCGAGAGCGATCTGGCCGCGCAAGCGGTGCGGTTGGGCGAGCGCGGGATGATCTTCCGGCAGGGTCGCCACGAAGATGGGCTCGGCGGCATCGAGCAGCGTCAGCGCTTCCGTCAGTCGTCCGGCGCGACGTTCCAGTTGTGCCAGGCGCAGTGTCTCGAACGCCCAGTTCCAGTCAAGTTCCCCGGCGATTTCGGCCTGGCGCGCGCGCACCGACTCGAAGCGCGCGCGCGCGTCATCGAAGCCGCCGCGCAAACCGATGGTGCGGGCCAGATTGCCCTCCGCGCGCAGGCGCTCGCGCGACAGCGGGGCAACCTGCGCCGCATAGAGGTCGACGCTTTCTCGCGCCAGCGTCTCGGCGCGCCGATAGTCGCCGGCGTTCTCGAAGGTCGACGCCAGGTTCAGTAGCACCAGCGCGCGGTCCAGCGGCGAGTCGCGGTCGCGCCCGGTGAGCGCCAGCGCGCGCTCGGCGTGTGGCAGCGCGGCCACCGCTTCGCCGCTGTCGTTCAAACTCACGGCCAGATCGTTCTCGAGATCGGCGAGGCGCGCGCCAGTGCTGCCGATGACCTGCTCATGCGCCACGATCGCCGCCTGCAGCAGTTGCTGCGCCTCGCGATAGCGGCCGAGCTGGTTCAGCACGGCGGCATGCAGGCGCATCGCAGCGAGACGATCCGGGTGTCCTGCGGGTGTGCGCGCCTCGGCGCGCTGCAACTGCTCGCGTGAATGGCGCTCGGCAGGCTCCAGGTCGCCGGCGCGCATCTCGATGTCGGCAAGCGCAGCGATGCAGTCCTCGATTCGCTCGTCGAGCAGTTGCGGGTGCGCGGCGGCCAACGCCAGCGCCGCCTCCAGCTGTGGGCGCGCCACTTCGTAGAGACCGCGCCGATAGTCGATCCAGGCGTGGTTGCGCAGGGTGCGCAGCTGCATCGCCGGGTCCTGCGGCAACCAGCGCATGCGCAGTGCCGCCGAGACCTCGTTGGCGGCCGCCGCGCCATCGAAGTCGCTGATGCCGAGCAATGCGCTGGCGAGTTCGTCTTGCAGTTCGGCAAGCAGCAGGTCGCTGTCGCGCGCGCTGCCCGCGGGCAACCGCTGGATCGCCGCGCGCAGCAGGGTCGCGGCGCGAGCCGGTTCGCCGAGCTGCTGATAGACGGCGGCGACCGTGGCGTACACCGACACGCCGGCCTGGCTGGCGTCGAGTGGTTGACGCGCCAGCTGTTCCTCGATCGCGGCGATGAATTCGCGCGCGCCGACCGGCCGGCCCAGGGCTACGCCGGGGGCCACGCGTTCGAACACCCCCTGCAGCAGTTGCAGCGACTGGCGCGCGCTATCGCGTTCGGCGGCGGCGGCGGACTCGGCAGCGACCGCGCGCAGACGTTCGACTTGCAGACGCCAGACGAAGCCGGTCAGCAGCGCAAGCGCGATCAGGCTGGCAGCGCTGCCGAGACGGTGCCGTGCGATGAACTTGCGTGCGCGATACCAGGTGGTGTCGGCGGCGGCGCTGACCGGCAGGCCGCGCCGGTAACGCGCGAGGTCGTCGCAGAATGCCGCCATCGTCCGGTAGCGATCCACGGCCCGCGCGGCGGTCGCCTTGGCGATGATGCCGGACAGTTCGGCGTCGGTCTTGCTGCCGACGAGTGCTTCGCGCAGCATCGCGCCGAGGCTGTAGATGTCGGTGGCGATGCCGATGCTCTGGCCGGCGGCCTGCTCGGGGCTGGCGTAGCCGGGCGTGAACACGCGCGTCGATCCCTGCGGGCCACTCTCGCTGTTGTCGATCAGCTTGGCGACGCCGAAGTCGAGCAGCTTGATCTCGCCGGCCTCATTGACCATCACGTTGGAAGGCTTGAGATCGCGGTGGATGACCAGGTGCTGGTGCGCGTGTTGTGCCGCAGCGCCGATGCGTTCGATCAGCTCGATGCGGGCATCTCGACTCGGTTGGCGGCGGCGCAGGAAGGTGTCGAACGTGTCGCCGCGCACGTACTCCACGACCAGATAGGGCTGGCCTGCCTCGGTTTCACCGCCATCGATCAGGCGCGCGATGTCGGGATGATCAAGTGCGGCCAGGATCTGCCGCTCCTGGCGCAGCCGGCGCATGCCGTCTTGCGATGGAAAGCCGCGGATCAGCTTGATCGCGGCCTGCTGGGTGAAGCCGCCCTCGTCGCGTTCTGCGAGCAGCACCGTGCCCATGCCGCCGCTGCCGAGTTCGCGCAGCACCCGCCGCGAGCCGATGCGCTGCCCGCTGATGTCGGGGGCGATGCTGGCTTCTGCGTCGGGGCGCAATGCCGCGTCGATGTCGGCGTCGGGTTCGGCATCGGCAGCGAGCAGCGCTCGCAGGCGGGATGCCAACTCTGCCGGCAAGGCGTCGATCTGCGCCGCGCGCGCCTCGGCGTCGAGCGCCAGTACGGCATCGAACCATTCCGACAGCGAGCGTTCGCGCTCAGCCGGGCTCGCGTTCACGCAGCGCATCCTTGAGCCAGGCGCGGCCGAAGCGCAGGGCACGGTCGATGGTGCTGGCCGAGACTTCCATCAGCTTCGCGATTTCCTCGCGTTCCATGCCGGCGAAGTAGGTCAGCGAAATCACCTCGGCGGCGCGCGCGTCGACCGCGGCCAGGGCATGGATGGCTTCGTCGACCTGAAGCGTGTCGCCGGCCGCCGCTATCAGCTCGGATTTCGAGTCGAGGTCGGTGACCGGGCCGGCGTCGCGCTTCTGCGCATGGCGGCGTCGCGCCGAGTCGACCAGGATCTGCCGCGTCGCCAGCGCGATCACGTTCATCAGATGGCGACGACTCTGCCAGTCGCCGCCTTGCGCGAGGACACGCATCAGCGCTTCGTGCGCGAGCTCGGTCGCCGCGAGCGTGGCGTCGCGATGCGCGGACAGTTGCCGCCGCGCGATCGCCCGTACCTCGTGGTAGACGAGGTTCACCATCGCATCGCGCGCGGCCAGTTCGCCCTCGCGCCATGCAGCCAGCAATTCGGTGAAGCCTGGTGCTTCGGTCATCGCGGATGCTCGGGGCAGGGCGCCGAAGATACTCCAGAACATGGCCATGGAACGGTGCGTTGCCGCGCACCGCGACGACCGCTCTAGCGCCGGTCGAGGGGCAATGCCTGCAGCACTTGCGGCCATGGAAACAGCGGGCCCGGGTCGCGCTTGCGTCGAACCTGCACGGTGGCGTCGTCGCTGGCCGCGACTTCGGTCGTGTCCAGATCCTCGTGCCCGGCGATCTCGCGCAGGTTCGGCAGTTGCGATCGCAGCTGCGAGAGCAGTGCACGCAATGCCGCGATCTGCTCAGCCGTGTACGGCTCGGTCATCTGCTGGTGGCGCGAATCGAGCCAGTCCGGATAGCGGCCGCGGTTCACCAGTTCGATGCCGACCGATTGCGGGTTGTAGCCGCGGGTGTGGTGGGCGATGCGAGTGACCGGAGCGAATTCGTGGATGCGACCGTCGCGGTCGATGTAGTAGTGCCCGGAATTGCCGGTGCCGGTCTCGGTGTAGAGGATGCGTTCGCCGAACTCGCGCGCCATCGCCAGGTCGGGCAGTTCGGTGCAATGGATCACGACCAGGGTGATTGCTTCGCGCGGCCGCGCTTCGAGCTGGTCGATGTAGGGCAGCGGCCAGTGCTGGACGGCGATATCGCTCATGTCACTTGGCGCGCGTCGGCTTGATGCCGCGCGACTTGCTGCGCGTGATCACGTACACGGAAGCCGGAGGCACGTTCCAGACGGTGAAGCCGGTGCGCTTCGCGCTCAGGTGCAACTCGCGCATGACTTCGCGCTTGACCGGATTGGTCGGGCCATAGGTGAACTGGATGAAGCGGCCCTGCGCGCCCATCACGCTGAATGCGGCCTCCAGAATCCCCTGCTGCAACTCCGCGCTCATCGACAGCAGGCCGAGGCCGCTGATCACGGCATCGACCTCGCCGGGTTGCGCGAACTTCTCGCGCTCGACCACGCGCGCGGTCGAGAGCGCGTCGGCGCATACGATGCGCGCCAGCGGAAAGCGTTGCATCAGGTGCAGGTGCAGCGACTCGTTGAGTTCGAACACCAGCAGATTCTCGGGTGCAATGCCGCGTTCGATCAGCGCCTCGGTGAACACGCCAGTGCCACCACCCAGTTCGATCACCTTGCGCGCGCCGTCCGGCAGCTGACTCAGCATCTCCGCCGCCAGTTCCTTGCTGCTCGGTGAAACCGCAGCGGTGGTCAACGGCGCTTTCAGCCATTGGCGGAAGAAGGTCCAGGCGATCGCCGCGTCTTCGCGGCGCTGGCGCAGGACGCGCCCGATCTTGGTTCCGCGTAGCGGCATGCAGGAAATCCGTGTGAACTGCCTCGGATGATACGGGGCCGGGATGACACCGCAAGCCGCAAACGAGGACGCCCGGCCGGAGCCGGGCGTCGTCGGGTCGGAATCGACCGCGAACTACCAGCGCCGACCGTAGTAGATGCTGGTGTCGTAAGCCATTTCCTCGACTCGGTCGTAGTACGCGGCGCTGCCGTAGTCGTCGCGCTGGTAACTGCCGTCGCGGTAGCCGTCGCTGTAGCCCTGCGCATAGCCGCCGCCATCGCGGTGATGCACGTGGTAGGTGCGGTGCGAGGAGCACCACGGATCGCGGCGGCTGTAGCTGCGGCGGTCGTGGTCGCGGTAGCGCGAATGGCCGTAGTAGCTCGGGCGATAGGGTGTGAAGGCCTGCGCCTGCCGATAACCATGGTTGCGATGGCCGTAGCCGTAGCCGTGGTGGCGGTCATGGTCGCGATAGTTCACCGACCAGCCATTGTTCCAGCCGCCACCGTGGACATTCACGCCCCAGTCGCCGGCCTGCACCGGCGCAGTCGACGCGATCGCCGACGCCACACCCAGACCAATCACCGAAGCCAAACGAGTCAGAACATTCATCGTGGTTACCTCCTCAGGTGGCGCACACTCTGCGGCCGCGAGGATGAATCGCTTCTGAAATTTCTCCGCACCCGGGCTGAACGGGCCCGTCTGTTGTCCGCGATTCAGTCCGCTCGCCGGTGCCGGATCTCGAAGCAGTGGTGGATCTTCGGGTCGCGCGCAAAATCGAAGGGGATGGTCGCCGGCGTGATCTCGCGCATCTCCAGCCCGGAGAGCGCATCGCGATCGAGCTTGAAACGGCGGTTGTTGTTCGAGAACAGGATCAGCCCATCCGGTGCTAGCCGCGCGGCGCAGGCCAGGAGCAGGCGCACGTGGTCGCGCTGCACGTCGAAGTCTTCGGCGCGCTTGGAGTTCGAAAAGGTTGGCGGGTCGACGTAGATCAGGTCGTATTCACCACGGTCGCGTTCGATCCATTCCATCGCGTCGGCTTGCACTAGTCGGTCCTTCGAACTGCCGAGCACGTTCAGCGCCAGGTTGCGCTCGGCCCAGTCGAGATAGGTGTTCGACAGATCGACACTTGCGGTGCTTGCGGCGCCGCCGGCGCAGGCATAGACGGTGACCGCGCCGGTGTAGCAGAACAGGTTCACGAAGCGTTTGCCGCGCGCGAGTTCGCGCACCTTGGCGCGCAACGGGCGATGGTCGAGAAACAGGCCGGTGTCGAGGAAGTCGAACAGATTCACTTCGAACTTGAGGCCACCTTCGCTCACCGTCATCGCGTGGCCGCGTTCGTCCTGGCGTCCATATTGCTCGAGTCGCCCGCGCTTCATGCGCGTCTTGATCGCGATCTTCTCGCGCGGCACCGCGAACACCTCGCCGGCGACGCGCACCAGTTCGCGCAGGCGCTTCTGCGCGACGTCCTCGGAGATGGTCTTCGGCGCCTGGTATTCCTGGACATGCAGGTGATCGGCGTAGACGTCGATGGCTGCGGCGTAATCGGGCAGGTCGGCGTCGTAGGCGCGGAAACACTCGATGCCTTCGCGCTTGAGTTTCGGGCGCAGGTGCTTGAGGTTTTTGTCGATGCGGTTGCGCACGCCTTGTGCGGCTTCCGACAGCGGCGGTGCTTCGCGCGGTTCCGGACGGGCCGCGAACACCTCGAAGCGGTACAGGGTGCAGGCGAGTGCGCCGTTGAACAGCGCATAGCGCTTGTCGGCCTTGAGCCCGACCGCGTGGGCCAGCGATTCATCCGAGGTGATCAATGCCGCGCGCCAGCCGCCGAATTCGCGCTTGAGCAGTTCGCCGAACGTGACATAGGCCGGTGCCGCGGCGCGGTTGTCCTCGAGGCGCTCGCCATAGGGCGGATTGGTGATGACCAGGCCGCTGCTGAAGCCTTCCGGGCGATGTGTCTTGTCGACCTCGTGGTGGTGCAAGCTCAGGAAACCGGAGATGCCGGCCTGCTGCGCGTTCTGCTTGGCCGCGGCAAGTACGGTGCCGTCGCGGTCGGAACCGAAGTAGCGTGCCTTGTCCCGCTTGCGTCCACTCGCGGCGCGCTGCTCGGCTTCGTCGAGCAGGGACTGCCAGAGCTGCGGCTGGTGGCCGCGCCAACGCAGGAAGCCGTAGTGCGTGCGCAACAGCCCGGGCGCGACATCGGCGGCGATCAAAGCGCCCTCGATCAGCAGGGTGCCCGAGCCGCACATCGGATCGACCAGGGCGCCGCCGTTGGCCGCGATCTCCGGCCAGCCGGCGCGCAGCAGCATGGCCGCGGCGAGGTTCTCCTTGAGCGGGGCGATGCCGGTGTTGCGACGGTAGCCGCGCTGGTGCAGCGGTCCGCCGGACAGGTCGAGCGAGATCTGCGCCATCGTGCCGCGCACCAGCACGTGCACGCGCAGGTCGGGCGTCCAGGTGTCGATGTTCGGGCGCTCGCCGCTGACGTCGCGCAGGCGGTCGACGATGGCGTCCTTCACGCGTTGTTGGGTGAACTGGGTGTTGCGCAGGCTGTCGTTGGTGCCGTGGGCATCGACCGCGATCGTGCCGTTGGCGGCGACCTGCTCTTCCCAGGCCAGCGCGTGCACCGCCTCGTACAGGCGGTCGGCGCTGATCTCCTCGATCTTCAGCAGTGGCAGCAGGATGCGGCTGGCGAGCCGCGACCACAGACAAGCGCGGTACGCGGTGGCGAGCTCACCTTCGAAATGCACGCCGGCGACGGTCTGCTTGACCTCGCCGGCACCGAGCGCGGCGAGTTCGGTCGCGAGCAGTTCCTCGAGTCCCTTCGGGCAGGCGGCAAAAAACTGCATCAGCGCGCCCGCCCATTCAGCTCGAGTCGTTCCAGGAAATGGCCGAACCAGGTCGCGGTCTCGACGACATGCCGGGACAGACGATGGTCATCGTCGACCAGATGCAAGGTCGCGCGCCGCGCTTCCGCGAATTCGACGACGGCGCGCGCCGGGATCAGTTCATCGTCCCAGGCATGCACGATCGCCAGCGGCACGCGTGCGGCATCGAAGCGGGTGTTGTAGCCGCGAAGCAGCAGCGGCAAGGCCAGCAGGAACAGCCCCTTCGCTTCGACCTTCAGCGAGGCCAGTCCGCTGATGAAAGCGCCGAAACTCGAACCGGCCAGCACCAGCGGCCCTTCGATCGTCCTGGCGACATCAAGCAGTCGCGCCAGGCGTTGACCGGCCCCTTCGAGTCCGTGCGCCGCATCGAGATCACGATAGTCCGGCCGGATCGTCTTCCAGCCCAGCCGCTCGGCCACCTCCGCCATCGCCGTAACCTTGGTCGCCTCCGGCCCCGATTCGAGGCCGTGAGAAAGAATGGCAGTGCCGATCATGGGCTGGTTTCTCGTCGTTGCGTTCGGGAGGATTGTCGGCGGCCAGTTTCGAAGGACTCGTGCCCTTGCCAGCGAGTGATCGTCACCCGCTAGCCAGAACGCGAACCGGCCTGTCCCGCGACCTTGGCAAGCTCGGCGCGCAGGGAAATCCTGGCGCGGTCGTGCTCAGCTTGATCCAGGAATGGCGCATCCCGCATTCGCGCCTCAATGGTTTCGGGCTTCAGTATCCCGAACCTCAATCCCTCGCGAACCCATCTCAGATCATGAGGCTCGCTTCGAGCCAGCTTCGACACCGCAGCGTCATCGGGGTCCAGAAACCAGCCAACGACACCGTCATCATAGCGGACGGGCCACAGCCGCGACTCCCATCCCTCGGGCAGAGCCGGCAGGGCCGGCGACACGGCGTCGGCGTAGTAGCCGTGCATGGCCTCGAACGCGCTCGACTGTCCCAGTGCGGCGCCAATCTCGGACGCCCGACCCGGGTCCATTCGGGGATACAAGTCGACATCGATCGACAACACCATTGCTTTCGGCGGGTTCGGACAGGCGCCCAGGATGGAGAGGCTGCCCACGATCACGAACTCCCGGTGTTGGGTGAGCTTGCTCGCCTCTCGCAGCAGCAGGCCGATGTCGTCGCGATTGATCATTCGGTATTGCCGAAATCCTGTGCGTCCGACCAGGCGAACGAGAACGGGCTGTTCTGGAGCATGGCGTCTCGCATGCCGCCGCGGCCTTGCACGAGTCGGCGCAATCCGATTTCTGGGTGCGACCGCAACAGGCGTCTCCATGCGCGCGCGTAAAACGGACTGCAGGTTCCAGCGTCGGCCCAGTGCTTCACTCGTTCGCTTGCGCGGGCGAGCAGCTTCGCGCCGAGTGCCGGGTCCAGTTCGATTCGCGAGGCGATCTCGACATGCAGCTGACGCAGTCTGTCGTAGCGCTCCGCGTTGGCTGCGAGCGCTTCCCGTCGAGCTTCGATGCGCGCAGAGAGACTGGCCATGAACACAGGATAGGTGCCGTTTCAGCGACCGTCAAAGCAATCGGGTCCGCCAAGCGCGGAATTCGACGTGTGCTCTGGCAAGCTTAGCCGGATGAGCAACATTGCCGCCAAGACCGACTCCCGCCCGCTCGCGATCTTCCTGATGGGACCGACGGCGTCGGGCAAGACGGCATTGGCGCTGGCGTTGGCGGATTCGGGGCGATTCGGGCTGATCAGTGTCGACTCGGCATTGATCTATCGCGGGCTGGATATCGGCAGTGCCAAGCCGGATGCGGCGACGCTGGCGCGTTACCCGCACGCGCTGATCGACATCCTCGATCCCGAGCAGGCGTATTCGGCAGCGGAGTTCTGCCGCGATGCGCGCATGGCGATGGATGCGATCGCGGCGCGCGGGCAGATTCCGCTGCTTGTGGGGGGCACCGGTTTGTACTTCCGTGCACTCGCTCGCGGGCTGTCGGAGTTGCCGCAGACCGATCTCGCGGTTCGCGCGCAAGTCGAGGCCGAGGCGGCGAGTCGGGGTTAGACCGATCTGCACGCCGAGTTGCTGCGCCTCGATCCGGTCGCCGGCGCACGCATCCATCCGAATGACCCGCAGCGCATCGGCCGCGCGCTCGAAGTGATGCGCATCAGCGGTCAGCCACTTTCGTCATTGCAGGGCCGAGCGCAGGCGGACTTGCCTTATCACCTGCTCAAGCTCGCGTTGCTGCCGGCGCGAGCGGTGTTGCATCAACGCATCGCCGAACGATTCGATGTGATGCTCGCGGCCGGTTTTCTCGATGAGGTGCGCGCGCTGGTGCAGCGCCCCGGCCTGCACCCGGACCTGCCCTCCATGCGTTGCGTCGGCTATCGCCAGGCCTGGCAGCACCTGCGCGGCGAGACCGATGCCGAGGGTTTCCGTCGCACCGGCATCGAGGCGACCCGACAATTGGCCAAGCGCCAGATCACCTGGATCCGCTCCGAACACGACGTGTTTGTCCGCGATCCGCTCGGTCCGGGTGCGCTCGATTCAGCCAAGTCATTGATCCGGCGGGCGATCAGCTGAACGCTTCGCCATTGGTCATGGCCTTGAAAGGCCCGCTTGCGGCCGCACAACCGCTACACTCGTCGCACTTTTCAGGCCAGCGCGTGTCGAACGCGTCTGGCCGGCCGGCGCCAATCTGGCGTCCGTGCGGAATTTTGGTCGTACCCCCGGGAGCACAACATGTCGAAAGCCCAATCCCTGCAAGATCCCTTCCTGAATGCCCTGCGTCGCGAACGCATTCCGGTGTCCATCTACCTCGTCAACGGCATCAAGCTTCAGGGCACGGTCGAGTCCTTCGACCAGTTCGTGGTGCTGCTGCGCAATACCGTGAGCCAGATGGTCTACAAGCACGCGATCTCGACCGTGGTTCCGGCGCGCAACGTCAAGGTTGGCGATGGCCCGCACGGCGCCACCGGTGACCATTCCGATCCGGTAGTCGAAAGCTGAGCCGGGACGCTGATTCCACTTGGACTTCTTCGGTCGTAGCCAAGGCGGTGAACGCGCCCTGCTGGTTCAGCCGCACCCGGTCGGCAGGCCCGATCCCGAGGCTTTGCTCGAATTCACCGAATTGGCGCGCTCGGCCGGCGCCGAGATCCTGGATACCCTGAGCGCGCGCATCGAGTCGCCAAATCCGCGCTTCTACCTCGGCACCGGCAAGGTCGAGGAACTGCGCGAGCTCAAGCAGGCGCACGCTGCCGACCTGATCCTGGTGAACGCGAATCTGTCGCCGGTGCAGGAGCGCAATCTGGAGAAGGCGCTGAGTGCGCGCGTGGTCGATCGTACCGGGCTGATCCTCGACATCTTCGCCAGTCGCGCTCGCACCCACGAAGGCAAGCTGCAGGTCGAGCTGGCCCAGCTCAAACACCTGTCGTCGCGCCTGGTGCGCGGCTGGACCCATCTCGAACGCCAACGCGGCGGCGCCATCGGTCTGCGCGGCCCGGGCGAAACCCAGCTCGAGCTCGACCGGCGCATGATCGCGAACCGGGTCAAGGCGCTGGAGGCGCGGCTCGACAAGGTCGAAGTGCAACGTGCGCAGGCGCGCCGCAAGCGCGAACGCGGCGAACTGCCGGTGGTCACCCTGGTCGGCTACACCAATGCCGGAAAGTCGACCCTGTTCAATGCCATCACTGGCGCCGGCGTGTTCGCCGCCGACCAACTGTTCGCCACGCTCGACCCGACCCTGCGCAAGCTCGACGGTCTGGCCAGCGGCCCGGCGATCCTGGCCGACACCGTCGGCTTCGTGCGCGATCTGCCGCACGATCTGGTCGCCGCATTCCGCTCCACTCTGTCCGAAGTGAAGTCGGCCGACTTGCTGCTGCATGTGGTCGATGCTTCCGATCCGAATCGTGGCGAACGCATCGACCAGGTCAATGCCGTGCTCGCCGAGATCGGCGCCGGCGATGTGCCGCAGTTGCTGGTGTTCAACAAGATCGACCGCGTCGAGGGCATGGCGCCGCGCCGCGATGCCGGCGACGGCGTCGCCAGTGAACGCGTGTTCGTCTGCGCGATCGATGGGCAGGGGCTCGAGCTGCTGCGCGCTGCGATCGGCGATCGCTTCGCCGGCACCCGCGTGCGCCAGTCGATTTGTCTCGGCCACGACCAGGCGCGGCTACGTGCACGACTGTTCGCGGCCGGTGTGATCGCGGCCGAAACCAGTAGCGAAGACGGCTGGCAGGTCGAGATCGACGCGCCGCGCGCCGCCCTCGAACCGCTGTTCGGATTGCCCGATGGCGACGGCGAACGCCTGCGCGGGCACTTGAAGCTGGCCGCGGCGGACGCCATCTGATCGTCGAGCGCGGCGCCGCGCATTGCCAGATTTCGTGCTGGCCTTGACCGGCGCTTCCCCTACAATGCCGCCCGCCGAAGACGGCTGAACCCACAGAGCGCCGCCACGGTGGTGGCGCGGAGCAGGAAATGGCCTGGAACGAACCTGGCAACAAAGACAAGCGCCGCGATCCCTGGCAGGACGGTGAACCACGCGATCTGGATGCAGCGCTGAAGCAGCTGAAGGACCGCTTCGGCCGGTTCTTTGGCGCTGGCGGTGGTTTTCCTGGTCCGCTGCTGATCGTGCTCGGTGTGTTCGGCGCCTGGTTCGCGATGGACTCGTGGCAGGCCATCGACGAGCGCGAACGCGGCGTCGTGCTGCGTTTCGGCAAGTTCGACCGCGTCATGGGCTCCGGCCTGAACTTCAAGTGGCCGCGTCCGATCGAGACCGTCGATGTGGTCGAAACCACGCGCGTGCGCTCGGATTCTGCGGAAGTGCGCATGCTGACCAAGGACGAAGCCCTGGTCATGGTTGACTTCAACGTCCAGTACACCGCGTCCGATCCCTATCTGTTCCTGTTCGGCGGTCGCTCGCCCGAGGACACCCTGCGCCAAACCGCCGAAAGCGCGGTGCGCCAGGTGATCGGCGCTTCGACACTGGACGATGTGTTCAGCGAAAAGCGTACCGAACTCGCGGCCACCGCCCGGGCCGAGTTGCAGCTGACCCTGCAGCGCTACCAGACCGGGATCGAGGTGACCGAGCTGAACTTCCAGAATCTGCGGCCGCCGGCCGAGGTCAAGGAAGCCTTCGACGACGCCATCGCGGCGCGCGAAGACAATCAGCGCATCAAGAACGAAGCCGAAGCCTACGCGCAGAAGATCGTGCCCGAGGCGCGCGGCCTGGCCGAACGCAACAAGGCGTTGGCTGAAGGCGAGCGCCAGAGTGCGATCGCCCGCGCCACCGGTGAAGCCTCGCGCTTCCGCCAGTTGCTGGAGCAATATCAGCGCGCACCACAAGTCACGCGCAAGCGCCTGTTCCTGGAAACCATGCAGGAAGTGCTGTCGCGCAATCCCAAGGTCATGGTCGATGCCGGGGGCGGCAACAACGTGATGGTGCTGCCGCTCGACAAGTTGATGCAGAACGTGGTCGTGCCGGTGTTGCCGGAAGTGCGCGATGACGGCAGTCCGAAGCCTGGCGCGACGCGCGCCGGCACGGTGCGCGAAGCCTTCGATCCAGCCCGGGTGGCGAGGGAGCCGCGGCAATGAAGAACCTGATCCTGCTCCTGATCGCCGTGCTTGCGATCATCGCCGGCAATTCGGCTTTCGTGGTGCGCGAGAACGAGCGTGCGGTATTGCTGCAGTTCGGCCGCGTGCTGCGCTCCGACTACGTCCCCGGCCTGCACTGGAAACTGCCACTGCTGCAGAACGTGCGCAAGTTCGAGCGCCGCATCGTCACGCTGGACAAGGAGCCGCAGCGCTACCTGACCTCCGAGCGCAAGGACGTGCTGGTCGACTTCTTCGTGAAGTGGCGCATCAAGGACGCGGCCATTTTCAACACTGCTTCCTCCGGTGATGAACGCCTGGCCGAGAGTCGCCTCGATTCGACCACGCGAAATGCGCTCGGCAAGGAGATCGTCAAGCGCTCCTTGCAGGAGGTGGTCTCCGACCAGCGCTCCGAACTCATGGTGGAGTTGCGCGACAACATCAGCGAGGCGGTTGAGGAGCTCGGCATCGAGGTGGTCGACCTGCGCGTGATGCGTATCGACCTGCCCGACGAGGTCAGCCAGAAGGTGTTCGATCGCATGACCTCGGAACGCAAGGCGGTCGCCAATCGCCTGCGTTCGCAGGGCACCGAGGCGGCCGAGAAGATCCGCGCCAACGCCGAGCGCGATGCGCAGATCGCGATGGCCGAGGCGCAGCGCGATGCGCAGGAACTGCGTGGCGCGGGCGATGCCGAATCGGCGCGCATCTATGCCGATGCGTTCAATCGTGATGCCGAGTTCTACGCTTTCTGGCGCAGCCTGGAAGCCTACCGGGCCGCGTTTACCGAGCCTGGCTCGGTGCTGGTACTGGATCCGAAATCGGAGTTCTTCCAGTACTTCGGCGAGGGCGCCAAGCGGTGAACCAGGGTGGCCTCGGCGATACCCTGTGGATCGCCGGTTGCCTGGTGTTCGTGTTCGAGGGGCTGATGCTCGCGGCGATGCCGGCGAGCTGGCAGAAAATGATGAGCCAGATGGCCACCTTCGATCCGGCGCGCCTGCGCTGGATCGGCGTGGCCGCGATGCTGGTCGGACTGGTCGGCATCCAGCTGCTGACGCATTGAACTTTTCTTGATTTCGCGGAGATCGCAATGGGCAAGTCGGTGGTCATTCTTGGCGCGCAGTGGGGCGACGAAGGCAAGGGCAAGATCGTCGATCTGCTGACCGAACAGGTCGGCGCCGTGGTGCGCTTCCAGGGCGGCCACAACGCCGGCCACACGCTCGTGATCGGCGGCAAGAAAACCGTGCTGCACCTGATTCCCTCCGGCATCCTGCGCGACGATGCGCTGTGCCTGATCGGCAACGGCGTGGTGCTCTCTCCGGCCGCGCTGCAGACCGAAATCGCCGAGCTCGAAGCACAAGGCGTCGACGTGCGCCCGCGCCTGAAAATCTCGCCGGCGACGCCGCTGATCATGCCGTACCACATCGCCATCGACCAGGCGCGCGAAAAGGCGTCGGGCGCGAAGGCGATCGGCACCACCGGGCGCGGCATCGGCCCGGCCTACGAGGACAAGGTCGCTCGCCGCGGCATTCGCGTCGCCGACCTCTTCTACCCCGATCAACTCGCGGAAAAATTGCGCGCTGCCTGCGCGTACCACAACTTCGTGCTCGAACACTGGCTCAAAGCCGAAACCGTCGACGTCGAACAGGTGCTGGCCGACGCGCTTGCGTTCGGGGAGTACGTCAAGCCGATGGTCGATGACGTCTCGACCGTGCTTTGCGACCTGCGCAAGGCCGGCAAGCGCATCCTGTTCGAGGGGGCCCAGGGCTCGCTGCTCGACATCGACCACGGCACCTATCCCTACGTGACTTCGAGCAACACCACGGTCGGCGGCGCGCTCGCCGGCTGCGGCGTTGGCGCCGCAGCGATCGACTACGTGCTCGGCATCTGCAAGGCCTATGCGACGCGCGTTGGCGGCGGCCCGTTCCCGACCGAGCTGAACGATGCCGTCGGCGAAGGACTGCGTGCGCGTGGGCATGAATTCGGTGCGACTACGGGGCGTCCGCGTCGCTGCGGCTGGATCGATCTGGTCGCGTTGCGCCGCGCGGTGCAGGTGAACGGCATCAACGGCCTCGCCATTACCAAGCTCGATGTGCTGGATGGCATGCCCACGGTCAAGGTCTGCATCGCCTACGAATACCGCGGCAAGCAGCGCACGCTGGCGCCGCTCGATGCCGCCGGCTGGGACGAGTGCAAGCCGGTCTATCTCGAGTTCCCCGGATGGTCGGAACCGACCCAAGGCATCCGCGAGTTCAGCAAATTGCCGCCGGCAGCACGCGCCTACCTGCGCGCGGTCGAGGAACTGGCCGAATGCCCGATCGCGCTGGTCGCCACGGGTGCAGATCGCGACGACACCATCATCCTGCGCGATCCTTTCGCCTGATCAGCGCGCGTCGGCGGCGAGTTGCGTCAGCGCCTCGCCATCGAGTCGGCAGACGCGCCAGTCGTCGAGGAGGCGTGCGCCGAGCGACTGGTAGAAGCCGATCGCGGGTGCATTCCAGTTGAGTACCGCCCATTCAAAGCGGGCGCAGCCGCGCTCGATCGCGAGATTCGCGAGGTGCGCGAGCAGGGCCTTGCCGATGCCGGCGCCGCGATGCTCCGGGCGCACGTAGAGATCCTCCAGGTACAGGCCGCGGCGGCCGCGAAAGGTCGAGAAATTGTGGAAGAAGAGCGCGAAGCCTGCAGGCATGGCGTCGTGTTCGGCGATCACCACCTCGGCCTGTGCGCTTGCACCGAACAACGCCGTGGCGAGCGCGCTCCGGTCCGCGACCACCTGGTCCAGCAGTTGCTCGTATTCGGCCAGGTCGCGGATGAATCCGAGGATCAGGTCGAGGTCGGCGGGTGTGGCGGGGCGCAGCGTGGTGCTCATCGGGATCTCGCGGCGGGCGGAGCGACAGTATCGCGTTAGACTGCCTGCCCGACCACCGGAGAGCCCGCCATGACCGTCTGCCCAGTCGCCCTCGCCGTGGGATGCAAGCGATGTCCGGTGTTCGCGGTGTGCCCGGCGAAGTCGATCCTCGGCGATCAGCCGGCCAAGCCTGAGGCCGCAGCGGCAGCGCAACCGAAAGCCGCATCGAAGCCGGCTGCGCGCAAGCGGAAGCGTTGACCGGTCAGGGTGCGTCGTCGTCGCTCGGTGCCACGGTGGCCCGCGCGATGCGGTCGTGCACTGCGAGCCACCCGGGGGTGTCGGGGGGCATTTCGATCAGCAGGCGCTCGGCACCTTCGGCATCGAGCGTGCGCAGCGCCGCGTAGAGGTGGCGAGCGTAGGGTTCGGGTTCATTCGGCATCACCAGTCCATGCACGCCGTCGGGCAAGTGTCTCAGTGCCAGCACGCGGATGGTTTCGCCGCCACCGAGCGCACTGCGGATGACGCTGTCGAGACGATCGTTGGCGACGCGTTCGGCCGGCGTGTCCGGTGCGTAGTGGCTGGCGAGCGAACCCGAGGCG
>Ga0073899_10000564_pt1 | contig 33851 bp, 32 predicted proteins | sample KloWWTmetaKNB5Ph_FD_88975 | JGI IMG/M metagenome (GOLD analysis project Ga0073899, IMG submission 88975) | Active sludge microbial communities from Klosterneuburg, Austria, studying microevolution and ecology of nitrifiers - Klosterneuburg... | ecosystem: Engineered > WWTP > Aerobic digester >... | reverse complement strand
GTCGACCTTGGGGTTGTCGGCCTCGGCCTTGAGCTGGGCATAGGCCTCGCCCGTGCCCTTGCGGGTGAAGGCGATCTGCACGCCGGTCTTGCGCTGGAAGTCCACCGCCATCACCTGGCACCACTCCTGGTTGGCGGTGCACAGCATGTTGAGCTTCTCCTGCGCCAGCGCCGCGCCGGGCAGCACGGCGGCGAGCAGCAGCCCCAACGCGCCGAAGCGGGCAGGAACGGACACGGTGGACAGGCGGGTGCAGGTGGACATGGCAACACCGGGTGGCAGTGAGACGAGCAATGTAACGCTCCACGCCGCCCCGCCAGTGCCCGCGCCGCATCACTTTCCAGCGTGCAGTGCATCACATTTCTTCCACTTTGAGGACCTAGACTGGCGGCCTTACCCCCTTGGAGAGAGAGGACTCTGGAATGCACGCGAATCAAGCCCGGCCCAACACCACCTCAACGCGCCGTGCGTGGCTGACCTGGCTCGGCGCGGGTGGCGTGGGCGCCCTGGTCCTGCCCGGCTGTGGCAGCAAGCGGCGTGCGGCCAACGCGGAACCGGCGCCAGAGCCGAAGAGCCAGAACGGCATCCGCATCAAGCAGATCAACAACGGCACGCAGATCACCGGCGACGAGAGCCTGCTGTTCGACACCGGCAAGGCCACCGTCAAGCCCGGCGGCCTGTTGTTCCTGGACAAGCTGGCGCGGGCGCTGCGCGACAAGCCGCAGGCGAACGTGCTGGTCGAGGGGCACACCGACAACGTCGGCTCGGCACCGCTCAACGACAGCCTGTCCGAGCGCCGTGCGCTGGCGGTGCGCCAGGCGCTGATCGACCGCAACATCGCCGCCAGCCGCATGTCCGCGCGCGGTCTGGGCATGAGCAAGCCCATTGCCGACAACGGCACGCCGGAAGGCCGGGCCACCAACCGGCGCACCGAGATCTTCGTGATCGGCGAGTCGATCAGCAGCCTGGACTGACCGGCCGCTGACCGGCCGCTGCCAGCGGCTACTCGGAGAACAGCTTGTAGAGGCCCCGCAGCGAGAGCAGGTGGCCGGGGTTGCTGGTTTCGTCCAGCACACCGCTCATGCGGCGCAGCAGGCGCGGGCTGCGCCGCGCGCGCCAGATCACCAGGTCGGCCAGCCAGGGGTGGCGGTTGACGCCGTTGGCGCGCTCGTAGAGCGCAAAGCGCGGCTGCAGGCGGCGCACGCCGGCTTCATAGTCGGCGCAGACCCCGGCGTCGGTCGAGCCGGACTGGCGGCCGCGCAGCAGCGCATCGGCGGCCAGCAGGCCAGTTTCCAACGCCTTGCCGATGCCCTCGCCGGTGAAGTCGTAGGTGGAGCCGATGGCCTCGCCGGTGGCCAGCAGGCCGCTGCGGCCGGTGTGCGCCCCGCTCAGGGTGCAGCGCAGCGGCGCACCCTTGAGTTCGCCGACGAACTCGCCGCCGTCCATCAGCGCCTTCGCAGGGGCGTAGGCGCGGGTGAAGGCATCGAAGACCTCGCGCAGGTTGGCGTCCGCCGCGACGCTGCGGCCGTCGCCCCGGGTGTCGAAGAAGGCGCCTACGCCGATGTTGAACGTGGCATCGCCCACCGGGAAGATCCAGCCGTAGCCCGGGCGCAGGTCGCGGTGCCAGACCACGTCCATCGTGCGCTGGCTCGCCACCACCGCCGGGTTGCGCACGTAGCCACGCAGGGCGATGCCACTGGGCGTGCGCCGGGTGCACAGCCCGGCCGCGAGCATCGGCGGCATCGCCGCGCCGGTGGCCAGCACCACCCAGTCGGCGCGCAACTCGTGCAGCGCGCCGGCATGGCGCAGGCGCGCACCGACCACCCGGGGGCCGCCCCCCTGGGCTGCTGCAGGCGCCTCGTCCTCGATCAGGCCCTCGAACTTCACCGGCGTCAGGCAGTGCGCGCCGCGAGCGATGGCGTGGCGCTGCAGCAGCCAGTCGAGCTGCCGGCGCGGCAGCACCGCCAAGCGGCCCGGCACGTCCACCTGCCCGCCGCTGGGGCCGACGCAGCGCACGTGGCTGACGTGGCTGGCCTGGGCCATCACCTGGTCGAGCAGGCCCAGGCGGGCCAGGGCGTGGTGGGCGTCCGGGATCAGGCCGTCGCCACAGACCTTCTCACGCGGGAAATCCTGCTGGTCGATCAGCCAAACGTCCACGCCGGCCTCGGCCAGCACCGTGGCACAGGCGCTGCCGGCCGGGCCGGAGCCGACCACCAGCACCTCGCAGCGCTCAGGCAGGGCCACCGGGGCGGTCGGGTCGGCAGGCGGCGCAGTGGTCGAGGAGGACGGAGTGGCACTCATGGGATGGGGCGGGGCGCCAAGAAAAGCACCGCAGGGTGGGCTCGCGGCATTCTAGGGAGCGCGCCGCCAGCGACCGGGCGTTGACACCTGTCAAGCCAGGGGGAGTGCGACGGTGTCACGATGCGGTCAAACAAGTCCCCCGTCCCAACCGCCACAGGAGATCCGGATGAATGCGCCCCTGGACACGACCCAGCGCGACGCACTGCGCAGCGAGTTGCTGAAGCGCCGCGAGGCCCTGCTGGGCACGCTGGCCCTGCATCAGGACGGCGCGTCGCGCGTGCAGCATGCCCGTGACCTGCTGTTGCAGGACGGCGATGACGGCCCGCAGCGCGACGCCGACCGCGAGGTGGACCTGGCCTTCACCGACCACGAACGCCACGAGCTGGCCGAGATCGGCGCCGCGTTGAAGCGCCTGGACGATGACGACTATGGCGTGTGCGCCGACTGCGGCAGCGAGATTCCGTTCGCGCGGCTGAAGGTGCAGCCCCAGGCGCTGCGCTGCGTGGGCTGCGAGAGCAGCCAGGAGAGCCGCCGCGGCGGGGTGCCGCACGCGCTGATGTGACCCGCCTGCGGCGCTGCGGGGGCTGTGGGTGGCTTGCTGCCCCGGCCCCCGACAATCGGCCCTCATGAGAGGGCCGATTTGCTTCTGGGTGGGCTGCGTCGCGATGCTGGTCGTGGCGGCCATGCCGTCACCATCGCAGGCGGCAGCGACCAGCGCGGCGCCTTCTGCGACAACCGCTGCAGCCGCCACCACGGCCGCCGCCCAGGCGGGCGAGGCGGCATCGGCGGCGGGCGCACGGCAGCGGCCGGACGCGCGCCGCCCGCGCATCGGCCTGGTGCTGTCGGGTGGCGGTGCGCGCGGGCTGGCGCATGTGGGCGTGCTGAAGGTGCTGGAGCGCGAACGCATCCCGGTGGACGTGATCGCCGGCACCTCGATGGGCGCCATCATCGGCGGTCTCTACGCCAGCGGGATGGGCGCCGCCGAGCTGGAGCGCGAGCTGCTCGGGCTGGACTGGGACGCGCTGTTTGCCAGCCGCATCCGCCGCGAGAGCCTGAGCCAGCGCCGCAAGGAGGAGGACTTCGAGATCTCCCCCGCCGTCGAAGTGGGCCTGCGCCGCGAGACCGGCGAGCCGATGCTGCCGCTGGGCTCGGTGTCCAGCCGCGGGCTGGAGCTGCTGCTGCGCCGCTACACGCTGCCGGTGCGGCGCACGCCGGACTTCGACGCGCTGCCGATCCCCTTTCGCGCCGTGGCCACCAACATGGAGACGGGCCAGGCGGTGGTGTTGCGCGACGGCGACCTGGCGCAGGCCCTGCGCGCCAGCATGTCGGTACCCGGGGTCTTTCCGCCCAGCGAGGTGAACGGGCACATCCTGGGCGACGGCGGGCTGGTGGACAACCTGCCGGTGGACGTGGCCCGCGCGCTGGGCGCGGACGTGGTGATCGCCGTCAACATCGGCACCCCGCTGGCCGCACGCGACGCGCTGGGCACGGTGGTCGGGCTGACGGCGCAGATGATCAACATCCTGACCGAGCAGAACGTGCAGCGCTCGCTGGCCAGCCTGCGCCCCGAGCACGACCTGCTGATCGCGCCCGACCTGGGGCGACTCAGCTCAGGCGACTTCGGCCGGGCCGGCGAACTGATCGGCCTGGGCGAGCGCCACGCCGCCAGCCTGGGCAGCGCGCTGCGGCGCCTGGCGCTGGACGAGCCGGCCTGGGCCAGGCACACGGCCCGGCTGGCCGCCGCGCGCAAAGACCCGACGCCGCCGCGGCCGATCACCTCGCTTCGCTTTGAGGGCAGCGAGATCAGCCAGCCGGAGCACTTTACCGGCATCCTGATCAGCCAGCCGGGCCAGCCCTTCGAGATCGGCGCGGCCGAGCGCGACAGCCGCGCGCTGGCCTCCAGCGGCGACTACCTGCACGCCGACTACCGCGTCGAGGACCTGCCCGCGGGCACCGGACTGGTGTTCGCGCTGCGCGAGAAGCCCTGGGGTCCGCACTACTTCGGCCTGGGGCTGGACCTGCAGAGCGATTTCGCCGGCCGGGGCGAGTTCAACATCAAGCTGGCGCACAACCGCCACTGGCTCAACGACAGCGGCGGTGAGTGGCGCAACCGGCTGCAGATCGGCTCGGTGCCGCGCTGGTTCAGCGAGTGGTACCAGCCGCTGGGCCCGCAGCGCTCGCTGCGCTCGGACTGGTTCTTCGCGCTCTCCGGGGACCTGGAGCGCCGGCGCATGACGGCCTACGCCCGTCCGCAGCCCGGCGAGAGTGCGCGTGACCTGCCCATGACTGGCCGCTACGTGCGCGGCAAGGCGGCGCTGGCGGCCGAATTCGGCCAGCCCTGGGGCCGCTGGGGCGCCTGGCGCATCGGTGCCGTGGTCGAGGCGCTGCGCGTCGACCCGGAGATCATCGCGGGGCTGGGCGGCAGCGAGGACCCGGGCGACGCCCTGCTGACGGTGCACAGCCGCGAGCGTGGCCTGCGCGCCGGGCTGGTGGTGGACCAGCTCGACCACGCCAGCTTCCCGCGCCGGGGCTGGCGCCTGCGGCTGCAGGGACTGGTGGGCCAGCGCCGCGTCGAGACCGAGCGCGCGGCCGGCTCGGCGCAGGGCTTCCACCGCATCGAGGCCGATGCCCACATCGTCACCAGCCAGGACCGCCACACGCTGGACGCCAGCCTGCGCCTGCGCCAGGCCTTCCAGCAATCCACCCAGGGGCCGGCCCAGTACAGCCTGGGCGGCTTCCACAACCTCTCGGGCTACAAGACGGACCAGCTCTCGGGCAATCAGGTGCTGCTCAGCCGGCTGATGTACACGCTGCGGCTGAACCAGCAGCCGGTGCTGACGCGCGGCTTCTTTGCCGGTGCGACGCTGGAGACCGGCAATGCCTGGGACGACCCCGGCCGCATCCACGGCGGCGACCTGCGCTGGGGCGGCAGCCTCTTCCTCGGCGCGGACACCGGCGTGGGGCCGCTGTACTTCGGCGTCACCTGGGCGCCGCTGGGCAGCGCCGGCCTGTACCTGCTGCTCGGCCGGCCCTGAACGCCGGCGCGGAATCAGCCGGCCGGCTGATCAGGTAGAGCCGCCTCGGCCGCCGCGGCCGGGACCGGGGGCGCGACGCACCAGCCCTGCAGCACCTCGGCGACGTCCTCGACGCCCTGGCGCTTCAGCGCCGAGAACAGGGCGATGCCGACGTCCGCATGGTCGGTGGCGATCTCCGCCAGCACCTCCTGGGCGGCGCGCAGCGAGGCGGCCGCTTCCTTGCGATTGAGCTTGTCGGCCTTGGTCAGCACCACCAGCAGGCGCACCTCGCCATTGCCCACACGGGGCGCGACCCATTCGAGCAGCTGGCGGTCCAGCGCGGTGAAGCCGTGGCGCGAGTCGACCATCTGCACCACGCCGCTCAGGTTGCGGCGCAGCGCCAGGTAGTCGGCCATGACCTTCTGCCAGCGCAGCTTGGCGGCGCGCTCCACCGCGGCGTAGCCGTAGCCGGGCAGGTCGGCCCAGATCGCGTCGGGGGCGTCCTTCGGGCCGACCTCGAAGAGGTTGATGTGCTGGGTGCGCCCCGGTGTCTTGGAGGCAAAGGCCAGCTGGCGCTGCTGTGCCAGGGTGTTGATCGCGGTGGACTTGCCGGCGTTGGAGCGGCCGACGAAGGCGATCTCCGGCAGGTCGTTGCCCGGCAGCTGGTCGAGTTGGCTGGCGGTGGTCAGGAAACGGGCCGTGTGGGCCCAGGCGAGGGCCGTGCGCGTCGCTTGCGCGCCACCTTGCGGCGCCGTTGCATGAGATGTCATGGCCGGCATTGTAAAATCCACAGGTTAAGCGCCTTCCAAGCATTCTTTGCGCGTGTTCCGCGCCGCTCCACCATGAAATTCGCCCCGTCGCTCCTTGCCCTGCTTGCAGCCGCCGCCCTGGCGTCCTCCGTGGTCGCGGCCGAGACCAAGCCCGCCGCCAAGGCCGACATCGCCAAGGGCCAGGCCATCGGCACCCAGGTCTGTGCCGCCTGCCACACCTCGGACGGCACCCGCGGTGCGCCGGCCAACCCGATCCTGCAGGGTCAGCACGCCGACTACCTCGCCAAGCAATTGAACGAGTTCAAGTCCGGCAAGCGTGACAACCCGATCATGAAGGGCATGGCCACGCCGCTGAGCGACGAGGACATGAAGAACGTCGCCGCCTTCTTCGCCAGCAAGGCCGCGCCGGCCGGCGCCGCCAAGACCAAGGACCTGGTGCTGCTGGGCGAGAAGATCTATCGCGGCGGCATCGCCGATCGCTCCATCCCGGCCTGCGCCGGCTGCCACAGCCCGAGCGGCGCCGGCATCCCGGCCCAGTACCCCCGCCTGGCGGGCCAGCACTCGGACTACACCGAGCTGCAGCTCAAGGGCTTCCGCGACGGCGTGCGCAAGAACAACGCCGTGATGACCGGCGTGGCCGCCAAGCTGAACGACCGCGAGATCAAGGCGGTGGCCGACTACATCGCCGGCCTGCACTGAGCGCCCGGGGCGGTGGCGCCCCAGAATTGATTCACATCAAAAGGCCGGTCTCGCACCGGCCTTTTGCCATGGGCCCGCGCCCTTTATGCTCGCGTCCTTGCCGGCGCCCCAGGCGCCGGCTGCCTGTCCGTCACTGAAGTACCGCCATGTCCAACGCCCAGAACCGCACCGGCGGTGTCGAGGTCCGCGCCGGCTCCCGCTGGGTCCAGGACGGGGTCGAGCTGCTGTCGTCGATGCGCTTTGCCATCGCGCTGCTCACCCTGATCTGCATCGCCTCGGTCATCGGCACCGTGGTGCAGCAGCACCAGCCGCCGGTCAACTACGTCAACCAGTTCGGGCCGTTCTGGGCCGACGTGTTCGGCCACATCGGGCTCTATGCGGTCTACAGCGCCGGCTGGTTCCTGTTGATCCTGGCCTTCCTGGTCACCTCCACCACGCTGTGCATCGCCCGCAACACGCCGAAGATCCTGCGTGACCTGCGCGACTGGAAGGAAGGCATCCGCGAGGCGTCCCTCAGGGCCTTCCACCACCGCGCCAGCGGCGAGCTGGCGCTCGGGCGCGAGGCCGCCATCACGCGCGTGTCCGAGCTGCTCGCCAAACATGGCTGGAAGGCCCGCGCCCAGGTGCGCGAGAACGGCGTGATGGTGGCGGCCCGCCAGGGCAGCGCCAACAAGATCGGCTACCTGGCGGCGCACTCGGCCATCGTGCTCGTGTGCATCGGCGGCCTGTTCGACGGCGACCTGGTGGTGCGCGCGCAGATGGCGCTGCTGGGCAAGAGCACCTTCACCAGCGCCGGGCTGATCAAGGACGTGCCCGCGCAGCACCGCCTCAGCCCGTCGAACCCGACCTTCCGGGCCAACCTCTTCGTGCCCGAGAACGGCCGCAACGGCGCGGCGGTGATCAACCTCACCGACGGCATGGTGCTGCAGGACCTGCCCTTCGACATCGAGCTGAAGAAGTTCGTCGTCGAGTACTACGACACCGGCATGCCCAAGCTGTTCGCCAGCGACGTGGTGATCCACGACCGCGACGGCAAAACCACGGCAGCCAAGATCAAGGTCAACGAGCCGCACATCCACAACGGCATCGCGATCTACCAGTCCAGCTTCGACGATGGCGGCTCCAAGCTCACGCTGCGCGCGCGGCCTTTCGGCCGGGAAGGACAGTCCTTCCTGGTCAAGGGCGAGGTGGGCAGCTCCACCACGCTGACCAACCGGGCGGCCGACGGGCGAGCCGACCAGCTGCAGCTGGAGTTCACCGCGCTGCGCGTGATCAACGTCGAGAACCTCGCCGGCGATGCCGAAAGCGGCGGCCAGGCCGGCAGCGGCGCCGACGTGCGCAAGGTCGACCTGATCGGTTCGCTGGACAAGCACCTGGGCTCGGGCGCCAAGGCGCCGGGCGACAAGAAGCTGCACAACATCGGCCCCTCGGTGACCTACCGGCTGCGCGATGCCGCCGGCCAGGCCCGCGAGTACCACAACTACATGCTGCCGGTGGACATGGACGGCGTGCGCGTCTTCCTGACCGGGTTGCGCGAGTCGCCCGATGCGCCGATGCGCTACCTGCGCATCCCCGCCGATCCCGACGGCAAGCTCGACGACTGGCTGCGGCTGAAGGCCGCGCTGGGCGACGCAATGCTGCGCAAGGAGGCGGCGCTGCGCTACGGCAAATCCGCCGCACCCGCCGACAAGCCGGAGATGATGGCGCAGCTGCAGGCCTCGGCGCTGCGCACGCTGACGCTGTTCGCCGGCGCCGAAGTGGTCAAGGCGCAGTCGCCCAGCGCCGGGCTGCAGGCGCTGCACGATTTCATCGAGGCCAACGTGCCCGAGACGGAGCGCCAGCGCACTTCGGAGGTGATGTTGCGCATCCTCAGCGGCGTGCTGCAGGACCTGCTCACCCTGGCACGCGAGCGCGAGGGCCTGCCGGCACGCGCGGCGGACGAGCCGATGCAGCGCTTCCTCGGCCAGTCGGTGTTCGCGCTGACGGACTCCTTTGCCTACCCGGCACCGCTGATGTTCACGCTGGAGGACTTCCAGCAGATCCAGGCCAGCGTGTTCCAGGTCACCCGCGCGCCGGGCAAGAACCTGGTCTACCTGGGCTGCGTGCTGCTGATCATCGGCGTGGTGGGCATGCTCTACATCCGCGAGCGGCGGCTGTGGATCTGGCTGGGCGGCAGCCCGGACGGCCAAGCCACCTCGGTGAGCATGGCTTTGTCGGCCACCCGCCAGACCCTGGATACTGACAAGGAGTTCGACACGCTGCGCGGCAGCCTGCTGGGCTCCGCGGCGGCACCGATACCCACCGCCGCGACGGACGCAGGCCCCCATTGAGCGCCTCCGGCGCCCCCTGCGGTGGTCAGCAATGAACGAGATTTGACGCGATGAACACTTCGACTTCCACGGCAAGCTCCCCTGGCCCCTACGCGGTGGGGAGCGCTGTCGGCAGCACCACCACGCTGCAGCTGGGGCGGCCGTCCTACTGGTCGCAGCGCAGCGCCTTCGACTGGGTCTACGCCGCGCTGATCCTGGTCGGCGCCGGCTACGCCTGGCTGCACTACGGCGCGGCGATGAACGACTACGAGCGCGGCATCCTGATCGGCGCCGTGCCCGCGCTGATCTGGCTGGGCTGGGCCTGGGGCCCGCTGCGCACGCTGACGCTGGGTGTGGGGGCGGCCACGCTGCTGGCCATCGCGCTGTACCAGCGGCAGACGGACGGTTTCGGCGCCGACCTGGCCGCTGCCGACAAGGTCTTCTGGCTCAAGTACGGCCTGTCCAGCCAGAGCGCCATCCTGTGGATGAGCACGCTGATGTACATGAGCACGCTGTTCTACTGGCTTGGCTACTTCGCCGGCCGGGGCAGCGACACCGCTCAGCGCATCGGCTCGCGGCTGGCCTGGGCCTCGGTGTTCATGGCACTGCTGGGCACGATGGTGCGCTGGTTCGAGAGCCACCAGATCGGCCCGGACATCGGCCACATCCCGGTGAGCAACCTCTACGAGGTGTTCGTCCTCTTCGCCTGGCTGACCACGCTGTTCTACCTCTACTACGAGCAGCAGTACCGCACCCGCTCGCTGGGCGCCTTCGTGATGCTGATCGTCAGCGCGGCCGTGAGCTTCCTGCTCTGGTACACCGTGGCGCGCGGCGCCCACGAGATCCAGCCTCTGGTGCCGGCCCTGCAAAGCTGGTGGATGAAGGTGCACGTGCCGGCCAACTTCGTCGGCTACGGCACCTTTGCACTGGCCGCGATGGTCGCGCTGGTCTACCTGAACAAGAGCGCAGCGGCACGCACGCTGTGGATCGGCCTGGTCGCGGTGCCGGGCGCCGTGCTGGCCCTGATGGCGCTGTTCTGGGCCTTCGGCGACCTGGCCCCGGAGACCTCGGCCGCCGTCACCAAGGCCGCACGGCTGCTGGGTGGCTGCCTGGCGGTGTTTGCCTTCACGATCCTGGCGCGCGGCGTGATCAACCGCCACACCCCGGCGCTGGAGGTGCTCGACGACGTGATGTACAAGGCCATCGCGGTCGGCTTCGCCTTCTTCACCATCGCCACCATCCTGGGCGCGTTCTGGGCCGCCGAGGCCTGGGGCGGCTACTGGAGCTGGGACCCGAAGGAAACCTGGGCGCTGATCGTCTGGCTCAACTACGCCGCCTGGCTGCACATGCGGCTGATGAAGGGCCTGCGCGGCGTGATGGCCGCCTGGTGGGCGCTGATCGGCCTGGTGGTGACCACCTTCGCCTTCCTGGGCGTCAACATGTTCCTCTCGGGCCTGCACTCCTACGGCACGCTCTGAGCAGCCCCCTTTCTCCCTTTCTCCCTTTCCCAGAACCGCCGCCGGCCCCGCCCGCGGCGGTTTTTCGTCTCGGGGGCTCCAGTGGCGACCGCCACCTGCCGATAAAAGGCGGCACGAGGTCCCCACCATGCCCCACGTCCTGCGCAACCCCCACGGTCAGATCGACAGCGTGCACCGCGAGCCGGTGCCCGGCGCCCAATGGCTGCCCCCCGACCACCCGGACCTGCTGCAAGTGCTGGGTGACAACCCCGCCGATGCCGGCTTCGCCATCCTGGACGCCGGGCTGATCCGCGTGCTGGAGGACCTGGTCGACGTGCTGGTGGCGCGCAACGTCATCAACATCACCGACCTGCCCGGCGAGGCGCAGCACAAGCTGTTTGCGCGCAAGAACTTCCGCGATCGCTTCCAGCGCAACGCGCTGCAGCTGTTCGCTGCACCCGACGATCTGCTGGCAGGCGCGCCCGCCCCCGCCGCCGGCGGGCCCGATCTCCAATGGCTGGCTGCGGTGGCGGCCTCCGGGCTGCTGGCTCCGGCCGCCGGGCAAGACCCTGCACGGCCAGCGGGCGACGCGTCGGTGTAACCATCCGGTCCCGTGCCGCGTATGGGGTGACAGGCTGCTGCACTTCGGTGCACGCCGCCCCGGCCACGAATGGCCGGACCGACCTGGAGACCCCCATGCCCCCGATTCGCCGCGCCCCGCAGGACACCGGCTTCAACCACCCGGTGCCGAGCGAGATCACCTCGCCCGCCCTCTATGCCCGCCGCCGCGAGTGGCTGCAGCGCGCCGGCGCCGGCGGTGCCGCGTTGGCACTGCCCTGGCTGGCTGGCACCGCCCGGGCGCAGGCCACCGCCCGCCCGGGCCGCCTGAGCGCCCTGCCGGCCCAGCGCAGCGCCGTTGCAGGCGCGATGGTGATGGACCGGCCCACCGCCTACGACGACGTCACCGGCTACAACAACTTCTACGAGTTCGGGCCGGACAAAGCCGCCCCCGCGCGCCACGCCAGCCGGCTGAAGACGCGCCCGTGGACGGTGGTGGTAGAGGGCGAGGTGCGCAAGCCGGGCACCTACGACCTCGATGCCCTGCTCAAGCTGGCGCCGATGGAGGAGCGCATCTACCGGCTGCGCTGCGTGGAAGGCTGGTCGATGGTGATCCCCTGGGTCGGCTGGTCGCTGGCCCACCTGATCCGCCGCGTCGAGCCCACCGGCAACGCGAAGTACGTCGAGTTCAGCACCCTGGCCGATCCGCAGCAGATGCCCCAGGTGTCGGGCCGCCTGCTGGAGTGGCCCTACACGGACGGCCTGCGCCTGGACGAGGCGATGCACCCGCTCACGCTGCTGGCCTTCGGCCTGTACGGCGAGATCCTGCCGAACCAGAACGGCGCCCCGCTGCGGCTGGTGGTGCCCTGGAAGTATGGCTTCAAGGGCCCGAAGTCGATCGTGCGCATCCGCTTCGTCGAGCGCCAACCGGTCAGCACCTGGATGCGCTCGTCGCCGGGCGAGTACGGCTTCTACGCCAACGTCAACCCCAACGTCGACCACCCGCGCTGGAGCCAGGCCAGCGAGCGCCGCATCGGCGAGGATGGCCTGTTCACCCGCAAGCGCGCCACGCTGATGTTCAACGGCTACGAGGCCCAGGTCGGCTCGCTCTACGCAGGCATGGACCTGCAGCGCCATTTCTGAACGGGGATCCCATGACGGGAAGACCCCTGGCGCAGCGGTCCGCGGCGCTGGCGCTCAATCGTGCGGCAGCTCATCCATTCGCCAAGCCACTGCTGCTCCTGCTCTGCCTCGGCCCGCTGGCCGGCTGGATCTGGGCCGGCAGTCAAGGCGGGCTGGGTGCCAACCCGGCCGAAACCCTGCTGCGCGGCACCGGCCTGTGGACGCTGCGCTTCCTCTGCCTCGTGCTGGCGGTCACGCCGCTGCGCGTCTGGGCCGGGCTGGTGGCCCTGGCACGCTGGCGGCGCCTGCTCGGGCTGGTGGCGTTCTTCTACGCGCTGCTGCATTTCCTGGCCTACGCCTGGCTGGACATGGGGTTCGATCCCGCCGCCGTGGCCCGCGACCTGGGCAAGCGGCCCTTTGCGCTGGTCGGCTTCGTGGCCTTCGTCGGCCTGTGGCCGCTGGCCGCCACCTCCTGGAACGGCGCCATCCGTTGGCTGGGTGCGGCACGCTGGCGGACCCTGCACCGGCTGGTCTATGGCATCGCGACGCTGGGCCTGCTGCACTTCGTCTGGATGCGTGCCTCGAAGAACCGCGCCAGCGAAGCGGCGGTGTACGCCCTCATCCTCGGGGTGCTGTTCGTGGCGCGCTGGCTGCACGCACACCGCACGAAGTCACGCCCGAGTGGTCGCCAGCCAACATCCCCCCCGAAATGAGGAGCGCGCCCCGCCGCTCGCCCACCTAGGATGGCTTCACAAGCATAAAACACAGGTGGGGGTCAGATGATCAGACAGGGCGATCGCGACGTTTCAGGGAGGAGCGCCTTCATGATGGACATGCGTTTGCGGCCGGAATGGCCGCAGCGCATGGCCCAGGCCCGGGCCACCGGGGACCTGACGTGCCTGGCCGAGTTGTCCCTGCAGGCCGCGCGCGGTGCGCGTGAAGCCGATGACCCGCAGGAAGCGCGCTGGCACCTGCAACGCGCCGATCTGGCGCTCACGCACAGCCACCCGGACGCGCAAGGCACCCGTCTGCTTGCCGACCTGGTGGAGGAATCCATCGCCCTGGCCAGCCACTGGGCGGCGCTGGCCGAGCCGGGCGAGGCCCGCCGGCAGCGCGAACTGGCCCGCGATCGCTGCTTCGTCGCCATCCGCCACACCCTGTCCACCGGCACGGGTTCGGTGCGCGTGGCCGGCCTGCTGCGCCTGGCCGAGCTGCTGGACGCGCTGGGGGACACCAGCGACGCCGACTCCTTGCGCCAACGCGCCTTTGCCGGACTGTCGGCCCTGCCACTGGGCGGCGACTGACCGGCCCGGCGGCGTTCCGGCGCCGCGCTGTGCCGCGAGACAATGTGCGTCCCGCCACCGGCCCGAACCGGATGACCACCGCATCGTCTCCCCCTACCCACGCGTCCACCCCCGAGCCCACCCCGGCCTCCCCGCGGCCCGCCGATGACAGCCTCCTGCGCCACAGCCTGCTCGAAGATGCCCAGGCCCTCGTCACCGGCACGTTGCTGATCGCCCTGGCGGTGGCGATGTACCGCCACGCGGGGCTGCTGTCCGGCGGCACGTCCGGGCTGGCCTTCCTGGGCCACTACGCCAGCGGCGCACGCTTCGGGGTCTGGTTCTTCCTGCTCAACCTGCCGTTCTATTGGCTGGCCTGGCGGCGCATGGGCCGCAGGTTCACCTTCAAGACCTTCGCGGCCGTCGGCCTGCTCTCGCTGGAGGTGGAGCTGCTGCCGCAGTGGATCGGCTTCGGCCACCTCGCGCCCGTCTATGCCGCGGTGATGGGCGGCATGCTGATGGGCACCGGTTTCCTGATCCTGTTCCGCCACCGCGCGAGCCTGGGCGGGGTGGGCATCCTGGCGCTGGTGCTGCAGGAGGAGCGCGGCTGGCGTGCCGGCCATGTACAGATGGCCGTCGATGCCGTGATCGTCACGGCCGCGCTGTTCATCGTGCCCTGGCCGCAGGTGGCGATCTCGATCGGTGGTGCGCTGGTGCTGAACATGGTGCTGGCAGTCAACCACCGGCCCGGGCGCTACGTCGCGCAGTGAGCGCGGCATGATGTGCGACCGACCCGTTTCCTGACCCGTGACCCGCCAGCCGTGACCGACACCGCACCGCCCCCACTTCCCGGCGCCCCGCTGCTGCGCCGCCTTGGCCGCGTCGCCTACGAGCCCACGTACGCCGCGATGCGCAGCTTCACCGAGGCGCGCACCCCCGACAAGCCCGACGAGCTGTGGCTGTGCGAGCACGACCCGGTGTTCACCCAGGGCCTGGCCGGCCGTGCCGAGCATGTGCTGCTGGCCGGCGACATCCCGGTGGTGCAGAGCAACCGCGGCGGCCAGGTGACTTACCACGGGCCGGGCCAGGTGGTGGCCTACCCGCTGATCGACCTGCAGCGCCTGGGCATCTACGTCAAGGAGCACGTCTACCGCATCGAGCAGGCGGTGCTGCGCACGCTGGACGGCCTGGGCGTCACCGGCCACCGCGTCGGCGGCGCGCCGGGCATCTACGTGCGCCTGGACGACCCCTTCTCGCACGCCGCCCTGACGGGCCCGGCCGATCCGCGCGACCCCTTCCGCGGCCTGGGCAAGGTCGCGGCGCTGGGCGTCAAGATCACGCGCGGCTGCAGCTACCACGGCGTGGCGCTGAACGTGGCGATGGACCTGTCGCCCTACGAGCGCATCAACCCCTGCGGCTACGCCGGGCTGCGCACGGTCGACTTGGCTACACTGGGTGTATCCGTCTCCTGGGACGAGGCCGCCGAGCGCCTGAGCCGCCATCTGCTGGCGCTGTACAGCCGCTGATCCGTGCGCCGGGTTCGCTGCCGCGGCGCTCCGGTCCGCACCGAACCCGCCCCGTTCCGCTCCCCGCCGCCCTGCCATGTCGTCTACCGAATCCAACGCCCCCGCCGCGCCGGCCTACGATCCCACCGCCAAGCAGAAGGCCGAGGCCAAGACCTCGCGCATCCCGATCAAGATCGTGCCGGCCGAGGTGCTCAAGAAGCCCGACTGGATCCGCGTCAAGGCCGGCAGCCCGACCACGCGCTTCTACGAGATCAAGAACATCCTGCGCGAGCACAAGCTGCACACGGTCTGCGAGGAGGCCAGCTGCCCGAACATCGGCGAGTGCTTCGGCCACGGCACCGCGACCTTCATGATCATGGGTGACAAGTGCACCCGGCGCTGCCCCTTCTGCGACGTGGGCCACGGCCGTCCCGACCCGCTGGACGTGAACGAGCCGGCCAACCTGGCCAAGACCATCGCGGCGCTGAAGCTGAAGTACGTGGTGATCACCAGCGTGGACCGCGACGACCTGCGCGACGGCGGGGCCGGCCACTACGTCGACTGCATCCGCGAGACCCGTGCCGCCTCGCCCGCCACGCGCATCGAGGTGCTGGTGCCGGACTTCCGCGGCCGTTTGGAGAAGGCGCTGGCGATCCTGAAGGAAGCGCCGCCGGATGTGATGAACCACAACCTGGAGACGGTGCCGCGCTTGTACAAGGAAGCCCGCCCCGGCGCCGACTACGCCTTCAGCCTGAACCTGCTCAAGCGATTCAAAGAGGAAGTGCCGGGCGTGCCGACCAAGAGCGGCCTGATGGTCGGCCTGGGCGAGACCGACGAGGAGATTCTGGAGGTGATGCGCGACATGCGCGCGCACGACATCGACATGCTCACCATCGGCCAGTACCTCGCACCCAGCGGCCACCACCTGCCGGTGCGCCGCTACGTGCACCCGGACACCTTCAAGATGTTCGAGCGCGAGGCCGCCGCGATGGGCTTCAGCCACGCCGCCGTCGGCGCGCTGGTGCGCAGCAGCTACCACGCCGACCAGCAGGCCCACCAGGCGGGCGTGGCCGACGCGGTCTGACACAACGGTTGCCACGGTCGGCGTGGCGTCGCTGCCGGCCGTTGAGCAAACTGTCGACATCCACCCCGGACAGCCAGGAGAGCAGCATGACCCCGCACGCCCCGCAACACCCCCCGATGACGGCCGACGAAGCCCGATTGGTTGCCCACGCTCGGCGCCGCTGCCTGCAGGTGCTGGCTGGCACCTTCGGTGCCAGTTGCCTGCCGGCGGCCTGGGCCCTGGACCTGAGCGATGCCGATGCCACCAGCGGTCTGCGTGCCGCCCTGGAGCGAGGCGCTGCAGCGGCGGTCAGCCTGCTGGGCAAGGAGGATGGCTTCCTCGGCAACCCGGCGGTGCGCATCCCGCTGCCCGATGCGATGGCCCGTGCCGCCAAGTTCCTGCGCCGCCTCGGCCAGGGCAAACGCGTCGACGAGCTGGAGACCTCGATGAACCGGGCGGCAGAAGCCGCCGTGCCGGAGGCCAAGCCGCTGCTGGTCGACGCGGTCAAGGCCATGTCCGTGCAGGACGCCAAGCAGATCCTCAAGGGCGGCGAGACCTCGGTGACCGACTTCTTCGCCGGCAAGACCCGCGAGCCGCTGGGCGTGAAGTTCCTGCCCATCATCACCACCGCCACCGAGAAGGTCGGCATGGTGGCCAAGTACAACGCCGTGGCTTCCAAGGCCAGCGGGCTCGGGCTGGTGTCGGCCGAGAACGCCAACCTGCCGCAGTACGTCACCGGCAAGTCGCTCGACGGCCTCTACAAGATGATCGGCGAGGAAGAGAAGAAGATCCGCCAGGACCCGGTCGCCACCGGCAGCGCGATCCTCAAGAGTGTGTTCGGGGCGTTGAAGTAGCCGTCGAGCCTCTGCCGCTCACCAGCGGCAACCGCGGATCCGGCTCGGCCGGTCCGCTGGTGGCGCCCCCTTGAGGGGGAGCGGCGAAGCCGCTACGGGGGTGGGTCCAGCCTCAGCGGTAGCCGCTCTCGCTGGCGTTGTGGATGATCCAGATGAGGTTGCCGCCGGTGAAGTTGCCCAGCGAGCCCCCGGCGAAAATCAGCCGACCCTGGCCCTTGTAGACCATCTCGAAGCGGTGCCGGTCGGCACCGAAGTAGAACGGGATCCAGGCCTTGCCGGTGATGTAGGCACCCGAGTCGGTCGGCTGGCCGGCGATGTCGGTCACCTGCTTCATGGTCATGCCGATCTGCAGCCGCGGGAATTTGCTGCCGGGCGCGGGCTTGCCGGTGATCTCGCCTTCCCAGTCACCCAGGCCCTTGACCTTCTGGCCGCTGCCGGCCTCGACCTTGCTGGAGTCGACCACCTCGCCGCGCTCGTTCATGCCGGCCGGGACCTTGGTCGTCGCGCCTGCCGCTGCGGTCGAGCCGCTGTCGGACTTCGACGAACCCATCCCTATCGAGCCACAGCCCGTGGCCAGCACCGCCGCGGACAGCAACGCGCCGCAGGTGACGCTGCGCGCCGTCTTGTTGTCTTTCATCGTGGATCCTTCCTTGGTCGAACGCCCGGGCGGCACGATGCGCGCCCGCTGCACCAACGATCCTCGCACAGGTCACCGAGCGACAGAGGAGCCAACAGGGGCACCCAGCCAGGGTTCGGCAGATTGCCGCGTTCCGCAAGTTCCCGGGGCCGGGGCGTCGCGGTCAAACCGCCACAGTCGCCGGCTCAGGCCTTGACCAGCAACTCCTCCAGCAGCGCATGCAGCTGCTGGAAGTCGGGCTCGCCAACATAGCGCTTGACGATGCGGCCCTGCTTGTCGACGACGAAGGTGGTCGGCGTGATCTGCACCTTGCCGAACTGCTTGGCAATCTCCCCGCTGCGGTCGTGCGTCACCTGGAAGGGCAGCTGGCGCGACTGCACGTAGTTGGCCACGTAGGCGGGCACGTCATAGTTCATCGCCACCGACAGGGTCTCGAACCCGCGGCCCTGGAACTTCCGGTGCGTCTCGACCAGCGCCGGCATTTCCTTCATGCAGGTGGTGCAGCTGGTGGCCCAGAAGTTGACCAGCACGACTTTGCCCTTCAAGCCATCGGTGCTGCGCGTGCTGCCATCGAGCAGCGTGTAGGCCACCGTCGGCGCCGTCTCGCGCCCACCCAGTGCGAAGAAGGCGGAGATGGCACCCCCGGCAAGGACGATGGCGACCAGGGCAATGCGGGCGAACTTCATGGGCGGATCTCGATGGACGTAAACACCCTTTCAGTGTAGGTCAGCCATCAAGACACCACGGCCAACATCCCCGCAGGCTGGGCGTCGACCGCATGCGGATCCCGACCGGGTGGCTGCCCGCCAGGGTGCAATGCCGTAGCATTCCGGTTTGGCTTCGTCGGCGCGCGCTGCGCCCGGACAACCCGAACCGCCCTGGGCTCGCGCCTGCCCGCGGGCGGCCTCACCGAGTGTTTTGCATGACCTCCGCCTCCACCGCTGCCGTCCTGGCCTCCGCCGCCGCCACCCCACCGGCCCCGCTGCCGGCACCGCTCGTGCGCGGCTGGGAGGTCGTGATCGGCTTCGAGACCCACGCCCAGCTCTCCACCCACTCCAAGATCTTCTCCGGCGCCTCGACCGAGTTCGGCGCCGAGCCCAATACCCAGGCCTGTGCGGTGGACCTGGCGCTGCCGGGTACGCTGCCGGTGATCAACCGCGGCGCCGTCGAGCGGGCGATCCGCTTCGGCCTGGCGGTGGACGCGACGATCGCGCCGATGTCGATCTTCGCGCGCAAGAACTACTTCTACCCGGACCTGCCCAAGGGCTACCAGATCAGCCAGTACGAGATCCCGGTGGTGCAGGGCGGCGGCGTGGAGTTCTATGTCGACGGCGTCAAGCACCGCATCAACCTCACGCGCGCGCACCTGGAGGAGGATGCCGGCAAGTCCCTGCACGAGGACTTCCACGGCATGTCGGGCATCGACCTGAACCGCGCCGGCACGCCGCTGCTGGAGATCGTCACCGAGCCGGAACTGCGCTCCAGCAAGCAGGCGGTGGAGTACGCCCGCGCGCTGCACACCCTGGTGGTGTGGCTGGGCATCTGCGACGGCAACATGCAGGAAGGCAGCTTCCGCTGCGACGCCAATGTCTCGGTGCGTCGCCCCGGTGCGCCCTTTGGCACCCGGCGCGAGATCAAGAACCTCAACAGCTTCCGCTTCCTGCAGCAGGCCATCGACTACGAGGTGAACTGGCAGATCGACCAGATCGAGGACGGCCTCGTGATCCAGCAGGCCACCGTGCTGTTCGACCCGGACAGCGGCGAGACCCGCATGATGCGCACCAAGGAAGACGCGCACGACTACCGCTACTTCCCCGACCCCGACCTGCCGCCGCTGGTCATCGCCCCCGGCTGGGTCGGCGAGGTGAGGGCCGCGATGCCCGAACTGCCCGGCGCACTGGCCGCACGCCTGCAGGCCGAGCACGGCCTGCCGGCCTATGACGCCACGATGATGACCGCCAGCCGCGCCACGGCGGCTTACTTCCAGGCTGCCACCGCCGCCTGCGGCCAGCCCAAGCTGGTGGCCAACTGGGTGATGGGCGAGATCAGCAAGCGCCTGAACGCCGAGGGCGTCGACATCGCCAGCGCCCCCGTGTCACCGCCGACCCTGGCCGCGCTGATCGGCCGCATCCAGGACGGCACGATCTCCAACAACGCCGCGCGCCAGGTGTTCGACGCGCTGTGGTCCGGCGCCGGCACGGACGTCGATGCCGTCATTGAGGCCAAGGGCCTCAAGCAGATGAGCGACAGCGGTGCGCTGGAAGCCATCCTCGACGAGGTGCTGGCCGCCAACGCCAAGTCGGTCGAGGAGTTCCGCGCCGGCAAGGAAAAGGCCTTCAACGCCCTGGTCGGCCAGGCCATGAAGGCGAGCAAGGGCAAGGCCAACCCGGCCCAGGTCAACGAGCTGCTGAAGAAGAAGCTCGGCGCCGGCTGAGGCCCGTTCAGCGCGCGGCCGGGGCGGCCGGCCCCTCCAGCGCAGGCGTGACCGACGAGGCATTTACCGCCGCGCCCACCGGTTGTCCGCCCCAGAGCCGGCGCAGCTGCGCCAGCTCCTCGTCGTAGCGGGCGTTGATGCGCACGAGCTCGGCCTCGTTGTTGGCGCCCACCGCGCGCTGCGCCTCGGTGGTGGCGCGGTTCGCATCGATGCGGGCCTTGAGCGGGCGCGGCAGCTCTCGGCCGGCATAGAACTCGGCCTCATCAGCCAGCGTCCGGCGTTCGCGCTCCAGTTCCTTGAGCCGCTTCTCGTTGGCCAGTGCGACCTGCTTGAGCGGTACCAGCGCCGCCTCGCGGGCGCGCTGGTGCGCCGCGGTGTCCTGGTAGCGGGCCAGCAGGTTGCGGTCGCGGCGCAGGCGGTCCCGGCGGGCCAGCTCGTCGGCCTCCGCCCGGCGGCGCTGCTCCTCGCGGGCCGCGCGCTCCTCGGCGGTGTAGCTGGGCGGCAAGGTGCCGCGCACCGAGCCGTCGCTGTTGCGCACCGCCTGCTCGCGGTCGAGGCACTCGGGGATCGGCCGGTCGGAGGTGTGGCGGCGGCCCTTGCCGTCGACGCAGGAGTAGATGCCTGACGCGTTGGGCGCGCTGCCAAGCACCTGCGACAGCGCCGCCACGGGCTGCATCGCGCAGCACGCGCCGAGGGCGGCCAGCAGGGCCCGTGCGGACCGGGCTGTGCAGGCCGTCACATGCCCACCCCGTAGCGGTCGCGGTAGGCCTGCACGGCCGCCAGGTGCTCGCCCAGGCCGGCATCGCCCTGGCGGCGCAGGTACTGCAGCAGGTCGGCCAGGGTGGCGATGGCCACCACGGGCAGGCCCAGCTGCTGCTGCACGAACTGCACCGCCGAGTGGGGCGCGTCGACGCCGTTCTCGCTGGCTTTCTCCTGCCGGTCCAGCGCGATGGTCACGCCGCAGGGCGCGGCACCGGCAGCGCGAATCAGCGCGATCGACTCGCGCACCGAGGTGCCGGCCGAGATCACGTCGTCGATGATCAGCACGCGGCCCTTCACGGGGGCGCCCACCAGCGTGCCGCCCTCGCCGTGGTCCTTGGCCTCCTTGCGGTTGTAGGCGTAGGGCACGTTGTGGCCCAGCCGTGCCAGCTCGACCGACACCGCGGCCGCCAGCGTGATGCCCTTGTACGCCGGGCCGAACAGCAGGTCGAAGGGCAGGCCCGAGGCCACCAGCCGGCGGGCGTAGAACTCGGCCAGGCGGCCCAGCTTGGCGCCGTCGTCGAACAGGCCGGCGTTGAAGAAGTAGGGCGACAACCGCCCGGCCTTGGTCTTGAACTCACCGAAGCGCAGCACGCCCGCCTGCACCGCGAAGGCCACGAAGTCCTGCGCCAGGTCGTCGGACGGAGGCGAGGCAGACAGAGCGGGAGCGGCGGGCTGGTTCATGCAAGGGACTCGTGAGCGGAGGCAACCGGGGTTCGTCGGCAGTAGGCGGGAGTGGCGAGTACAGCGGAGTACAGCGGGTGACAGCGGGTGACAGCAACTCGGCAGCTCGCCGGCTGGGATGCGGCCCCCCGGGCTCGCGCAGTGAAGGCGGGGCAAAGAATTGTAGGGGGGGGTACCCCTCCACGGCCGGGCGGCCAACTTGCAAAAATTGGCAACGCCCTGCGGACAAACCGTGAACAGCGTGCGAACTGCGCGGGTCAGGTGGGCTGCGCGACAATCACGGACTGCCCGCCGCCGCCGTGCGTCCCCGACCGGGCCACCCAGAGGATTTGCCATGCCCGCCTACCGTTCCAAGACCTCCACCGCCGGCCGCAACATGGCCGGTGCCCGCTCGCTGTGGCGCGCCACCGGCATGAAGGATGCCGACTTCAGCAAGCCCATCATCGCGATTGCCAACTCCTTCACCCAGTTCGTGCCCGGCCACGTGCACCTGAAGGACCTGGGCCAGTTGGTCGCGCGCGAGATCGAGGCCGCGGGCGGCGTCGCCAAGGAGTTCAACACCATCGCGGTCGACGACGGCATCGCGATGGGCCACGACGGCATGCTGTACTCGCTTCCCAGCCGCGACATCATCGCGGACTCGGTCGAGTACATGGTCAACGCCCACTGTGCCGACGCGCTGGTGTGCATCTCCAACTGCGACAAGATCACCCCCGGGATGCTGATGGCCGCGATGCGGCTGAACATCCCCGTCGTCTTCGTCTCCGGCGGCCCGATGGAGGCCGGCAAGACGAAGCTCGCCGGCTCGATCGAGATCAAGAAGCTCGACCTGATCGACGCCATGGTGATGGCCGCGGACCCCAAAGTCTCCGACGCCGACGTGGCCGAGATCGAACGCAGCGCCTGCCCGACCTGCGGCAGCTGCTCCGGCATGTTCACCGCCAACTCGATGAACTGCCTGACCGAGGCGCTGGGCCTGGCACTGCCGGGCAACGGCACCGTGGTGGCCACCCACGCCGACCGCGAGCAGCTGTTCAAGCGCGCCGGCCGCCTGGCGGTGGAGCTCTGCCAGCGCTACTACGAGGGCAATGATGAGTCGGTGCTGCCGCGCTCGGTGGGCTTCAAGGCGTTCGAGAACGCGATGACGCTGGACATCGCCATGGGCGGATCGACCAACACCATCCTGCACCTGCTGGCCATCGCCCAGGAGGCCGGCATCGACTTCACGATGGCCGACATCGACCGCCTCTCGCGCTCAGTGCCGCAGCTGTGCAAGGTGGCGCCCAACACCAACAAGTACCACATCGAGGACGTGCACCGCGCTGGCGGCATCATGGGCATCCTGGGTGAGCTGGACCGCGCCGGCAAGCTGCACACCGACGTGCCGACCGTGCACGCCCCGACGATGAAGGACGCGCTGGACGAGTGGGACATCGCCCGCGCACCCAGCGAGGCGGTCAAGACCTTCTACATGGCCGGTCCCGCCGGCGTGCCCAGCCAGGTGGCCTTCAGCCAGTCCACCCGCTGGCCCAGCCTGGACACCGACCGCGCCGAAGGCTGCATCCGCGCCGCAGAGAACGCCTTCAGCCAGGAAGGCGGCTTGGCCGTGCTGCGCGGCAACATCGCGGTGGATGGCTGCGTGGTCAAGACCGCCGGCGTTGACGACAGCCTGCTGGTCTTCGAGGGCCCGGCCCACGTGGTCGAGAGCCAGGACGAGGCGGTGGCCCACATCCTGGACGACCAGGTCAAGGCCGGCGACGTGGTGGTGGTGCGCTACGAGGGCCCCAAGGGCGGCCCCGGCATGCAGGAAATGCTCTACCCGACCAGCTACATCAAGAGCAAGGGCCTGGGCAAGGCCTGCGCGCTGCTGACCGACGGCCGCTTCTCCGGCGGCACCTCGGGCCTGTCGATCGGCCACTGCTCGCCCGAAGCGGCGGCCGGCGGCACCATCGGCCTGGTGAAGAACGGCGACCGCATCCGCATCGACATCCCCAACCGCTCGATCGACGTGCTGGTCAGCGATGAGGAACTGGCCCGCCGCCGCGCCGAGCAGGACGCCAAGGGCTGGAAGCCGGTCGAAGCGCGCCCGCGCAAGGTCAGCGCCGCGCTGAAGGCCTACGCGCTGCTGGCCACCTCGGCCGACAAGGGCGCGGTGCGGGATTTGTCGAAGCTGGAAGACTGATCCGTCACGCCACCGACTCGTGCAGCGGCCGCCTTCGGGCGGCCGTTTTGATTCCGGCGGCGTCGTGACCGGCCGGGCCGATTTGCCCGGCCAGCCTTGACGGCGGCCGGTTCCGGGCGCATATCCCGGACTGGAGGTGTGCGTCATGGTTTCCGTCCGCCCTGCTGCCGTGGCCGGCAGCTTCTACCCCGCCGCGCCGGCCGTGCTGACCGAACAGGTTCTGGCCTGCCTGGCCGAGGTGCCGCCCGTCGCACCGGAGCCGCCCCGGCCCAAGCTGCTGGTCGTGCCGCATGCCGGCTACGTCTATTCCGGGCCGATCGCCGCGCGCGCCTACGCCCGGCTGCAGCCCTGGGCGGCGCAGATCCGCCGCGTCGTGCTGCTCGGGCCGGTGCACCGGGTGCCGGTGCGGGGGCTGGCCGCGCCGACGGTGGCAGCCTTCGAGACCCCGCTCGGCCGGGTGCCGGTCGATCAGGCCGCCCTGGCGCAGCTGGCCGACCTGCCGCAGGTGCTGCGCAGCGACCGGGCCCACGCGATGGAGCATTCGCTGGAGGTGCAGCTGCCCTTCCTGCAGACGGTGTTGGCGCCGGGCTGGACGCTGCTGCCGCTGGCGGTGGGCGACGCGACGCCGGGCGAGGTGAGCGCGGTCATCGAACGCCTCTGGGGCGGCGACGAGACGCTGGTCCTGCTCAGCAGCGACCTGTCGCACTTCCTGCCCTATGCCGAGGCCCAGGCGCGCGACGAGCTCACCACCGCGCGCATCGCCGCGCTCGCCACAGACCTGGATCCGCACGATGCCTGCGGGGCCCGTGTGCTCAACGGCGCGCTGCTCGCTGCGCGTCAGCACGGCCTGCAGGCCGAACGGCTGGACCTGCGCAACTCGGGCGACACGGCCGGCGACCGCAGCCGCGTGGTCGGCTACGCCGCGCTGGCCTTTGCACCGGCCCTGGCCGCGCAGACCACCCAGGCAGCGGCGGCAACCGAGCCCGATCTCGGCGCCGCGCTGCTCAGCCGCGCGCGCAACGCCATCCGCACCGAGCTGGGCCTGCCGACCGAGGCCGAGCCGTCCCACCCGGCGCTGGGCCAGCCCGGCGCCACCTTCGTGACCCTGCACGACGCGCGGGGCGCGTTGCGCGGCTGCATCGGCAGCCTGCGGGCCTGGCGGACGCTGGACGAGGACGTGCGCCGCAATGCCGAGGGCGCCGCCTTCCGCGACCCGCGCTTCCGCCCGCTGAGCCGCGCCGAGTGGCAGGCCGGCCTGCAGGTGGAGGTGTCGCTGCTGGATGCGCCTCAGCCGCTGCCGCGCGCGCGCAGCGAGGCCGAGGCGCTGGTCCTCCTGAAACCGGGGCAGGACGGCCTGATCCTCGAATGGCACGGCCACCGGGCCACCTTCCTGCCGCAGGTCTGGGAGCAGTTGCCCGAACCGGCCGCCTTCCTGGCAGCGCTCAAGCGCAAGGCTGGGCTGGCGGCGGACTTCTGGGCCGAGGACGTCCAGCTGTCGCGTTACGGAGTGCACAGCCATGAATGAAACCTTCGACACCGTGACGCCGGCGCGCTGGTGGCACCGGCTGGACGACGGCCGCATCCAGTGCGACCTCTGCCCGCGCGACTGCCGGCTGCACGAGGGCCAGCGCGGCCTGTGCTTCGTGCGCGCCCGCCAGGGCGACGCGATGGTGCTGACCACCTACGGCCGCAGCTCGGGCTTCTGCATCGACCCGATCGAGAAGAAGCCGCTGAACCACTTCTACCCCGGCAGCCGGGTGTTCAGCTTCGGCACCGCGGGCTGCAACCTGGCCTGCAAGTTCTGCCAGAACTGGGACATTTCGAAGAGCCGCGAGATGGACCGGCTGATGGACCAGGCCTCGCCGCGGCGCATCGCCGAGGTGGCGGCCGAGACGGGCTGCCGCAGCGTGGCCTTCACCTACAACGACCCGGTGATCTTTGCCGAGTACGCCATGGACGCGGCCGACGCCTGCCATGAGCGCGGCATCCAGACCGTGGCAGTGACGGCCGGCTACCTGCACGAGGCGCCGCGACGCGAGTTCTACGCCAAGATGGACGCGGCCAACGTCGACCTGAAGGGCTTCACCGACGCCTTCTACTTCCAGCACACCGGCGCGCACCTGCAGCCAGTGCTCGATGGCCTCGTGCACGTGCGCCACGACACGGCCTGCTGGCTGGAGCTGACGACGCTGCTGATCCCGGGCGCCAACGACAGCAGCGCCGAGCTGGAGGCGATGACCCGCTGGGTGCATGACGAGCTCGGCCCCGAGGTGCCGCTGCACTTCACCGCCTTCCACCCCGACTACCGCATGACGGACGTGCCGGCCACACCGCCCGCGACGCTGCAACGTGCCCGCCGCATCGCGCTGGACCAGGGCCTGCGGCATGTCTACACCGGCAACGTGCACGACCTGGCGGGTGGCACCACGGCCTGCCCGGGCTGCCACGCACCGCTGATCGAGCGCGACTGGCACGAGGTCCGCACCTACCGGCTCGACGCCCGGGGCGCCTGCCCGCACTGCGGCACGGCGCTGGCCGGGCGTTTCGGCGCCGGACCGGAGGTGGACCCGATCGGCCGGCGGCGCATCCCGGTGCGCATCCAGCCGCGCATCCACCCGCGCTGAGCGGCCGTCGCCGCAGCGCCACAGGCTCTGGGCCGCCGCTGGCGTGACCGATCACACGCCAGCCTGTCGCTCTCGGGCCAGGCCCTGCAGCCAGACGACCTGGCTGCCGACACTCAGGGCTTTCACCCTGCGGATCGGCCCCGGCGGCCGGCCGCTCCAGCCTGCGAGCAACCGACCATGAAGCGACTCCCCCTGTCTCCCCGCACCCTTGGCCTGGCCACCCTGATCGCCCTCGGCAGCACCCTGGGCGGCGGCGCCCAGGCCGGCGAGGTCTACGGCAACCTCGGCTTTCCCGGCGTCGGCCTGGGCTACGCCCACCCGCTCAACAGCAGCTTCACCGTGCGTGGCGACTGGATGACGCTCGGCACGCACCGCAAAACGCAGACCGAGGAGGGCATCCTCTACAACGGTGAGCTCAAGGCCAACCGCTTCGGCCTCTTTGCCGACTGGTTCCCCTTTGACGGCACGTTCCGCCTCACCGGGGGCGTGGCCGCCAACAACTACCAGCTCACGCTGGATGCCAGCGGCGCCGGTGGCACCCTGGAAATCGGCGACAAGACGTATGCGACAACGGCCGCAGACGGCATCAACGTGCAGATCAAGTACCCCAAGACCGCGCCCTACCTGGGCATCGGCTGGGGCCACCAGGCCAGCAGCGGCTTCCGCTTTGCCTTCGATATCGGCACGATCTTCGCCAAGGCCACCGTCACCGGCACGCTGCGCGGCCAGCTGGCCAACGAGGCCGACGCCCAGGCCAACCTCGACAAGGAACTGGCCGAGCTGCGCGACGGCGTGGCCAAGGCCAAGTACATCCCGCAGATCACCTTCTCGATCGGCTACAGCTTCTGATCCGCCTTGCGCCTGGCGCGCGGGTGGGTGGCGTCGTAGACCTTCGCCAGGTGCTGGAAGTCCAGCCGCGTGTAGACCTGGGTGCTGCTGATCTGGGCGTGGCCCAGCAGCTCCTGCACCGCGCGCAGGTCGCCGCTGGACTGCAGCAGGTGTGACGCAAAGCTGTGCCGCAGCATGTGCGGGTGCACCGCCTGCGGCAGGCCCGCCGCCCGGGCGCGCTGCGCCAGGCGGCGGCGCAGCTGGCCGTCGGTGAGCCGCGTGCCACGCCGGCTGACGAACAGCGCCGGCTCCTCGACGTGGGCCAGCTCGCCTCGCACCGCCAGCCAGGCCTGCACCGCCCGCACGGCCACCTGGCCGACCGGCACGATGCGGCGCTTGCTGCCCTTGCCCAGCACCTGGGCGTCGCCCGCCGCCAGATCCAGCCAGCCGCGCGCCGCCGCGCTGGCCTGCACGTCCAGCCCCAGCAGTTCGGCCACGCGCAGCCCGCAGCCATAGAGCAGTTCGACGATGGCGTGGTCGCGTGCGTCCAGCACCGGGTCGCCGCCCTCGTCGCGCACCTCGGCCAGCGCCACCGCCTGGTCGACCGGCAACGCCTTGGGCAGCGGGCGGGCCGCCTTGGGCGGGCGCAGGCCGTCGACCGGGTTGGCCGGGATGCGCCCTTCGCGCCCCAGCCAGCGGTACAGCCCACGCCAGGCCGCCAGGTGGATGGCGATGCTGCGCGGCCCCAGCCCCTGCCCGTGCAACTGCGCCGCCCAGCGGCGCACGTGGTGGGCGCGCACCTCGGTCAGCACGACGGATTGGGCGACGGCAAAGGCTTCGAGCCGCACCAGCGCGTCGTGGTACATCGCCAGCGTGCGCTCGGCCAGGCGGCGCTGCAGCCGCAGGTGGTCGAGGAAGGCCTGCGCATCCCCGCCCAACGGGGTGGCCACCAGGGCGGCCGGTGCGGGAGGCCGCTCAGGAGAGGGCTCCGGGGCCGCCGGGGGTGGGGCCTGCGTGCTCACCGCCGCCGCACCCCGCCGATCAATCGGCCGACGGCAGCAGGCGCGAGGCGGCCGCGCTGGCCAGCTCGCCGACCCGGGTGAGGAACTCGGTGCCCATGTCCACCGCATAGCGCGTCGGGTCGGGCGAACCCAGCACCAGCAGGCCGAAGGCCGGCGCTGCCGCGCTGCGGCGCAGCGGGATCAGCGCCAGCGAGGCGGTGGTCTGCGGCGACTCCAGCCACTGCACCGCCTCGAAGGTGGCGTTGGCGCCGCAGTAGGGCTGCGTCAGGCTGGAGGCGAAGGCGCGCACATCCTCGCTCACCGCGGCCGCGGCCGGCAGCCCGGCGTAGGCCGGCGCCACGTCCCACAGCCGGACGGCGGCCTGCGGGATCAGGAACTGCTCCTGCAGGTCCAGCACCAGCAGGTCGGGCAGGTCGGCCGCGTCGCCCACCAGCATCAGCGAGCAGGTCCACTGGTGCAGCCGGTCGGCCAGCGCGGCGTTCTCCTGGCCGTGCCGGATCATCTCCATGATGCGCCGCTCCAGCCCGCGGATGCGCTCGCGCAGCATCTCCATCTGGCGCTGCTGCAGCGAGACCGCACGCTGGCCGTGCGGATTGGCCAGCTCGACGCTGGCCAGCAGCTGCGCGTGGCGCTCGAAAAAACCCGGCGTGTTGGCCAGGTAGTTGGCGATCTCGTCTTCGGTGATGCCCTGGATGACGCTCATGACGCTGCTGCCTTGCTCACCGCCGCGGGCCTGCAAGGGCCGACGCGGCAGGAATGGGAATAAAGTTACAAGCGCGAGGGTACGCCCTCGGCGTGAAAGTCAGGCGCGGAAAAGGCAGGCCCTGGCCACCGAGTGTGAGCGAGGATGAACAATCCGCCACCATCGCCGGCACGGCGCGCCCCTCACCGACACCCACATCAGCCACCCACGTCAGCCCCCAGCCACGGGGTCGAGGCAGGCCTCGGGCAGCTCGATCTCACCCTCGAACACCGGCTCGGCCGGCCCCGTCATCCACACCGGCTGGCCCAGGCCGCGCCAAGTGATGGTGAGCAGGCCACCGCGGGTGTGCACGTCCACCGTCTCGTCGAGCCAGCCCAGGCGGATGCCCGCCACCACCGCGGCGCAGGCGCCCGTGCCGCAGGCCAGTGTCTCGCCAGCGTCGCGCTCGTAGACGCGCAGGCGCACCTCGCTGCGCGAAACCACCTGCAGGAAGCCGGCATTGACCCGGCGCGGAAAGCGCGCGTGGCCCTCGATCAGGGGGCCGATCTCGGCCACCGGCGCCGTGTCCACGTCCTCGACGCGCTGCACGGCGTGCGGGTTGCCCATCGACACCGCGGCGATCTCCACGCGCGGCCAGCTCGCCCCCGGCAGCTCCAGCGGCCAGAGCTCGAAGCCGTTGACGAGCCGGGGCGTCAGCCCGCTGGGGTCGAAGGGCAGGCGTGCCGGCTCGAACACCGGCTGGTTCATGTCCACGGTAACGCGGCCGTCGGCTTGCAGCGTCAGCGCCAGGCGGCGGTTGACGGTCTCGACCTGCACCATGCGCTGCGTGGTCAGGCCCCGGTCGTGCACGAAGCGCACGAAGCAGCGCGCGCCGTTGCCGCACTGCTCCACCTCCTCGCCGCTGGCGCCATTGAAGATGCGGTAGCGGAAGTCGACGCCCGGCGTGGTGGCGCGCTCGACGACCAGGATCTGGTCCGCACCGACGCCGAAGCGCCGGTCGCCCAGCAGGCGGTAGGCCGCCGGCCCCAGGGGCAGCGGCGCGGCGGTGGCGTCGAGCACGACGAAGTCGTTGCCCGCCCCTTGCATCTTGGTGAATCGCAGGCGCATGGCGGGATTATCCGCGGGTGGGCAGACGCCGGATCAGCCGTCCGAGCCGTCGCTCGGCAGCGGGCGGTCGATCACGCTGAACACCGCGCTGGCGCGCAGGATGGCTCGCTCGCCTGCCACCAGCAGGCACTCGCCGAAGGCAAGCTGCCGGCCGGTCCGGCGCACCGTGACCTGCGCCTGCAGCCAGTCGCCGATGCGCGCGCTGCCGAGGAAATCGCTGCTCAGGCTGGTGGTGACGATGGCGCGGCTGGGGTCGCGCCGCTGCTGGGCGCGGCCCAGGTTGACGCCGATGGCGCTGTCCGCGAAGGTCAGCAGCATGCCGCCGTGCGGGATGCCGAGGATGTTGGCGTGCTGCTCCTTCAGGCGCAGCCCCAGCGTGAGCGTGCCGTCGCTGGCCTCCTGCCAGTAGACCGGCCCGAGGGCACCGAAGTAGGGCCCGGCGTGGCCGGTGAACAGCGTGAAGCCGGCCGGCGGCTGGCAGGAAGGCAGGGCGGCGGGAGCGGTCATGGGCGATCGGACAGCAAGGGGAGAGGGTGCGGCAAGGAGTCTGCCGGGGATCAACGGGGCCTCCAGTGTCAGTGAAAACCCGCGTTCTTGCCGGCGTGGAGAGGTCCTGCCAGCCGGCAGGGGCATGTTCCACTCGGGAGATACCCCGCGGCTGTCACCCTGGCGCTAGCCGGGCGGCGCCGGCACCGCCAGACTGCGCGCCAATCCGCCAGCGTACCTGCGCGTGCGCTGGCGATGCCGCATGCGCTTGCGCCGACGCGGGCGACCCCCTTCGAGGAGCAGAGGATGAGCGACGAGCTGCAGAACGCCTTCAGTGGCACCAAGCCGGTGACCCCCCAGCACGCCTTCGACCAGCAGCGGCTGGTCGACTGGCTGCGCCCGCGCATAGCGGGCCTGGACGGCGAGGTCAGCATCGAGCAGTTCAAGGGCGGCCAGTCCAACCCGACCTATTTGCTGACGGCGCGCTCCTCGGCCGGCGAGCGCCGCTTCGTGATGCGCCGCAAGCCGCCCGGCCAGCTGCTGCCCTCGGCGCACGCGGTGGACCGCGAGTTCCGCGTCATCAGCGCGCTGGCCGCCACCGACGTGCCAGTGGCGAAGGCGCAGGTGCTCTGCCAGGACCCGGACGTCATCGGCACCGACTTCTACGTGATGGACCACGTCGACGGGCGCATCTTCTGGGACTCCACCCTGCCGGGCATGACGAGCGCCGAGCGCAGCGCGATCTACGACGAGATGAACCGCGTGATGGCCGCGCTGCACCGGGTCGACCCGGTGGCCATCGGCCTGGGCGACTACGGCCGGCCGGGCAACTACGTGGCCCGGCAGATCGAGCGCTGGACCAAGCAGTACCGGGCGGCCGAGACCGAGCCCATCCCGGCCGCGGACGCGCTGATCGACTGGCTGCCCCGCCACATCCCGCCCGAGGGCGCGAGCCGCATCGTGCACGGCGACTACCGGCTGGACAACGTGATCTTCCACCCCACCGAGCCGCGCATCCTGGCGGTGCTGGACTGGGAGCTGTCCACCCTGGGCGACCCGCTGGTGGACTTTGCCTACCACTGCCTGAGCTGGCACATGTCACCGCTGACCGGGCGCGGCCTGATCGGCCAGGACCTGGCCGCACTCGGCATCCCGACCGAGGCGGAGTACCGCGCTCGATACCTGGAACGCACCGGCCGCAGCACCCCGGTGCCGCAGGCGGACTGGATCGTCTACCTCGTCTTCAACATGTTCCGGCTGGTGGGCATCCTGCAGGGCATCGCCAAGCGGGCGCAGCAGGGCAACGCCTCCAACGCCCGGGCGCTGGAAACCGGCCGACGCACCCGTCCACTGGCCGAGCAGGCCTGGGCGCTGGCGCAGACCCTGGGCCACTGACGCACCCGCGACCGGAGCAACCCGATGAACGACCTGTCCCATGCCCCCCGCAGCTACGCCCTGGCCGAGCTGCCCGCCTTGGTCGGCCAGGTGCTCGGCGCCAGTCCCTGGATCGAGATCGACCAGGCCCGCATCGACGCCTTCGCCCACGCCACCGGCGATCTGCAGTGGATCCACGTCGATCCGGCACGCGCCGCGGCCGGGCCCTTCGGCAGCACCATCGCGCACGGCTTCCTGACGCTGTCGCTGCTGCCCTGGATGGGCGAAGCGGCCTTTGCGATCAGCGACCAGCGCATGGGCGTCAACTACGGCCTGAACAAGGTGCGCTTCCCGGCGCCGGTGCCGGTGGGCAGCCGGCTGCAGGGCGAGTTCCGCCTCACGGCCTGCGAGCCGGTGGACAACGGCGGCCTGCAGCTCACCGCGGAAGTGACGATCCGCCGCGAGGGCGCGGCCAAGCCGGTCTGCGTGGCCGAGTCGGTGTCGCGCCGCTACCCTTGATCCGCCCCCGAGCCAAGAGCCTAAGAAGGAGACAAGCGATGACCTCGTTCACCCGCCGTTCCGGATTGATCGCCCTGGCGGCCACCGCCGCATCCGCGGCCTGCCTGGCGCCGCTGGGCTCGGCGCAGGCGCAGACGTTCCCCTCCAAGCCGATCACGCTGATCGTGCCCTGGCCGGCCGGTGGCTCCACCGACCGACACCTGCGCGGCCTGGCCGAGATCGCCAGCCGCCACCTGGGCCAGCCGATCGTGGTCGAGAACAAGCCCGGCGGCGGCGGCACGCTGGGCCCGGGCACGATGGCGCTGAACGCCCGGCCCGACGGCTACACCATCGCCCAGTACCCGCTGGGCATGCTGCGCATCCCGCACATGCAGAAGACGGCCTGGCACCCGCTCAACGACTTCAGCTTCATCATCGGCGTCACCGGCTACACCTTCGGCTTCGTGGTCAAGGCCGATTCGCCCTACAAGAGCTTCAACGACTACATCGCCGCGGCGCGCCAGCAGCCCGGCAAGATCAACTACGGCTCCACCGGCCAGGGCACCAGCCCGCACCTGCTGATGGAGGAGCTGGCCGACGCCGCCAAGGTCGAACTGAACCACGTGCCCTACAAGGGCAACGCCGACCTGATGCAGGCGGTGCTGGGCGGCCATGTGATGGCCGGCAGCGACGCCACCGGCTGGGACAAGATGGTCGATGCCGGCCAGATGCGAGTGCTGGCCACCTTCGGCGAGCAGCGCACCCAGCGCTGGCCCAACGTGCCCACCGCCAAGGACCTGGGCTACAACGTGGTCTCCACCTCGCCATACGGCCTGGTGGGCCCCAAGGGCATGGACCCCGCGGTGGTGCGCAGCCTGCACGACGCCTTCAAGAAGGCGATGGACGATCCCAAGCACCTGGAGCTGCTCGGCCAGCTCAACCAGGCGCCCTGGTACAAGAGCCCGGAGGACTACCGCGCCTGGGCGCAGGCCACCTTCGCCAAGGACAAGGCGCTGATCGAGCGACTGGGGCTGGCCGCGAAGTGAGTGCAGAGGACTTCCGCCCGATCGGTGCGCTGATCGCTGACCACGCCCGTGCCCGGCCGGATCGGCCGGCGCTGGTGATGGGCGACGAGCGCCTCAGCTGGTCGGAACTGGACGAGCTGGTGGACCGCGTCGCGGCTTCGCTGCAGCGCGACGGCCTGCGCCCCGGTGACGCCGTCGTGCTGGCCGGGGGCATGTCGCCACGCCTGATGGCGGTGTTCCTCGGCGCGCTGCGCGCGGGCGTGGTGGTGGCGCCGCTGGCCTGCTCGGTGACGCCGGCGGTGTTCGCCGCGATGCGGCGCGACGCCGACCCGCAGCGCCTCTTCGTCGACGCCCAGGCCGCCCCGCTGCTGGCCGCGCAGGACCTGGGCGCCTGCATTGCGCTGGACGGCGCAGCGCCCGGCGAGCCCTTCGAGCGCTGGCTGCTGCCGCAGGGCAGCCAGCCGGCGCCGGTGGAGATCCGCCCCGAGCACCCCTTCAACATCATCTACAGCTCCGGCACCACCGGCACGCCCAAGGGCATCGTGCAGCCGCACGGCAT